>Ga0194110_10004307_pt1 | contig 17259 bp, 9 predicted proteins | sample TA2Kig1200mmetaG_FD_146192 | JGI IMG/M metagenome (GOLD analysis project Ga0194110, IMG submission 146192) | Freshwater microbial communities from Lake Tanganyika, Tanzania - TA2015032 Kigoma Deep Cast 1200m | ecosystem: Environmental > Aquatic > Freshwater > Lake | place: Tanzania: Lake... | reverse complement strand
CGAGAAGCGGCAGGTGCGCGGCGATTTTTATCTCACCGCGCCGCTGGTCGAGAGCTACGTCGCCAAGCGCCCGGATGTGATCCGGCGTTTGAAGGACAGCGGAATGACGATCAGCTACCACACGCGCGCGCCGCATGCGCTGTGGCGCAGTTTCAGCAAGCCGCTCGCCGACAAGGAGGGAACGGCGCTGGCCGGCGTGCTGCGGGATTATGAAACGTTCCAACTCGACCTGCGCACGGGCGGGTTGAATCGCGCTCAACCGGGCGGCTACCGCTACGTCGAACAGGTGTTCGGTCGCAAGCCCGTGGCGGTGGGGACTTCGGATGCACCGCCGCCGGTCAAGGCCGCATCGAGCCGCGTCTTCGCGGAACTCGGCGCGAAGGTGGCGGTGTATCACCATGAGACCGGCACGAAGCTGGAGGAACCTTTCGAGTTCCACGAGGGGTTGCTGGCGCGGCCGAGCGATTTTAGCGTCACGCGCTTTCCGTTGCCCAATAACCCACAGGGCACTTTCTGGTGGAGCATGGTGGGCACGCCACGTGAAGCAGAGTTTGACCCGGTGGCGTCGCTGAAGAAGCAGCTCGCTGAGTGGCGCGGGCCGCGCGCGCCGTTCATCACGGTGTTGATTCACGAGAACGACTTCTATCGCGAAGGCGGGCCGGGCTGGAACTCCATCTACTTCACGGGCCAGGGAGCACAGGCCAGGCCCCGGCGCGCGCCGTTCGATCTGGACACGCCGCCCACGGGCCGCGCGCGGCCCGCGGAAACGCGCGAAGCCATCTTCAGCAAGTACGAGGAGTTGGTCGCGCGGGCTGCCGCGACGCTGCGGATTGTGACCTCGGAAGACATTGCGGCGTTGGCGCAGAAGCAGCAGCCAGCGGACAAGCCCTCCTCTGTAACGCCGCCTCGGCAGAGCGACGCCGTTGCGCCGGTTGAGAACCAACGGCGCTCGGCCGAGACGCCGCTACGAACACCTCGCGCCAGCGGAGAATTGCCGCAGTCTGAAAGCGCTTTCATTCGCATCCCGTCGAGCGCTGCCGGAACGGAAGGCGTGGCGGCGAGCGTGTTGATTCCGCGCCAACCACGGTTCACCAACGGCGCTCCGGTGGTCATCAATGTCACCGGCGGCGTACAGGCCGGCAGCGCACGCGGCCGACCGGAATATGTGGGGCATGGCTTTGTGGAAATTCACTTCGCCTTCCCTGGCGGCGGCGTAGGCGACGAGCGCAGCGGCGGCGCCTACGACTTCCGCGGCTCGAACTGTGTGCGGGCGCTGGCGGATGTGATCCGCTTCGCCACCGGCCGGATTGCCGCAAAGGATGGCCGACGCATCGGCGAGCTGGCGCGCGGCTTGACGGTGCTGACGAACAACGTGGGCCTGGTCGGGTCCAGCCACGGCGGCAACGCCAGCGGCATGGCGATGGCAAAGTTCGGCGACGAATTTCCAAACCTGGCGTGGTATGCCTCGATGGAATCCCCGTATGGCGAAGGCGCGGCGAATGTCGAACTCGGCGGCCACGAGAGCGGCCTGAATCCCGCCTACGATCCCAAGACCGGTCTGCTCGACTTGTCCAAATTGGCGTGGTCCAGCGAGCTTTCGCCGGGCCTGTTCCGCAAGCCCATGCTCGTTGCGACGCGCGAGATGAACGGCGCGTTTTACTTCGACCTGAACGGCGACGGGCGATTCTCGCGCGACGACGATTTTCCCTGCAACTGCTTCGTCGGCGACGCCGGCGCCGGCGTGAAGGCGTGGTACTCGCCGCGCATCCTTGCGGAGGCTGAGAAGCGAGCACTGATTCGCAGCGACCGCCCCTCACATGTCCCAACGCTCGCCGAGGCGCGCGAATTCTGGTCCTGGCGCGATGCGGCGCCGAGCATTCCCGAAGCGGTTCGCCGTTGCACGAATCTCGCCGTCATCGTGTATGCCAACGAGCGCGACCACGTGCAGGCGGACCCGGCGCACACGCACATTCTCGAGCAGGCAGAAGGTTTCCGGCAGGCCGGCGCGAGGTTCGTGCGTCTGAATCCCGATCGTGCCTACGTCGAGCATTTGACCGCCAGTCTGCCGCCACGCCTGCGCGCCGGGGTGAAGTTTCCGGACAATCCCGCCGGCAAGACCTGGACGCGCAGCAACATCAACGAAGGTCTGGAACCCTCCGGGCTGCCGCTCGGACTCTACATGCAGGCCGCCATCTGCGAACTCGCCGACCGCACCCAAGCCGGCAACGGCTCGGCCAACCTGGCGGCGGTGCTGTTCCCTGACGCGCCCCGCGCCCCGGCGCCGCCGCCTCGATTGCGCTGATCCACTGCGAACAACCAGCCGCGAATGACAGTGTCCGCCAGCCGTCCGCAGCAGTTCTTCCGGCTGCAAAGATCGTGAACCATTCCAGCAAGCGCTATGACCAAACCTCCCCGTCAGTTTTCTCCTCAACGAAAGGCACACGTCGGGCAGGTGAACCGTCGCTCCTTCCTCACCACCGCGGCCGCCGCCGTCACCGGACTGGCCGGCGTGTCGGGAATGTCGAACCTGCTCTCGGCCCAGCGGCGGGGGTGAGGGTAGTGTCAATGTGTGGGACTGACCCGTTTATTGCATGAAAGGCCCATCAAATGGGCTCATTATAGGGATTTTAGGTCAAAACTGCGCTGGAAGATCCGATTCAACACGCGCTGAAACTTGCTCGCAGCCGCCAGCTCAGCGCGGGTGAATTAGGCGAATTGGCCGATCGTCTGGATAATGCAGAGGATCCGGCCGAAATCATTCGTCTAAAGTCCGCCATGACCCGCGGGTTTTACGGCGAGTGAATCATGCCAAAGGTTCGCCGTCAGAACCTCCCACACCCTCTGTACGCGCACTTGATCGAGCAAATTCAACAACGACAAATCTCGGTTCAACAACTCAGGTTGATGCTGCGATGGATGGATACCCACGCGGATGTGCCGGAGGGAAAGTGGTTCAAGCGATTTCCCGAGATGCTGGTCTGGGGCGAAGGTGAATTGATCAAGGCATTTCTCGTTCCTGGGCAAGCCCCAACGGGTGAAGACAAGCATCTGCGCTCCGCCTGACGGCCGACCCCGTGGAGCCTCGGAATAAGGGGTTGGTCGGCGTCGCGCTTGCTGGCCGGTCCTTCTGACTTACGTCAAAATCTCTTTCAAGACGTGCCCGTGAACATCGGTCAGCCGACGCTCGAAACCATTGTGGTAAAAGGTTAGCCGCTCGTGGTCGAGACCGAGCAGGTGGAGGATCGTGGCGTGGAAATCGTGGACGGTCACGACGTTCTCCACGGCTTTGTAGCCAAACTCGTCGGTGGCGCCGTAGCGGAACGGCGCCTTCACGCCCGCCCCGGCCAGCCAGCAGGTAAAACCGTTTGGGTTGTGGTCACGACCGCGAGCTCCTTTCTGAAACGTGGGCATGCGCCCGAACTCGGTGCACCAGACGACGAGAGTTTCCTGCAGCAATCCGCGCTGTTTCAGGTCAATCAGGAGTCCGGCGGTCGGCTGGTCGAGCACGGGGCCATGAACGCTGTATTGCGTGGCGAGTTCCTTGTGGCCGTCCCAGTTGCTGACGCCTTCGCCGCCGGTCTGATAGGCGCCATTGAAGAGTTGCACGAAGCGCACGCCTTTCTCGATGAGCCGTCGGGCGAGGATGCAGTTGCGCGCGTAGGCGGCGCGAATGTCCTTCACTTTCGAGCCGGTCTCATCGGCACCATAAAGGCGGAGGACATGGGACGGTTCGGTCGAAACATCGCCCACCTCAGGGACGCTGAGCTGCATGCGCGCAGCCAATTCGTAGCTGGCCAGGCGCGCGGCCAGTTCGTTGTCGCCGGGGAAGCGTTCCTGGTGCCGTTCGTTGAGCCGCTGGAGAAAACTGCGCGTGGCCGTGTCCGTCGCCGCGGGGACGGACCTCGGGCGCGCGAGATTGCGCACGGGGTTGGAGGCATTGAAGTCGGTGCCCTGAAACGCCGCGGGCAGAAAACCGGGTCCCCAGTTGTTCACGCTGTTCTGGGGTTTGCCGCGCGAGTCCGGAATCGCGACGTAGGCGGGCAGGCTCTGGTCGGCGCTGCCGAGCGCATAGGCCGCCCACGCGCCCAAGCTCGGGAAGCCGTCCCGGGTGTAGCCCGTGGACATGAAGTTTTCGCCGGGTCCGTGCGTGTTCGTCTGTCCCTGCATCGAGTGGATGAAACAAATGTCGTCCACCAGTTCGCCCAGGTGGGGCAGGAGGTCGGAGACCATCATGCCGCTTTGGCCGTGTGGCCGGAAATCCCACGGGCTCTTGGCGAGCGCGCCCTGCTCTCCTTGAAACGTGATCAGCTTTTCACTTCCCGGCAGAGGCTGGCCGTGCCGACGAAAGAGCTCCGGTTTGTAGTCGAACGTGTCGAGATGGCTGCAAGCGCCGCTGCAAAAGATCACGAGCACGTTCTTCGCGCTCGGAATGAAGTGCGGCGCACGGGGAGCGAACGGATGTCCGGGGTCAATTACCGGCCGCAGCGGCTCCTTGCCGGATACAGTGGCCGCCAGCAGCCCTTCCTTTCCGAGCAGGTGGGTCAATGCGATGGCGCCCAGCCCTAGCCCGGTGTCGGCCAGGAAACGGCGACGGTTCAAAAGCGGATGAAGCGGGAGGGCCGAAACCGGATTCATGGGATGAAAACGAATTCGTTCGCGTTCAGCACGGCCCGGCAAAGCGCCGCCAGACCGTGTGTCTTCGCGAAGTCCTGGGCGTCAGCGGCCTCCTGATCGCTGGGGGCGCGGCTGAACGCGAGGCTCCAGGCGCGGCGGATCTGCGCCGGCGTGTCGTGGCCCGCGTCTTTCTCCAATCGCGCGGCCAAGGCTTCGGCCTGTTGGAGGATGAAGCGGCTGTTGAACAGATTCAAAGCTTGTAACGGCGTCGTCGAAACACTGCGACGCGGCATCACCAGGCTGCCATCGGGACAATCGAACGCGCCGAAAATGCCGTCTTGTTCCATACGAACCTTGAACGCGTAAACCATCCGGCGAAACTCGGCGGGGCTAAACTCCTCCTTCGGGTGGTAATGATAAACGTTTTCCCGGTCCACATCGTGCAGATAAAAACTTGGCCCGCCCGGTGTGCGAGCGAGCACCCCGCTCACGCTCAGAATGCCATCACGAATCGCCTCCGCTTCGATCCGGCGCGGCGGAAAGCGCCAGAGCAGGCGGCTGGCCGCATCCACCTGGAGCGCCTCTGTGCGTGGGGCGCTGGATTGGCGCCACGTGGCCGAGAGGAGAATGAGCCGCTGCAAGGATTTGATGCTCCAGCCGCGCGCCACCAACTCGCTCGCCAGCCAGTCCAGCAGTTCCGGGTGCGTGGGCGATGAACCATTGCGGCCGAAATCATTCGAGGTGTCCACCAGCCCGGCGCCGAAGTGATGTTGCCAGAGCCGGTTCACTAGCACCCGCGCGGTGAGCGGGTTGTCGGCGTTGGCAATCCAATCCGCAAGTTTCACGCGCCGCTGCTGCTCGGGTTCTTCGTCCGCCATGCTGATCCGGTTGAAAAGCGCCGGGGTGCCCGGCGGCACCGCCTCGCGCTGCTGCATCGGATCACCGCGCCGAAGCAAATGCACCGCGCTCGGCTGGCGGAATGTGCCGGCATAAACGGCTGGCACGGAGGTCAATTTCTTGAGTTCTGCGTCGTGTGCCTTGCGTTCGGCCAGCAACTCCGTCCCGCGCGCCAATTCCTCACCGGTCAGGGAGCTGTGGGCCAAGGTCAGGCTGGCATTTTTTCCGGGCTCATATTTCTGCCGGTCGGCCGAGGAGGCCGCCGTCCTCCAAGCGCCGGACGCATCGGCCACTTCGATTTTATACTTGGTTGGCAAGCGATCCGAGAACTTCCCCTCTCGGTCGCGACCCCAGAGCACTTTCTCGATGGCGGCAGCCTCGGGGAGCTCGATCTCCACCCAACCGCAGCCCGGCTCGTTGGAAATCCAACTGCGATCATTGCCATAGCGGCCGTCGTTGACGTGCTCCAGCTTGTGAATCGCGTGGCCCGGCAACGTGCTCGAGGCCGTCGTTTTGGCGCCGGCGCTCGCGAGCGCGATGTTCCGCCCGCCAGCATAGACCTCGAGTTCGTCCAGGCAGGGCTGATTCCCGCCCGCCGTTTCTTCCACCGTAAAGCGGAGCCTCTTCGCCGTGGCCGGCGCGAACCGATCCACGTTCAGCCGCGGCTGCACGGGCGAACGCAGTGGAGGAATGCCCGTGCCGGGCTTGAGGGTCCCGGCGTTCGGCAGGGCCAGCGGTTCGAACTGGGTCAGTTCCACCTCGATCTTTCCGAGTTGAACACGAAGTTCATCCACGCGCTTCTTCTTCGCGGGATCGTCAGCCTCCGCCGTTCGCAGCGGGCGTTCGCCGTGTTTGACGCCCGCAAACACCGCCGCCAGCGCGTAGTATTCGTGCTGCGTCACAGGGTCGAACTTGTGGGAATGGCAGCGCGCGCAGCCAAGCGTGAGGCCAAGAAACGCCGTGCCCGTCGTGCTCACCATATCGTCCAGTTCATCGGCCCGTTGCTGAGCCGTGAGCACCGGGTCGGGGCTGCCGACAATATCCACCGGCCCGGCCACAAGGAACCCAGTGGCCACATCCGCGCCGACCGCGTCACCGGCAATCTGTTCGCGGATGAAGCGGTCGTAGGGTTTGTCGTGGTTGAACGCTTCGATGACGTAGTCGCGAAAGCGCCAGGCGTTCGGGCGCTCGCGGTTGGTTTCAAAGCCATTGCTCTCCGCAAACCGCACCACGTCGAGCCAATGCCGTGCCCAGCGTTCACCGTAGCGCTCGTCTTGCAACACTTGGTCCACCAATCCCTCGAAGGCGTCGGAGCGTTGATCCTTCAGGAACTCCGCCACCTCCTCAGGCGCAGGCGGCACCCCGAGCATCACCCAGTAAAGCCGCCGGATGAGCGTGACGCGGTCCGCGATCGGGGACATAGCGATGCCGGAGGATTCGAGTTTGGCGGCGATGAAGGCGTCGATCGGATTTGTGAGGTCCGATTTCCACTTTCCGAGCGAGGGGAGTGGCGGACGCACGACCGGCTTGAACGACCAGTGTGCTTTGGCCGGAGGCGGCCTTTGGCTGGAGTCCACGTCAGCCGCCAGCACTTCATTCGCGAGGACAATCAGGCCGAAACCAAGGCCAAGGACTCGCGCTTTGAAACTCATGCGTTGATCAGTCATTAGGAAGTGATCCTGCTGCCGCGGGTTATCCGATAGCGCATCGTGAATGCCAGTATCTCCCCGAGGAACGCGCGGGCTGGAGTGCGGGGCGTGTGCCGGGCGATTATTCCTCACGAATGGAAGCATGTCCTGACATGTAAACCATATCGACGTTTCTGGGAGAAGGAACGACGAGCGGCATCGTCTGGTTTTTGACCGGCGGCTTGGTGCGAGGGTCCAGCCATTTGTGAATGTCCGCGTGGCCGTCAGCAAAGCTGAGGCCGCCTGATCCATTATGGCTGCTGGCTGGATAATCGATGATGTAGATGCGGGTCGGCGGCAAGTCGTCGTTCATGGCGACCGCAAAATCAGCGAAATTGATGCTGTCGGGGTGTTCGTCGATGAAAACGTATGCCTTCGAAGGTCCCATGGGCGCGGTATCTTGCAGTTTGCGGAAAACGCGATACTTCTTCTGCGTGAGATAGCTGAGCCAGTCATTGCGCGAGTTCATGGCCTGGCTCAGGGAAATGCTGCGCACACGCGGATGTGGCCGGCCATTAATGACGACTTTGCTTTGATCGGCCGGACATTTGTAGATGCCGGTCGCTTGGGTGTAAGGCCACAGCTTCGCGTAGTTGGGATCTTTGAGGTAGAGATAATTCGTGTTGTGTTCGTTCTTGGGATCATAATTGATGATCCCTCTGACCCAGCCGGCTCTCTTATCTTCCATATCATTCCAGACCAGGTTGTCATTGAAATCATCGGCGTACATGATCCAACCGAGCGTCAACTGCTTCATGTTGCTCAGGCACTGAATCCCTTGAGCCTTCGTTTTGGCTTTGGAAAGAGCCGGCAGCAACATGCCCGCCAGGATCGCAATGATCGCGATGACGACGAGGAGCTCGATGAGCGTGAAAGCGCCAAACGCAGCGGAAGATTTGGGCGGGAGTTTGGCCTTGGAATTGATGAATTTGGTCATGTTCATAGAGCAGCGAAGTCTTTGGGTTAATGGATTTGGCGTTCTTTTTTGCTCATCGTGAGACAAAATATCGTAACTGAGAGTGCAAGCAATCCCCCGTTCGGGGGAGCGAAGGCTGCTTCTGGAAATATTTGAACGCAGCCGCAGTGCGAGAGCGGACGTGCAATTTGTCGTAGATGCTCTTCAACTGGGAGCGGATCGTTTCCACACTCACCGCAAGGGTGTCGGCGATTTCTTTGTTGAGGTAGCCTTGAGCGACGTAAGCCAGAACTTCCCTCTCGCGTTTGGACAGATTCTCGGACTCTTTCGGGGAAGGGCCTTCCTTTTGAAAGGATTGGACAACCTTGCGCGCAATGTAGCTCGACATCGGAGCGCCCCCTTGCATGACATCATCGAGTGCCTTCAAGATCTCATTCGGCGGAGTGCGCTTGAGCAAATAGCCGCTCGCCCCGGCTTGCAGAGCGCTGAAAATCTGATCGCCATCCTCGTACACGGTGAGCATCACGATCTCCAGCTTGGGCAGGATTTCCTTCAAGCGTTGCACGCAGTCCACGCCGGACATGCCGGGCAGATTGATGTCCATCAGCACGGCGTCGGGCGGTTCCTTCGGAATCCCCCAGAGAGCCGTTTCGGCCGAGGCATAAGTGCCGGCGCACCGAAAACCACCGGCTTCATGGACCAGGCGGGCCAGGGCGGCAGAAATTCGTTTGTCATCCTCGACGATGGCGACGCGAATAGACATTAGAGGCAGGATTCAAGGCGGTGAATGAACGGGAGGACGAGTTTGACTGCGGTCCCCTGGCCAGGCTGGCTTTCCACCTCCAACTTTCCCTCAATCTCTTCCAGCCGCTTTTTCATGTTCCGCAAACCCTGGCCCGAGGCGAACTGAGAAATTTGCGGGACATGAAAACCGCGACCGTTGTCTTGAATCGTGATAGAAAAAGCGCCCGTTTCCTCGGAGACCCGAATCCAAACCTCAGACGCTCCTGAATGCTTGACAATGTTGTTCAGAGCTTCTTTGACGGTCAGGAAAACGTTGTGACGGATTTCAGCGGAAAGCGCCACTTCGGGCAACAGCGGCGGAACATCAATCCGGCAACGGATCGGCGTGCAGTCCAGGAAATCTTTGGCGAACTGCGTAAGGTAATTAGCCAGATTGTCGAGCGTGTCGTTCTTGGGATTGACGGCCCAGACGATGGCGTCCATCGCTTGAACGATTTCTCCCGCCCTGGTGGAGATTTGGCGAAAGTTCGCCTCCACTTCTTGCCGGTTGCCGCTGTTCTTTTGGCCGAGGTCGCTGAGCAGCGAGATTTGCGTCAGGCCAGCGCCCAGATCGTCGTGAATGTCCCGGGCGATTCGACTGCGTTCCTTTTCCAAAGCATGCTGCTGTTCCAGCCGCAGCAATTGAGTGCGGACCTTGCGCAAGACAATATAACGGGCGGCCCCGCCGACGATTCCCACTGTGGCAAGAGCCGCGCTCCCGACGAACCACCAAGTCTGCCAAAACTGCGGCGGCATCGTCAGCCGGAGCGAAGCGCCCGTTTCATTCCAAATGCCGTCATTATTGCTGGCCACGACTCTGAAATGATAATCACCAGCCGGCAAATGGGTATAGATCGCGGCGCGGCGCCCACCCCCTTCAATCCAAGTTTGGTCCAAGCCTTCCATTCGGTACTTAAACTTGATCTTCTCAGGGGCGACAAAGCTGAGAGCAGTATATCGGAATTCCACACGTTGCACTCCCGGCGCAAGCACGACGGGATTTGAGCTGCGTAATTTCGGCTTCGAGATCGCCCGCGTCTCCGGCTTGCCGTCAATCAACATTTCCTCAATCACCACCGGCGGCAACACGTCGTTGAGGGTGACATGATTTGGGTCCACTCTCACCACGCCTTTGACCGTGGAAAACCACAGGGTGCCGTCGCTGGATTTCAGGCCTGCGGGATGAAAACCACCCGTGCATTCGAGGCTTTCCATCCCTTCGGCTTTTCCGAACGAGACGGGATTCACCCGGGGAATTTTCTGCTCGGCAACGTGACGGAGCTCGCGCTTTTCGACGCGGCTGATGCCCTCATTCGAGCCGAGCCAGAGGTTGCCGTGATTGTCTTCGAGGATTTGCGAAATCACGTTATCAATCAGCCCGTGGCGGGTGGTGATGCTGAAGCAGCGTTCGCCTTTCAAAAGGCTAAGCCCGCCGCTCGTGCCAATCCAAAGATTCCCCTCAGAGTCACGGTGGAGCGTCCGAACAAAATCGCTGGCTAGCCCATCCTGACGGCGATAGGCCGAAAACTTCCCGTCGGCCAATCGGTTCAAACCGCCGCCGCTCGTGCCTATCCAGATCGCCCCCGGACGCTCTTCGATGATCGCAGTGACAAAGTTCGCGGATAATCCCTCTTTGGCCGTGTAATGGACGAACTGCCCGTCGCGAAAGTAATTCAAGCCGCCGGCGTAAGTGCCAATCCAGAGCCCGCCCGACGCCTCCTCGCAAAGCGCGAGAATCACGTCGTCGGAAAGCCCGTCGGCTTTCCCGTAATTGACGATCTTGTCCCCGGTTTTCTGGAACAAGCCGCCGCCCCAGGAGCCAATCCAAAGGACGCCTGGCCGTCCGGCGCAGAGCGACCAGATGCATTCATTGTCGAGCAGGTAGTTGATGTGAAAAGGCGCCACCGCGTTGTGACGCCAAAGATTCAATCCCCCGCAGTTCGAGCCGATCCAAATCTGATGTTCGTGATCCTCAGCCAGAGACATCACCACGTCATGCGAGAGCCCGCTGCGCGTCGTGAACGTGGAAAGCGTTTTCGCCTTGAGCCGGATCAACCCACCGCCGTTGGTCCCCACCCAAATGTTCCCTTCCTTGTCTTCGCAGATGGAACTCACGGAATTGTTCGACAAACCTTCTTGAGTCGTAAAAGCAGTGAACTTTCCGGCGCGCAGCCGGTTGAGCCCGCCGGACGCAGTTCCCACCCAAACATCGCCATTGCGGGCCTCGAAAATCTCCCAAACCAGGTCGGGCAACAAGCCGTGTTCCTTGCCGAAGGCTGTCACTTGCCCATCCTTCAATCGCGCCACGTAGCCGTTCGCACCGCCGACCCAGACGCTGCCGGAGAATCCTTCGTGAATGGAGTACAGGGACGTAAAACTGGCCGGCTCGCCTTCAAAAGGCGGGGCTATTTCGCGGCCATCCTTCAAGAGACGAAGGCGGGAGGTGATCACCCAAAGATTTGCCGCACGGTCGGCCATGACCCGATACACAGCGCGCGCGGCGGTTCCGAAGTGGTTGCTGTCGCGGACGAATTTCCCATTGCGCAGACAGTCCAAGCCCGCCGCTGTCCCCACCCACAAGTTCCTCTCGCGATCTTCGGTGATGGAGAGCACTCCGTTGCTGGATAATCCTTCGGCGGTCGTGTAAGCGGTGAACTGGCCGTCTCGGCAACCAATCAAGCCTCCTCCCTCGGTTCCGATCCAGAGCGTGCCGGCGTGATCTTCATGCAAGCAGACGATGCGAGGATTGCGGAGACCTTCGGCTTCTCCGAAAACGACAAACCGAAACCCGTCGAACCGAACCAAACCGTTAAACGTGCCGAGCCACAGATAACCATCCCGCGTTTGTACTATGGCCCGAATCGTGTTGCTCGGAAGTCCGTTCTCAGTTTGCCAGACGTTGATCGTGTATTCGCCGGGGACGGACACGGAGTCATCCGGCGAAAGCGTCGTGCCGACGGGAGCGAAACGATTTACGGTTAAGCGTTGCCCCGGATTCTCCCCGGAATACTCCGCGCCCATTTTCAGCGGCCTCCGATCGGCGGAAGAGGCCACGAGCCTCCAATCAAGCGCGTCCGATGCGACTTCGGTTTTATATTCGGTGACCAGGCGGTCGATGAACTTGCCTTCGCGGTCTCGACCCCAAACCACTTTGTTAATGGTTTCGAGCGCCGGCAGCTCGACCACCACCCAGCCTCGGCCCGATTCGCCCGAAATCCAACTGCGGCCATTGCCGTAAAAGCCGTCGTTGAGATGCTCGCTCTTGTGAATTCTGTAACCAGCCAAGGTTCCCGAGACAGTGACTTTGGCGCCGGCGCTGGCCAGGGCGACGTTGCGCGGCTCCGCATCCGCAGTGAAAATCTCCAACTCGTCCAGGCAAGGCTCGCCCCGGTTTGTCTTGAAAATCGTGAAGCGCACAAACTTTGCCCGGACGGCGGAGAACTCATCCACGTTGCGTCGCGGATGGACGGGCGGTCGGAGCGTCGTTGCTGAATTCGATCCCGCACTGCTTGCGTTGGTTTGCGAGAGGAATCCGTTCGCGCTGCCACTCTTCGATTCCAGCGCCGCCGAAAAGACAGGTGGCATGCCATCCAAAGCCAGACCAACCCAGAACAGGGCGAGGAATAAAGTTCCTCGAGCACTCGACCATTTCTTCCGGTGTCGATGGGCAGCGAGCATGAGCGTGAGAGCTTCGGGGAGTGATTTGAAAGCTTGAGCGCGGCTCCGTCGAGTCGAAATTCCCCGTTGCGGCCATCGTCACCATCGTCACTCGCAATGGGCGAGGGAATCCCCAGCCATACTTCGCTTCTATGGTTGCGCCGCCCGCTCCACTCGGCCCCTGGTTTTGTCCAACAGGCGCAAAACGATCCTCCCTCGCCCGGCGGGAGAGGGCCGGGGTGAGGGAGAGCTTCTCGCCACATCCACTGGCCCACAACCTTCTCACAACCGTCGGACTTTGCGAGTCCTTCTGCAAAGCTGGAGGTTGCTCAGGGCACTCATTGCCGCACCCGATAGAACTTCAGCCCGCCCACCCCAATTGAAACTGTCCCGGGGCTCGCGGTGGCCCCAGCGACATCAGCCCAAGGCCCAGTCACGGCGTCAGCCGATTGCAGGGCCCCTGAGCCGTTCCATGTGATGACGAGATTGCTGCCCTGCCTTTGAACGGCGAGCGTCGGCCGCACCGGAGCGCCCGCGAACACCTCGATCTCGTCGATGCAGATTCCGACGTCGGAAGTCTTGAACCGGACTCCGGTCGCTTGAATGGGATTTCCATTCGCCGACACGTCGAAGCGATGCCGCAGCCAGGGTTCGAATTCGGGAGGCGAGGCGGCTTTGTATTCGACAGTTCCTACGGTTGCCCAGCCGGTCGCCGGATTCCCGGTTTCGGGTGTGTCCACGCCGGGATTCATCGCCGTGGTCACCTGCAAGGTGTAAATGCCCCCCCATCGATCCCTCAACTGTCCACCACAACAATCTCCCGGATTATTCCCGTTGTCCCTGCCCCAAGCAATGCCGCCAATGGAAAGCGCCTTCCCAAAGTTCAGTCCGATGGAAGGCTTGGGATCCGGAATGCGGAAATCAGCAATCCAACTCTTGCTGTTGCCGTAGAGACCATCATTGACATTGGCGATGAGGTGAATACCGCCTCCGTCATATTCGGTCGTTCCGAATGCCGTCACTCCCTTGCTGGCCAGGGCCAGATTGTCCGGCGCGGCGGCGCCCTCGGCTTCACTGTAAAAATCGCCGTCGTTCCCGTCCCAAGTGATCGAGTAGCCCGGCTGGCGTTTGATTTCCAGCACATCCCCCTCGTCGGCCAAACTCACGTTGACGTCGATTTCATCAATCGCGAGGTTCGGGTCGGATACTTTGATTCTGAGCCCGGTCGCGGGGATCGGATTGCCTCCGGCGTTGACCTCAAACTTGTGTCGCAGATACGGGGTGAAGCGAGCGTCTTTTTCGCCGGTGTACTCGATAGAGCCGATAGTAACCCAGCCACTAGCCGGATTATCGGTTTCGGCTGTGGCAACACCGGGATTGGCGACCGTGGTCACCTGCAGCGTGTAGATTCCCAGCGCGCGATCGGCCAACTGCCCTCCGCAACAGTCGCCGGCGTTGTCTCCGTTGTCTCGACTCCACGCAATACTTCGGAGCTGTATCGTCTTGCCGAAATTCAATCCGATGAAGGGATTGGTGTCGGCTGGCGGATTGAATTTGGCGATCCAACTATGACTGTTGCCGTAAAACCCATCATTGATATGAGCGATGCGGTGAACTCCAGCGCCAAACTCGCTGCTGCCAAAAGCCGAGGCGCCTTGACTGGCCAGGGCCGGGCTTTGGGGAGCTCGGGCTGGCGAATTGGTGTCGTAGAACTTGCCATTGTTCCCATTCCACGAGATCGAGTATCCGGCGGCCTTTTGAATAACCATCGCCGGCCGCGGCACGCCGGACGGATTGACTTCGATCTCATCGATGCAAGTCGCTTCACTCGAAACTTTGATGCGCAAGCCAGTCGCCTGAATCGGATTGCCCCCCTTCGCCACGCTGTAGCGGTGCCTCAGCCACGGATTGAAATCCGGCGCTGCCTGTCCACTGTATTCGACCGCTCCAATCGTCGCCCAGCCCGTCGCCGCGTCACCCGTTTCGGCGGTGCCGGCCCCGGGATTGGCGGCAGTCGTCACTTGGAGCGTATAGATTCCTTGCCAACGATCCCTCAGTTGGCCGCCACAGCAATCGCCCGGGTTGTTTCCGTTGTCTCGGCCCCACGCAATCGTGGTGATGGGAATTGCTTTGCCAAAGTCAACTCCGATGAAAGCTTCGCCGCCAGGGGCCACACTGGGATCGACTTGCTGCGCGCCGGGAATCCAGCTTTTGCTATTGCCGTAAAGCCCGTCGATCACATTGTCGATATCGTGAATGGAGCCATCGGCAAACAGTTGGCCGCTGCCAAAGGCCTTCGCGCCACCGGTCGCGAGGGCGGCATTGGCTGGCGCGCTGGCCCCGGGATTCGGACTGAAAAAATCGCCATCATTGCCATCCCAGGTAATGGAGTAGCCCGACTCACTCCCAATCGTCACCAGACCGTCTGAAAGCGCTTGGAGACCGGCATTTACATTGACTTCAATCTCATCGATGGCGATTCCAGGGTCGGACACTTTAATGCGCAGGCCTGTAGCCAGGATGGGACTGTCACCTTGGGCCACATTGTAAAGGTGCCTGAGATGAGGCCGGAAAGGCGTGCCCGCGCTCTTGTAATGAATCGCGCCCAGGGTGGCCCAGCCCGTGGCCGAGTCCCCAGTCTCGGCCGTGTCTTTGCCGGGATTGGCCGCTCGGGTGACCTGCAACGTGTAAACGCCGAGCGCACGATCACTCAATTGACCACCGCAGCAGTCCGCGTTATCTCCATTATCCCGGCTCCAACCGATGTTCTTAATCTCAATCTTCTCGCCGAAATTCAGGCCGATAAAAGGATTGGCGTCCGCGGGAGCGGAAAACTTGGAAATCCAACTGTGGTTGTTCCCATAAAGCCCGTCATTGACGTTATTGATGAGGTGAATGCCCACGCCAAATTCGCTGCTGCCGAATGCCTTCGTCCCAGCGCTGGCCGAGGCACGGTTTGCGGGCGCGCGCGCGGGCGAGTTCGTATCGTAGAATTTGCCGTCGTTTCCATTCCAATTGATGGAAAAGCCCGGCGCATTCGTAATAACGATGAAGCTTGAAATAGGCGGAGTCGGATCGGCCGGAGGATTCACTTCGATCTCATCGATGTCGATGCCGGCGTCTGAAACTTTGATGCGCAGGCCGGTGGCCGGGATGGAATTGCCGCCTTTCGAGACATTGAAACGGTGCCGAAGGTAAGCGCTGAAAAAAAGACTGTCTGCGCCGTCTTTGTATTGAACGGTCCCAATCGTGGCCCAGCCGGTCCCGGCATCGCCCGTATCGGCAGTGTCAGCGCCAGGATTCGCAACACTCGTGACTTGCAAGGTATAAGTCCCCACCGCGCGGTCGGTGAAAGGACCGGGCGGAGTCCGCTCCGAGTTATCACCATTATCGCGCGACCAGGCGACGCTGCTGATCGAAATTGATTTTCCGAAATTCAAACCGATGAAAGGGTTTTTGTCGGGAATTCTGAAATCCGAAATCCAACTCGAGCTATTCCCGTAAAATCCATCATTGACGTTGATAAAATCATGAATTCCGCCTGGAAGAAAAGCCGTGCTTCCGAATGGCGTGACCCCTTTGGTCGCGAGCGCTAGATTTTCTGGCGCCTTGGCGCCCGGTTCGGGACCGCTGAAACCTCCGTTGTTACCGTCCCAGATGATGGCATAGCCCGCCTGCGCAGTAATCACGACACGATCACTCTGAGCTCTGGTGGCTTGGGAAAACCCAACGCTGAGGAGGCTGGCGATGATGCATCGCGGTAGAAGGCGGCGCGGGAGTTTTAAAAATGGCCGTTCAGAGCGTCGAGGACGGCGGTGGGGCAGACCGGGAGAGGGAATCGGGGGCATAGAAACAAAACGGTGCGATCAGAGGTTAAGTGGGGGTAGGTTCGACATTTACACGACTTGCGGAACTTGTAGCAAGAAATGTAAAGCGTAACAATCCCCCGTTCGGGGGATTCGGGGGATTCCTCCGTTCCTGGGACTGATAGGAACTGATAGGAATTTGCTCTTTCACCGCAGATTGGAGAGTAGCCCTGCAGGGGCGTCCGGACAAGAAAAAATCCCGATCGAACGAAGGTGGAATATGACTGAATCATGAATCGTCTAACCAAGAAGGTTTGCAGACGGTTACGAGTTTGAGCGCCTTTTTGTTGTTTTGCGCGGACATGAAGTCGTAGAAGCCGCTCATCGTCGCTCGGCGCTTGTTTTTGCAATGGCGACACCAGTGCACGGCCAGACTGACGGCGGCCCGTCGGATCACAGCTAAATTAAGCGCCGCGTTATCGCGCACGCGGCTGCGGTCTTCCCCGGCAATAACGTCCAGGCGCTGGTGGAGTCCATTTTCGATGCCCCAATACTTGCGATCACTCTGGAGCATCTGCTGGGCATTCATCTGCGCACTTCAACGCGAAGTGATGAGGTACTCCACTTCCGGTTCTTTGGCCGGTTGTCCTGGGATTTGAATGGAGCGCGTGAGCTGGGCAGCTTCTTCGGCGAAGGGGAAACGGACGTCAAAGGCACTCAGATCTTCGGGACGACCACGATTGATTTCAGAGGTCTGGGCGCTCGAAGTCTAGGATTGGGGGAAAGCGCTGCCCTCGCGCCTCCAAGCGCGTTCTGTTCCGGGAGGTTCCGGCTCAGCTTTTTTGCGCGGCGTAAGGGCCGATTTCCAGCCCGCGCATCATGAAGTCCATCAGGGCCT
>Ga0194110_10004303_pt1 | contig 17265 bp, 16 predicted proteins | sample TA2Kig1200mmetaG_FD_146192 | JGI IMG/M metagenome (GOLD analysis project Ga0194110, IMG submission 146192) | Freshwater microbial communities from Lake Tanganyika, Tanzania - TA2015032 Kigoma Deep Cast 1200m | ecosystem: Environmental > Aquatic > Freshwater > Lake | place: Tanzania: Lake... | reverse complement strand
CGTACGGCAGTCCGACGTGGGCGCGGATGCGTTGGCCGAAGAAGCGTGCGAAGAAATGCATGCCAGCGCCATCGGGGACGACGATGTCGAATTGCTGGCTGAAGTCCACGATTTCTGGAAACTTGCGCACCAGCGATAGCATAGGGATACTGATTCCCCAGACATGCACAGGGATACGGTTCACGATCGCGTAGTCCAAGACTTCGACAAGCTCAGGCATGGTCCAATCATCAACGCGAACACCGAGCAAGTCGCGCCGTCGCTCTGGCATTAGAGCTAGATGCTGAGTGGTGGGACTGGCTAAGATCTGCCTACACACCAGAACTTCTCAGGCTCCTATTCTCTGGTCACATGGATCGGAGGTCTTCTACACTAACGTGCGAATTGATGTGCCGATGTCCAGTGATTGTACCCGAGCACGATTTTCAATACCTTGTCAGAAACATTTGGTTCGAGATACTCTGGAGGTGGCGTCCAAATACCTTTATGGCTTGTAACTACCTCAACGCAGTGCAAGATCCTATCCGGCTCAACTCCCGACAGCATGTTACTCCCGCTCTCAATGGTCTCCGGACGTTCGGTAACATCACGGATAGTCACATTGGGCACGCCAAAAATGCAGCATTCCTCCTGCACGGTGCCGCTATCGCTGAGGACACAGAAAGCCGCTTTCTCTAGCGCCACAAAATCAAAGAATCCCAGTGGCGTTAAGAAGCGCACCCGATCGTCTTGCACCCCGACACCATACGCTTCCATTTTGCTGCGCGTGCGCGGATGCAGGCTGCAGATCACCGGGAAGGCATACTCTTGTGGCAAACGTTGCAATGCCTGGGCCAGTTGTTCCAGGCGTTCCTTTATATCAACGTTCTCGGCCCGGTGCATGGTCACCAAGAAATATTTGCCCTGCTCTACCCCGAGGTGTGCGTGCACGGGGGACGCCTGGATTTGCGCCTGATAGTGCTGAAGAACCTCAAAGATGGGATTACCGATGACGTAGATACGGTAGTTCTCGATCCCTTCGCGCAGCAAGTTCTCTTTACTGCGATGCGTGTAAGGCATGAGAACACTGCTGGAATGGTCAATGATGCGCCGGTTCACTTCCTCTGGTACGCGATCATCATAGCAGCGATTGCCTGCCTCCATATGAAACACCGGAATGCCCAGGCGTTTGGCAATGATAGCGGACAGGCCGCTATTAGTGTCGCCAAGTATGAGAACGGCGCCTGGCATTTCCTCATACAGTACCACCTCGATCTTGGCAAGGATAGAACCGACCTGCTGACCAAAACTCTTCTCCCGCACATCTAAAAAGTAATCTGGGCGACGTACCTCTAGCTCCTGGAAGAAGATATCGCTCAAGCAGTCCTCGAAATTCTGTCCAGTATGAACCAGTTGGTGCTCGCATAATCGGTCGAGCTTCTCAATCACCAGGCAGAGCCTGATGATCTCCGGGCGAGTACCCAAGATGGTCATGACTTTCAACGAAGGAACTCTCCTTGCAATGTTATCGTATCCTCAATCATCAGCCGATGTTGCCTCAGTAAGGCGGTCAACTCGTCCTGTCCCATGACATTATTGGCTGAACTGTATTCGGCTTCGAGGAATCTCTGCTCGGTACAGGGCTGACGCAACTCTGGCAGAATAGGCAGAATAACGTAATACTGATCCCTTTCTACTGTACGGTGACATTCTTCCTCCGACACCAGGCTCTCATGAACCTTTTCTCCTGGGCGAATACCAGTGATCACGGTTTGGATCGGCCGATTGCCAATGAGCACACCAGCAATATCAATGACCTGAGCCGAAGGTACACGTGGGATGTAAGTCTCTCCCCGACTAGCCTCCTGTACGGCGGCAAAGATCGTGTCCACTGCCTGATCCAGACTCAGCAGGAATCGCGTCATCTCTGGCGTGGTGATAGTAACAGGGCCGCCATTGCGAATCTGCTCATGGAAGAGCGGAATCACCGAGCCGCGTGATGCTAGTACGTTGCCGTAGCGCACACAAATGAACCGCGTTTGGGGGCAGTCTATATTAGCCCGGATGAACAGTCGCTCCTGGATAGCCTTTGTCATCCCCATGACATTGACCGGCTTGCATGCCTTGTCCGTAGATATACCAACCACGGTCTCCACTGGCAGCCGGTACTCCTGAATGACCCGGCAGATGTTCTCTGAGCCAACGATGTTGGTTTGCACGGCCTCGAAGGGAAAGTACTCGCAAGTGGGTACCTGCTTGAGCGCTGCCGCGTTAAAGACCACATCAGCGTCTCGGAGTACAGTGCTAACGCTATGGAAGTCTCGCACATCGCCGATGCGGAACTCCAAGAGTGACTCAAAGTTACGATAAATTATTTCATCGGTGGCTGCTACACGTTGCTGATACTCTACCCTCATGGCATGCTGCTTTGCTTCGTCTCGCGAGAAGACGATGATCTTTCGTGGTCGGCCCAGTTCGCCAGATAATAATCGTCGTACCAATACTTGGCCAAGAGAACCCGTCCCCCCGGTTATCACCACACGTTTGTCGTCAAGCATCATTTTTCACCTCTCCAATGAGCGTAGACTGGCCATTCAGTGGCGAGTTCTCCAATCATCTCGTCCCAAGAGGGGGGATGCCACCCGGTCGCGTCCTGGAAACGTGTGCTGTCCAGACTGCGGTTACAGTACAAATCCGTGTAGGGCTCAATCTCCACCGGCCAGCCCAAAGCCTGGCGTAGCCCTACTAGCAGGTCATACTTGCTAATAGGAGTACTGGATACGTGGTACAGCCCTGAAAGCCCCGGATGATCTATTATCAGATGAGCAATGAGCAAAGACAAGGAGCGGGTGGATAGCCCTGTATAGATAGCATTTACGTAGCCCCGCACTTTCTGCCCCCGACAAGCAGCAAACCATTCCAGAAGGCCAGTGCGCCGCTCCAGCTCCCAGCCGATGATGGAAGTACGTAGCGTCAAGCAGCCCGGACGATCTACCTCGCCCAGAAGCTTGCTGCGCCCATAGAGATCCACCGGGTCAGGAAGATCGGCTTCACTGTAGGATCCCTTGTGTCCCGAGAAGACACAATCAGTGCTGATATGAATAAGCCGCACGCCGCTCGCGTGGCAAAGTTCGGCCAGCCGATGCGGGAACAGCGAATTGACGGCCACACTGACGAGTGGATCTTTTGCCTCGTTTAACTGTTTCACAATACCGATAGCGTTTATCACCACATCGGGGTGTACCATCGCCATGGCTCGCACGACGCTATCAAAGTCCGTAGCTGACACACCGTTGATGGCTCGTGCAGAATCGAATAGACCATAGCGAGCGTAGGCATGCACACTCGAATGGAAAGTTACCCAGGTGTCAAAAATAGGGGCAAATACTTGCCATAGCTTGTGCCCAAGCATGCCAGAGCCACCCAGGATCAGTACTTTCATCCAATCCCCCGTGTTGTTTGCATGGTGATCGTGTCTTGACGGAGCCAAACCATATAAGACCGTAGGCCCTCTGTTATGGGTATCTTTGGCACAAAACCAAAAGACTGGCAAGCGGCAGAGATGTCTGCCAGGCTATGGCGCACATCTCCCTTGCGTGGCGGAGCATATTGTATGCCTACTTCTACACTTGCCGCCTCTTGAATTAACCGCGCCAAGGTATTGATAGTAATCGCCGTGCCACTGCCTATATTGAAAACTCCACGCACACCATTGGCGAACGCAGCCTGAAGATTGGCCTGGGCTACATCGCGCACATTCACAAAGTCCCTCGTCTGCTCGCCATCTCCATAGATTGTCAATGGCTCGCCTTGCAGAATACGGTTAGCAAAGATGGGGATAACGTTGCCATAGGCATCGTAGCGTTGGTTGAGGCCGTAGACGTTAAAATAACGCAAGCAGACTACTTCTAAGTCATACAGCTTTCCATAGGCCAGGCACAGTTTTTCGGCGGCCAATTTACTGGCTCCATATGGAGAATCAGGTTCCACCGGGTGGTCTTCTTTGATAGGCAAGTACTTCAACTCGCCGAAGATGCCCGCAGAGGAAGAGAATACTACCTTGCGCACCCCGACTTGCCGGGCCACTTCCAAGACGCGCAGTGTGCCAATCACGTTGACCTCGGAGTCTAGAATGGGATTCTCGATGGAGCGCACGTTACCTACCGATGCCGCCAGGTGGAAGACTACCTCAGCGCCTTGCATCGCCCGTGTCACGACAGCCGCGTCCCTCACATCTCCTTCGACGAATTCGACTTGGGGAAATGGTTCCAAATTGCAGCAGTACCCTGAAGACAGATTGTCCAGTGCCACAACGGAATGGCCCTCTTCCACTAACAGTCTTACCACGTTAGAACCGATAAAACCGGCACCTCCGGTAACCAAGACTCTTTTGTTGTTACCTAGATAATCCATCTGGCCCTTCATGCCTCTGTGCCGCTTCAGGTAGTTTAACCTCACCAATACTTGCCATCTGAATCCCTGTGCATGATAATAGCCATCATGTGTTCCAGCAGAGACTCATTTGTGCAAGAGCCAGCCGTGCTACAGATGCCGCGCATCACTCCGTTCCGATCACCGCTTGCAACACATTCAGATAGTGGCGCCCTACAACCTCTGGAGTAAAATCTTTCACTTTTTCTCGATTTGCGCAAGACATCTGCGCACGCAGTACCGGGTCAGCCAGCAACCTCACTAGCGTGTCTGCCAGGACGACCGGATTGCGCGGCGGGACAAACAGGGCGTTAACTCCTTCCTGCAGATGATCTGCTGCACCACGGATGCGTGTGGTCACAATAGGCAACCCCCCATTCATTGCCTCAACAATCACGGCGGGGAATCCTTCATCCCAATAAGTAGGCAATACAAATATGTCCGAGGTCTGATAAGCCTCTGCCAACACACTGCCTTCCAAGTATCCGGTCAGTGTAACGCAGTCTGAAAGGCCAAGGCTTACCACCTGTTCTTGCAGTTGTTGCGCCGCTGGGCCATTACCCACGACGAGCAAGTGACATGGTGTTCGTTCTGTCAGTCGAGCCATTGCATCCAGGAGGTCGAAGATGCCTTTCTCTCGGACCAGCCGGCCCACAAAAAGCAATACCGGAATCCCCAGCCGCAGATTCCATGAACCTGGGCAAGATGGAGCTACACTGGTAACCGCCGAGACAAATGGATTGCTCACCACAAAGAACTTGCCGGACGGGTAAAACTGCTCCCATTGCCGCTGTTCTTCGGATGAAAGGACTAGCACAGCATCTGATAAGCGCAGTAACAAAGCACTGGCCTGCTTGAATCCCATATGGCCCGGCTGTAACAGCAGCCCTGATTTGCTACCATGAAAGAGCAATAGGATATGCCGACACAAGCAACGAGTCACTAACAGCAAAGGAATGTCACGGCTGAGCGTGGCCCAATCGTGGGACGTGTTGATCAACATCACATCGAATTCTTGATACAACAAGGATTGGCGAATCCGTGCTATATCGCGCACCCGCCCTAAGACTTTCTTGGCTAGAGACTCTGTGTCCTTCTGGCGACCCCATTGTGCTGTAACGATGTAACACCCCAATGATCTCAAAGCAGAAATCAGATGTGGTAGAATCTTTGGGGTGCCGCCCTGAATGTTGGAACGTGGGACAAGCATAAAGATGCGCATTTCAACCGCCGAACAATAAAGTTCTGTTTGATGACCTCCTGAGGAGACCAACGGTCTTTGCTCAATCATCTCCGGGGAAGAGTCGTGTAAAAACCGTTTCGACTGTCTGCCCCAATGTGCCTTTATCGTGGTGGGATTGCCTATCGTTCATTGTCCAGGCTTACGAGCAAGAACATACGTACCTGAGGTCTGTGCGTCAATCGGGTCCATCGCTTGAAATTGGGAAGCGAACCGCGATACCGGCAGCCCTGTCCTGTCTATCCTTGGCTCAACTTTGAGAATCTCGAACCCAGCACGCTCGATAAGGGTGATGTGAGCGGAACTGGGCAGGCGATTGATTGTGTACGGCCTGCGCCCCACGGCAAATTTCCAAAGGGCATCGCTATATTGCCAGTGACCGTTCCACCAATCGCTCATGCCATGCGAACGGTGATCAATATCGTGCGACATCAAACCGCCCGGTTTAAGACTCGAATAAGCTGCTTCGTAGACGACCTGAACGTTTTCCACGTGTTCCATGACGGCCTGCGAGATAATCACATCCGTTGATTCTTCGTTGTTACCTCCTCCTAACTTGCCAAGCTTGGACAAGGTGTAGCGGCAGTATCGTCCATCGTTGTTCCGAACTGACTCAGCGATGTCAGCCACCCGATTCGGATCGAGGGATTTGTTCAGTGTCTTTGAGCTGAGAATCCATTCGGGCAAATTGTACTCAGACAGCAGAGTGCCAGATCGAAGAAGCTCAACCAGTTCGCCCATAACCTGGAGATTCCGTTGGGTATTTGCAAACGGGACATAGTCAACGGCCTCGTATCGCTTGCCCCCCATGATAAGAAAAGCGAGGCCAACTCCTATGGTAGAACCCGGACCATATTCTACGAGCGTATGTGGCATCTGCGTAAAGCCCCCATCAGAAACCAGAGCTGTCAAATGTCGCATCCAAACACATAGGCAATATTCAGCTGACCCAGAACCTTCTATCTGGAAGCGAGTCTTATGCAAGTGATAAAAGAGGCAATTAAAAAATGGAACTCTGGTCAGCAAACCTTTGGTCATAAAAAGGAGAAATCGCCTATCCACTGACCACCTCTTCATATATGGAAACGGTCCGACTAATCATATTACCAACAGTAAACTCTCGCATGATCCGACTCTGTCCCGCCCTCCCCATCCGCTTCGCTTCTTCACGATGGGAGCGAAGCCACACCAATTTCTCAGCTAAAGCACTTGGGTCAGTAGGCGGAATAACAAATCCCGTCTCGCCATCTATTACGAGTTCTCGATTTCCCCCCCCATCGCTACAGACTACAGGTAGACCACAGGCCATGTATTCCATGATTGAATTTGAGCAGCCTTCGGCGTGAAAAAGTGGATTCGACATTAACACACCAATGTGAGCATCTCTTATGATCTCCAAGACTTCACTTCCCATCTCAGGAAAACTCGCAATACCCAAGTGGTTCAGCTCTTGCGCCTCCTTCATTAACGCATTTCGATCTGGGCCATTCCCGACCGCAAAGAACCGCCAATCCTGTCCAGTTGACTCAATCACTTTACGCGCTGCAGAGAAGAAAGTGCAGTAATCTTTGTGTTTGTGCATTCTGCCAGTCATCACAACGGTAAAAGGCGTCCTTGTCTCAAGTTGTCTTCTAGTGCAGAGAGCAAGGCGTTCCGGATCAAAGCCATTATGAACAACACGGCCCTTCTCAGTCCCAATACGCCAAGCGGTCAAGCCTGCCTGGCTGTTAGCGATCACGCGATACGCTAACCTCATATTCCAATGATGGACAAGCCCCCAACGCAAGGAAACCATTCCCGCACGAATGGTTCCGTCTACGAGTGGAATGCTCATGAACTTGCAGATCGGCCCCGCTGCTGCCGAACACATCCATCCCCATGAATGTACTACATCTGGATGCCAATGAGTGATTGTTTGCCATAACTCTATTGCTGGCGAGAAATCCCAGCGCCAGGCTCGCTCATACACCATCAAAGGGGCGCTCAGTTTTCGAATGACCTCAACATACGGCCCGCCGTCCATGCTCCATACTTGCCGCTCCCATTCAGGTGGCAGATACTTGACCAATAGCGCCAACTGGCGCTGGGCTCCCCCATTGCCGAGATCGTCAGTAAGGTACAATACCTTTAGCATGTTTGCTACTTTTGAGCTGTGATCACGAAACTGGGCCCCAGCATGAACTGAGCAACCGAGTTCGCGAGGAATGGTTTGAAACGTCGCAGCGAATAAGGAACAACATAATCACATGACCGTACTTTTAGCCCTGCCTCTCGAATGGCAAACAGCCATTCAGCACGCGTTGGATGCAATTCCCAATCAATCTCTTTCTGTCTGAGCTTGATCGGTGACCAGCGCCAGAAGCTGAGCCTCGAGATTTCTAAGATAGTAAGCAAGCCCTCCCGCACAAGTAACCGCTTGAATTCTCCAAACATTTGGACATAGCTCCGATAGGCATGGTTGTCATGGGAAAGCAAGCCTGATTTGACAACATGGTGCAGTGCACGGTTGGCGATGATGATATCAAAAGCCTCATCGGGGAACGTGTTGGTCATAATGTCAACTTCTACGACCGTGATATTTGTCAATGCAAATGCAGCAATTGCGTCCTTCAAAACTTGTGTGACTCCAACGGGCGCCCCCCTGCCAGCCGCTTCATCCACAGCCACTACCTCACTGCAGCCCCCGAAAAGGGCTAGATAGAGAGATACGGTTCCTGTACCACAGCCAACCTCCAGGATGCGCTTGCCGGCTAGTGATAGCCCGCGCAACTGATTGTGTAGATGATGTTGAAATTTGTCAAAGGTATCTGTGCCTTGAGCAATACGGTCATACCATTCGCAGAACTGAACCAGGGTGTTATGAGTTGTGGCCATCTGTCTTACTCCTTCAGTAGAGGAGATTCATCACAAGAGAAAAGCCATCCGCCACTTATCCATTAGCTCTTGCAAGCTCTGCTTTAAAGGAATACTTGGCGTCCAACGGGTCGCGGCTTCCAGCTTTTCCCGGTTTCCTTGCTGTACTGGCACATCCGTTCGATCCCAATCCGGAGATACTAGGTCTGTCCTAATAGGAACTCTAGCCAGTTCCAAGAGAATCTCGAGTATCTCTCGAATGTAGACTGATTTCCCAGAGCAGACGTTGTAAACTTCGCCAGGTTGGCAGTGTTGTATTGCCAGCCAGTAGGCCTTCACAGCGTCACGCACGTCCACCAAGTCTCGCTGTGTGCTCAAGTTACCAACTCGTACTGTTCCAGACTTCCTCGTCTTTTCAATCGCAGCGATCTGCTTTACGAATGCGGAGCAAACCTGTGTCTCCGGTTCACCAGGCCCGGTCAAATTGAAAGTACGTGTTCGGATGATGAACAAACCATGACGATATGCATATTGGGCTGCTAACAAGCTCTGGGCCACCTTACTAATACCATACGGGGTTACTGGACGCAAGGGGTTATTCTCTCGTATAGGCAATTCTTCTGGCAGCGCGTATCCATATTCGGCAGCAGAACCGGTCACTAATATGTGGGCCTGTGGGTGATGGGTGATGACTGCATCCAATACGTTCTGCGTGCCCCTTACGTTGACAGCTAATAAATCAATCAGTGAGTCGCTCCTGATCAAGGCTGCCAAATGAAAGATGTAATTAGGTTTCACGCTACGCACAATCGAAGATATCTGTTCGGCATCAGTCACGTCACCAGCATACCATTGTCCCGGCCAGTTTTCCGGCGGGTGCGCGCCAGGACGGCCCATCCCGTGGATTTCCAGTCCCTCCCTGACCAAATATACAGCCAGATGGTAGCCTATAAACCCAGCGGCCCCGGTGATCAGTGCACGTTCAGTCACCTACACCTCATTCGGCAAGAAGACTGTTTTCTCCCTGAGAAACAGTTCGACAGCCTGTGCATAATCTTCCTGTCGTCCAATGTCCAGCCAGTATCCATCAAAACGATAACCAATCACGGGTTGCTTCTCTGCGATCAACCTTCTGACCAAGTCTGGCAAATCGAACCCCCGGCCAGATGGAATATATCGCAGCACAAGCGGTTCCATCACATACACCCCCACGCTGGCTTCATAGTTCAGTGTTGGCTTTTCTACATAGCTGATGATACGGTCATTGCTGTCCGTCTCTATGGCCCCTAGGTCAATTTTGACTTGTCTTTTGAAAAGTCCCACCGTTGCGACGGAACGGCGTTCCCGGTGAAAGCATACCATAGCCGCGTAGTCCAGCGTGGTCAAGAGGTCGCCATTCATGACCAGAAATGTATTGGTCAATCCCGGGACCAGCCTCAAAGGCCCGGCAGTGCCCAACGGCTCATCTTCGCGTGAATAGCGGATAGTCATCCCCCATCGGCTGCCATCACCGAAATATGCCTCCAATAGACTCGCTAGATAACCGACTGACAAAGTAATATCTTGAATACCGGCCCTCCGCAATTGCCGTAAAACGATTTCTAAGATCGGCATATCATCAATAGGCATCAGCGGCTTGGGCAAGACGGTAGTGTAAGGAGCTAAGCGCGTGCCTTTACCTCCGGCCAGGATAACTGCGCGAAGCCCAGTCAACGCTTGCTTGGAGTCAGTTGGCACAATCCTTACCTCCAAGTTCTGGCTTCTGGAGAATGAACACAATTCGGTGAGAGAATAGCTCTTCAAGCAAAGGCAACTGAACCAATGGAGTGACCGCCAAGCTAATAAGCCGCAGAACTGGATGCTTCTTTGCCAGTTGCCCTGCTCCAAATAGTGGTAGCTTGCGGTCAAGAAGGATCTTCCACCCCGTTTCTCTAATCAAACGTCGGAACTCAGTGCATGTAGTTCCGTTAATGGTATTGCCGCGTTCCCACCACTCTAGATTACGGTTCTTACGCCTGTACCAGTTCGCTTCGGTACCACGCTCGTCCAAAATGCTGTTATAAGCCTTTATCAAATTCTCACTAGAAAAGAACCAGTGGAGACATGGTGTCTTGGTCACCATGCTCAAATGGTGTCCGACTGGCTGAAAATAGCTGGGGAACACAACACAGAGTACCCCTCCCATCTTGAGAACTCGATAACATTCCTTAACAACTTTGGGTATATCTTGAACATGCTCAAGCACATCAAAAGTGAGAGCCGCGTCAAAGGTTTCATTTGCAAAAGGGAGATTCTCCCCTGCCGCGCACGAAAAACGAGCTCTCACACCCTTATGCGCTGCAAACCTTTGCGCGGCGACCACATTTTCATCTCGGAAGTCTATGCCAAACATGTTCCTGGCTTCGTAAGATTCTGCCCACGCGACGGTCGCGCCTCCGCAAAAACAACCCAAATCCAACACGGATTTTCCTCTAAGAAAAGCCTTCAGATCTACCCCTAGGTAATCCTGAAAAGGATTAGCCTGTTCCAGCTCGTAACGACATTGTGACAGCCTATTCATGATCTTCTCCCGGTCTGAAGATTGTCCATCTATGAATGTCGGGTGATCGAATACCTCATGTCCAATGAAAGTATTGACAGATGGCATTACTTCACCCAATTTCATTAAAGCCCTGATAATCGTTTGCTTCATCGTCGCTGTCTATCTTGTCTCAAATCTCATATTGCCCTATCTGATATAGGTGGATGTTTTTGGAGATCCATTCCACCGTACATGCCAACCCGTCATCCAGCGGCACAGTCGGCTGCCACCCCAGGAGCTCCTTGGCTAATCGGTTATCCGAGATCAAACGCTCAACTTCGCTACCGGCGGACCGTTGCCGGATTGCATCCTGACGTATCTTCAGCTTCTTGCCGACAATTGTTCCAATCTCCTCCACTAAATCACCAATGCTGATCTCGGTCGAGGTTCCCAGGTTAATCGTACGACCAATAGCCTCCTCGCACTCTGCTGCTTTAACGAACCCCTCGACAGTGTCTGCGATGAAAGTAAAATCACGCTGGGGGGTCAGATTACCCAGCCAAATCTCTTCACCTATCAGAGCCTGAGTAATAATTGCGGGAATGACCGCCCGTGCTGATTGGCGCGGTCCATACGTGTTAAAGGGGCGCAGAATTACGACTGGCAAGCCATAACTGTTAAAGAAGCTCTCGGCAATCTTATCCGCACCAATCTTGCTGGCTGAGTAGGGTGACTGCGCCTGTAGTGGATGGGCTTCGTCAATAGGCACATAATGGGCTGTACCGTAAACTTCACTGGTCGAGGTATGAATGATACGTTGAACTCCGGCCTCGCGAGCAGCGGTCAGGACATTAAGCGTACCCATGACGTTGGTGTCAATTGTCTCTCTTGGATGAACGTAGGAGTACGGAATACCGATTAGAGCACCTAGATGAAAGACCTCGCTAACGCCGCGCGTTGCCTGCACGACAGCATTGTAGTCGCGCAAATCTCCGCGAATAACCTCGATGGAGTTGCGAACGACCGGGTCCAACGTATCCAGAAAGCCAGCCTGCGGACGAGACGTGTAGCGGACAAATGCACGTACCTCCGCACCCAGTGAGATCAACTGTTCAACGAGGTGGCTACCAATGAAGCCACCAGCTCCGGTCACAAGCACCCGCTTGTCTCGCCATTTAGCCCTCATGCACATCACTCGTCCTTTAAGTGTTGAGAACCTCTTGATAGACTGCCTCGACGCCCTTGATCATATTATTAGCAGTAAACTCTGTTTCAAGACGACGGCGGCCTGCGGATCCCATTTGATGCCGTATATTGACATGCTGGCACAGCCTCACAATTGCCTCGGCCAGCGCCGATGTGTCCTTCGGTGGCACAAGCAAGCCTGTGTCCTCGGGAGCTACTACCTCGGATACTCCACCTACCCGCGTCGCCACCACTGGTCGGGCCATTGCCATCGCTTCCAAAATGGAAATCGGCAATGATTCTGAAAGAGACGCCAAGACAAAAACATCCATCGCGGCTAAGAAGTTAACCACTTCCTCAGCTGAAGCAATAAACTTCACATAGTTCTCCAATCCCAACTGATGGCATTGATCTCGTAGTCGGCGCTCAATCGTATCGGGACCATGACCGATGATAAGAAACCTTGCCTCTGGGCACTGCGCCACGACTTGTTGCGCAGCCGCCAAGAAATAACTATGTCCCTTGACAGGATGAAGGCGCCCGACCGTTCCGATAACAACCGAGTTGTCCGCTATCCCAAGGGTTACTCGCACAGACTGCCCATCCAAAGCTGGGTCAAACGCCTGAGGCTGAACGCCGCTGGGAACGACAATCACTCTGTCATGATTCACGCGGGTACGTACCAAGATTTCTTGCCGCAGGGCACTCGAATTGACAATGACCCGGCTTGCTCGTCTCGTACGCCATACTTCTAACAAACGGTGATTCCATGCCCGCGCTGAATTGAAACCATACTCTGAGAAGATCAAAGGAATCCGGGTGTACTGTGAGACGATAGCGCCCCATAGTCCATTATTGGCTGTGTGCGCATGTACTAAATCAGCGCCGACGCGCCTCACGAAAGTTATTAGACGTTTGGCATCCCGCAGGATTGAGCGCATGCGCAGGGGTAAGAGCACAACTTCAACGCCATGCTCACGAAGCTTTTTGGCTCGGGGTCCTTCGATTTTCCCCGTACAGCAAACTATGGTGTGAAAGCGCTGACGGTTCAGGCCCAACGCTATTTCACAGACCTGTTGTTCTGATCCTCCCCATCCTAAGGAACCAACAATATGGACAACTACAATCGGCGGGCTCACCACCGTGGTGATCAATTGGCACTCCTATTGGGGTTCCGGAGAAAAAGCTTGCGGTATATGGTTGGCCACCCATAGAATATGCCCGCAACGGTGGCTCCAAACACGGCGAGCGATTCATCAGGTGCATACCAACGCCCTATGCGGAAGGGGTCTATATTTATCGTGTTGCTGTAGCCTTGGTTCGTTACTGCTCCCCAGAAGCCAGCTCTCCTCAATACGCGCTGAACATTACTACTAGCAGCACCAGAACCTCCGGGATACGCAAATAGATACACCGGGCGCTGAAGACGCGACTCAATCAGTGATTTGGAATCTTCCACTTCTCTCCTAAGTTTGTAGGAATCCACCTGATCCAGCGCAGGATGTGTCAGGGTATGCGAACCAAAGACAATCCCGCCATCTGCCATCTCGCGGACTTCAGCCCATGAGAGAAGCACATCAGCAGAGTCCACACCACGCAATGGGACACCAAGCCGTGTTAGTAAATCGTCCATCACCGCTAACCGCACTTCATCTGGCACTACCTTTAACTGCCTAACCAACTCCTGGGAGATTGTCACCCGCCCCTCGATTGATGATGCATCGTACGTTTCCCAACGCCTACGGAGCTTGGTTGGGTATATATTTGGTGGCAAGTCAGAAGGACTGGGCCAATGTCGGTAATGCAGTACAGCTTGGTGAATTTGATCCCACCATAGGATTTGCCTTTCTTCAATACAACCTGCCGCTAAAAAAATTGTCGCCGGCGGAATCTGATATTTTCTGAGAACCGGGTAGGCGTATTCGTAGTTATCCTGGTAGCCATCATCGAACGTGACCGCAAGCGCATGACGCGGCCACGGCTTTCTCTGCCGAATACACTCGACCAGGAGCTCTAGGGGAACAACCTCGTATGTCCGGGCCAGATGGGCAATCTGTTCCTCAAAGCGCTCCACACTAATACCTTTGAGGAAAGTCGGTAGATCCGACCGACACCCACTGCCCGAGACTCTGTGATAAGTAACGACTTCTGCCGGATTCAGAAATCGCGCACGGGCGTGTCGCCAAACAGTTAGGACACCGGTGTGATAGGCCAAAGCAAGCAAAAAATGACCAGCTTGCACTTATCTAACCCTCGATAGAGCATGTTTTAGAATCTGACGGATTGGAGTCGGCAAATAACGGCGGCCCTTTTCCTTGGCAAAGGCCAAGCCTGCATGTGCTTGATGCCACAAGAGCCCTTTCTTACTACGCTTAACAATCATGATGTTCCGGTTCCGTCGCGCCAGGGACGTCCAGTCATCTTTACAAGAAGAAGGGCCACGCAAGAAGTCAAACTCCTCTAGATCTTCTTTGAATGCTTTCTCAACACAATATCCCAGCAGTACGCTACCGAGGCTATACTTGGCCCATTGCGAATCGAAGGCCGAATTGTAATAAAAGATCTTGTTACCATACTTGAACGCATATAGAACTGCAGCGATGTTGCCAGCGATCTGGAGGTACGCTAGTTCCAGCCAACCCTTGGCAAAGAAGGTTGTGGCTATTTCTTGGTGAAACAGCATGAACGCTCTATCGGCAAAAGCGGAGCTTGCCCCTTGCTGCTCCCACCTGACTGGGTTCAACTCAGATAACCTCGCCATCGCGTGCGCGACCTCAGATTGCGTTCTGCAGACTGCAAATCGTCCATTTAGCTTGTATTCAAAAACGCGTCGCTCATAGCGGAGCTTCTTTCGAAATTTCCCCCGCAGCGTCTGGAGAAAAGCATCCCATGAACTCGTAATGGGGAAATAGGGGCAAAGCGTGTCCATTGCTTCCGTCCATATATGATCTCGACCAAAGCAACTGCGCAGAATCTTGAGGGTGACCGAGTTCGCAGGGATATCGTTCAAGTGGATTAGATCCCAGTCTGACTGATGATTACATAGATAGTCGCTGATGGACACAGCCACGTTTTCCTCCAACCCAGCACGGCTGAGAAAATCGAGGTGGTCAGAGCAAGTTGGACCAGTCCCGAGGAAGACAATCTCTCGTATTGGGACCACACCTAGCCATTTGTTTTCCCTGATCATAAAGGGGGCCAACCCTACTAACTCACCACGGTTATCCTCTACAGCCAAAAGGTACAGCCAGCTCCCATGCCCCCCAAACCGCCACCATGCAGAGAGCCATTCCCATGTCAAGAAGACATTCCGTTGTCTAGAGTTGGCTTGCAGTTCATCCCAGCCTTCAGCAATTGCATCTAAGCCTGACACAGCATCAAGCCTTCTGACACACATTTGCTCAGACTTCACCGTTTGATACAGGTGGCTAGAAGTGATCATCCTTGCGAAAGACCGTCTCCCTTTTTAGTTCCTCAACCCGGCTGCGGTGCGAAAGTCCTTCATGACAGACCGAACCCGGCAAACATGTCAGATCGTAGCTCGTGAGAACGAATAGGCGTTAAGCCAGCGCGTTACGGCGTAATACAGCTATACGGGCTATCAACCCAAGGATAAACCACAGCAGGGCATTTGGAAGTGCAAAGTACCGAATATCCATAGACATGCCGTTTATCATCATCCCTAGAATGCTCAGCCAGAGCGATATCATTAGAGCATTGCTGAGATATGGATGCTCATCCGGTACATACACACGCGATTCCCTCACTGTTCGAAACGCTATAATGACCAGCGGAGCGAGATAGAGAAGCAAGCCAAATAGTCCAATATGTAGAGCGATAGAAAGGAAAGTATTATGAGAAGACACCACCGCCTGAAGGCTGTAGACCTGTAGTGCTTCGTCTCCGCCGCTACCAAAGAGTGGATTTTCCCACAGTCGTGCTATCTGCTCTTGGAGAACAATCGCTCGAGCAGCGACATTAGTAGGATCAAGAATGCGGCGCTGAAACAATTCGGTGCTGGCAAGGTCATCCCAAAACCAGCCCAATAGCCCCCCTGTCGCCAACAGGAAGGCCCCAAGGGTTTTTCTTGCTCGCCGTAGTCCCAGAGTTGCAAGACCTAATATAGCAACCAGCACTATCCAGGCGGACCTGAAACTCGATAGAAGCACTATACCTAGTGCACACACCAATAAAGTCAAATCCCACACGCGGCGCCAGCGGTTTTGTCGGTGCTGTCCCAAGCGATAGACCATAAAGGGAATCAGAAGAAGCCCCATATTCGATAGCGTAGATGCCGCACCAGCCAATGATGAAGAACGCACTCCACTAACGCCACTCCCCTGTTCCCATAACCCTGTATCGGGAATAATAGGTGTCTGGGTGAACTGCTCGTATAGTGCAGGCAGAAAGAGATATAAAACAACCACAGGCATAATACGCAATATCCGTTGCACACGCTCTTCATCTGAAACTAGCATGAGAGGTAGGTAAAATGCTAGAGCAGGCAACAGAGTTATCTGGAACCACCCAAATATCTCTCCAAAACTGGTGGCACGCAAGAAAATTGTCGCTGCACTGTATACCAAATAGAGTAGGGAAGGTACGATCTCCGGCGTATGCCGGGCCAAGGCCTGGCTCCTCAATGCCTTATATTGTAACAGTGACTGAATAAACGCTAATCCGAGCAACGCCCGGTGTGGTGTAAGGTTTGGAATCCTGTATCCTAGCTCGATCCCCCCCCACCAATCGAAAGCCGGCGCCAACAGGAGCCAGAGCAATAGATTGTCAAACGGGTCACGCGTCGCAAAAAGAACAACAAACAATGCAAGGATTATGAGCAGGGAAGACATCGTTTGGCCATGGGCAATTTCAGTGCCTAACCAAAGAGAACCCACCACAGCGAACACTACCAAAACCACTAGCTCCAACTTAAGAGCGCGTGGAGCAGTGCTTCCCATTATCCTTCCTCTGCTCACCTAACTTGCTCCATCATCAAGGTTTCATACTTCCCCGCATTAGAGCCGTATCGGCAACACTCGGCATAAACCCCTTTACA
>Ga0194110_10004302_pt1 | contig 17265 bp, 23 predicted proteins | sample TA2Kig1200mmetaG_FD_146192 | JGI IMG/M metagenome (GOLD analysis project Ga0194110, IMG submission 146192) | Freshwater microbial communities from Lake Tanganyika, Tanzania - TA2015032 Kigoma Deep Cast 1200m | ecosystem: Environmental > Aquatic > Freshwater > Lake | place: Tanzania: Lake... | reverse complement strand
GCTCGCTTGATCTCTACATACCTCTGATCCTTGCTTGGCCTGGCCAGTGGTATCTTCTGGATGTAGTCCAGCAGGACAGCCCCGACCTCTCCCCTCTGAGCCAGGAAGCCTATGGTAGAGGCCAAGTCCTCAGCAGGGAGCCTCTTATCAGAGAGCCAGAGCCTCCCTGAGGCTGTCCACTTCTCAAAGTGCCTGATGGCTCGCTCGATCTCGGCCACTGGCTCAGAGGCTCGCTTCTCCCTGATGTAATTGAGATAGGCCTCCAAGTTGAAGGCTGGATGTAGCACCTTGCCGGCCATGGCCATGATCAGCTTCAGAGCCAGCCAGCTCTTACCCTCCTCATAGGAGAAGAAGTAGAAGCTCTTGTCAGGATAGGCCTTGAGCATATTGGCCAGCAAATTGAGCAGGAGCGTAGTCTTACCCTGGCCCGGCCTGCCGGCTATCAGAGTAATGGCTCCCTGAGGGAGCCTGGCCAGCTCATCCAGTTTGCTCCAGCCAGTGGATAGCCCGGCTGTCATGGAGGCCAAGTCGGCTGAAAAGTCCTCCATCAGGTAAGGCTCAGGAGCCAGGACTCCTCGGGAGGCTCGAAGCTGATGGAGGCTCTCCTCTATGGCCTGCTCAGCTCCCAGAGCATCTCCATCAGCTACTTCTGCCTGTAGCTTCCTGACAGTGGCCTGTAGAAGCTCCTGAGAGCGCCTCTGAGAGGCCTTTCGGCCTTCTTCCCTCGCTTGCTGGACTAATTCCTCCTCAGAGAGGCCTACAGAGGCTCGCAGGGACTCCCAGAAGGCCCTGGCTTCCAGCTTGTCCTCGATCTCATGATAGACAGCCAGAGCAGCCTCCAAAGCTCGATCTCGGCCTATGTCTGTCTGGACATCATGCTGCTGGACAAGCCTCCTGGCCAGCCATCTCGGCCAGGCCTCAGCCTGCCTCATGGCCTCCTGGAGCGCCTCCTTGCCCTTGGCCCGGACAAGCTCATCAGGATCCTTGTAGCCTGCTGGCAGGGAGACAACATAGGCCCGGAGCTTGGAGAGCCTGAGGCTGCTGATGGCCTTCTCTGTCCCTACCCATCCTGGCTTATCCATGTCCAAAGCCAGGAGCAGCTCCTTTGTACCATTGGCCTGGAGCGCCTTGATCTGAGCCAGTGCAAGATCAGTCCCGCCGATGGAGACAGCCTGGAAGCCCAGAGAATTGAGATAGAGAGCATCCAGGAGGCCTTCTACCAGGAGAAGCTGCTCGGCTCCTCGGACAGACGCCAGCCCGATCAGCCCGGAGGACTTGGAGAGGCTGGCTGAGTAGTGGTAGGGAGCCAGGCCCTTAGTTTTGCTCTCATCCCGGCTGAGGATGTTCCTGCCGGCCAGCCCGATAGCCCTGCCGGCTGGATCCCGGTAGAGCAGTGTCAGAGGATGAGTGAGCCAGGCCTTGACCTCCAAGCCAGAGTCCTTGATCTGTTGCTCAGTGTAGCCCAGATGGAGCAGCTCCTTCTTGAGCCTGGCTGGATCAGTGTAAGCGCCAAGCTCCATGCTCTCGATCTCGGCCTCAGAGTAGCCTCTCTCCATCAGGTAGAGCTTAACTGGCTCTCCTGCCGGCTCCTGGAGCCTCCCGGCCAGGATGTCCTGAGCAGCCTCCAAAAGCTCGGCTCTCCGCACATAGGACTGATGCTTCTCCTTGGAGGCCTGGCTCTGCTCGATCTCTACGCCAGCAGCATCAGCCAGAAGCTGGAGGACATCCAAGAAGGGAAGCTTCTTCCTCTCCTCCAGGTAGCTGATCCAGTCTCCCTTCTTGCCGCAGCTCCAACATCTCCAAAGTGGCTTATGGCTGGCATAGCTGAAGTGTCCCTCCTTGCCACAAAAGGGACAGTCTACCAGAGTCTCCTTGCCGGCCTTCTGCCTTACTCGCTTGCCTGGCAAGTCTGCAAAGAGTGTCTCCTGGTAGCTCTTGGCCAGCAGCCTGGCATAGATCTCCTGAGTGTCTGCCATCATGCCTCCTCTCCCGGCTCATGTTCACAGTTAGTTAAAGGCCCTGCCGTTATGTCTGACATCTCGCTCCTTCCTGCCTCTGTAGGAGGCTCCCAGAGCCTCTCTGTAAGGCTGAGCCATCTCCTACATGGCCCTGATCAGATCAGAGGCTCCCAGAGGCTCCTGGAGGCCCTGCCTGGCTCTTGCCTCTGGCTCCTGGCTGCTGCTGAGAGCCTGGCCCCTGAGTCTCCTCCTGGCCTAGCTCCTCCTGCTCAGCGATCTCTGCCAGCTTGGCATCTATCAGCCTCCTGAGCTTCAGGAGGCCCGGCCTGGAGAGCCTGCTGATCAGCTCCTCCAGCTCCTGGCTCTGCTGCTCTGCCTGAAAAATATCAGCCAAGCTAGTTAGTCCTGCCATCTCCATCCTCCTGCCTACATGGCTGCTGGAGCCAGCCCTGGAAGCTCATACATACCCCAAAGCTCGATACTCAGCCCAGAGCCAGGCCCTGGCTCCAGGACTTGAGCCTCATATCCCATGACAGTAGCCATGACACCGATAGGCAGAAGCTCAGGCCCTGAGCCTCTGAGAGGAAGAGCAGCCTCCTCTACCTCCAGGCTGTCTCCCTGCCTGGCCAAGTAAGCCCTAAGCTCCTGGAGCTCGCTCTCAGTGAGCAGCTCATCCACTCTGGCCTGAGCATACAGTCTCTCAGCCTGATCCAGGCCCTGATAGCCCCAGATGAGCTGCTTGTAGGGAGCTACTGGCTGCTGTCTCTCAGGACAGATCCACTCGATCAGGACTGCCTGGCCTGGAGCGATCTCCATCCTGCTGCTGGCTCGATAAAGCTTGATCACTTGGCCTCCTCAAAAGCTGATGTATCTCTCTGCTCCCTGAGCGATCCTGTCCAAGTTGTGGAAGTAGATCATGGTAGTCCTTGGATCAGAGTGTCTGGCCATGGCCTGAGCCTGCTGGAGGGAAGCTCCTCCCTTGATAGCCAGAGTGATAGCAGTATGCCTGAGGGAGTGAGCAGTCAGCCTCTTGTCATCTATGCCGGCCTGCCTCATGGCATCCTTGGCTATCCGGCTGATGCTCCTAGTAGTGAGTGGCTCGCCACTGTTCCTGTTGGAGCAAGAGGAGAAGAGAGGCTCCTCATCTGCCGGCTGGCCCATGACTTTGGCCCGGACTGAGAGATACTGCCTGAGAGGCCTCAGAGCCTCATCAGTGAGCAGGACAAACTCATCAGCCTCATCCCGGCCCTTCCCTTGGATCCAGAGGACTGCCTCTCCAGACTCCTGCCTCAGATGCTCGATCCTGGCCCTGCTGATCTCGATAGTCCTGAGTCCAGTCCTGGCCAGCAAATTGAAGATGGCAAAGTCTCTCAGGCCTTCCAGGCTCTCCTTATCCATGCTATCCAGAGCCTCCCGGAGCTGGCTTGGAGTCAGGCAGTCCTTCCTGAAGCCTTTGGCCTTCTTGGCTCCCTTGATCTCCTTGGCTATATTCGGGTAGAGCTTCCTGGCCTCCAGCCACTCATAGAGCCTCCTGACTGCTGTCATGTAGCCAGAGACAGAATAGGAGCTGAGGCCCTGAGCCTGGAGGGAGTCTCGATAGGAGAGGATGTCTTGCCTGTCCAGAGTGGCCAGCCTGCCGGCTCGGCCTGTCTCCTGGAGCCAGGAGACAAACTTCCTGAGCTGCCTCCGATAAGTGGCCTTGGAGGAGGAGGCTACATCCTGCTCAGCCAGGAAGCGATCTACCAGAGCCTCCAAAGAGACTGGCTGGCTTGCCACTATGCTGGCTTGCCGCTTTGCTGTTAGCTTTGCTGCCATCTCAATCCCTCCTGAGTGAGTGTCTCTGCTGCTATGCCGTAAGTGTACCATAGAAGTATTTTAGCTGTCAAGTTGCTGCAAGTCCATGACTGTAAACATAGCATTACAGACATAGAGATAACATGCTCTGGCTCTCGCTCGGAGCCTTTCAGGAGACTGAGAGAGACTGCCCATCAGGCAGGCTCTCTCTCAGGTTTAATGATGTTTATACATCATTAAGCGCCGGAGCCTTCAGAAGCATGTACTCTTTATGCTCCTTTGGCTGCTGTCTGGCTGGCTGTTGTATGCTGTCTATATGCTATTCTCGGACTATACATAAAAATACCTTGCGCTAAAAGTGGTGGCTATTTGCGCTAAAAGTGGTGGCTATTTGCGCTAAAAGTGGTGGCTATTTGCTTTAGTTAGGCCCTTACTGTTTGGACTCAAAAAGAGGAGGAGCAGGCCTCCTCTCCTGCTCCTCTCGATCATCTTGTCGGCCTGGCTTCTCACAGTGTCTCAAAGGAGATATGCCAGGTAGCTTGTTCATCTGGCTGGATCCCAAGGCTGGCCAGCCTTTCAGCCAGGAGCCTCCTACATTCCTCAGCAGCAGCAGCCAGAGCGATCCAGGCATCTACTGTCAGGCTCCTGGCCTCCTGATCAAAGTGGCCTCCAGGAGTGAGCAGCCTCAGCCTCAGCTCTGTTATGAAGCGATCATCAGGCATCAGCTCCCTCCCTGTTCCAGCTCAGAGTATAAGCTATCCCGTGTCAGCCAGGCTCCCAAAGCAAAAGCGCCAGCTCCAGCTATGACTATCAGGCCAAGATAGCCAGCCAGATCACTCAGGCCAGTCTTTGGAGCCTTTGTCACTGGCTGCTGTTGTGCTTCTGCTTGCACGTTACAAGAGCCAATGTTAAGTAGGCCGATACAGCTTGCTGAGGCTGCTGTCTCCTGGCCTGGCAGGCTTGCAGCCTGTCCAGAAGGCCAGAGTGATAGCAGTAAGGCAAACGCCAGGACTCCTGCCAGTGTCCATGGTGCGACAGTTTTGAGACTCATGTCATCCTTCCTTTGGCCAGGCAGGCTGGATGAGCGCCGACTGAGTAGCCTGCTCCCTCCCGGCTGATCTTGAGCCAAGGCTCCTCCTGGCCAAACTCAGTCCTACAGATGAGACAGTATCTGATGCCTCCCGACTGAGGCCCGATCATAGGCTGATGGGTGACTGTCACTGCTGCCTGAGCTGCCGGCCTCATCCTCATAGCTGCCGGCTGCTGTGTCGTTTGTGTCCTCATGGTATCCTCCGTTTGTCATGGATGCCAGAGGCCTGTAAAATGGCTTCTGGCAAAGGCTCTCAAGTCTGCTGCCATCTGGAGGCTCCTGCTTCTACCAGGAGCCTCCTCCTCTGTCTGATCTCTTACTGTCTCCCTCCTTCCTGCCAGGCTCTCGCCTGGCTCCATTCTGCCGGCTCAGGCTCCTCCCAGACATCATAGCTGGCTGGCCCATTGGAGCTCCAGGAGCCAAGCCTCTCCCGGCCATCAGAGAGCTGAGGGACTCCCGGCTCTCGATATGGCATGATGGGATAGCCTGAGATAGTCCTGATGGCTGGAGGCGCTGGCTGAGGCTGCTCCCGGCTGATCCTCTTGTGCAAGGCCAGCCCTACCAGAAGGCCTATGATCACTCCTATCAGAGCCACTGAGCCAGCACAGATAGTCAGGAAGCCTCCTACTACTGTCTGAGTCGTCTGAGGAGTCCAGTCCATCCCGATCCTTACAGCCAGGATGGCCACTCCGATAAAGACAGCCAGAATAGGGATGGCTGCAAGCTGAGCAAAGATACTGTTCTTCTGATCCATCGCTTCCTCCTCACTGGATCACTTTGGCAGAGCTGGCCTGCCACTGAATGGAGCCACTCCTCTGAAGCTCAGCCAGGAGCAGCCTGCCGGCCTCAGTGGCTAGATCTATCTCCTGGAGGCCATCAGCCAGAGCCTGGCTCGCTCCTAGCAGGCCTCCTGGAGGCTCCAGGAAGGCTCCTGGCTGTTTTGCTGGCTTATCGTTATACTGGCAGACCTCTAAGCCAGTTTGCTGGCTTCCTGATGGCTCCAGGAGCGCCTCTGTCACATAGCCAAACACCTTGCCGTTATAGTGGCCATAGGCTCTCAGGACAGTCTGCTTCTTGGAGCCTGTCTCCCGGTAGAGCTGCCTGATCAGCTCTCGCTCGGCCTGAGTAGGAGGCCTGGAAGCATCCAGCCTCAGACTGTTCTGGCTGTCCTGTTCTCGATCCTGTTCTCCCTCTCCCTCCTCCCGGCTCGCTCCCGGTAGGACGTGAGAGGAGGGAGCCAGGAGGCCAGAATAGGCCTGTTTTGGCTGTTCTGCCTGTTCTGGCCTGTTCTGCCATGGCCTGGCCAGCTTGCCGGCTGGAAGCTGAGCGATCATGGTATCCTGGCAGAGTCCTGTAGCCACTCGCTGAGGCTGGCCATCCAGGACAAGCAAGGCATCTCCCGGAGCTATGCCTACAGTCTCTACTTGCAGGCCTCCAGAGCCGGCTGATCTGGCTCCTGCCGCTGCGTCTGCTGCTCCATAGATCAGCCTGGCTGCTAAGTTCTGCTCTATGCCTTGAGTCAGGCCTCCTGCCTTGCCGGTAGTCTGGCTGGAGAGCAGGAGATGGATGCCTAAGCCTCCTCCCATGGATGCCAGCTCCTCCAGATAGCCTGTCAGGCTGGCTCTGGCTGAGATATTCTTGAGATCATCAGCGATCAGGAAGAGGACTGGCTTCTTCTGGCCAGTGGCTGCTCTCTGCTGGAGGAGCTCGCCAGCCAGCCAGGCCAGAGCCTGCTCCTGCTCAGCCGGCTCGATCAGCAGGCCCAAGCAGGAGGCTGCTGGCTGGAAGGCCTGCCAGTCCTCAGCCTTCTTGGCCAGGATCAGATACTGGAGCCTATGTGGAGCCTGCCGGCTGAGAGCATAGAGGATGCTCCTGAGCGCCTCTGTCTTGCCTCTCCTGGTAGGCCCGATCAGAGCCAGATGAGGCCATCTCAGGAAGTCCAGCAGGACTGGCTCCCTGAAGCTGTTTAGGCCTATGGCTACTGAGAGGCTCCTGGAGTGGCTGGCCAGCAGAGCAGCTCCAGGAGTCCTTGGAGAGGGAGAGGAGACTTCTACCAGGATCCCTCTGGCAGTGTCAGAGATCCTGGCCTGCTGAGTCTGGAGCGCCTGGCCCATGGCAGGCCCGAGAGTGAGCAGCTTGGCCAGGCTGGCCCTGGATGGCCTCAGCAGCCTGAGCCTGAAGGTAACTGTCATAGGCCCCTGGATGGCTTGCGCCATGCCTACCTCCAGGCCTTCTTGGATCATCAGGATGGCCAGCCTCTCCTCAGCCCAAGCCATCCACTGCCTCATATCGCTCATATCTACCTCCTGAGGCTGGATAACAAAAAAGACTCTCAGATAGGCTGGCTGTAAAAGTGCCTGACTGAGAGCCTTATGGTAGAATGGCTCCAGCCTCTGACAGCTCATACCTGTCTGAGGACAGATGGCTCCAGGAGTCGTAAGCTCCTGGAGTCATCGCGTTATTTGGCTGTTTATGTGCTACCTCTGGACTCTAGCACTTTACTTGTAGTCTGTCAAGCTGGCATACTTGCCTAGAGTCACTCTGCCTTACTGGTATTCGTGTTATATGTAATGCTGGCTTACTGTTATGCCAGCATTACAGCTTACTGCTTTGCCATTCTCCTGGCCAGCTTGCTCTCGGCTCCCTTGCTGGCCAGCTCCTCCAGAGCGATCAGGAGCGACTGCTCTACTATGCCGGACTTGGAGACTGAGCCTCTCTCCCTGGCCAGCCTTCTGAGCTGGAGCCAGCCATCCTCCAGAGCGTCTACTATATCCTGGCTCAGATAAAAGGTAGTCTTGAGCTTATCCGTGTCAGCAGTAGGAGAAGGAGGCTGCTGCCTGGCTGGCTTGCCTCTTGGCTGTCTTGCTGGCTTCCTGGCAAGCTGTTCTATCTGCCTGCCAGCTTCCTGGCCTGCTGTCTCGCTGGCAGGCTGCTCTGCCGGCTCAGAGGGAGCCTTCCTGCCGGCTGAGCCATTCAGCAGGCCTCCCATGATGTCTGGTAACTCTTTGCGATCAGCCATCTTGAGCTATCCTCTCAGTGAGCTGCTGATAGTCTGCTGCTCCAGTAGAGCCTGGAGCATGTTCGTAGATGGAGAGGCCAAAGGCAGGCGCCTCTGACAGCCTGACATTATACCTTATCGGCTGGCAGAGCAAAGCGCCATAGTGAGCCTGGAGCTGAGCCAGGAGATCCTGGCTCTTCCTGACTCTGCCATCCAGGAAGGTAGGCAGGATATATCTGAGCCTGAGAGAGGGATGATACTCCTGGATGGCCTCCAGCCTGCCTTGGAAGTCCATCAGGCCTCTGAGAGTCAGTGGCTCCAAAGAGACAGGAGCCAGGACTTCCTCAGCAGCAAAAAGGACGTTGACTGTCAGAGTATCCCATCCTGGAGCAGTGTCCAGGATCAGATAGTCATACTGGCCAGCCAGAGGAGCCAGAGCCTTGGCCAGGACTCGCTCAGAGCCTATGTCCAGCCTGGCTAAGGCTCGCTTGCTGCCTCCCAGAGCCTGGCCTCCTCCCATGATCCAGAGTCCCTCTCTGGCCTGGAGGATGGCCTGCTCCAGCTCGATCTGGCCTGAGAGCAGCTCAGCCAGTCCTGTCTCAGGCTGGAGGCCAAGAGCCGGCCCGATCTGGCCCTGAGTATCTGTGTCTACCAGGAGGACTCTGGAGCCTCTCCTGGCCAGGCCTGCTGCCAGGCTGATGGCAGTGGTAGTCTTGCCACAGCCTCCCTTGCTGAGAGCTACTGCTATCTTCCTCACTCTGCCTCCTCCTCTGGCCCTGAGCCTGTCTTGATCCTGGAGCATCTCTCAGGATTAAGCTCAAAGAACATCATGCCGGCTGGCTCCTCTCGATAGGCCAGCAGGAAGCCAAGCTCTTTGGCTGTCTGGAAGGCCTCCTGGAGACGTGTGTCTACTTCTGTCCGCTTCCTCTGTTTGATCAGATAGTCCAGATGAAGCTTCTCTGCCAGCAGCTCCTTGCCGATAGTAAAAGGAGTCCTGTTGAGAGTGAGCAGCCAGTCTATAAAGAGGGAGACTGCTTTGCTGATCCTTCTGGCTCCCAGATGGCCCTGGATCTCCTCATAGAGCTTGGCAGGCTTGAGTAGATAGAAGTTCTCGATCCCATCTACCCACAAAGGACTAAATTCGATCACTAGCCTGGTAGCCCTGCCAGGTATGTCCTCCTGGCCTGCCAGGACTCTGGAGGCCTCTTCCTGGCTCAGGCCCTGCCAGCCTTTTGTAATGCTGATCAGAGGCCTGGTAGTCTTGATCACATCTAAGACAGCCTTCCTGGCCTTGCCCTCTCCTATCCAGCGTTTACGCTTGTAATAAACTGTTCTTGGCTTCTGGAGACTATCCAAGGCCTCCAGAGCTATCTCTGCCTCATGTCCGTAGTACGAACCATCTCCCATCCTCTTAAGGCCATAGGACTCAAAGTAGTCTGAGAGAGTGGTAGCCAGCCTAGGCAGACTGCCCTGCCAGAGATAGGCCTCAGAGTAGATCTCCACAGATGGCAAATTGCCCTGGTAGCCAGTCCTGTCCAGGAGGACTTGGAGAGCATGGACGCCACGATTATCTGAGGCTGAGAGATTAAGGCCAATGATCTCGATCTCTTGGCCATCTGCCGGCCCTGGCTGCTGGCCATCAGCAGCAAAGAGAGAAGGCTGCTGCCTGGCCTGCTCAGCTCGCTCCCTGCTGCCAAACTTCTGGAGCTGGAGATACATGCCAGCCTTGATCAGCTCAGGCTTGGCTGCCACATCAGGAGTGAGCGATCTTGGCTGATCTGAAGGACTCGGCTGGACTTTAGGCTTCCTGGCCATCGCTCTCCTCCTCATCCCCATCCATGCCAAGCTGCTGCCTGGCCTCCCTCAGATGCCTGGCCAGCAGCTCAGCCAGGCTCCCGGACTCTGGAGGCTTGAAGCTGAGCGTCTTGTAGGCTTCTCTCACCCATTCCTTCCCTAGAGCGATGGCCATCCTCTCCCGGTAGTATCTCAGGCTCCTGGCAGTAGGCTTAAGCCTCCCGATCTTGAGCTCAGCCAGCTTTGGCATACCCAGATAGGCAGGGATGGACTCCTGAGACAGGAAGAAGTTATACATCCCGACATTGGCCTGAAGCTCCTCATGCCACTTCCTCAGATCCTCAGTAAGCTGGACTCCTATGGCTTCACTCACAGCCTCTACAGCGATCTGGATAGACAGGAAGGTAATGATCTTCTCGCTGGCCAGCTTGTGCATGGCCTCCAGGAAGTCAGGAGTGGAGAAGTCTCTCTCTTGCTGGCCATTCTCATCAGAGCGCCGGCTGGCAGAGAGAAGGGATACACTCTCCAGATAGCCAGGCTGCTTATAATAGCCTCTCGCATCCAGATCAGCCGGCTCTGGCTCCTGGAGGATGGCTACTGAATGGCCTGGCAAGTCCTCCTCATGATAGCCTGGCTTGTAGTCGTCTATCCATCCGATCCACTCAGGCAGGCCAGCCTGATAGAGCTGCTCAGCAGGGATGTAGGTAGCTTCCAGGAGCCTCTCTACTTCCTCCTGGCTGAGGGAGCCAGCCAGCCAGGCCTCCAGTGAGCCAGCCACTCTAGCTATATCCTCTGGCTTGAGCTGGCTGCTGCCGGCCTGGTAGTAGTCTGCCAGGAGAGCCTCCTGCTGTTTGGTGAGAGCAGCCAGCATCTCGCTATCCCTGGCTGGCCATGGCTCATAGTCCTCATGCCTGGCATAGACTTCCTCCTTCAGCTTCCTCAGCAGCTCCAGCTCCTTGATCTGGCCTGGCTGGAATTGGACTGGCCTCAGCTTACCCTCCCGGATAGGCTGGAGGAGAGCGCCAGCTATCTGGCTGAGCAGCTTGAGCATCTCTGGCCTGGCCTGAGTCAGGAAGTCCAGGATGTCCAGGCCACTCTCATCCCATTCTTCCTCCACTGGCTCAGGGACTCGCAGCTCAGCCAACTCTTCCAGGATGCTGCCAAGGCTCTTGATCTCCCTGAGCAGCCTCTCTCTCTGTCTGGCTCTCAGCTCATCATACTGCTTCTGAGTCATGATAGCAGGCTGGCTCCTCTGAGAGAGCCTGATCAGCCTCTCCTCTTGCCAGTAGGCTCTCAGCTCAGTCACTGAGAACAAAAGCGACTGGATGGCCTCCAGAGCCAGGATCCTGGCATCATGGAGCGTATAGTCTACAAGCTGATAGACATGGATCCACTTGTTATACTCCTGGATGTCTGCCTGAGTCCTGAGGCTCTGCTTGATCCTCTGGATGTCTGGCATACTCAGGAAGCCTTCTCGCTTATGATCTACCTCCCAAGAGTCCTGGAGGACAAGCTGAGCTGCCTCTCGGCCCGTCAGGCCCTTGGATATCAGCCTTTTGAGATCAGCCTTTGTTACCATCCTCTCTGCTCCTTCCTGTCCTCCATGACAGCCTCCAGCCTCTCCAGTCTCTCCTCCAGGACTGCCTGCTCCTGAGCCTTGAGCAGAGCCAGGTAGAAGGCCATCTCCTCCCTGGCCTGGCTGAGAGGGATGATACCTCTCTTGTATCTCAGGAGTGTCAGCTCCAGCTCTGTGGCTATCTTCTGGCTGTTCATATTTGGCCTACTTCTGTCCCTGGCAAGCTGGCTTGCCGGCCTGCTGGCATCCTGTCAGGCTGGCCTGGCTCATCAGGATCTTCATACCATGGCTGGACTGGAGGCCAAGGCCAGAGCCTGATGGCATCCACTCCCGGACAAGCCAGGACAAGAGTCCTGACTGGCTGAGCCGGCTGAGTGAAGAAGTCCAGTGAGCAGAGTCCTCCATCCAGGCTCCAGATGCCTGCTGCTGGCCCTGGCTCGATCCTGCTGGCCAGCAGAGCGATCAGCCAGAGGATGAGCAGCAGCCAGATGGACTGCCTCAGCAGGACTCGCTCAGCTTGCTCCATGCCGGCCTCTCTCCTCAGGCTTGAGCCTCATCCTGCTGGAGCCTCTCATACTGATAGACTTTGAGCAGAGCTGAGCCATAGTAGCCTATGGCTGCTGCTCTCAGCCTCTCCACTGGATCTCCAGCCAGAGCCGCCTGATCATCCAGAGAGAGGCCTCCTACTCGCTGAGCAAAGGCTGTCATATCCCGGATAAAGGCTCTCAGCTCCTCCCTGGAAGCGCCTTGGATCCAGCCTCCAAGCTCCTGAAGGAAGTTTGCCAGCTCGGCCTCTGTGGTACATATCTCCATCTCAGCCAGCCTGGCCAGGAAGTCTCTTTGCTCCATCTGCCTACTCCTGTCCCTGCTTGTCTGCCGGCCTGAGCCAGTAGAGATGCTCCAAGGCTCTCATGAAGTGGCCTGCTGCAAGCTGTCTCCTGAGAGCCAAAGGATCAGAGACAGCAGCCTCATCCATGGCCTCAGGCTCTGCCGGCCATTCTCCCATCAGCTCTGCAAACTGCTCCAGGAGCGCCTGGTAGGCTTCTCGATCTCCCGGCCTCATGTCCTGGCTGAAGCCTGGCTCCTGAGCCGGCTCCCTGATCAAGCCAGCAGCCAGCTCAGCCTGAAGGATGCCAGTAGGCCAGCCCTTGAGCCGATACCAGAGATAGAGGCTGCTGAGCATCTGGAGGCCATGGAGAGCAGCCTGGAGCCTGTATGTCTCAGCCTCCAGCTCAGCCACATCAGCAGAGATCCCTTTACCAAGCCAGCCTCCTAGCCTGGCTTCCAGAGCATCCAGCTCGATCTCAAAGGCCAGAGCCTCTGGATCAGGCATCTCACTCAGCAGCTTCTCCAGAGCTTCCCTCAGCTCCCGGCCTTCTTGCTCATCTCGCTTGATAGGTAGCTCAGCCAGTCTGGCCTGGATGTCTCCCGGCCTCAGTTTGTCCCTCTGGCCTATCAGGCTGCTCAGCCTGGCCAGTATGTCTCTCTCGCTCATCTCTCCTCCCTGATTCGCTCTCGATCCTGCCGGCCATCAGTCTGCTTCCCTCAAAGCCCTGAGCTCAGCGATCTCCTGACTGCTCAGAGGCCTTGGCTCTACATACTCCTCCCTGAGCTCTGAGTAGTATCTCAAGAGCAGCAGCAGAAGTGTCTCAGTGGGTATGTCCTCCAGCTTCCTGCCTTTGAGCTCTCGCTGGATGGCCTTGATCTGATCTCCCAGAAGCTTGACTCTGGCTTCCTTGAGCAGGAAGTAGGACTCAAAGAGCGCCTCCAGCTCCATGGCCTTGAGACTGGCTATCTCCTCCTCCAGCTCCCGGCTCCAGTTTGTCAGAGTACCCTTGGAGACTTTGAGCCTTCTTGCGATCTTGATATAGCTCCAGCCCTTGGCCCTGAGCGCCACAAATTGAAGCTTGAGATCCAGCTTGCCGGCCTCCTCAGGCAGTCCCTCCAGAAGCTCTATCTCTATGTCTGTAATGCCGCCTTTACGGACATCAGAGCCGTTTTTAGGCTCCCGGATAGCTGGCAGGAGCGTCTGCTTGGCTGGAGCAGCCATGCTCAGGAGTCCTCTTGCTTACCGTTGGCTGTTGCTTCATATCGCTGCAAAAAGGCCATGACATCAGCCTTCTTGAAGATGATACGCCTTGGCCCTACCCGATAGGCTACAAGCTGGCCTCCATTCCGGTAGTTTGTCACTGAGCGCCTGGAGCATCTGAGCAGCTCAGCCACTTCTCCTGTTGTCAGCAGTTCCTCATCCATCTCGATCATTCTCCTGCCCATCTCCCAAAGTCTCTACAATGTCTCTCCAAAGAGAAGCGCCTTTGTCCAGACTCAGCCATGATCTGGCTCTCGCCATGGCAGGCTTGGCTGGCCAGACTTCCTCTCCTGCTCAGCCTCCCACTTCTGGAAGCAGTCTGGACAGAAGTCCCTCTGGAAGTATAGCAGGCCATTCCACTTGCTCAGATGCTGCCATCCAGCCTCTTCTGCCAGGAGCTTGGCCTCATCCTCTGACAGGACTTGCTCAGAGGCCCTGGCTCCGCAGCCATCGCATCTGATCCAGAAGTATCTCACAGTACTGATCTCTGTAGACATCATGCCTCCTTGCTGGCCTGCTGCTATGCCGGCCTGCTGGTAAGCGTCTGCTGCTCTCGATAATGGGAGGCCAGCCTGGCCAGAACATAGACGATCACATCAGGAGAGGCTGGCTGCTGCCTGAGGATGGCCTCCATGGCCTGGCTCAGCTCAGTCTCCAGCCTGCCAGCAGCCCTGGCCTTCTGCTGGACAGTCTCCAGAGCCTTAGCCCACTTGGCTGGATCCCTGAGCCGGCTGAGCTTCTGAGTGAGCTCAGGATCCCTGAAGTCTACCTCCAGCTCTGTCAGCTCTTCTGCCTGCCAGGCTACATGCCAGGCTTGGAAGTCTGCCAGAGCCTTCTCCCATGTTGGGCCAGCCTTAGCCATGATCAGCCTCCTGCCGGCCCCTGCTCATCCTCAAATTCTGCTCCAGGCCAGAGGATGGCTGTCACTTGTCGAAGGCTCATCCTCAAATTGGTAGCGATCTCCATATCAGAGATGCCAGTACTATGCTGGAGGAGGACTTGCTGCTCCTGTTCCTGGATGGCCTTCCTCAGCTTGGCTATGGCCTTGTCTAGTTTACTTCTGCCAGCTCCCTCTGGAGGCTGGAGCTGCTCAGCCAGGCCAGCCAGGCCATAACTGCCGGCCTGCTCCTTGAGCTTCTGCCAGTCCTTCCAGGCCTCCTGCCAGTCCCTCCAGGCCTCCTGGCTGTCCTCTGAGCCTGCCGGCTGGCTATCCAATTCATAAGCCTCCAGCTTGGCCTCATGGACAGCAGCCTTGATCAGCCTCTCAGGACTCCCTGGAGCCAGGCTCTCGATCCTGGCCAGGAGGGAGAGCAAAGTCTGAGCCTGGAGGCCTGACTGCTCCTGCCACTGCTCAGCCAGATACCTGAGAGCCAGCTTGAGCTGCCTCAGCTCCTCATCTGCCGTTTTGGCCTTGCTCATGATCAGCCTCCTGATGCCGGCTCTGGCTGTCTGAAGTAGTCTCTCAGGGACTCGCTGGAGACGTACCACTTCCTAGCCAGCTTCCTGCCTTTGATCTTGCCATCCTTGAGCATCTTCCTGAGAGTCCTCTCCTGGATGCCAAGCTGCTGGCTGAGCTCCTCCACATCATAGAGCTCCAGCTCTCCTATCTTGACTGCTGCCATATCGCTCCCTCCTGCCAGGCTCGCTCCTGGCTCATCATATGCTGTCTCAGGCCAGGCCAGAGCCTGGCTGCTTATCCTTGATCTGATAGGCTGGCATCTTGTAAGCCAGATAACAGGCCTTCCCGGCTATGCCGCCTCTCTGCTTCAGGACTGTTACCTTGAGATCTACCTCAGGCTTGTCTACTGTCTTGTTATCCTTCTCGGCCTCCTCCACTGCCTTGTTATGGAGGCCCAAAACTAAGTTGGCATCCTGCTCCAGATCTCCAGACTCTCTCAAGTTATCCAGAGTCACTGGAGAGCTCTTACCCTGAGCCCTGGCAAACTGAGCGCCCATGATGATAGGGACTCCAGTCCTGACAGCCTGCTCCAGGAGGAGATCAGAGGCTCGCTTGATCTCTACATACCTCTGATCTTTGCTCGGCCTGGCCAGTGGTATCTTCTGGATGTAGTCCAGCAGGACAGCCCCGACCTCTCCCCTCTGAGCCAGGAAGCCTATGGTAGAGGCCAAGTCCTCAGCAGGGAGCCTCCGATCAGAGAGCCAGAGCCTCCCTGAGGCTGTCCATCGCTGGAAGTCCAGGACTGCCGGCTCGATCTGTTTGTCTGGCTCAGAGGCTCTCTTATCTCGCATGTAGTGAAGATAAGCCTCCAAATTGAAGCCCGGACTCAATACCTTGCCGGCCATGGCCATGATCAGCTTGAGAGTCAGCCAGCTCCTCCCCTCCTCATAGGAGAAGAAGTAAAAGCGCCGGCCTTCCGGCTGCTTCTTGAGCAAGTTGGCCAGCAAATTGAGCAGGAAGGTAGTCTTGCCCTGGCCCGGCCTGCCGGCTATCAGAGTAATGGCTCCCTGAGGGAGCCTGGCCAGCTCATCCAGCTTGCTCCAGCCAGTGGCCAGGCCTGCTGTCATGGAGGCCAAGTCTGCTGAGAAGTCCTCCATCAGGTAAGGCTCAGGAGCCAGGACTCCTCTGGAGGCTCGGAGCTGCTGGAGGCTGTCCTCCATGGCCTGCTCAGCTCCCAGAGTATCTCCATCAGCTACTTCTGCCTCCAGCTTCCTGACAGTGGCCTGTAGAACCTCCTGAGAGCGCCTCTGAGAGGCCTTCTGGCCATGTTCCCTGGCTCGCTGGACTAATTCCTCCTCAGAGAGGCCTGTAGAGGCTCTCAGGGACTCCCAGAAGGCCCTGGCTGCCAGCTTATCATCCTGAAGCTCATCATGGACAGCCAGAGCAGCCTCTAAGGCTCGATCTCGGCCTCTGTCCGTCTGAAGATCATGCTGCTGGACTATCCTCCTGGCCAGCCATCTTGGCCAAGCCTCAGCCTGAGCCATGGCCTCCAGAAGAGGCTCCTTACCCAAGGCTCGGACAAGCTCATCAGGATCCTTGTAAGGAGCTGGCAGGGAGACAACATAGGCCCTGAGCTTGGAGCGCCTAAGGCTGCTGATGGCCTTCTCTGTTCCGGCCTGGCCATGCTTATCCATGTCCAGACAAAGCAGCAGCTCCTTTGTCCCATTGGCCTGGAGCGCCTTGATCTGAGCAGGAGCCAGCTCAGTCCCTCCTATGGCTACTGTCTGGATGGCCATCGAATTGAGATAGAGAGCATCCAGGAGGCCTTCTACCAGAAGGAGCTGCTCAGCGCCTCTGACAGACTCCAGCCCGATCAGGCCAGAGTCCTTGGCCAGGCCTGCTGAGTAGTGATAGGGAGCCACTCCCTTGGCCTTGCTCTCATCCCGGCTGAGGATGTTCCTGCCTGCCAGCCCTATGGCCCTGCCGGCTGGATCCCGGTAGAGGAGAGTGAGAGGATAAGTGAGCCAGGCCTTGGCCAGAAGGCCAGAGTCTTTGATCTGTTGCTCAGTGTAGCCTATTAGGAGCAGCTCTATTCTCAGGCTCTCTGGATCCGTGTAAGCGCCAAGCTCCATGCTCTCGATCTCGGCCTCAGAGTAGCCTCTTCCCACGAGGTAACTCTTGACTGGCTCTCCCTGTGGCCCTTGAAGCTTGCTGGCCAGGATGTCCTGAGCAGCCTCCAGCAGCTCAGCCCTTTTGACATAGGCCTGATGCCTCTCCTTGTAGTCCTGGCTCAGCTCGATCTCTACTCCTGCCTCTTTGGCCAGAAGCTGGAGGACTTCCAGGAAGGGAAGCCTCTTCCTCTCCTCCAGATACTTGATCCAGTCTCCAGCCTTATGACAGACAAGACATCTCCAAAGTGGCTTATGGCTGGCATAGCTGAAGTGGCCCTCCTTGCCACAGAAGGGACAGTCTACCAGAGTCTCCTTGCCGGCCTTCTGCCTTACTCGCTTGCCTGGCAAGTCTGCAAAGAGTGTCTCCTGGTAGCTCTTGGCCAGCAGCCTGGCATA
>Ga0194110_10004297_pt1 | contig 17283 bp, 15 predicted proteins | sample TA2Kig1200mmetaG_FD_146192 | JGI IMG/M metagenome (GOLD analysis project Ga0194110, IMG submission 146192) | Freshwater microbial communities from Lake Tanganyika, Tanzania - TA2015032 Kigoma Deep Cast 1200m | ecosystem: Environmental > Aquatic > Freshwater > Lake | place: Tanzania: Lake... | reverse complement strand
TACGCCGACGCGCAGGCTCGACAGATCTTTCGTGACCTTTTGGACTTGCCAGCAGAGATTGAGATCACCGACCGGGAAGTGCGGGTCGAGTTCCATCGTAAGCGGTTTTGGAGGTGGGTTCTATTCAGAGGGGCTGGGGCTCAGGTAGAGTGAGGGAATGAAGAACGATTCCCACGCTGCTGGCACCTACACTGCGCAGGAGATCAGCGACTGGATCTCTCGCTACCGTCAGAGCGGTTTAGGGCAGGGGGCTTTCGCGAAGAAGCACGGCTTGCCGCGGAGCCGGTTGCACTACTGGCTCTATGGCCGAGGCCGGAGGCCATCGAGCCGGTCCCGTGTTGTGCCGGCGGTTTTTCAAGAACTCAAATTAAGTTCGGGTGTGGCGCGGTCGAACTGGGCGGTGGAGATCAGCTTGCCGACGGGGCTGGCGGTGCGCTTCGGTGCGGGGGCCTCTGCCGATTGGATCGGTGCGGTGGTGGGGGCTTTGCAAGGGCCATGCTGAGTCTATCGACGGCCACCCGGATTTTCGTGGCGCTGGAGCCGGTGGACCTGCGCGCGAGTTTCAACGGGTTGTATGCGCGCGTGCAAACGGTGTTGCAGGAGGAACCGACCAGCGGCCATTGGTTCGTGTTCACCAACCGGCGGCGCAACCGGCTGAAGATTTTGTTTTGGGATGGCTCGGGGCTGTGGCTGTGCACCAAGCGGCTGGAGCGAGGCACGTTTGGCTGGCCGGCGGGCCCGGGCCCCAGTCAGAACCTGCGTCCGGAAGAGTTGACCTTGCTGCTGCATGGGATGGAAAGCGCCTCGCGTCGGCCCTGGTGGCGCGCCTGAAGATTTTTGTTTTTCGGACTGGACTCCGGTTTTCCTGGCGCTTACTTTACCGGCGTGAGCGAGAGTGGGATCGTGCAAGGCCGGCGGGTGGCGGAGCCGGAGCTGCACCAGTTGCGGCAGTGGCTGGGCGAGCATCCGGACTGGAGCCGGTGGCGTTTGTCGCGGGAGCTGGCCGTGCGCTGGGATTGGCGCAATGGGGCGGGCCAACTCAAAGACATGGCGGCGCGCACGCTGCTGGTGAAGTTGCACCGGCGCGGGCTGATCGAGTTGCCCCCGCGCCGCCAAGTGCCGACCAATCGGATGCGGTGCGGCGGGCTGTCAGCGTCGAACTGGAAAGGCTCCGGGAGTTGCATCGACGGCCCCCTGGGAACGTTGGGAGCGATCACGATTAGCGAGGTCAGTGGGCAAGCCGCCGAACGGAGCTGGGTGAAGGGGGCGCTGGAGCGGTATCACTATTTGGGTTTTGGCGGCCCGGTCGGAGAGAACTTGCAGTACCTGGTGCGCGATGGGCAGGGGCGGGAGTTGGCTTGCTTGGTGTTTGGAGCGGCGGCCTGGAAATGCCAGGCGCGGGACCGATTCATTGGCTGGTCGGCCGAGCAACGGCAACGCCGTCTGGGACTGATCGCCAACAACAGCCGATTTCTGATTCTGCCGTGGGTGCAGGTGCGGCACCTGGCGAGTTGGATTCTGGGCCGGATCAGCCGGCGATTGGCCGGAGACTGGCAGCTCAAATATGGTCATCCCATTGTGCTGCTGGAGACGTTTGTGGAGCGGGATCGATTTGTCGGCACGGCGTATCAGGCGGCCAACTGGCTGGCGGCGGGAGCGACGAGCGGGCGGACCCGCCAGGATCGGCACACCTGCATTCAAGCGCCGGTCAAAGACATTTATCTGTATGCGTTGCGGCCGGACTTCCGGAGCGTGCTGCAAGGATGAAGAGTCCGGAGGAACTGCTGCGGGAGTTTGCCCGCGATCCCGCCCGCCTGGCGCAATACGCCTGCCAGTTGCAGGAGCAATTGGCTGAGGCCCGGAGCTACATCGCCGAACTCAAGCAACAGCTCTTCGGCCCCAAGGCCGACAAACTGACCGCTGAGCAGGAAGAGCAATTGCAGCACCTGAGCCAGGAAGCCCAGGAACAAGCGCAGCGTCCCCCGCCGTTGAGCCAGGAGGTGCTGGAACCGGAGGGACCCGCCGAAGAAAAAGAAAAGTCCCAACGCCGTCGTCGCCGCCAGACTCCGCCGGTGCAGTTGGAGGTCCGTCACCGGGTGCTGGAACCCGACGACAAAACCTGCGCGCACTGCCACCGAGACCGGCCCTGCCTGGGCCAGGAGATCACCCGCGAATACAACTATGAACCCGCCAAGCTGGTCGTGCAAGAGACGGTACGGCCCAAATATGGAACCTGCCCCTGCGGTTGCGCCACCCCCGGGGTGAGCATCGCGCCGTTGCCACCCCGCTTACTGCCCCAGAGCAAATTGGGTTTGGGTTTGGCGGTGCACTTGCTCTTGAGCCGCTTTGACGACCACGTCGCCTATTACACGCTGGAGCGGATTTTTCGAGAGCGCCACGGGGTCGTCATTCCCCGGCAACAGATGGTGCAGTGGGTGGAGAAAATCGCCTTTCTGCTCCTGGCCATCTATCACTTGATCTGGGAAGAACTGGCCGCCGGAGATTACCTGCAAATCGATGAAACTCCGGTCAAGGTCCTGGACCCCGAAGTCAAAGGCCAAGCCGCCACCGGGTTCTTGTGGTTTTACTCCCGGCCCGGGGGCCCGGTGTTCCTGGAGTTCTGCGACAGCCGCGGCCGGGACAGCCCCGAGAAACGGCTGCGTCGGTTCCAAGGCACGATTCAAACCGACGCGTATGAGGTGTATAATTCGTTGCAGCGCCAACGGCCCGCCACGCTCCGACGCTTAGGTTGTCTGAGCCACGCGCGGCGCCGCTTCCACAAAGCGCTGCAGCAATCCTCGACCGAGGCGCTCTGGTTCATCGCCCAAATTCGCCAACTCTATCGCCTGGAGGATGAACTGCGCGCCGCCCCTCCCGCTCAACGCCAGGCGGTGCGCCGACAAAAAGCCCCCACCTTGTGGCGAGCCCTGAAACGGCGCGCGGAGCAACTCCGCGCCCAACCCCGTTTCCTGCCTCAAAGCACCCTGGGCAAAGCCGTGAACTATTTCCTCAAGGAATACACACCTCTGGTCGGCTATCTGCGCGACGGCCGATTCGAGATCGACAATAATCTGGTCGAAAATGACGTGCGGCCCTTGGCGGTGGGCCGGCGCCGCTGGTTGTTCATCGGCCATCCCGACGCCGGTTGGCGCAGCGCCGTCATTTACACGATCATTCAAAGTTGCCGACGCTACGGGATTAATCCCCAAGAGTACCTGACCGACGTGCTGAGCCGATTGCCGGACCTGACCAATCACCAAGTCCACCCACTGCTGCCCAGTCGCTGGAAGCCTATCTCCCCCCGCCTCGCCGCAACGGAAGTCCCCCCGGCGTGAGCCGAGGTTCCGAGGTTCCACGGCGAACTTGACTTCGGAGCCTGCGGCGGTTTTTAATCCTCCGCGTTCCGAGGTTGTTTCCAGAAGAAATCCGCGTCCCGGTCGGACTTTTTGCTAACCGCTCCGCGGCGCCGATCACGGAGGTGAAAACCATCCGGAACTCCAGGAGCGGAGTCATCCATACTCCGCTCCTGCGAGATTTGTCTCCACCCACCTCTAAAACCGCTTACGAAACATCGTTGGGGCCGGCTGCGAGATGCCTCGGGACACACCGCCAGAAAACTTGCGCGCCCTGGCCGATTACGCAGGAACTCCGGCCTCTCAGTTGGGTTAAGGGTCTGTGCAAAAATAAATTCCGGTTTTGCTGGAGGCGATTTCGCTTTCTGGCGGGGCACGACGAAGGAGCATAGCCAGGGCTCTGCGACTGAGGAGAAACGAAGCCAGAAATCCCGAAGAAGACGGCTGATTCAGGGCTGATTCCTGCCACTTCGCAAGGGGACTGCCGACGACCTCAATGAAATCGATGCCGAAGCGCGTCTCCGTCATGGAGACTCAACCGTCCCTTCGGGACTCGAATTCCTGGCGACGCCATCCCAGCCTTGAAGGGCTGGGCTATTGTCGATTCTCCCTTCGGGAGATAGAGCGTCATTCGTTCCCGTCGGGCTTGTTGGACTGCGCGGAAAATGTCCAAACTCCAAAGGCAGGCTGGAAGCCTGCCCTACGTTCGGGCATTGAAACCTCGCCGTTACGTTTTTGACCTGGGCAGTTGGCGCCCCTACTCTCGTCGCAATGCGCATCTGGGCTCCTGTCCTGCTCGTCTTTCTGAGCGGATTCGCCATCATGGTTCTGGAAATCATCGGCGCGCGATTCCTGGCCAAAGATTTTGGGAGTTCGTTCTACGTCTGGGTCAGCCAGATTGGAATCATCCTGGCCGCGCTGGCGCTGGGCTATGTGGCCGGGGGATGGATCGGTGACCGTTATCCGCGCGCCTCGTTGCTGGCCTGGCTTCTATTTCCCGCCGGAGCTTTCACGGGTCTCATTCCCAACTTCGCGCCGCGTGTGATTGATGCGATCATCTTCCGCCATCCGGAGGATCAGACCGTGCCGTTGATCTGGCAAAAGCTCGACCCGGCGCTGGGCAGTCTGCTCATCTTCCTCCTGCCGTGTTTTGTGCTGGCGACCTTGCCGCCGTTCATCATTCGGCTCTCGGCGAAGGATGTCGGTCACGTTGGAAAAATCAGCGGACTGATCTACGCGGCGAGCACGGTCGGGAGCATTGCCGGAGTGTTCGTGTCCGGTTACATCTTGATCGATGTGATGAACCTGACGAACATCTTTCGGGCGACTGGGGGGCTGACGATTTTGGTCGGCGCCGGTTGTTTTGCCCTGGATCGGTGGGGGAAGCAGGGATAGCGCTTCAGTTGGAGAGCCGGAATGAACGCGAATCAGCGCCAATCCAAATCTGGCTGTCGCTTTCACACGTTTTCCTTGCGCGCATTCGTGTGGATTGGCGTTCATTCCCGGTTTGACTTATTAACTAATCCACCGATTCCGGAAACATTTTTGCCCGCCCTTGCATCTACACTTCCATGAATCGCTCACGGCTCAGAGCTTGTTTTGGAAGGTGGGGCAGACAGCTTGTCTGCTGGTTGACCGTGTATCCTGCTCCCGTTCTTCGGGCGGCAGGATGCCGCCCGAACTGGCAGGCTGGAAGCCTGCCCTACATTTTGTGTTGGCTCACCTCGTCGCTGTCACCGCTGTCTGCGAAGGCGGCGGTCGTCCTCGAAATCACTTCGCCTTACCACCACATCCGGGTTGTGGATAACCAGGGCATTCGCACGCTGAGTTTCGATCAATCCCAGGAATCCCGAATGTCGCTGGCCAATCCCCTCGCGGGCCACTTTCAATACACGGAATTTTTCCACATGCCGTGGCTGTGGAATCCGAGCCTGACGAATGTGCTCATGATCGGGCTGGGCGGCGGGAGCATCCAGCGCGCTTACCAGCATTACTATCCGCAGGTGAACATCGACACGGTGGAGCTCGACCCTTCCGTGCTCGAGGTTGCCAGAAAATACTTTTTCGTCGCCGAAACTCCTACACACAAAGTGCACATCTCCGACGGCAGGATCTTCCTGCGCCGGACCCAAAAGAAATACGACGCGATCATTCTGGATGCCTACAAATCCGGCCGCTACGGCTCGTACATTCCGTATCACCTGGTCACGAAAGAATTCTTCGAAATCGCGCGCGACCGCCTCACGGACAACGGCGTCGTGGTCTATAATGTCATTGGGACGCTGCAAGGCTGGCGGGCGGATATCCTGGGTTCGGTTTACAAGACGCTGAAGGCAGTCTTCCCGCAGGTTTATCTTTTTCCTGCCACGGACAGTTGGAACATCGTGGTCGTGGCCAGCCAAAACCCGTTGCCCATTACGCAGCCCTACGCAGTGCAGCGGGCGGAAGAGTTGGCGGCCGAACGCCGCGTCACGATGCCCACGTTCAAGGCCCGGGCCGCGGCTTTGCTGCCCAAGGTTCCGCCGACGAGCCTGCGCGCCCAGGTCTTGACGGATGATTATGCGCCGATCGACGGACTGCTCGCGCGCGCGCCCACGGCGGCTGACCGGCGCTCCAACCGGCGCAACCTTGGCTCGGACTCCGCTTTGCCGGGCAATTCAAAGGGGAGCAAGGTTCCACAGTAATTCTGGAAAAGATTCTGGTCATTCAATTGAGCCGGATGGGCGATCTCGTCCAGACGCTGCCGCTTTTGCAGCGCCTGGAAACCGGCACGCGAGAGCGAGAGATCACGGTGGTCTGCTTGCGAGAGTTCCGCGTTATTCTCGAAGGCCAGCCGTGGCATGACCGGCTTATTGCCGTGGAGTTGGCCGAGGTTCGCAAGCTGTGCGACAACACCCCTCGTCAAGACTCTCAGCGCTGGCTGCCCTTCAAAGACTGCCCCGAACTTGCCGAGTCCTACGACCACGTCGTTAATTTGACGCACGACGAAGCCAGCGCCGTGCTTTGCGAGAAGATTGCGGCGAGCCAAAAGTCCGGTCGCATCCACACGCTCCCAAACGAAATTCGGTTGCGGGGTGATTGGGCGAAGTATCTCTTCGCAGCGGTCAGAAATCGGAGGCAGAATCTTTTCAATCTGGTGGACATTTACCTCGGCATGGGAAGATGCCTGGGCCTTCCGAACTTGCGTATGGCTCATGAACCAGGTAGGGACGGATTCCACTCCGTCCCTGACTTTTTCGCCCCATCGACCAAAACAGATTCCAGGGACGCGGTGGAACGCATCCCTACCCAGTTCATGGGAAGTTCCCAGGAGCTTACCGGGCGCGTCGGGCCTCGCGCAGCGTGGCTTGACTTCAAAGTGGAGGCGGCCGCAGAAACTGAAGCTCGCACGCTGCTGCGACAGCACGGATCCGCCGGGAAGGGGTTGCTCGTCGGTCTGCAAATGGGAGCGAGCGATTTGCGCCGCGCCTGGCCGATCGAAAACTTCGCCTCACTCTCCCGGTTGCTGGGTGTGAATCCAGGCTTGGAGATCGTCCTCTTTGGCAATCCAAAGGAAGCGGAATTGGGGAAAGAATTTCTGCGGTTGGCAAACGGACCGGTCGTCAACCTGATCGGCCGGACCGAAGTCCGACAGCTCCCGCCGCTGCTGAAGGCGTGCGATCTTCTCATCAGCAACGATACCGGCCCGATTCATATCGCCGCGGCGGTGGGCACTCGAGTGCTGGGGTTGTATTTCTCGACCGCTTACTTTGCGGAAACCGCGCCTTACGGCGAAGGCCACGTTGTCCTCCAGGCGGAACGCGAACCGACCCAAACGAAATCTCCCGAATTCGCAGCCGCTTCAGCGAACCTTCTGCCGGTTGAAACGGTTGCCGCGGCCGCTCTGAAGATGATGGGCGTTGCCAGCGATTGGCCTTCACCTCGGCCAGGGCTGGGCCTTTACGAAGCCCGGTTACTGTCCAACGGCACGCTGATTTACGCGCCGGCCGGGGAAACCGCGGCGCAGCAAGAGTATCTGGCGGCGTTGACAAATCGATTGATGTGGGAGCAGGCGTTCGAGCTGGAGACGGACACCGCTTTCGTCACGGAACTGTTTTCTCGCAGCCAGGCGCTGCAGGGATTCCAGGACCAGTTGGCCGATTATCGCCAGGCGTTGCAGCGCATGCGGTGTTCTTTTTCGAATGGAGTCGCACTCGCGCGCCAAATGATGGAAGCGGCGGCTTCAGGAACTTCCGGGGCGGACCCGGCTGCGGCGCTGCACGATCGCCTGGCCCAAACGGTGAAGGAGATTTCCGGGCTGGGCGAGCGGTTCGGGCTGCTGGCGGACTTTTTCCATTACGAAATCATGGACCTGGATTTTTTGCCGCGGCCCGCGCTCGCGCAAGAATTGGCGCGCAAGTTCAAGAAGCTGGAGCAACTTTCTCAAAACTTCCTGGAGACGCTGGATCGCATCACCGGGCTGGCCTCGTAGCGCGGATTTTCTCGTCCTCGTCCTCGTCCTCGTGAAACCGAGGACGAAGGACGAGTGCGAGGACGAGGACGAACGAAGAGCACAAAGGGTTAGTTGACTTCACTGCCGTTTGTGGAAACTCTGCTCACGAGAGCGCAAGCTTGAGGTCACCGCGAAGCAATCCAACAACCCAGACCAACGTGCGCGCAGCAAACCAGCGTTCGTTTGCCGCAGATCCGGCAGTGCCGGGCCCACGGAGAATTTGCCGCCGGGACGCGGCGTTCACGCTCATCGAACTTCTGGTGGTTATCGCCATTATTGCGATCCTGGCTTCACTCCTTTTGCCCGTCCTCGGCAAGACCAAAGCGAAGGCACAGGGAATCCAATGTTTAAGCAACTTGAAGCAGTTGGGCCTGGCCTGGGTCTTATACGCGGACGCGCACAGCGATCAGGTGCCGCCCAATGCCAACGACACCACGGACACTCGCCTCAGTTGGGTCGCGGGTTGGCTGACGCTGGATGGCGGCAACAACGCCGGACATCCAGGGCCGAACAATCCGGACAACACAAACCAGCTTTTCCTGCGCAACAGCCTGCTTGCTCCCTACGGCACGGACGCGCTCGGCATCTGGAAATGTCCGGCGGACAAATCGCAGAGCACCATCGGCGGCAAGCGCTACCCGCACGTGCGGTCGGTGTCGATGAACAATTGGGTGGGCGACTACGATCCGCGCACCGGCCAGGAGAATCCCGCCTCGACCCTGGGATACACCCGGATCCGAAAGATGTCCGATATGACCGATCCGCCGCCGGCGAAGACTTACGTGATGCTCGACGAACGCGCCGACAGCATCGGCAACGGCTATTTCAACGGCGCGGGCGGTTTGAACTTCGCGGATGGGCATTCGGAAATCCACCGCTGGCGCGACGCGCGCACGCAACCGATTTATCAGCCGGACTTCCATCTAACCGTGTGGCCGCCGAAACCATCGCCGAACAACGCAGACATCGGCTGGCTGCAGGAACGGGCGACGGGAAGGAAATGATGGCACGCGCGTTCCATGAACCGGGCAGGGACGGATTCCACTCCACTGCTGTCCAGTTAATTGTCATTGAGCAACAATAACTTCTGATTTCCGTAATAGCGGTCGCCAGACGCGCTCGGCTCGTTGTCGTCGAAAAACAGCGTATTTACGGGCGTTTGCTCGAAAATGTTCACGCTGATGATCTGCAACATTTCATTCAAACTTTTCTGGACTTTCAGTTCCTTCTTGAGGATGGCCACCAGCAAGTAGGCGCTGATCGCTGACCAGATTTGACACCGGACGGCATTTTCGCTTCGGCCAAAAAAGCTGCGAATGCGAAGATGCTGTTTGATCCATTTGAAAAACAATTCGACCTGCCAACGCCGCCGATAGAGTTCTGCGATCACCTCGGCTGGCAGATCAAAGTTGTTCGTCAGCAAGACCAAGGTGACTTTGTTCTCGGAGTCATAAACACGAACTTTCCTGAGCTTTTCGGGAAACAATTTCTTGGACCACTTGCTTTTGAGTTGAACGATCTGGTCGCATCTCAATCCGGTGGCTTTGTCGATGGGGCGTGACTTCCGGACAATGAATCGCACGTGATGTTTGCACCGCACGACAAAAAAGCCGCCCGCCTGATGCAGGCGGTAGAGTCGAGCAAAATCCAAATAGCCTCGATCCATGATGTAAAAGGCTCCGGGGTGAATGGGAATGTGATCGAGCATCTTCAGGTCGGGTAAATGGGCCTCGGTGATCGCACCCCAAGCCGGCAGATTGCCCCGTAAAGACAGGAGCAAATGCAATTTCAGCGCGGCTCGTCCCGAACGCGCATAATACCCCCAGGGAAACAAGTTCAAACTCAAAGAAATGATTGAGGAGTCCAAAGCCAAGGCGATCTTCGGAAGATCGAAATCGATGGGATCGTTTTGATAAAGGCGAGAGGCTCGCCTCATCAGAATCTCCGCCACCGCTTGAAACAGACGCCAATCTCGATGGCAATTGGCATACGCTAAATGGGTGCGCGTCACTCGGCCTCGAAACCCCAGGTGATAGAGCAAGGATTTCCTGGCCTCCAAACAACCCACGATATCGCGTAAACTTTCCCGATAAGTCAGTTGCCCAAAACAGAGCGCCAGAAACTGATCGTATTCGGTGAGACCACGGGTTTCACGTCGAGTCGGAAAGACTTCGACGCAACGAGCGAACTCGGTTTGATACAAAACAGAAGTGATTTGCGAAAAGACAGGAGCTTGAATCGACATCGCCGACAATGGCAGCGAAAGCGGAAATTGCCCGCCAAAAATTGGCAATAGCCATTCTCATTGAACTGCGACCTTCTATGTTGGTGTTTGTCGGCCAAACTCAATTCGGCCAAGGGCAACTCCAGCTTCATATCTGAGACTCTTCGTCAAACCTGCCTTCCAGTCAATCAGCGCATCACCGCGTCCTCGAGAGCAGGAGGCGCTCCGCGAGATCTGTGATGAACCAGTCTTCCGCGATCAATCCGTCACGGAATCTGGAGGCGTCAAGGAGGAAAGGGAGGAAAGGAGGAAAGCAGGCCGGGATATTGACAAGAGTATCAGGTCAGACCCCGGGCTCAACTCCGCCAGCACGCCCAGGCGCAGGCTCACCCAGGCTTTGCTGCGCGAGAGTTGCTGGGCGATCTCGGCCACACTCAGTCCCAGACCCGCTTTGAGTTCATCGAGGAATCGGGCCTGTTCCAGCAACGAGAGCGCGGGGTCATTGGCGGCACGCAGCAGGCAAACGATCCCGGCGGCTTCCTCGGGCGCCAGCGACACAAACGGCACGGTGGACAGATGCAGCTTTTGGGCGCGGCGCAGGCGCTTGAACCCATCCAGGAGAATGCGCGCGCTGGACCGTTCGACCCCCTGCAGCGGTTGCTGGATGCCCGCCTGGGCCATCGCCTACGAATGAACCCTGCGCGGCTGACACGCAACCAAAGTAATCAGTGATCAGCAATCACTAAAGAGGGCAGGGCCTGTTCGGCGGCAGAGTCGCTCTACCCCGGGTTACGGCAGCACGGTAACGCGGTAGTAGCGGGCCGAACTTGACACCGCGGGATCCGCAATCTGGAGAGTTCGACCGGTTGGTTGCGCGAGGAAGTCGCTGTGGGTCTGCCAGACGCCGGAATTCAGGTCGGCTCGGACTTGGACGCGGTACGCCTTGTTCGGCTGGGCGGTGAAGCGGAGCGCAATCTGCCCTCCGTCTCGCGCGGCTTCGAGTTTCAAAACGCTCGCGGCGCTTTGCGGATCGGTGCCGGCCAGGTATTCCTGCAGATTCGACATGCCGTCGTTGTCCGGATCCAACGCGGCGTCGTTCGCGCCGATTCTCAGGCCATGAGAGGTTTCCCAATCGTCCGGAATGCCATCGTTGTCAGAATCCGCTGGCGTTGGGCTGGCCTGGTTGCTCGCTTCGGGAGAAGGAGCCGGCAAGGAAACGATCGTCGCGCTGCCATCGGGCAAGCGGCCTTGCGAGACATCGGTCGTTTGCGGACCAAACGTCACCGAATCAATGACGCTGCGCCCATTGGCGGCGATGAGGTAAATGGATTCCCCGGCCGCGCTCAGTCTGAAGTCGGCGTGGTTCGCGCCTTGATTGGGATTCTCGTCCGCGACGATCTTCAAGAATCCTTTCGGCGCGATAAAGGAAAGGGCGGCCAGTTGGGTGTTGGTGGGCGAGGCCAAGTTGTCCGTCAGATACAATCCCCCCAGCGCCACGGGGAGCGTCTCCGGATTGTAGAGTTCGAACCAATCGTCTCCGGAAGCGAGCGAAGCCATCCATTCGTTGATTTTCAGATTCGCCGGCGAGCCCAGCGCCCTGGCGCGATTCTCCCGGCCCGGCGTTGGTTCGGTCAACTGCCAGGCGCCTGTGCCGTTCGCAAGCCGTCCAATCGTCAGGTCCGCGGCTTGCGGGCCGAACGTCACGTAATCGCGCACCGCGAAGCCGTTGGCCGAGGGCGCGAACAGCGCGACGGTTTGGCCTCTGTCATTCAAGCCAAAGCCCGTGTGGAGGCCCGGAGCATTGGTTTGGCTGTCGCACCAAACGGTGAGGTAACCTTGCGCGGCAATGCGCGTGTTTGGCGGGAACACGTAGCGATTCGGCACGAGCATATCGTCGCTGAGGCCCATGCCGCTTAAGTCCAGCGTCTGGTTGCTGCTATTGAACAACTCGATCCAATCCGGCGTCTGGGCGCCGTTCGGCACAGAACCTCGGTTGCGCGCGGCGATTTCGTTCAGCACCAAATCTCCCGTGATCGCGGGAACCGTCGCCTCCAACGAGAGGCCGAACACGATGTCCGAGCTGTTGTTGGCGGATTGGTGGACTTCCACTGCAAGAACGTTCTCGCCTTGCGCAAGGCTGGCGGTTGAGATTGCGAACGGCCCTTCATAGACGGCGTCGCCCACGGTGCGGGTGGCGAGCGTGGAGAAACTTGCCGAGCCGGCCGGCATTCCCGTGCGCAACACTTCGGCGCCATTGAGGTAAACGATGCCTCCGTCGTCGATTACATGGCGCAATCGAAGCTCGGTTCCACGCGGCGGGGACGGGAAATTGAATTTGGCGCGGAAGTAATACGTTGTGCGCCCCAACGTGAGCGGCGTGCGGATGGGTTCCGGCAAGGCGGCCGTTTCCACGGCCAACAGCGCGCTCCCCGAAGCCCACGCCGCATCCTGGTAAGCCGGCGCGGTCCAATTGATCCCGGTCAGATCGGCACTCTGATTGAATTTCCACTTGGTGGCGGTGTCGATTCCCAGGAGCACGAGTTGGGACGGAGCCGCGCCGAAGTTGAAGGCGGTTTCATCGGAAGCCAGCGAGGGATGATCGTTCGCATCAAGATAGGCGCAGCGCCAGTAATACGTCTCGCCGAAATTCAACTCCTCAAAAGGAACCGGGATTGAAGTGAGGTTCGCGGCGCTGGTCGTCTTCCAAACCGGAGCACGGTAGGACCCGTTGCTGCTCCGGATTTCCCAGGTCGTCTTCGCGTGAGCCGGCGCGGAACTCGCGCTATGGCCGTAAGCGGAAGCCTGCAACAGAGCGGGTGGAAGCGCCGCGCCGCTGCTGGCAGGCGCAAGATTCACGGGTTTGATGGGCCGCTGGAATGGGCCGAATCCGCACTGGGTATTCACGGCGGTGAAACGGGCGTTGGCGAACGTCCGGATGCTCCCAAAGCCCATCGCGCTGATGTTCTCCGGATGAAGGAACGTATTGTTCAACAGGTAAAGCCGCCGCTTATACTCTTCCCGAAACGCCTTGATGAAACTGTCCTTGAAAAAATTCGGTCCGCGGAAGTTGTTGTTCCGATCGCCCACTTCGCCGATGTAGATCGAAGAACTGGCGGGCGTGTTATCGCCGCGGCCATACCAGGCATCGCAATCCCACGGGAGCATTCCCCATTTCCCGTTGCGCTTTTGCCAGAAGAAATGGTTTTGCGTCGTGTCGTCCCAAGGGCAGCACCAATTCTCGATGGCGATGTAATCGAGCATCTCGTCAATGTCGAAGTAGTTGGTGAAGTAGGCGCGCAAGGCCGCGAGGTTCGGATTGAGCGCCGCAGGGGTGTCGCCGCGCGCGGCCCACATGGCATCGATCATTTGCTTGAAGTAGTAGGAGCCGCGCCAGCCGTTGTTTTGCAGCGCGAAGCTCCAATCGTACATTTGAAGGTCCGTCCAGTAACCCGGCTTGACGAGCTTGCGCCCATCGCCCCGGCCGTACGGGCCTTCGCCGGGCATGTCGATTGTCCCCACCGCTTTGTAGATTTCGCCGCTCGGTTCGAGAGGAGTGCCGGGATTCAATCGCTGCTGGGCCTGGTGGAACTCATCGAGCATGTCGCCGTCGAATTCACCTTGCTCCAGGCGTTGCATGACCGCGCGGTCGTTGAGGTAGAGATCGACGTATCGAACCTTGGAAACGGGGAAGCCGGCCTCGATGAAAAGATTGTGGCCAACGATGAAATCATTCCCTTTGTCCGTCTCGAAAATGCCCGTGACGCCGTTGAATTTCTTGTAGCGCGGGAATTGCCATTTGAGCGAATAGCGTTCGGCGCGGCGGTTGTAGCGGCTGCCATGATGGCGCATTCGGATGTCGTACACCACGCCTTCGTGAACCAGGATGGCCGGCTCCGTGGCGTTCCAGGAAAGTCTCGGGCGGCCTGGCGGATCGGGTGTCGTCACGCGCTTGGGACTTTGCGAAATGTTCCGCTGGAGAATCGCCAGACTGTTCGACGAAATGAAGCAGTCATAGATCGGCTTGGTGGACGTGCGGACCGGCGTCACGAAATACGCGTGCCATGGAAACGGATCGTCCGCGCGAGGCGATACGACTTCATCGCCCGTCCCTTGGTCTGCACGGAAGCGATAACGCACGATGGTGCGATTCGGCTGGCCCGGCAGAACGGCGCTGAACCGGACCGGCGTGCCGGGGCCGCTCCCGGACATCGATGTGACTGTGCGCGGCTCGTCGGTCGCGTTGATGTTATCGAGGAACCATTCCACGGCCACGCCAGACACCGAGGCGGCTGCCGAAAACGTGCAAGCGATTCTCACGGGTTGACCGTTGCGGATGATGGCGGCTTCGTCGGAATCCTGCGTGACGCTGAAATGAATGATCACCGGCTTGGGAACTGGACGGCTGACTGCGTTGGGCTTGCCCGGACTCGGGTTGCCGGGCAAGGGCGAGACGAGCCAGTTGGCCGGATCGTTGGGCGAGTGCGTGAAACTGACCCGTTCGAGCGACCGCCCGCGATACTGGTAATCCAAATGATTCAGGCCGGTGAAGTCTTCGTTGGCGCCCAGTCCATCCGCGCTGATCGCCCACGGAAACTCGGCTGAATAACTCACCGCATCAGCCAGTTCGCCATTGGCCTTTAGCAAGCGGAGCGTGTCCTTGGCATTGCCGAGTTGGTTGGTGTAAGGCCCGAACAGGTCGGGCAAGGCCAGCCCGTATGCGGGCACGGCTGCCAATCGCCCGGGGTTTTTCGCGATCACGCGGTAAGCTCCGGGTTGGATAGCGGAATTCGGCGGAAACGTGTAACGAACCCCGCCGGCGATCTGCCAGCCGGACAAATCCACCGGGGCGGTTCCTGCATTGTGGACTTCGACAAATTCATGCACGTCTTCATAGAGGTCGAGCACCGGGCTGCCATCCGCGTGGAACGCCGGCTCTTCGACGGGATGATACATGATTTCGCTGAAGACGATCTGCGCGCGGGCTTCCCGACTTGACAAGCAACCGGCTAAGGCAATCACAAGAAGCAGAAGGCGCATGCCCCGGCCTTCACATGAACCTGACGGTAGGGCGAGCCTGTCCCCAGCGAGCCGAGTCGGACGTGTTCCACGCACGTCGAGCGGCTCGCCGGGACGGACTCGCCCTGCCTGACTCATGGTCCGTGAGCAGGTGCTTTGGGAACAGGCAACTTCGCAGGACCCGCCAATTCGCCGCGAGGTTTTGGAGTGTGCGCTCCTCTGCTGTTTCCACGCAATTCTCCCGCTTAGAATCCCAACGGGATTCTGCCCCAAAGCCCAGGGTTGCGAGGAACGAGCTACCCTGGGGAATTCGACGAACATCGGATCAACCCCAACGGGGTTGTGTCTTCGGTGCATGGGAGAGGCGCAACCCCTTTGGGGTTGGCTCCTTGTCGATCTCTTTACCCAGGGTTGTTCGTGACTCGCAACCCTGGGCTGGAGGACGCAATCCGCTTGGGATTGGCGACAGCGGTCCACAGTCCCATCCCGGCCGTTCTTCGGCCCCATCTGCGATGCGTGAATCATGTTCCACCCTTGAAGCCGTCCGCCAAACAGTTGTGACATACCTCGCTTTAATGCAGGATTGATACCAGAATCAAGCTTTCGCCAGGGGGCCGCATGATCGCCTAAGCGGGTACCTCTCAATCAAGGTGGGGCGAGGCTCCTGCCGAGCCAATGCCATCGAAGAAAACCTCGGCGGGAGCCTCGCTCCACCTTCGTTAACTAACTGAGGGGTTACAGAACTGAACACATTTATGAAATGCACCGCCACCTTTGCCCGGCGCACGCAGCACATGAAACGCACCGCGGTTCGCGAGTTGCTGAAATTGACCGCGCAGCCGGATATGATCTCATTCGCTGGCGGATTGCCCGCAGCCGAGCTGTTTCCAATTCAGGAAGTCCTGGAAGCCACCAAAAGCGTCCTCGCGCGTGTCGGGCCGGCGGCGCTGCAATATGGCGAGACGGAAGGCCTCGGCGAATTGCGGGATTGGATCGCGAGCCGACTCGCCCGTCCAGGATTGCCGATCACCCGCAACAACGTCGTGATCACCACCGGCGCGCAACAAGCGCTCGATTTGATCGGGCGCATCTTGCTCGACGAAGGCGACACAGTCATCGTCGAGAACCCCACGTATCTGGCGCTGCTGTCGGCCTGGCGCCCGCTGGGTGTCCGATTCCAGGCCGTTCCATCCGACAGTGACGGAATGCGCGTTGAGGAACTGGAGCGATGCATCCAGAGCCGTCCGAAACTGATCTACACGATTCCGAATTTTCAGAATCCTCAAGGCACGACGTTGGGCCGGGATCGACGGCAGCGTCTGGCGGAGTTCGTGCGCGAACATAACGTCGCTTTGTTGGAGGATGATCCTTACGGCGAGCTTCGGTTCGACGGCAATCCTTTGCCTCACGTTCTTGAGCTCGCGGCTCGGATGGATTCACGCGGCGACCTGAGCGCTGGCGTCCTCTACGTCGGGACCTTCTCTAAAATCTTGATGCCTGGACTGCGCGTCGGCTGGGTGATTGCGATCCGGCGGATCAGCGTCTGCTGCGAGGCTTTTTGCAGGAGATCTCGCGACACGCCGAAGCGCCGCAATTTCAAGGACCCGCTCTGGTGAGGGCCTTCTGGTTGCTGCGGCTGAGTCGGACGAACGCTGTCGATCTGGAACTCGCGAGCGCGGTGTTCGAGAAATACGGCCTGGAGAGCTACGTCATTGGACTCCTCAAGAGTCAGGAAGCCCTGCTCACGCTTCCGCTTCAAAAGACTTATTTGCGGGCCCTGTTCAATGCCGGTCGCGCCGCAGAGTTCGATGCATTTTCGCGGTCGCTCCCATCGGGGGAACGGTTGCTGGCCGATCTGGAGATGCAGTTGTATCGAGCGGCGTTCGTGGAAGGATGGGGTTCGGTATCCAGGGAAGCCGCCTTTCGCAATGATCACGGCGCGGGGATCACGAACGCCGCTGCAGGTGAATTTAGGGAAACGAAGCCCTTAGAGCGTGTCCGAAAATTGCGCGGGGTCCTGCGGCGAGGGATTTTGGCTGTGGCCAAGGCGGCGAGGTCCGAGCATCCCCACCGCGGGCTGTAAGGACCGAGCCAACGCAGGCCACGGACAAAAGACCCGCCGCCCGGAGGGTTTTCGCGCCAAAGGCCGCCTGGCTTCGTTGCTCCTCAGTCGAAGATCCAGGGAGGATATTCTCCTT
>Ga0194110_10004291_pt1 | contig 17311 bp, 17 predicted proteins | sample TA2Kig1200mmetaG_FD_146192 | JGI IMG/M metagenome (GOLD analysis project Ga0194110, IMG submission 146192) | Freshwater microbial communities from Lake Tanganyika, Tanzania - TA2015032 Kigoma Deep Cast 1200m | ecosystem: Environmental > Aquatic > Freshwater > Lake | place: Tanzania: Lake... | reverse complement strand
CCTCAGGCCACCGGAGGCTTTCCGTCAGGAAGACGACGACCTGCCCGCCAAGAAGGATGGCCATCAGCAGGCTTGGGACCATATCCTGAAGCTGATTCTCGCCGATGCTCTGGTCAGGCCCACCGCTTCCAGCGAACTGCCCCAACATGGTTCCATCCCACCCCCGCAGTTGTGGTCAGACAAAGATGGCTCTCCTATTCTACGTCCGCCGGAGAGCCTGCCAAGGCCGCCCTGGAGCCGAGCCGTACCAGGGCACGTGTCTGCTCGTCCTGGGATGCCCTGACGCTGTCCAGGGGATAGTCGCGGGTCGGGCATCGGGGCCTGAAGCGGATGAAGCCAGATGGCCAGGCATAAAAGAAACGACCAGAGACCCTGCGTCCTCTGGCCGCTATCAGCCCTTGGTGGCGACGACTGGATTTGAACCAGTGACCAAGGGCTTATGAGTCCCCTGCTCTACCGCTGAGCTACGTCGCCACAAGAAAAGTAGCGGGGAGAGGATTCGAACCCCTGACCTTTGGGTTATGAGCCCAACGAGCTGCCACTGCTCCACCCCGCATCAACGTTCACCATTATAGTACGGCTCGCGCGCGCGGTCAAATCCCAGGATCAACCGCTTCCAGGCTTCCCAGTTGGGGTTGTCAAAGAGCATTGCCGTTTGCAGGACCCGCTCGTCAAGCCGCTGCGCGGGTATAGGAGTCGGGGGAGCCTGGGTCTGGGGCGTGACCGGTATCGGTCTCACGCTGATGACACCCCTCGGAACCCAGCCCGCGGCCCGCAGCGCCTCGTCCGCCCAGGCGTCGGACTGGTGTCGTAGCCTGCTCGCTTCCAGCTCTTTGATCTCTCTCTGCATCTGTACGATGTCGCGCTCCAGCCCCTGAGACCATCTGCGCAGGCGGTAGGCTTCTACGGACTTGGTCACAAAGGCCACGACAAAAAAGAGGGCCAGGGTGAATGAGAGCACAATCATGATCTGTCCCCCGCTGAGCAGCCCCGTTCCTCGTCTGTCGGTCATATCCGCCTCCGCTTCCATGTTAGGACCAGTGGGCTGGCCTGTCAACCGCGCGTTTCTCCCGCGCCTTGTGTGGCATTCCGCGAGTGGTATAATCTGCGGCGACCGTGAGTGAATGAGCAGGTAGAGGGTTTTGGATGCCTTCCGAGCGCGTGCTCCTGGTCGACGATGAGCCATCTGTGCGGGATGTGTGCCAGCGTTGGCTGCAACGCGTTGGGTATGAGACCGCTGTCGTCGCGGGGGGGCGAGAAGCCATTGCAGCCTTTGGCTGTGGGGCCTACGATGCTCTGATCGTCGACATCCGCATGCCCGAGGTGGACGGGCTTGCGGCCTGTCAGGCCATTCGCGAGCTGGACGCCGATGTGGCCCTCATTGTGATGACCGGCTATGGCACCATGGATTACGCCATCAAGGCCTTGGAGCTGGGCGTCACAGAGTTCGTCCAGAAGCCGTTCCGCCCTTCACAACTGGTGGCCGCTCTCGAGCGCGCTCTGGAGAAGCGCCGCCTCCGCCGCGAGAATGCGCGGCTCACGGCTCTGGTACCGCTATTCGAGCTGAGCCGCGCCTTTATGGGCTCCGTGGATCTGGCGGCCATCCCCCAGCAAGTGGTGCGCATCGCCAGGGCGGAGACGCAGGCTGATGCCGCTCTGCTGAGGCTTTTGCGCGATGCGGATACTCTGATTATCCATGCCGCTGAAGGCCTGCCGCCCGACCGGCTCCACGCGACCCACCTAAAGGTCGATGAAGGCGTCGCAGGCTTGGCCATGCAGGAGCGGCGCACCATCTGCCTGCAGGGCGAAACGCTCGACGATGCCAACAACTGGGGGCTTGAGCAGGCTCCAGGAGCTCTCAGCGTCATAGTGGCGCCTCTCATCCAGAACGATCGCGTGCTGGGCGTCCTCAGTGTGTTCCGAGAGGGCGCCGACAGACCCTTTACCAGAGCGGACGTCGAGCTTGTCTCGGTACTGGCCACCCAGGCGGCCATAGCTATCGAGAACGCGCGCCTGTTTGGCGAGCTGCAGGGGGCCTACGACCGGCTGTCTGAGCTGGATCGCCTCAAGGGCGCGTTCATCGCCATCGCCTCGCACGAGCTACGGCAACCCCTCGCGGTGCTGCTCGCCTATGCCGAGCTTCTGGAGGAGGAGGCCACAGGGCCGATGCGCGAGCACCTGGAACACGTGCTCGAGTCGGCGATGCAGCTCAAGTCGGTCATTGATGAGATGATGAGCCTTCGCCGGATTGACACGGGCCAGGCCGAGGTCGCGATCCAGGACGTCGATCTCACCCGCGTCGTGGGTCAGGTACTCACGGATCTCCGTCCTCTCGCCGAGCGCAAGTCCATCGAGCTGGGCGCCCAGCTTCCTGATGACCTTCCGCCGGCCCGCGCTGACTATCAGGTGATCAGGCTGATTCTTGGCAACCTGGTGTCGAACGCGGTCAAGTTCACGCCCCATGGCGGCTCGGTGCGCGTCTGGGCAGCAGAGGAGAATGGCCATATCGTCCTCGCCGTCACTGATACGGGCATCGGTATCCCCAAGGATGAGCTGGAGAGGATCTTTATGCGCTTCTATCAGGTGGAGGAGTCGCTTCGGCGGCAGCACGGTGGCCTTGGCCTCGGTCTCGCCGTGGCCCGAGAGATGGCTGAGCTGATCGATGCGCAGGTCACGGTGGAGAGTGAACCAGGCCGTGGAGCGACCTTCAGGGTGACTCTGCGCAAGGGCGGTCAGACGACGAGGTAGCCTGCTTGCCCTGGAACGACAGAGACCCTCGCAAGCGAGGGTCTCTGTCGTTCTTGTGTCCTAGCGATCACCCGGAGGTGACGCTAGGACACTACTCGGACTACAGTTATCCATGCACATCACCTCCTTCTCTTGGGATAGCAGGTCCAGGTCGCGAGGAGCCCCCTCGCGACAACCCCATTATGACCGAAACCGGAAGCTTTGTCAAGAGCCTTTAAACGGGCGGGTATCGAAAAAACGCCTCGAAATCAGCGCAAGAACTGGCAGCTAGATGTGAGAAAGTGAGTTCCATGTGTTATAGCCTCTGCGATTCGGGATGGTGAATCCCAGCGCCCGGACTTCTGGGACTTCATCGAGGGCAAGCAGAGGCTAGCTTCCGGCTCCCGCGCCCAACTTCTGGCTAGCCGCCAGGTCAAAGTGGTGATAGTTGCAGGTGAGCTCTTCCCCGGCCTCGATATCGCGCAGGGCCACGTCGCTCTCGCCGTTCGCGTCGCCCTCGATCAGGTTCGGCTCGTCGGAGTGATTCATGTGCTTGGCGTGGTCGCCGCAGAGCACGACGACCTCCACGCCGTCCTGCCGGGTCCAATAGCCGTACATGCGCAGGAACGCTTGGGCCGGTTCCGGCAGGGTGGAAACCTGCGCGGCCGGCATCACCACGTCGATGCGCCTGTCCAGGACCCAGACCACCTGGCCCTTCCTGATGCGCTCGTTGGTGAAGCAGCCAAATCCGTGGATGGGGCTGTGCTTGATGGATGCGCTGACGAGAAGCATGGGCGTGTCTCCTATGGGTGGACGGTCTCGGTCCTGGCGCGTCGCCAGGCCAGCAGAGAGAGGAACTCGAACACGAGATTGGCGGCCAGGATCGAGGTGATCTCGCCGTGGTCATACGGCGGGCAGACCTCGACCACATCCGCGCCCACGAGGTTGAGCCCTCGCAGGCCGCGCACCAGTTGCAATAGTTGATAGCTCGTGAGGCCGCCTACCTCGGGGGTGCCCACACCCGGCGCGTAGGCGGGATCGGCGACGTCCATGTCGAGGGACACATAGACCGGGCGCTCGCCCATGCGCCGCCGAATGCGGTTCACCACGGCGGGGATGCCCTCTTCCATGCAGGTCTCGATGCGCAGCACCTCGGCGCCCAGGCGCAGGGGCGCCTCCACATCCCGGGCGTCCCACACCGGCCCACGGATGCCGACCGCCACATAGGCGGCAGTATCCACCAGCCCCTCCTCGACGGCATGGCGGAAGGGCGTACTGTGGTCGACCCCGCCCTCCCAGGTATCCGAGTGCGCGTCCAGGTGGACCACCGCCAGGGGTCCAAAGCGCGCGGCGTGCGCCCGCAGCAATGGCAGCGTGACGGAATGGTCGCCGCCCAGAGCGACGACCGTCGCGCCGGCAGCCACGATGGCCCCCACCTCGGCAGCGATGCACTCCATCGTGGCAGCGGGGTCCGCCGGCTCCACGGCGATGTCGCCATAGTCTACTACGCTCAGCGATTGCAGCGGCGCGATGCCCTGGCTCGCGTTGTGGCCCCACAGGAGGGGCGAGGCCAGCCGGATGCTGCGCGGGCCCATGCGCGCCCCGCTGCGGTAGCTCGTCGCCCCGCTGTCGTAAGGGATGCCGACGATGGCGCCGTCAACGCCTTCCAGCTCGCGAGTGACGGGCTGTCGCATAAAGGTGGGGATGCCGGCATAGGCCAGCAGGTGGGCGCCGAGGGCCGGATTCGCTCCTGTTGCGCCCATGCCCCTAGCCGATCTCCCGCAGCTTGGTTGCGGTGACGAACATGAGCGCCTCGTACTGGCGATCTGGCCGGTCGGCCGGAACGGTCTCGATGGCGATGGTATCCGGGTCAAATCCGAGCCCCATGAGCGCCGTGGTCAAGTCGGCCTCCTCAAGGCGCACGGCCAGGAAGCGACGATCGCCGATGCCATAGGACTCGGCGCCCTTGATCGCCGAGAGCACCAGCCTGCCCCCGGGTTTGAGCAGTGACGTGAGGTTGGCCATGCAGTCCCACCACTCTGCCAGGCTGCTGGCCGCCGCCTCGACGCAAAAGTTGGACATGAGCACGTCGTAGAGCGGCCCCTTCTCGTCTAGTGGGCAGGCCTGCTTGGCGTCGCAATGCACCAGTTTCGTGACGCGCGCCCTGACCTGGGCCTGTCTGGCGGCGATGCCATGTGGCGAGGTATCCCGGCCTTCGAGCTCCAGCGTGGCCCGCACAAAGTCGGACCAATCAAAGGCCCCGGCCCCGCCGTCCAGCCACCGGGCCACCTCGCGGAGGTTGGTCTCGAAATAGTCGGCAAAGTGGATCTCACGCACCCAGCCGCTGGCCACGATCGAGGCGTACAGAGCCGGCCCTCCCCCAAAGTCGAGTGTCAGGCTCTCGGCCGGGAGGTCGCGAAAGGCCCGCACCAGAAAGCGCAGCAGCGCCTGGTTCTCGGGACCGATGTCGGCATAGTATTCCAAGAGGTAGGCGTGCGGGTCGAACGCGGCATAGTCCTGGGTGACGTCGTCGCTACTCATCCCACCCCTCGCTCTTGTAGGTGGCGATGACCAGGGCGCAGACAGGCTTGTCCTTACACTCCACACCGAGGATCTCGGTCTGAATGGGGCCATAGCGGAACGGGCGGGTGGGGATCATCGCCTCTAGCGTGGCATGGATGCGGCGCTCGACGTCCTCGCGCTCTGCGCCGTGCAGCTCGACAAACAGACCGCGCCCGTCGCGTGGGTCCTGAGTCCAACCCAGGCCCGCCCATGCGGTCGTGCCAGGCGCCTGGGTGTCCTCCCGGGCCATGACCACGTACAGACGGTGCCCATACTCGTCGCCTTGCGGGACGTACCTGGCGCGCACGATCTCGCTCCCCGGTGGAATCACCGAGGATAGGCAGATGAGGTTATAGTTGGCGACGCCAGCGTCACGCAGGGCCGCGTCAAAAGCGGCCAGGCGCGTGGGGCCCTCGCCCCTGCCGACGGTCAGATGGATCTTCACAGGCTCACCCCTCAGTTGGCGAGTGTCATTTCTCTGGGATCACCGGACAAAGAAAAGGTTCTTCGCGGCGAGCGGCCGGCTCACCGCAAAGAACCGGAACCCCCACAAGGGGAACCGGGACAAACAAAAAGGACAGCGATCCCGGGTACAAGGTCCCCGGAAAGCTATCCTCCCTGCGTCACCGGCAAGGCTAATCGTTCAAGCCTACTGGAACAGGGCTCCGCTTCCTCCATCTCCCTCGGTCGTTCCCTCCTCGTCGCTGCTTACTGAACTCAACACCCTAACCAAGTCACCCACGGCGACATGGCGTCGGTCCTCTCGGCGCAATGGTAGATGCAGATGGACGTGGTAGGCATTCGCTCTGCCCACCTTACGCTTTTCGATGTACCCCTCGTCCTCCAGATCCTTGATGATCTGCCTCACGGCCCGCTCTGTGATTCCGAGCTGAAACGCTATCTCACGGGCCGTGATCTGGCCGTACTCGCCGATCAACGTCAACACCGCGCCGTGATTCGTGACGAATGTCCAACGAGGGCGGGGGCTCATGGTCCGCGATGACGGCCTTCAGTGTTCGATAGGGGAAGTTATTTTCAGAAGAAATATAGCACCATTCCGGGCAAATGTCAATACCCGTTTTTGGCTCTGCAGTGCCACGGGGGCTGCTGGAGCCAGCCATCGGCTGGAACGGAGCTTTGGCAGGGCAAGGCAAAGGGCCTACAATGAACACAGCACCACCATGAAAGGGCAACGGCGCATGGCCATCAGCGACATTCGCGCCTTCGCGCAGTCCGTCATTGACAATGTGGATCGCGTCATTGTGGGCAAGCGGGGCGCCATCGAGTTGTTGGTCGTGGCCCTATTCTGTGAGGGCCACGTGCTGATCGAGGATGTGCCCGGCGTGGGCAAGACGATGCTGGCGCGATCTATCGCCATCTCGCTCGGTTGCACCTTCAAGCGGCTCCAGTGCACGCCCGACCTCTTGCCCAACGACATCACCGGCGTCTCGGTGTTCAACCAAAAGACGGGCGAGTTTGAGTTCCGGCCGGGTCCCGCCTTTGTAAACATCCTCCTCGCCGACGAAGTGAACCGCGCCACGCCGCGCACCCAGTCGGCGCTCTTGGAGTCCATGGGCGAATACCAGGTGACGGTGGATGGCGTCACCCGCCCGCTGCCGCGCCCCTTCATGGTCATGGCCACGCAGAACCCCATCGAGTACGAGGGGACCTTTCCTCTGCCCGAGGCGCAACTGGACCGTTTTCTCATGCGCATCAACCTGGGATACCCGACCGAGGCGGAGGAGGGGCAGATCCTGATCAATCTGCGTCGCAACCATCCCATCGAGAGTCTGAAACAGGTTGTGGATAGTCACGAGCTGCTCGCGCGGCAGAGCGAGGTGTGGGACGTGAACGTCGACGAGACCGTGCGCAGCTATATCGTGCGGCTGGTGCATCGCACCCGGCAACACTATGACCTGGCGCTCGGGGCCAGCCCCAGAGGCAGCCTCGGCCTGTTCAAAGCGGCCCAGGCCTTGGCCGCCATACAAGGGCGGGACTATGTGCTGCCCGACGATGTCAAGCACCTGGCCCCCTACGTGCTGGGGCACCGGCTGATCATCAAGCCCGAGAGCGCCCTCAGGGGACGGGACACGCGGACCGTGCTCCGCAACCTGCTCGAAGAGACGCAACTGGATGTCGGTGAGCTCGAAGAGGGCTGAGGGTCGCCAGGGGAATCATGTCTCACTTTCTGGGCTTTATCCTCGTCCTATTCATAGTCGCTGCGCTATTTCGGGTCGACTTTTTCTTCTATCTTCTTTACATCTTTTTCGGCATCTTTTTCCTGACCAAGCTGTGGCTTGATCGGGCCATCCAGCATGTGATGGTCCGTCGCGAGTACGTGGATCGCGCCTTTCCCGGCGAGCGCGTGCCCGTCACGCTTCACGTGCGCAACGGCAGCCTGCTCCCCTTGCCGTGGTTGCGGGTGCACGAGAGCGTGCCGATCCAACTCAAGTCGCCCAGTTTCCATCGGTCGATCCTCTCGCTTCTGCCGCACGAGGAGGTCAGGCTGTCCTACGAGCTCGATTGCCGCCGCCGAGGCTACTACACCTTGGGGCCCGTGCTCCTGGAGTCGGGCGATCTCTTTGGCTTGCGAGACCAGGATCGCCGGCTGGAGAACGGGGATGCGCTGCTGGTCTACCCGCGGATCATCGCCCTTCGCGACCTGGGTCTGCCAGCCCAGACGCCCTTTGGCGATGTCCCGACAAAGCAACGCATCTTTGAGGACCCGACGCGCCTCATGGGGATCCGGGAGTACCAGAGCGGCGACAGCCTGCGCCACATCCACTGGAAGGCCACGGCCACCACGGGCGCCCTGCAGGTCAAGCGCTTTGAGCCCGCCATCTCGATCGAATCCCACATCTTTTTGAACCTGAACCGCGATGAGTACACTCCGTCGCGCGTCCATAGCGCCAGCGAGCTGGCCATCGTGACCGCGGCATCCATCGCGCATCACCTGATAGAAAAGAGGCAGGCCGTGGGCCTGAGCTGCAACGGCCTCGACCCCTTTTCGGCGGACCTACTCAGTGTGACGCTGCCCTGCGGCAAGGGGCGCGCCCATCTGATGGGCCTGCTTGACCTCTTGGCCAGAGTGCAACTCGATGCGCGCATGCCCTTCGCCGAGCTGGTCGGTCAGGCCAGCCTGCACCTCAACTGGGGAGGCACCGCGGTTGTCATCACCGCGGACGCCGACGATGCGCTGTTCGACAGCATGATCCTGATGAAGCGGCTGGGCTTTCACGTGGCCCTCATTGTGACGGACCCGCGCATGCCCTTTGCGCAGGTGGAGCGACGCGCCAGCGAGGTGGGCGTGCTGGCCCATCAGGTCTGGCAGGAGCAGGACCTCGATGTCTGGCGATGAGGCGATGATGGCGGAACCCGCAACCACGGGCGTTCTTGCGCAGGACCAGGCCCCGAAGGCGGCTCAAACCCGCAGCGTTCCGGGCTGGGAACGCACGGCGGTGGATGAGGCCATCCGGCCTCTGGCCGTTTCCGGGATGCTGACGTGCATCGCCGTCTCGATCGCCCAGTTCGTGAACGCTATCAGCTCCGAGTGGCCGGGCACATTCTTTGTCCTCCTGGTCCTGGCGGTGTCGTTGGAGAGCATTCACTCACGCCGGCTGCTCTCCCGGCTGAACCTCTACCCTCGCGACCGCTTTCGCTATCGTTTCGTCGAGTGGGTGGTGATCCTCCTGGTCGTGCGCTTTGGCCCCTATCTGAAGTACGGCTCAGAGCGCCTGTGGGCCGATATCGCGGTGTGGTCCGTCAACGTCGGCGCCTTTTTCGACATCGGTTTCATCGTCAACAGCCTGCTCATCGTGGTCTTTTGGGCTCTGGCAAACACCCTATCGCAGGCGCTGGATGAGCTGGAAGCCTCACCGATGGAGCGGAGGCTCCCGGTGACGGACCCCAACCATTACCTGCGCAGCACCATGCCGCGCCACGGTCGCATCAACCGCCAGGCCAGCCTCAGCCGCATCACGGGCGTCTTTTTGGGCGGCGGGGTGGCGCTGCTTGTTATCGCGGGACTGGTGCAGGTGGACGTGCGCGACCTGGTCACCCTGCAGCACTTGCGCAGCTCGGGCATCATTCTCAATGTGCTGGTCTACTTTCTCATCGGGTTTCTGCTCATCAGCCACGCGCGCTTTAGCATCCTGAAGGCGAACTGGACGATACAGGGCATCCCGATGCTCGGTCACGTGGCTCAGCGATGGCTCGCGCTGGTGATGATCTTTCTGCTTGGGCTTGGAATCATCTCTACGCTTTTACCTGTGGGCTATTCTGTGGGCATTCTGGAAACGGTCTCCACGATCATACAGTGGATCATCTATGCCCTGGTGCAGTTCGTCTTTCTCATTCTCTTTATCGTGTCCTCGCTCCTCGGCCTGTTGATGAGCTTGTTCAGAGGGCCAGAAGCCGCCTTCACACCTCCGATGCAGCGCGCCGAGCCGCCTCCTCCGCCGAGCAGTGTCTCGGCTGGGCCAGCGCCGTGGTGGCAGTTGGTGCGCTCCCTGATCTTTTGGACGGTGCTGGTGGGCATCATCGGCTACTCGCTCTATCACTTTATGGGCTACCGTTGGGCCTTTCTGCAGCGACTGGCGCCAGGCGTTCTCTTGGGCTGGCTGCGACGTATCTGGCGCGGCCTGCGCCGAGGCACAGGGCGCCTCGCGACGCGCATTCGCCAGGAGATCGCCAGGCGCCTCACGCCGAGACAGGCCGAAGGAGCTCCTGGGCGCCTGCGTTTCCTCTCGCTGCATCGGCTCTCCCCGCGAGACAAGGTGCTCTACTTTTACGTCTCGGTGCTGCGACGCAGCGCCAAGCAGGGCTTTGGCCGCCCCAAGTCCCGCACGCCTCTAGAGTACGAGGAGACCCTGCGCCGCGAGCTCCCCGAAGCGCTCGAGCAGGTGCACGAGCTGACCGACGCTTTCATCGAGGCGCGCTATAGCGCGCACGAGCTGGATTCCAGCGACTCGACCATCGCTCAGAGGGCTTGGCGCAGCGTCAAGCGCGCCCTCAGCGGGCGCAGGCGGCGGGCAGCGCGCGCTCGCTCCGATGCCGTGGTGGAGTGATCCTCGTGAGCGCGCGCAGCGACACGGACCTCTTTGCCCACGCCAGCCAGGCTCGCCAGGCCCGGGAAGCGCCTCTCGCGGCACGGATGCGCCCCCGCACGCTGGACGAGTTCGTCGGCCAGGAGCACGTCCTCGGGCCGGGCCGCCTGCTCAGGCGCGCCATTCAGGCAGATCAGCTCTCCTCTCTGATCCTCTATGGCCCCTCAGGCACGGGCAAGACCACGCTCGCCATGGTGATCGCCAACACCACGCGGTCGCGCTTTGTTACCCTGAACGCCGTCCTGGCAGGCGTCAAGGATGTGCGCGAGGTGACAGCCGAGGCGCAGGAGCTCCGCGCGCTCTACGGGCAGCGCACGATCCTCTTTGTGGATGAGGTGCATCGCTGGAACAAGGCCCAGCAGGACGCGCTCCTTCCCTGGGTGGAGAATGGCACGATCATCATGATCGGCGCCACGACGGAGAACCCCTGGTTCTCGGTCAACAGGCCGTTGCTCAGCCGCAGCCGCGTCTTCCAGCTTGTGCCTCTGACAGAGGACCATCTGCGCGCCATCGCGCGCAACGCCCTCCGCGATGTCGAGAGAGGCTACGGGGCGCTCAAGGTGCAAGTTGACGACGAGGCCCTCGATCATATGGTGCGGGTGGCCAGCGGAGACGCTCGCTCCCTGCTGAACGCCCTCGAGCTGGCGGTCGAGACCACCGAGCCAGACGCCTTTGGCGCGATCGTCGTGGATATGGCGGTCGCCGAGGAGTCCATCCAGCGCCGGGCGGTCTTGTACGACCGTGAGGGCGACTATCACTTTGACACCATCAGCGCCTTTATCAAGTCGCTGCGCGGCTCCGACCCGGATGCCGCCCTCTACTGGCTGGCCAAGATGGTCTACGCGGGAGAGGATCCGCGCTTTATCTTTCGCCGCATGCTCATCCTGGCGAGCGAGGATGTGGGGTTGGCGGACCCGAACGCGCTGATCTTTGTGGAGGCTGCGGCGAGCGCCTTTGAGCGGGTGGGGTTGCCGGAGGGGCAGTTTCATCTGGCGCAGGCGGCGCTTTATCTGGCGACGGCTCGAAAGTCCAACTCGGCGATGGGCTACTTTGATGCGCGCGCGGCGGTGGAACAGGAGAGCCGTGACGCGGTGCCCACGCATCTGAAGGATGCCAGCCGCGACCAGCAGGGCTTCGGGCACGGCGAGGGCTATCTTTACCCTCACGCCTATCGTGACCACTGGGTGGCGCAGCAATACCTCCCGGATGCCTTGCAGGGGCAGGTCTTTTACCAGCCAAGCGATCAGGGCTACGAGAGGGGCATCCGAGACGGCGTCGCGCGTCGTCGCGAAGAGCAGCTCGCGGCTGTCGTGGATGGCGGTGTGCTCCACGAGGAGGTGCTGACCTTCTCGCCCGTGAACCGCGCGCAGGAGCGCTGGCTGATGCGCGCCATCGGCGACGCCGGCAAGAGCCTCGGCGAGCTGCGGGACCGCATCTTCCAGCAGGCGCAAGTCCGGCGGCACGAGCTGGTGCTCGACATCCATGCCGGCTCTGGTCTGCTGACCTGGGAGGCGCTGCGTCGTGCGCCGGAGGGCGGCGTCTGGGCGCTGACGCCTGACGCGCGCGCGGCGGAGGCGCTGCGACAGCAGGTTGAGCGCCTGCCCGCGGTGGAGCGGCCCATCGTGCTCTGCGGGGAGGTGACGACGCTCGACGCGCTGCTCGAGTCCAGCGGGCATGGCGATCTGCTCTTTGACGTCATCGTGGGGCGCAATGGCCTGGTATCTCTGGAGGACAAGGCGGGCGCGCTGGCGGTCCTGGCGCGTCGGCTCCAGCACGGGGGCAGGCTCTGCCTGTCGGATGCGGTGCCCCGGCGCGCGCAGCGGCTGTACGCGCTCGTGGACGGCTCGCGAATGAGCCCGGCGCTGCGCGCTGCCTGGCAGGAGGCCGAGGAGAGCATCTACCTGGCTCCAGCGGACCCCATGTTGAACTGGGATGCGCCCGATCTGCGCGCCCTGCTGGAACGGCTCGGGTTCACCGCGGTGAGCGTCGAGCTGGTGGAGATGGGCGTCCAACGCCTGATCACGCCCGAGATCACGTCGCGTTGGTTCAGCAACTCGGAGGGTGGCCGGCGGAGCTATGTCGAGCGCTTGGCCGAGCGACTCGGCTCAGAGGACATCGCTGCGATCCGAGCGTTGCTGGAAGGCCAGTTGATCGGGCAGACGGTGACCTGGCGCAGCACGCTGGCCCTCTCCCGTGGCCAGGGCGCACCGGCAGATCAAGCTCGCGGGGCCGATTGACAGGCTTCACCCCATCCGCTATGATGGGCCCGCTCGATCGGCGGGCCCGCGGATCTCTGCGTCAGTATTCTGGAGGAGACCTTGCTCAGAAAGCCCAAAATACCCCCGGTGTCTGGCGGCAAGATCGAGAACTTTTTGGGGCCGGGCACCAGCTTTAACGGCACGCTCAAATCCGACGAGAACATCCGCATTGACGGCGCCTATGAAGGGCGCATCGAGACGGCGGGGAACGTGATCATTGGCCCCGCGGCCAAAGTGGTCGCCGACATCGTGGCGGATACGATCCAGGTCTGGGGCATGGTTCGGGGCAACATCACGGCGCGGAGTCACCTCGAGATCCTACCCGACGGCCATGTTTGGGGCGACGTGCGCGTGGCCTCGCTCCTGATTGACGAGGGCGGCGCCTTTCACGGCGAGTGCATCATGGGCGCTGACGGCCAGCCGCTCACGGTGATCAGCGAAGATGGCAAGGTCTCCTCGGCGGAGGAGGGCCCTGTGCGCGGCCTCTTTGATGATGGCGAGAGCTCGGGAGAGACAGGTGAGGGAGCGTCGCGGCGGGCCCAGAGCAGCGCAACATGAGAGCGGTCTTTATCCACGACCAGGCCATCCTGCGGGATAGCCACATCGACGCCGAGAGCCCTTCCTCGACGTGGCATCTGATGCCCGCCACGCTGGAGGCCGTCCGCATGTTGGGCAGCAGCGAGGCGCTGGTCTTCATCTATGGCTCCCAAGACTCGGGGGCGGATCGCGCCAACGAAGAATCGGGGGAGGCGGATCACGGCCGGGCGCTTAGTGTGCTGGTGCCGCAGATCGAGGCCGGCGGTGGTCGTGTGGACGGGCTCATCCTCTGCCCTCATCACGGAGACAGCGCGTGTCGCTGTTGGGGCGAGTTCCCCAGCCTGCTCTGGTTGCCAGCGCTGCAGTTCGATCTGCCGTTAGATCAGTGCTATGTCGTGGGCGATCGCGAGCGCGATGTGATCACGGCCCGGGCCGCCGGGGCATGGCCGGTGATCGTACTCGGCGGACGGAGCATCGGGGAGGTCTTTGGGAACCGGCCAGAGTGCAAGGGTTCCCCCATTGCCCCAGACCTGACGACGGCCGTGGACTATATCGGGGTGGAGGAGGACATCACGCGGCAGTTGGGACACGCGCGCCAGCCGGCGCTGGTCCTGCCAGCCGAGGAGAAGCTCCTCGAGGCGCGTGATGCGCTGCCTCGCCTGATCATCACTTCAGACAAGGCCGAGAGCTTGAGAACGCGCGTGCTCAATACCCGGGCCAAGCTCCGCGATACGTTGCGGTGGCTCACCTTTCTGGCGCTGGGCGCTCTTGGAGTCAGCCTTGGCATTGCCTACCTGCTGACGCACCTCTATCGCGTCGCGCCCTTCCCGCGCTTTGTCTACTACCTGACGCTGCAATTCATCCCTCGGGCGCTGCGCGGCGCCCTGTTCATCGCCTTTGGCATCGGCGTCGTGATCCTGGCCGTGCGCAGCTTTTTGCGGTCCACCAACGTGTGGCTGAGGCCCCCCTTGGGCTGAAGGTACATCCCAGCATCCGACGTTGGTTCGTGGGTATGTGCGATAGCCCGGATCGGGGCAAGGGGGCATGGCAACTCGCCCCAGTCAAGCCCCGACCCGATCCTCTGCGCCAGCTAGTCTCTAGCCCAACGCACGCAGGCGCGCCAGACCTTCCTCGACCGACAGCTCGCCTTGCTCGATGGCCTTTAGAATAGCCATGCGTTGCGACTCGGCCGATGGGGCGCTCTTCTCGGGCGCGGCGGATGCCTCCTCGTCCAGCGCAAAAGGCTCCGGCTCTGCCGACGGCGCGCCCGAGCCCAGGTCCTCCTCCTCGGCTGCGGAGGCCACAGATTCCTCTTCCTCCGCTGGCGCCGCCCATCGGGTGACGTGGATGTCCCCGCTCGTGCTGCGCACTTCAAAGTCGACGCCGCCTCCATTGATGCGCGTGGTCATACGCCCCCAGGCCTTGGACTCGGTCTCGTGGGGCAGATCGCAGTGCAGGTCGCCGGAGAGGAGCCGCGCGTGCAGCGTGCAGGCCTGCTTCTCCGGGAGGGCAAGGCGCAACCCGCCGCTGAGACTGCGCACTTTGTACTGCCCTTCGGCGGACAGGCCCGTCTCCACGAGGGTGTCCCCGCTCAGGCTGTCGAGGTCCAGGGCGTGCAGCTCGCAGTCGCGGAGGGCGATGTCTCCGGAGAGGACCGTGGCGCTCAAGGCGCCGCGGAGCCTTTTGGAGGCCACATCGCCCGACATGACCTGCATGGTGATGTCTCCCACAATGTCCTCGAGGTGCACGTCTCCGCTGGCCACACGGATGGAGAGATCCGTCTGGTGGGGGATGCGCACGGTCATATCGCCTCTGCCCGCGCGGGGCGCCGAGATGCGCCACGTGTCGTCATCGCGTCGCACTTTGGCCTCGCCATCGGGGCACTCGACGGACACCTGGCCCTTGTCCCAACCCTGCACATGGAGGTCGCCGGAACTGAGCTCGACGCTGATGGTCGCGCCCTTGTCCACGTCGTACACTTGGGAACTGGTATTGCTCATCGTCCTTACTCCGCATAGATCTCAACGCGCTCGCCCTTGTCCTCGTCCTCGACGTCGATGATCCGGCCCTGGACGCCTTCGCGCACGGCTTTGAGGATCTCATCGACGTCGATGCCGGACATCTCGGGGGCGAATCTGGCGCCCATGCGCGCGCCCACGCTCACAAGGCCCAAGGGGATGTTGACGTTGACCTTGGGCTTGCCGGTGCGCATGTCGGTGACGCGCACGCGGAACCAGCGACGCGGCGTCGAGCCCTGGTCGGCACCCTCCTTGGCAGTGCTTTTCTCCAGCGCCTCCAGGAGTCTGGCGCCCTCCTCAGCGCTGATCCGCCCGTTCTCGATCATCTTGAGAATCTGCAGTCTCTCTTCTGACGTGGTCATGTCACACTCCTGCTCACAGTTCCAAGAGCATCTGATCCAGTACACGTTGCGTCTCAAAACCCAGTTGCTGTAGGGCCCTAACAGCTTCGGGATGAGAGGCCGATAGGGTGGCCCGAACCTGCCAGCGAGGGGTTCGGGGGATGATCCCCAGGAGCGCGTCGATGAACAGCGCCTCCCAGTCGCCGCGCGCCGCGGGCAAGACGTGCAGCTCAAGCTCGTGAGGCCCGCTGAACAGACGCGCCGTGACCCGACCAAAGGCCACGATCTCGCCGTCCTGCTCGGCGACCATTTCCAGGCGCTGCCGGGCGCTGAACGCTGTTCCCAGCAGTTCGCAACACTGCCACCAGAGGCCGCGCCGATAGTCCGCCGGTCGCAGCGGACGAACGCTCTGGCAGGCATCGGGCGTGCTCGCCTGCACGAGCCGGTACAGCGCGGTCCCATCAGAGGGCCGGACCGCTCGAAAGACCTGGGCGGTCCGGCCGATGGGCGTCACCCAGTGCGAGCCGGCCAACCGCATCTCGTACACGGTGTCGTAGCGCGCAAAGCCGCGGTGTCGGTAGAGGGCGATGGCGATGTCGTTGTCCGCGCGAACCTGGAGCACGACGCGACGCGTGCCCTGCGCCCGCAACTGGGCGATCGCGCGATCCACCAACTGGCCGGCGATGCCTCGGCCCCTGTGCTCGGGCAACACGGCCACGTTGCTAAGCACCCACACCCCTTGGCCCTCCTCTCGGGTCAGGCTCACGTTGCCAATCAGGCACCCGCCCTCGACCCACACGAATCCGGTAAACAGGGGCACCAGGGCATTGGCCAGATTCAGCGCGGGTCCCCACAGCGCCGCCTGCCGCATCTCTTCGACCATGCGGCTCCCCGTCGCCTTGAGCTCCGGCCCGAAGGCCAGCTCGATGAGCGTGGCCAGATCGGCCAGGTCTCGCGCCGGATTAAAGGGCCGGATGTGCGCTGCCGTGCGCGGCTCTGCGACGAGTCGAGCGATCATGAGCCCTTGACCTTGAGCAACCTGATGGCCTCCTCCGAGCTGATCTCGCCGGCGGCCAGTTGCTCCAGAATGGCGCGGCGATCATCGCGGGTCAGCGGGGGCTCTTCTTTCACCTCATAGCCCAGGGCGCGAATCACCTCCTCGAGTCGCGCCCGCACCGTGGGATACGAGACCCCCAGCTCCTCGCCCACCCGGTTGATCTTGCCCTCGCACCGCACAAAGAGCTCGACGAAGGCCAGTTGCTCTGGGGACAGCTCGTAGAGGCGGCCCATGGAAAAGTGGCCCTCGATGCTCGTGTCGCACTGACGGCAGTGCAGGCGCGTCACCTCGGCGATGTCGCCGCACACCGGGCAGCGCGTGGGTACGGGATAGGCCATCCGCAGGCGCCTCGCAAATGCTTAAAGATTTTCTCTCACGTCCTTAATCAGTATAACATGAAAATGAATTCTTGTCAAGGGTGGATAATGGGAATTGCGGAGGCGGAGTGCGAGGGCGAATAGTCCCGAGAATCTCGACGGCGCGGTACGCCGTTCTGACGGACCATGACCTCGGCGCGGCGTTCCTGCAGGCCCGGCAGGGCGAGAGGACTCGCCTTGCCGCGGAAGCGCGCCAGCATGGCACGGCTACGGAACGCGCCGCTGTCTTTAGCAAGCGAGCGCACCGGCCTAAAGGCGCGGTGCTAGGGCGGGAGGCCCGCCTGGCCGGAAGCCCGCCTGCGCGGGCTGGGATGCTGCGGGTAGGGGCA
>Ga0194110_10004281_pt1 | contig 17324 bp, 13 predicted proteins | sample TA2Kig1200mmetaG_FD_146192 | JGI IMG/M metagenome (GOLD analysis project Ga0194110, IMG submission 146192) | Freshwater microbial communities from Lake Tanganyika, Tanzania - TA2015032 Kigoma Deep Cast 1200m | ecosystem: Environmental > Aquatic > Freshwater > Lake | place: Tanzania: Lake... | reverse complement strand
TGACATGGTCAATTCTTGTCCCTTATGGTATCCTTTCTCCATCGGTATATCCTCCTTTGTTTTTATTTGGCTTTCCTATAGGGTAGGATATGCCGATTCCTTTTTCCACCACATTCGGGACACTAGCGCGAAGCGAAGAATCTACCATCTGGCTTGTAACCCTCTCCAGATCCTTCGCTACCGCTCAGGATGACAGTTAAAGTCGCTCAGCGATGACAGTCAAGCATTCTATCTTGCTCTGAAAGCTATGCCTCTACGTACTCCACCTTTGGCAGATGGGTCAAGGCCTCCTTTACCTTCTCCGCAGGATAGTCGTAGTCCTGAAGCTTCCCGGTGAGATATTCGTCATAAGCTGCCAGGTCAAAATGCCCATGCCCGCTTAGAGCTAACAGGATGGTCTTGCTTTCGCCTGACTCCTTACAAGCCAAGGCTTCATCTATGACCACCCTAATGGCATGGTTCGGCTCGGGAGCTGGGACGATGCCCTCAGTTCTGGCGAATTGCACTCCGGCTTGGAAGGTTGTCACCTGGTGCACTGCCTTGGCTTCGACAAACCCGAGTTTATGAAGGTGGCAGATTATGGGCGCCATGCCGTGGTAGCGGAGACCGCCGGCATGAATCCCCGGTGGTATGAAGGTATGGCCCAGGGTGTACATTTTAGCTATTGGGGCCATTCCAGCTACATCTCCGTAGTCCCAGGTGTAAGGCCCTTTGGTCACGCTAGGACAAGCTGCGGGTTCTACATTAATGATGCGCAGGTTCGGCTTCTTGCCTTCGATTTTGTCCTTGACGAAAGGCAAGAACATACCGGCGAAATTGCTGCCGCCACCGATACAGCCGACGATGATGTCAGGGTAGGCATCCGCCTTTTCCATCGCCTTTTTGGCTTCCAGGCCGTTTACGGTTTGATGGAGCAAGACGCAGTTGATGACACTGCCTATGGAATAGTAGGTATCCTCGCGGCCAAAAGCATCCTCTATAGCCTCGCTGATGGCGATGCCCAGGCTGCCCGGTGAATCAGGGTTTTCAGCCAGGATTTTGCGCCCTATTTCTGTATCTTTGCTGGGGCTGGGCACACATTTGGCTCCCCATGTCTCCATCAGGATGCGGCGGTATGGCTTCTGGTTATAGCTCACCTTGACCATATAAACCTTGAGCTCCAGGCCGAAGAAGGCGCAGCCCAATGCCAGAGCGCTGCCCCACTGGCCGGCGCCGGTCTCGGTAGCAAAGCGTTTGATGCCATCCTTCTTACCGTAGTAGGCTTGGGCTACAGCGGTGTTAAGCTTATGACTGCCGGCCGGGCTCACCCCTTCGTACTTATAGAAGATCTTAGCTGGTGTATCCAGCGCCTTTTCCAGGCGGTAGGCTCGGATTATGGGGGTTGGCCTCCATAACTTGTAGATATCCTGCACCTCTTCAGGGATCTCGATGTACCGCTCCTTGTTGAATTCCTGGTCTTGTAACCCTTTTGGGAACAGTGGGGGAGGCAGTATGGTAGGCTGCCCAGTCCCCGGGTGCAATAGCGGTGGTAGCGGTTTTGGCAAGTCAGGCAAGACGTTATACCATGATGTCGGCATTTCCTTTTCAGTCAAGATGATTTTGGTTTCTTTTCCTTTCATTTTTCCTCCTTTTAATTACAGTTTTTTTGGGCAAAAGAAAGCGTGTTCAGGTTAACTAAGCTAATCCTCGGCCCTCTAGGGCCACATCCATGCCGTCATTGACATCTCATAACCTCCTTTAAAAGCTCCCTAAAAACAGAAAGCCTCTCACCTAAGGGGCGAGAGGCTTAGCTTCGCGGTGCCACCCTTGTTGGTCTTGGCGACCATCTCATTCAGGTACGGCCCTATCTGCTAGAGCGATACCCTGGGTTGTGATAACGCTACCCTTTGCGTCAAAGCCTACTCGAGTTATTAAGCCAACCTTTCGGTTTGCGGCTCCCAGGTCCATTCAGTCTTTGCGCTGGCGTCAGCTTTCACCCACCTGACTCTCTGTAGCCTCGCTTAAAGACTTACTAGTCCTGTTCTCAGCCTTTGCTCTATTCAGTTAGTCATACATTTTACCATCTTTTTCAAACTTGTCAAGTTTTACCGAGGATTCATAGGAATATGCGAAACTAAATTTTATGCAAAAGGGACAGTAATTATCTTCGATGACTTACATTCCTACATCAGTTTCGGCTGCTTCTGTTGTTGAATCAGGGCAGCCTTAGGAGGTGGTGCTGGCATAGGAATGTCGGGGAGCTTTCCCGCGAGAATCTCCTCGATAGTCAAAATCTGAAGGCGAGGGAATTTTCTCTGCCATAGAGGAGACTCATAAAACCCTGTCTCTGCTGCTTCAGTCTTCATTGGCTGAGTGGGAGGCTCCAAAGATAAAAGAATCCCGATGGGATCATTGCTGGCTACAGTTTTTAATTCCCTAATATCTCTTACGCCAACGTGTCCGCTTTTGACCTGCATCACTACACGCTTCAGTTTCTTGCCACCATCGTCTGGAAAGGGTATCACTCCGTCTATACCCTTATCAGCCCCTTTTTTCTTTTCGCCGAGGGGACGGGCACCAATTAAGGAAAGTGCCCACCACTGGAATTGATAGCGGTTCTGCCTTGCCAGTTCTTTAGCCGAAGGAAGGTCTGCAGGCTCACCAATGACCTTGAATTGGATACCAGGAAAATGGTCTCGAAGACGTCGCTTCATAACTGCAATGGCTAAGTGGGTAATGTCTACACCTATCCATCTTCGGTTTAGCTTGTGGGCAGCTACTAAGGCCGTGCCGCAGCCACAGAATGGGTCTAATACAATATCACCTTCATTGGAAGATGATTGGATGATCCGCTCCAATAAAGCTTCTGGCTTCTGGGTGGGATATCCGAGTCGCTCTTTAGAAGTTGGACTCATAGGCGTTATGTCAGTCCAAACGGATTGTGCAGCTACTCCTGGTCTCTCATCAAGGTAATAGATTATGTAAGGCTGGCCAGTGCTACTATAATACAATAGCCCCTGTCTATCCATTTCTGCCATTTTTCCCTTACTATATGCCCAATATCGACCCTTTGGCGGTCTTACCCCTTTCCACTCATATAAAGTATCACCACCTGGTTTCTTTGCTGTCGGAGTCACTAGTCTGAAACGCCTCCCATTAGCATCGACTTTGTAATACTGCTGCTCAATTTGCTCGGCAGAAAATGGGGTAAATGGTGTATTCCATGTGTTATTACTACTCTTGGCATAAAACAAAATCGTATCGTGAACTCTACCTAATTGCCTAGCACCCTGCTTCCAATCCCCATGAGAAGTAGTTCGCTTCCAAATAATCTCATTTCTGAAATTCGCTGCTCCAAATATCTGGTCTAGGATTATTTTGATGTAATGGCTCATTGTAGGGTCACAATGTAGATAGAGAGAACCAGTGGGCTTTAGTACTCTATGAAGCTCAATAAGCCTAGTTGCCATCACCACCAAATAAGCCATAACATCATTTGCCCCGATTCCTTCTCGCATGGCTGAGATAAGCTTTGCCAAGCTCATCGGTGCTTTGGTGATAATCTCTTGGTAAGTGGCTTCGGCCTTAATATCCCAGTGCCAAGTATCCTCGAAAGCTTTTATTTGTGCTGGTGACCATTGCGTGTCATTTTCTTTAAATAGGATATTGTAGCTCTTCTTGCTGTTAAAAGGAGGGTCAAGGTAAATGAGGTTAATCGAGTTATCAGGAATGTATTTTCGCAAAATTTCTAGGTTATCGCCGTAGTATAAGACATTGGTTTCCATTACTGAACTCCTGCAAACCTAGATGCCCCCTAGTTCAAGGGATAGAACGCCGCCGTTGCGAGGACGGAGGTTGAGGGTTCAAATTCCTTCGGGGGCATTTTGGGGGCTTCATCCATCCGCTAGGATGACCGTCTTTGGAGCGTTTAAAGCGGGGCGATTCCCGCAGCCCCCAATCTAAATTTAATCTATATTTCTTTAATATCACAGATTGGGGTGAAAAGTCAAGAAAATTTCTGTCAAGCTTCAAATTAGGTTAACTAAACTCGTGGTTGGTAAAATCATATATGAAGGAGACTTTACATGAAAGTATGTAATCCGAACCAGCAAAGCAGAATTATTAGAGCCATAGCATCTGTATGGTGTATAATTTGCACCATGCTTGAATTATATAAGCGATGTTGGGTAGCATTCTTTCCTATCTTTGCTGTATGTATGGGGCTTGCCCTCCAAGCTTATATTTGGCTTGATAATAAGCCATATCAGTACACTGCTATTATTATTTTTCTATTGATGGCAATAATAGCTCTTATAATTGGTATTATTGCTTTTGTTTATGATATTCAGTATTGCAGAAGGAAAGATAAGGAAGAAAAAGCCAAAGCCTCTTTTGAAGCATTAAAGGAAAGTTTCAAAAGACTAGGTTTGAATGATAAACAGGCTGAGATAGCTGCAAGAGGAAGATAAACAAATGAATAAACTATTGGGTCAATACGATATAAAACAACCAAGAGTTAACTTGACCGGTTTTTGTATTTTGGATTTGTTTAGAATTTAGGGTTTAGGATTTAGTATTTTGGGGTTATCGGGCTGAACTGTGGTTATTATTATCTTTTAAGGTAGGCATCTATAGAGGCGGCGGCGCGCTTGCCAGCACCCATGGCGCTGATGACCGTGGCAGCGCCGGTGACAACATCGCCACCTGCCCATACCCTGTCCTTTACCGTCTTGCCGCTTTCCTCATCAGCCACCACAGTGCCATTTCTTCTTGTCTCCAGTCCTCTCGTGGTTGATGGGATGAGTGGGTTGGGAGTAGTCCCCAATGCCACAACAGCCACATCAACCTCGATGGTGAACTCGCTGCCTTCCTTGACAATGGGGCGGCGTCTACCGCTGGCATCAGGCTCGCCAAGTTCCATCTCGTAGCACTCCATGGCGGTCACCCAGCCCTGGTCATTACCTATAAACCGCTTTGGATTGGTGAGGAGTTTGAAGATAATCCCTTCCTCTTCGGCGTTCTCAACCTCCTCATGCCGCGCTGGCATCTCAACTCGGGACCGACGGTAGACGATGTAAACTTCATCGGCACCAAGCCTTAAAGCACAGCGGGCAGAGTCCATAGCCACATTGCCACCGCCGACAACGGCTACTTTCTTTCCTATCTTTATTGGGGTATCGTACTCGGGGAAGAGATAGGCTTTCATCAGGTTTACACGGGTGAGGAATTCGTTGGCTGTATAGACGCCGTTGAAGTTCTCACCGGGTATGTCGAGGAACATGGGCAGTCCCGCACCGGTGCCCAGGAATACGGCTTCATAGCCGCCCTCCAGTAACTCGTCCACGGTAGCCAATTTGCCCATCACCGAGTCAAGCCTGACCTCCACTCCCAGTGACTTGACATAATCTACCTCGCCTTGGACGATGGCCTTGGGCAACCTGAACTCAGGGATGCCGTACACCAATACTCCGCCGGGGACATGTAGCGCCTCGAAGATAGTCACCTGGTATCCCAGCTTGGCTAAATCGGCGGCACAGGTCAGTCCGGCGGGTCCTGAGCCGATTATGGCTACCTTCTTGCCTGTTAGTGGTGGCAGGTTAGGGGTGGAAATTAAGTTCGAGCTGTGGGTTCGTTCCCAGTCTGCCACATATCTTTCCAGCCGACCGATAGCTATTGGTGCGCCCTTCTTGGCTAAGGAACATACTTGCTCACACTGTGTCTCCTGTGGACAAACTCGGCCGCAGATGCCCGGCAGGCTGTTTTTGCTCTTCATTATCCTCACTGACTCAGGCATGTCATTCTCTTTTATTGCCTTAATGAACTCGGGTATGTCCACATATACCGGGCAGCCATCAACACAGGAATGCTTGGGGCATTGAATGCAGCGGCTGGCTTCCTGAAGTGCCATATCGTGGGTGTATCCCAGAGCCACCTCATTGAAGTTTCTGGCCCTGACCTTCGGGTCTTGGCGGGGCATCGGCAGTCTATTTAAGTCGAGCTTTGGTTTCGCCTTTTCTTCCATCTTTACTCTCCGATTTTAAGCATTTCTTCTGATGTCATTCTTTCCTATGCTGTCATTGTGAGGAGCGCTAGCGACGTGGCAATCTCGGTCGTGGGAGAGTGGGATGGGATTGCTTCACTTCGCTCGCAATGACACTACGGATACATGGTCACCTCTACATTTCCCTACTCTTTACAATGGTGTGATTTCCACAGTTCCAGCGAGCGTCTTTCTTCGTCGCAGTAAATCCGCTGCCTGTTAAATAGAAGCTCCCAATCAACTTCGTGCCCATCGAACTCCGGGCCGTCAACGCAGACAAATTTGGTTACACCGCCTACGGAAACGCGACAGCAGCCACACATCCCGGTGCCATCAACCATAATTGAATTGAGGCTGACGAGGGTGTGGACTCCAAAAGGTTTCGTAGTCAAAGAGCAAAACTTCATCATTATAGCCGGGCCGATGGCGATAACACGGCTGACCCCCTTATCCCTTTCCAGCACCTCCTTTAAAGGCTCGGTGACTACTCCCTTGCGGGCGTATGAGCCATCATCGGTGGTAACTATCAATTCATCGCTGACGCTACTTAGGCGTTCTTCCCAGAAGAGCAAGTCTTTGCTTCGAGCCCCCATTACGGTGATAACCTTATTTCCCGCCTGCTTTAGAGCCCTGGCTATTGGATAAACGGGAGCTACGCCGACACCACCGCCAACACAGACCACGGTGCCAAAGTCCTCTGTTTCCGAAGGCAGGCCCAGAGGGCCAATTAAATCTAATATGTGGTCACCAGTGTTGAGGCAAGCTAGTTTATATGTGGTAGTGCCCACCTGCATGGCTACAAGGGTGACAGTCCCCTCTTTGTCATCCCAGTCAGCCAAAGTAAGCGGAATGCGTTCGCCGACCTCGTCAGCGCGGACAACAACAAATTGCCCTGCCTTAGCCTTTCTGGCTACTGCTGGCGCCTCGATTTTCATAAAGTCAACTACGGGGCAGAGCTTCTCTTTAGCTACGATTTTATACATATTTCCTCCCCAAATCAGGCTGATTGGTTAATTTATCTTCTTAGATGATTTATGGCATTATATTTCGGGCAAGTAGCCGAACTTCTCCTGTACCGCCTGAAGGGCTGGTATCAGTACAACTTTATGTCCCCGAAATGGGGCAAATATCTCACGCATCTGTTCTCCTAAATCAATAGCCATAGTCTTTGCTGATTGCTGGACGTCTCCAGATAAGCTCGGTTATTTCCCCCGAACTCGCTCAATTCTTACGGCACACACTTTGAACTCTGGAATTTTGGCTACTGGGTCTAATGCAGTATTGGTCAATATGTTCGCGGCGCTCTCAGCGAAGTGGAAGGTCATATATACCACTTTTGGCGGTGATTTCTCAGTCACTCTTGCCTTGACTATTACCTCACCGCGGCGGGAAATCACCTTAACTTTATCGCCATCTTTAATTTTTAGGGAAGAAGCGTCCGACGGATTTATCTCCACCGCTCCCTCCGGTTCAATGGCATTGAGTCCGGTAACTTTACGCGTCATCGTACCCGTATGATAATGATACAGGCTGCGTCCGGTGGTGAGTATTAGTGGATATTCTTTGTCAGGCAATTCGGCTGGAGGCCTATATTGGAGCGGCGTGAATCTTCCTAGACCGCAGACGAATCTACCCACGTGCAATATAGATGTTCCGGGATGGTCTTTAGTTGGGCACGGCCACTGTAGTCCACATTCTTCCAGACGTTCGTAGGTAACACCTCCATAGCTGGGTGTCAACATAGCGATCTCGTCCATGACCTCGGAGGGATGCTCGAAGTCGAAATTTTGGGCACCCATTCTCATGGCTAGCTGACATATAATCCACCAGTCAGGCTCGGAGTTGCCTATAGGTTCGATTGCTTTCCTCACTCGCTGTATGCGCCGTTCGGTATTGGTGAAGGTGCCATTTTTCTCGGCGAAAGTGGTGGCAGGCAAAACCACGTCAGCCAGCTGGGCGGTTTCAGTGAGAAAGAAGTCTTGAACTACCAGGAACTCGAGGTTACGTAATGCCTTCTCGGTGTGCTTGGCATCGGCATCGCTCAGTATTGGATTCTCACCCATCACGTAAATTGCCTTAATCCTCTCATCGTAAGCGGCATCAAGCATCTCCGTCAGTGTTAATCCCGGGGTAGCGCTCAGTTCGCATCTCCAGGCGATCTCAAACTTTTTCTGGATATCGGGGTTGTCAACCCTTTGGTAACCAGTGTAAACGTTGGGCAAAGCACCCATGTCACAGGCACCTTGTACATTATTCTGTCCCCGCAGCGGGTTTACGCCCGTTGACGGCTTACCAATATTGCCGGTCAGCATAGCTAAGTTGGCAATGGCGAACACGTTATCTGTGCCGTGACTATGCTGGGTAATGCCCATAGCGTAGACGATGGTTGCTGGCTTACAGGTGGCGTACAATCGAGCCGCCTCGGCTATTTTATCTCTGGATACGCCAGTGACCTTTTCCACAAAGTCCAGGTCGAAATTTTTCAATGATTCCTTGAAAACATCGAAATTGTCACAACATTCTCCGACGAAGCTTAAGTCAGCCAGATTTTCATCGAAAATGACCCTCATCATGCCCATAAGCAAGGCAACATCGCTGCCAGGAATGTGCCGTAGCCAGAGATGAGCATGGTGGCAAAGGTCGATTTCTCTCGGATTAGCTATGATGAGCTTTGTCCCATTGCGAACTGCTTTCTTTATCTCGTAGGCAATGACTGGATGTGCAGCAGTGGTGTTACTGCCGATAATCAGGATGCAGTTGGCGCCTTTGATTTCGCTGATAGAGTTGGTCATAGCACCGCTGCCGAAACTGGCGGCCAGACCGGCCACCGTAGGGGCATGTCACAGACGGGCACAGTGGTCCATATTATTGGTCTGCATCACCATGCGAGTGAATTTCTGTGCCAGATAATTCTCTTCGTTAGTGCACTTGGCTGAGGCAAGAAAGGCGAATTGGTTTCCCTTATAGCCTGCCAGCTTACTGACAACGAGGTCAATCGCCTCTTCCCAACTTGTTTCAACAAAGCTTCCGTTTTCCTTGACCAGAGGCGAGGTTAGCCGGTTCTGGTGGTTGATGTAGTCATAGCCGAATCGGCCTTTTACACAGAGGGCACCTTTATTGACCGGGTTGTCAGCATCTCCTCTCACGTTAACAACGATGCCGCCGCGGACACCCAGATAGATACCACATCCTACCCCACAGTAGGAGCAGATGGTCTTAACTTCATACTGAGGACGCAAGCCGTTCTTAGAAACAAGTGCTCCAACCGGACAGGCGGAGGCACACTCGCCGCAGGCTATGCAGGTTGAATCTGGCAACAAGCTGCCATATCCCTTGTAAGCCCCCACCCGTTCGCCTACGGAGATCGCCTCGAAGCCATGAGTGTCACGGCATATTCGGACACAACTTTCACAGCTTATACATTTATTGGGGTCTCGCTCGATAAACGGGTGAGCCTTATCTAGTGAATAACGAACCCTGTCTCGCTTAACTACTGGAGGAGGTACTGTGTAATCGAAAGCGAACTGGCGGAGAGTACAATAGTAAGCAGCTTTACAACCACATTCCAGGCAACGCTCTGTTTCTAGCTTTGCCATTTCCTCAGTGAAGCCGAGCTCAATTTGTTTGAAATTGCTGTATCTTTCTTTTACACCAAGTCTTGGCATCTTTTGCCTTGGCTGGCGCTCGAATTGAAGGAATTCTTGTTTATTCAGCTCGTTAAGCTCTCCTTTGCTGATGTTGAAAGGCTCTCCGGCTGTAGCTGTTTTTTCGCCTTTTAGATAGCGGTCAATAGCTATGGCGGCTTTTCTTCCTGATGCGATAGCTTCGACTGCTGTGGCGGCGCCGGTTATGCAGTCGCCGCTGGCAAAAACTCCTTTTATGCCAGTTTGCAGAGTTTCCGGGGCGACCGCAATATTGCCTCGTTCTACTTTTATGTCAGTTTCTCCTGACAAAGGAGAAAGGTCGGGGCGCTGGCCTATGGCGGCGATGACATTGTCAACAGCTAGAACAAATTCTGAGCCTGGTATTGGTTCTGGTCTGGGACGTCCGCTGGCATCAGGTTTACCCAGAGCCATCTTGATGCACTCGATACTGCTGGCTCTGCCATTCTTCGCTATTATCCTTACTGGGGCTGCCAGGAAATGAAGTTTGATGCCTTCTTCTTCGGCCTCTTCAACCTCCCATTCGCTGGCTGGCATCTCGGCTCGGGAGCGACGATAAACAATGGTTACCTCCTTTGAACCCAGCCGAATAGCAGTGCGGGCAGCATCTATAGCCGTGTTGCCGCCACCGATTACCGCCACCTTATCTCCAAGCTGTACCTGCTCTCCCATGGTGACAGCGCGGAGAAAGTCGGTGCCAGGTAGGACACCTGGTAAGTCTTCGTTCTCAACATCCATTCTTTGGCTCTGGTGAGCGCCGATGGCAAGCAAGATAGCCCGGAAGCCGTCATTGAAAAGGCTCTTGATGGTGAAATCCTTGCCTAGAGCCTGATTTGTCTTTATTCGCACTCCCAGGTCTGTGATTGTTGCAATCTCCTGGTCAATGAGTTCTCTCGGTAGGCGGTAGGCTGGTATACCATAGCGGAGCATGCCTCCAGGCTCAGGTAATGCTTCAAAGATTGTGACCTCATGGCCTTCCTGAGTTAGATAGTAGGCTGTAGAGAGTCCCGATGGTCCTGAGCCGACAATGGCTACCTTGGAACCGCTTTTTGGCTTGGTTGTAGGGACAAATTGCACCTTGCTTGACATCTCGCAGTCGGCAGCGAAACGCTTCAGGCTGCAGATGGATATAGGCTGGTCGACAACGTTTCTACGACAAGCCTGCTCGCAAGGATGGGGGCAGATACGACCGATGACTGCTGGGAGGGGAAGCCGTTCTTTGATAAGCTCCACTGCTTCTTTGTATGCCCCTCGCTTGATAAGTGCAATGTAGCCGGGAATGTCAATGCCAGCCGGGCAAGCTATTTGGCAGGGAGCAACGCAATCGCCATAATGTTCAGAGAGGAGTGATTCAAGGCACTGTTTTCGCGTGGACATGACATCGGCGTTGTCGGTTTGGATTACCATGCCGTCTGCTATGCGTGTGGTACAAGAGGTTACCATCCCGTATCCCTGAACCTCTACTGCGGAGACCCAGCAAGAATCGAGTGGCTTCAAATGCTCCCCAGTGCAAAAGGCAGGGATATAGACGCCATTTTCTTTACATACATCGAGGATAGTTTTGCTGTCCTCAGTAAGAACTTCTTTTCCATTCAATACTGCTTTTATTGGTGGCATTGCGTTACCCTCTTATTGTTTTGTTAATTAAGTTCTTGTGGCTGCAAAGTGAGATTGTCTCGGTGGGAACTTTGTGGTTGGTGGAAGCTTTACTATTGGTTAATCGGTCAGACACTCCGCTCTCCGCGCAATTGAATAACCAAAGCGGTAGTTTAGCAAAAAAAGCGCCCTCGGTCAATCGCCGCGGTTATTCTGAACACTCTTCCTGCCATTCTGGGTAACTTCCCGTGTCATTCTAAGCGCAGCGAAGAATCTCCTAATGTAGCTGCGAGGCTTTAGCCTCGCCGGTTCAACTGAACACATGTAGCCACGGGGTTTTAACCCCGTGCCCCGACCCTGAAGGGTCGCGGCTACATCTGTTGGTAAACAGCGACCTCCCTGTTTGTCATTGCCAGGCGTCCCGAGTGAAACGAGGCACAAAGTGCCGTGGCAATCTCGGGGGCTCAAAGGGGTTGAGCAATAACCTGCTGACATGCATAGCCAGGTGTCTGACGAAGGTGCTATACTTATGGCTTCATGGAAAAGCAGCTACAAGTCGCTGAACGAAAACGCATCTTCGGCCTTAACCCCAACGTATTCTTCCTGGGGCTGGTGAGCTTCCTTACCGATGTCAGTAGCGAGATGATTTTCACCCTCCTTCCCTTGTTTCTCGCCAACATCTTAGGAGCGGCTACCGTTGTCATCGGTTTCATTGAGGGGGTGGCCGAGAGCACAGCTTCTCTGCTCAAGATTTTCAGCGGCTGGCTCAGCGATAGGCTGGGCAAGCGTAAATCCTTAGCTATTATCGGCTATGGATTGTCTACCCTAGCAAAACCTTTCATGTATGTAGCCACGACCTGGGGATTAGTGCTGGGGGTGAGATTTGCCGACAGGTTAGGCAAGGGTGTACGCACGGCACCGAGGGATGCGCTGGTAGCCGATTCTGTGTCGGCTAAACAGCGGGGCAAAGCCTTTGGATTCCATCGGGCTATGGATACCTCTGGTGCTGCCTTGGGGCTTGTCGCTGCCGCTGTCGTCGTCTTTTTGCTCCAAAAGGGTACTCTAGAGCTGATTCGAAACACCTACCAGTGGCTCGTGTTGGTCGGGATTATCCCGGCGGTACTGGCTTTATTTGTGTTTTTCTTTGTCCGTGAGGCTAGGAAAGGTTCAAGCCCGCAAAGCCAATCTGAGTGTTTTGGAAAAAGCTCTCAGGACACAAAGGCCAGCTTTGACAATCGCTTCAAGCTTTTTCTCGGCATAATGTTTTTATTTACTTTAGGTAATTCAAGCGATGCCTTCCTCATTCTACGGGCGCAGAACCTGGGTAACTGCGTCCTTTATATACTTTTGATGCTCGTCCTGTTCAATATCATCTACTCGACTGTGTCGATACCAGCGGGGATACTATCAGACAAGCTGGGTAGGCGGCGAATCATAGTTCTAGGGTGGTTAATCTATGCTCTTACTTACCTTGGCTTCGCTATGGCATCCGCCTCGTGGCATATATGGCTGCTCTTTGCTTTTTATGGGGTTTATTATGGGTTAGCTGAAGGTGTAGCTCGGGCTTTTGTTGCTGATTTAGTGCCGGAAGACAGGCGAGGCACCGCCTATGGTCTTTTCCATGGTGTAGTCGGCATTACTCTTCTGCCGGCTAGTGTCATTGCCGGTTGGCTGTGGCAGGCAATCAGTCCTGCTGCCCCATTTTATTTTGGAGCCGCTCTGGCATTTCTGGCAATGCTCGGATTGTTGGCTCTGGTTCGTGAGTGACTTTATTCCAGCACCATATTGTCTATAAGTCTTGTCTTACCGATTTTGACTGCCAGAGAAGCTAGTGCCGGTCTATCAAGCTCTGATAGTTCTTCCAGAGTCTGGGCATCGGCAATGCTGACATACTCGATTTTAGCTAACGGCTCCTTACTGATAAGCGAAGTCATCTCCTGGCGTATGCGCTCAGCGTTTTTCTCACCTTTTTCCCGCAGGTTTTGAGCCAGGGTGAGAGCCTTGAACAGTACGGCGGCCGCTTGGCGCTCTTGTGGGTTAAGGTAAACGTTACGGCTGCTCATCGCCAGCCCATCGCTCTCCCGAACGGTAGGCGCCACTATCACTTCAAGATTCATGTTGAGGTCAGTAGCCATCTTTTTGATGACCAACGCCTGCTGGGCATCTTTCTGGCCGAAGTAGGCGCGTGTGGGCTCGACGATATTGAATAGCTTGGCAACTATGGTAGCCACTCCCTTGAAATGCCCCGGACGGCAGCTCCCTTCAAGTCGGTCAGTAACCTTTTCTACTTCCACCCAGCTGCTGAACCTTTCAGGATACATCTCTTCAGCCGAAGGCATGAAGACGATATCTGCCCTCTCTTTTTCCAGCATAGCCAGGTCACGCTCTGTATCGCGTGGATAAGTTCTAAAGTCCTCGGCGGGGCCGAATTGGGTGGGATTGACGAAGATGCTGGCTACGACCACCGAGTTCTCAGCTCGAGCTTGCTTGACCAGGGCTAAATGTCCGTCGTGAAGGTAGCCCATGGTGGGGACAAAGCCTACAGAGCCAAAGCTCTTCATCCTCAAGGCTTTCATTTCAGCGATGGTTTTAGCTATTTGCATGATTGTTCAAGCACGAGCTAATTCTTCAAGTAAGCTCTCATCGATGGTTGAACTATGTTCGGCGGTAGGGAAACTGCCAGCTTTGACTTCAGCAATATGGTCAGCCAGAGCAGCTCTTATTGTGCCTGCCAGCTTGGCATACTGCTTGGCATGTTTGGGCACAAAATCGGAAAACAGGCCAAGAAGGTCGCTGATTACTTGCACCTGGCCGTCGCAGTCAGGTCCAGCTCCGATGCCGATGGTGGGGATGCTCAATTTCTGGGTGATCAGCCTGGAAAGTGGTGCCGGCACCAGTTCGAGAACAACAGCAAAGGTACCAGCTTGTTCTAAGGCTCGAGCATCTTTGAGCAATCGCTCGGCAGCTTCGGGAGTTTTGCCCTGCACCTTGTAGCCGCCGAGTTGATGAATGGATTGTGGCGTCAGTCCGATGTGACCCATGACGGGTATTCCGCATTCAACAATCCGTTTTACTGTCTCAGCGACATTTACCCCGCCCTCCAGCTTGACTGCCCGAGCTCCTCCCTCCTGAATGAACCGCGCTGCATTACGCAGGGCATCAGAAATATTTGTATGATAAGTCATAAATGGCATGTCACCTATTACCAGAGCTTGCTTGGTACCTCTAACCACAGCTTTAGTGTGGTGAATCATCTCGTCCATAGTTACTGGAATAGTTGATTCATAGCCCAGCATGACCATACCCAGGCTGTCCCCAACTAAAATCAGTGGCACGCCAGCCTCGTCTACCAGCTTGGCGGTGGAGTAGTCATAAGCAGTAAGCATGACTATCTTTTCTTTCTTTAATTTCATTTCCTTTATTTCGTTAATAGAAACACGCATTTTAACCCCTCCTTAACATTAGTAAAACAACCACTCCTTACAGTGTTGAGAGCAAATCCTTCGCCCAGTCCTTTGTGCCTTTGGTGTCAACGATTCGGTTCTCTGAATCTACATATACCAGCCTCGGAGTAGCCGTAGCAGCTTCATCCTCAGTAACCACATGGTAAGACAGGATAATCACAATATCACCTTTAGCCACGAGCCTGGCGGCAGCACCATTAAGGCAAATCTCTCCAGAGCCTCTTTCTCCTTCAATCGCATAGGTGTTAAATCTAGCCCCATTATTGATGTTCAATACATCCACTCTTTCGTAGGGGAGTAAGTCGGCTGCTTCCATCAAATCCCTGTCGATGGTTATGCTGCCTTCATAGTCGACGTTACACCGGGTAACTCGAGCTCGGTGGATTTTGCCTTTGAGCATAGTTCTCATTTTTGTCTCCTCATTTTGTTTTATCTCAATAAAGCTTGTAGCTCTTCTGCTCTCTGCAAATCGATTTTCCCTTTAGCCAGAGAAATAGGTATGGTCTGTCGTCCCAGCTCCTTGTAAATGTTAAGCAGCGGTGGAGCTTGTCCTTCTAATGATTCTAGATGTCTGCTTATGGTGCCCAGGTCGCCTCGGGCGATTGGGCCGGTTAGACAGTTAGGCAAACCGACATTCTCAATATTACTTAACGTGCCCCGTAGCAGAGGCATGAGGGCTTTGGTTGCTTGTGCTGGGGACACCCCGAAGGTCTGCCATAGGTCTGTAGCTAGCTTGACCAGAGTCACCAGATAGTTGCAGGCGAAGACGGCTGCCGCATGGTAGAGCACTTTATCACCGGCTTTGAGGGTTATCCAGTCCCCTTCTAAAATAGTAGCTATCTTCTTTAGTGTGGACGCTAATGGTTCTTCAGCTTCAATAGCGAAGGTGGAGCCAGGTATGTTTTCTATTGCCTGGTCAACGCTGGCGAAAGTCTGCAAGGGATGAAAACAGCCTATGTTAGCTCCTCGCTGCTTCACTGGCTCCAGAATGTCAATGGAGTGGGCACCACTGCAGTGAACCACACTTTGCCCGTTGTGCCATTGAACCTCAGCAGCTACCTTGGAAATGGTGTCGTCAGGCGTTGTAATGAAAACAAGCTGGGCTATATCAGCTATCTTTTGGGCTCCATTGTAAACCTTGCAACCGCTTATCCTTCCAGCTAGCTTCTCTGCTGAAGTCAGGCTACGGCTGGATACAGCAATTACCCGGTACCCGTGCTGAGCGAGCCTTACAGCCAGAGCTGTACCTGTTGTCCCGGCACCTATGAAGCCTATTGTCGGCATATCCTTTTTCTTCATCTCATGTCCTTTATTGCCGGTATTCCAGCTAGCGTTTCTGCGTGCTGAACTGCCCTGACTATGGCATCAGCCACCACTTCAGCAGATACTGCACCCAATATAGTAATGTCGCCTATCTTGTCACCCAAAGAGAGAGCGAAAATAGTATCACCGTCGTACATAGTGTGGCTTGGGTTGATGGCCCGAGCTATGCCGTCCTGTGCCATTTGTGCTAGTTTGTTCACATGCTCCTTATTCAAGCTAGCGTTTGTAGCCACTACACCTAGGGTAGTGTTTTGCGGCACGGGATCTTGCCTTCTATACCTGTTTTGGCCTTGTGTCAGCAGTTCTACCGTGTTGTGGAAACCTTTGTTCTCTTGATTGCGAGGGCCAGCCAGGATTTTTCCAGTTCTGTGGTCAATCACATCTCCGACGGCATTGACCACGACTAGGGCAGCAACGATTATGTCGTCACCTATCTTGCAGCTGGATGTGCCCAAACCGCTCTTGGTGGCTCGCTCTATGCCTAGAATTTTTCCTACTGTAGCGCCAGTGCCGGCACCAACGCACCCTTCAGCCACCTCCTTATCGTTAGCTGCTAGACAAGCTCTATAGCCTTCTTCAATCCCCGGCCTGATTTTAGCGTTGCCGATACTCAAATCGAAGATTATAGCTGTAGGGACGATGGGCACCTTGGCTACCAAGGTTTCGTAACCGAAGTCTCGTTCCTCGAGATATCGCATTACTCCACCAGCGGCGTCCAGTCCAAAGGCGCTACCGCCGCTGAGGAGGATGGCGTGAACTCTTTCCACTAGATTCATCGGTCGGAGCAGGTCAGTTTCTCTGGTTCCTGGCGCCGAGCCCCTCACATCGACCCCAGCCACCGCCCCGGTCTCACACAGAATCACAGTGCAGCCAGTGACCGCCTTCTTATCGGTATAGTGCCCTACCTTTATTCCCGGAACATCAGTTATGGCGTTATACATGGCTATCAAAAATAAAAAGCCCTCTCAACATGGCCGAGAAGGCTCAACAAACATTAACCATATGTCCCGTCTCGGTCATTGCTGATCCAAGCGGCCCTTTTTATTTGTTTTCCTAAAAAATTTTTTGCTCACCGCCCTATAGGTCGATGGCAATTATAATAATAGGGGAATTTTCCTGTTTTGTCAACAAGCCGAATTGCCTCATAATTATTGTTACCGAAAGTGGTATCGTTGCCTCAAAAATAGTGTTACCCAGAGGAGGCAAACATGACACGAGGCAGCATACAAGAATATACCGAGGCAGTGCGAGAACGCTATC
>Ga0194110_10004279_pt1 | contig 17328 bp, 13 predicted proteins | sample TA2Kig1200mmetaG_FD_146192 | JGI IMG/M metagenome (GOLD analysis project Ga0194110, IMG submission 146192) | Freshwater microbial communities from Lake Tanganyika, Tanzania - TA2015032 Kigoma Deep Cast 1200m | ecosystem: Environmental > Aquatic > Freshwater > Lake | place: Tanzania: Lake... | reverse complement strand
CCGCCGGGGTCAGCCTCCCGCCCCCTGTGCGAGCCTGGGAAAATGTGGTGCCGACAGACAATCGCGCCCTCACAACTTACTGATTTTACATTACTTTACATTATTGACTGTAGAACTTGTGTCTAACAGGGTGCCTACCCCTCAACCCATAAGTTCCCCTCTTTTAGAGGCACTTTGTGTTTTCTATTTTTCCATTTTATATTTCTATCTCTGACCTTTTCAAATTCAAATGATTTGAAGCCACTTGCTATTGCCAATTTTCCAAGCCATTCGTCTACCGGAATATAGATTCCATATGGAGCAGAATCTCCGATCACAAAGCATAGCACAGAACCTTCTTTACACATTCTCCTTAAGTTCTTCCAAACTTTCGCCATGTCTGAGAAATACCCAGCAATCATTAAATGATAATCCTTTTTACCACCATGATTTTCTTTTTCAATTTCAAGTTCCTCTGTTTTCTCTTTGATTTCGGGAACTAGAGGGTATAAATCAGGGTCACTAAGTATTTTCTCAAGACTTTGCCCAACAAGAGCTGCCTGATGAGAACATGAACGGATAAGGTTTTTGCGAGCTTTCTCTTGAAGATCATGCCAGCCTTTAATTTCACCCCAAAAACTCATTTCAAGCCTCGTGGCATCGCCATAGTCATAGTTGTTAGCATATGGTGGGGAGGTGATAACGAGATTAATGGATTTATCAGGGATAACTTTTGTGAACATAGAATTATCTTCTATAAAAATGGAGAGGGGGTCTTTAAAATTAATTTGATAGTAAGATAAATCTTCTACCATAACTTCCAATTGATTTCTAAAAGCTGTAAAGGGCTGAAGAGGGCTTTTCTTTTTCTTTTTTGGCAAAACATACTGCCACTGTGCAGTTCCAGCAATTGATGCAAGTCTCAATATGGATGTTATGCAAAGCCACACAAGGCTCGATTCTATAGTCTGGTCATCAAGTAAATTCCACGCTATTTTTAGTCCCTCTAATTGTAACAACGTGTTTTCATCAAAACATTTATAAATAAGCTGCGGATAATTATTTTGAATCACCTGATGATCATTAGCTATTCTGACCACACTATGCGATATCTTTATGAATTTATTTATATCGCATTTCCATTGTGTCTTTGTCCTAGCTATCTTGGCTATAAAAGGCTGTGATTCAATACCGTATGATTTTATTCTGCATTCATCGGCACACAAAAGAGATGTTCCTGATCCTACAAAGGGATCAAGCAATACAACATCTCCTTTTCTCTTTCCAATTTCTGAGGAGATAATCTCTTTTACCCATATTGCAGAAAAACCTGCTGAAAATCTAAACCACCTATGAATTGGCAAAGCCAAGTTATCAATAAAAGTAGTTCCATTCCTTGATTTTTTAAGCGGCATATTGAAAAACAACCTACGTTGTATGCCTTGAATCATATGGGGCTCCCCCTTGAAAGTCCATTAAAAGTCTACCATAAACCGGATTAAAAACCTATTGCACATAAAAGCCGAAATTATGCCGCAGTCTTGGCCACAGCGCTTGAAAAATGGTTTTGGGGACCTCTCTGGCCGAGTAAAATCTCCCGAACGGTCCTCTTCTAAGAGCCAATTCTTCTCTCAGGTGGCAAAGTAGCGCAAATTGAGGCGGAGAGGCAATTTTCCCCAGATTTCGCGCGTACCACTCCCTCGGCGACCGGAGGCTATCCGGCTGGGAAGCCTAAGTGTTCCAGGCCAGCGCCGCCCGGTAATGGTGCGCCAGGGGAAAGGCCGAGGCGATATGCACATACCAACGCCGGGCATGGTAGGAAACCCTGGCCCCCACCTTGATCAGACGCTTGATCAGCCAGTCCATGGACCGCTTCACTTCTTCGCCCCAGACATAGAACTGGCGGAGCATGTGCAGCAGGTTGTAGGCCAGCACCCCCATCTTCAGCCGGGCCTGGTTGGCCTCGAACCTTTGGCAACTGGTTTTATCCCAACGCAGGGTGTTCTTGCCCTCCTTGATTCGGTTTTCCACATCGCCACGGCCGTTATAGACCTTGGTCACCTTGCCGGCCGGCAGCCTGGAACTGGTGACCACAAAGCCGATACGGGGGAACAACTCGCCCCGGCGCCACTCGATCTTGGCCACCACCCGCCGAGGCTTATGCCAGCTCTTCGCTTGGTATTGCAAGTCCACTACTTTGACCTGAATCCCACACTTGGGCGGTCGGCCCACCGGACGGTTGAGGTGAGGTTCCAAGAGGCGCATCAGGATTGCATTGCCGGGTAGCCTGATAAAATAAGTGATACGGTGTTCCTCGCAATATTCGTAGGTCTCCGGGTTGGCAAAGGCGGCGTCTCCCCGAAACCAGAAAAGCTTGAACCAGCCCCGATAACGCTTCACCAGTGGCTTAATGAACTCCAGCGCGCCGTCGGCAGAATGGACGTTACCCGGTCTCAGTTTGGCGCCCAGACAGTCGCCGTCGCTGGTAAAGGCAAAAAGCGGGTGGAAGCAGTTTTTGGCAAAATGGCCGTGGTAGGCCACCCCCTCCTGCCTGCCGTGGGCCGGGTCCTCGGTGGAATCCAGGTCGATGATGAGCCGCTTTTTGTTCTTCCGCTTTAACAGGGTGTCCGTGGACCTGGTCAGGGCGGCGTCCAATGCTTCTAACCCCGCGGCATTACCCAGGACATCGTTCTCCAACCGGGAGAGCCTGGACTGGCTGGCGCCAGCCTCATGGCCCTTATCCAACGCCAGCCTCAGCGCGGGATCTATCCGCAGATAGTCGGCGTCATTGCAATCTTCATAGCCGGCGGCCATCTGATAGACCCTTTGACGCACCATCTGGACCAAGGAGTGTTTCGTATGAGTAGGTGACCGCAAGTCTTCCAGACAATCCTTCATGGGGTCAATGATCCTGAAACGCTCGTCAATCTCTCGCACCAGGAGAAAACCAACGTCTGAGGTGATCTTGGCCCCCTGAAAATCTATCCTGATGGCCCGGTTAAAATCCGGCCGGATCACCTCTTTTTGGCTTTCACCACATCCGAGCATCTTGGCGACCCCCAAATTGCTAAATATACCTCCTTATATCATATAGTTAACTTGATTTACAGCGATTTTTGCTGCATAATTCGGGATAACACCGTCATCTATCCCCCCGGGCGAACCGGCGCAGTCTCAAGGAATTGGTCACCACACTCAAGGAACTCAAGGCCATGGCCGCGGCGGCCAGGGCTGGACTCAAGAAACCCGCGGCCGCGGCGGGAATGGCCAGGGTGTTGTAGCAGAAGGCCCAGAAGAGATTCTGGCGGATGATCCGCATCATCTGCCGGGCAAGGCGAATGGCCTGGGGGATGAGCTTCAGCTCATCCCGGATGAGGGTCAGGTCCGCGGCCTCCAGGGCCACGTCCGCGCCGGTGCCCAGGGCAATCCCCACGTCGGCCTGGGCCAGGGCCGGGGCGTCGTTGATGCCGTCCCCCACCATGGCCACCACTTCCCCCTGCTGTTGGAGTTGGGCCACGGCCCGGGCCTTGTCGCCGGGGAGCACCTCGGCCATGACCCCGCGGATGCCCACCTGCGCGGCCACGGCCTCCACCGCCTGGCGCTGGTCGCCGGAGAGCAGGTGAATCTTCATGCCTAACAGCCGCAAGGCCGACACCATGGCCGCGGCATCGGGCTTGAGGTCGTCCGCCACCGCGATGACGCCCCGGGAGAGGCCGTCCACCGCCAGGAAGATGGAGGTCTTGCCCACTGTGGCCAGGCTCTGTTGCACCACCTCCAGGTCCCCGGTGGTCACCCCTTCCCGGGCCATGTAGGCCAGATTGCCCAGGAGGACGGTGCGGCCGTCGATCCGGGCTTTGACCCCCAGCCCGGGGACGGCCTGGAAGTCCACGGCCTCAGGGAGGGTGACTTGCCGTGCGGCCGCTTCCCGGGCCACGGCTTCGGCCAGGGGATGCTCGGACTTGGCCTCCAGGGAGGCGGCCCAGGACAGGACCTGCTCCGGGGTCCAGGCGCCCCAGGCCTGGACGTCCGTCACCCGGGGGCGGCCCCGGGTCAGGGTGCCCGTCTTGTCGAAAACCACGGTGGTGAGGCGATAGGCCCGCTCCAGCGCTTCGCCGCCCCGCATGAGGATGCCCAGCTCCGCGCCCCGGCCGGAGCCCACCATCACCGCGGTGGGGGTGGCCAGACCCAGGGCGCAGGGGCAGGCGATGATGAGCACGGCCACGGTGCTCACCAGGGCCTTGGTGAGAGCGGGGGCCGGGCCCCAGGCCAGCCAGGCCAGGAAGGTGAGGGCCGCCAGGACGATGACCACGGGCACGAAGACGCCGGCCACCCGGTCGGCCATCCGTTCGATGGGCGCTTTGGCGGCCTGGGCCTCCTCCACCAGGCGGATGATCTGGGAGAGCACCATGTCCTTCCCCACCCGGGTGGCCCGGAAGACCAGGAAGCCCCGCTGATTGAGGGTGGCGCCCCAGACCTCGGCCCCGGGCTCCTTGGCCACGGGCATGCTCTCCCCGGTGAGCATGGACTCGTCCACGCTGCTGGTCCCCTCCACCACCACCCCGTCCACCGGGACCTTTTCGCCGGGGCGCACCGCCAGGAGGTCACCCACCTTGACGCGCTCCAGGGGTTCCTCCACCTCCTGCCCGTCCCGCCGCACCCGGGCCGTGGGCGGGGCCAGGGCCAAGAGGCGGCGCAGGGCCTGGGACGCCTGACCCCGGGAGCGGGCCTCCAGCCAGCGGCCCAGGAGGATGAAGGTGATGATCATGGCCGTGGTGTCGAAATAGACGTCGGGGTGTTTCCCGGCCACGGCCACGGTTTTGGGATAGAACGTAACCCAGGTGGAATAGGCGTAGGCCGCGCTGGCGCCCAGGGCCACCAGGGTGTCCATGGTGGCGGCGCCGTGCCGCAGGGCGCGGAAGGCCCCGCCAAAAAAGGGCGCCCCGGCCCAGAAAAGCACCGGCGTGGTGCATGCCAGCGAGATGTAGGCCAGTTCCTGGTGGGAAAAACCGAAGTAGGGCTTCAGCCACGGCACCATGGCCAGAAAGACGGGCAGGCTCAGGCTCAGGGCCCCCAGGAAGCGCTGCCGGGCGGTATTGACTTCGGCCTCCGGGGACGACACCGGCCGCCGTTCGCCCCGGGACCAGTCCTCCACCTGGTAGCCCGCCTCCAGCACCGCCTGGCGCAGGGCCTCCTCGCTGGCTTGGGTGGGATCAAAGCTCACCGTGGCCTGACGGGTGGCCAGGTTGACCCGGGCCTGAATTACGCCGGGGACCTCCCGCAGGGCCTTTTCCGCCCGATTGACGCAGGCCGCGCAGTGGAGGCCCCCCAGCACCATCGTCACTTCCGCCTGTTTTGCCGGCATGGTTTGGCGCCTTTCCTGTTTTGAAACGTTTTTCTGCAGTCTGTGGAGACCGCCTGCTTCCAGAGGGAGCTTTCGGCTTTCAGCATCCAGGCTGGATAAAGAGCGTCTGCAATTTTTGCCGCGCAAGGATTTTCACGATGGATATGCAAGGCTTGCGCGTGAGCGGGCAGCTCCGGCGCAACTGATCGAAAAATTGTTTCCGGGCGCTTGATTTATTCACATAGTAAGCCAGGCGGCGTCGGATGGCAAGCCGGTTGCGCCCTTGCCGCAGTGCCGGAGAATTGGTACTATAGCTTCATGTTGAAAAAGCGCACCTATGCCTGGGGCAAAAAGAGCGGCGTGGTCCTGGGGGGCGCGGCGGGCCTGGCGGCGTTGCTGTTCCTGGTCTGGCTGGGGTACCACACCCTGGATTGGGACGATCCGGTAATCACCCTGAAGACCCCCGCCACCGTTATCGGCCCCAAGACCACTTTTCATTTGCAGGCGGGGGACCGGTCCAGCGGTTTGCGGGAAGTGCGGGTGACCCTCTCCCAGGAGGGCCAGGAGAAAGAGGTGCTGGCCCGCACCTTCCCACCGGCGGGAGAGCCCGGCAGCACGGTGGACCTGCCCTTCACCGTGGAGCCCAAGGCCCTGGGTTTCAAAGAAGGGAAGGCCACTCTGGCGGTCACGGTTCGGGACCGCTCCTGGCGGAATTTTTTCCAGGGGCGCCACGCCGCCCTGACGAAGGAGATGGTCATTGACCTGGTGCCCATCCGGGTGAGCCTGACGGCCATCAGCCACCTGCTGCACCCCGGCGGCGCCGGCTGCCTGGTCTACCGGGTGAACAAGCCCCCCAAGGAGAGCGGCGTGCTGGTGGGGGGCCGCTTCTATCACGGGTTTCCCGCGCCCAAGGGCGACGTCGGGGAGTATACCGTGCTGTTCCCGGTGCCCCGGGAACCGGCCCCGCCCGTCCAGGTAGACCTGGTGGCCCGGCCCGCCGTGGGGGAGGAAGCGCGCCAGCGGCTCACCCTGAAACTCAAGCCCCGCCGGTGGCGCCAGGACAGCATCAACCTGTCCGACGCCTTTCTGAATCGCATGGCGGCCTCGTTCCCGGTGGCCAACCCCGCCGACCCCCTCCAGGCCTTTTTGGAGATCAACCGCAAAATCCGGCAGGAAAACCACGAGAAGGTGCAGCGGGTGTGCGCCGCGGGCCGCCCCCAACCACTGTGGCAGGGGGCCTTCCTGCGCCTGGAGGGCAAGCCCATGGCCCGGTTCGGGGACCAACGCACCTATCTCTGGCAGGGCAAGGCGGTGGACCAGCAGACCCACCTGGGCGAAGATCTGGCCGACCGGGAGCAGAGCCCCGTCCCCGCCGGCAACCACGGGGTGGTGGTCATGGCCGAGCCCCTGGGCATCTACGGCCAGACCGTCATCCTGGACCACGGCCTGGGCGTCTTTTCCATGTACAGCCATCTGAGCAAGATGGATGTGAAGAGCGGCGATGAGGTGAAAAGGGGGGCCATTCTGGGCCGCACCGGCGCCACCGGCTTGGCCGGCGGCGACCACCTCCACTTCTCCATGATCGTCCAGGGTGAATTCGTGGACCCCCTGGAGTGGTGGGACCCCAAATGGCTCAAGGACCAGGTGGAAGGACTGTGGAGCCAAGGCGCCGCACCCCCGAAGGCCGCCGCAGACAAGAAGGGCAAACCCGGCAAAACCAAAGCCGGACCCAAGAAGCGGCGGCGGTAACGAGAAAAGCCGCATGGTAATTTTTAGGGGGGGCAGAGTCGGGGAGCGGCGGCAGGCGCCCCTGGCCCCCGGCCCCTTCCCATCACCAATCTATCCAGAACAGTGGCGAAAGGAATACCAGATGATCATGAAAATCAACCCCGTCAATCCCCAGGAGCGTCTGCTGCGTCAGGTGGTGCAAACCCTCACCGACGGCGGCCTCATCGGCTATCCCACTGACACGGGTTACGCCCTGGGCTGCGACCTGTACAACACCAGGGGCATCGCCAAGCTTTACCAGATCAAGCGCCGGCCCCTGTCCAAACCCTTCAGCTTCATCTGCGCCGATCTCAAAAACATCAGCGAATACGCCCTGGTGGAGAACCACGCTTACAAGGCCATGCGGCGCCTCCTGCCCGGGCCCTATACCTTCATTCTGGAGGCCTCCCGGCAGGTGCCCAAGATTCTCCAGACCAAGCGTAACACCGTGGGCATCCGGGTGCCCAACCACCCCATCGCCCGAGGGCTCATCGGGCTGCTGGGGCACCCCATCATTTCCACCGGCGCCAATCTGGCCGGCAGTCTGGCGGAAAGCGACCCGTACGAAATCGTCGAGATGTTCAAGCCCCACCTGGCGCTGGTCATCGACGCCGGCATCATCCTACCGGCTCCTTCCAGCGTCATTTCTTTCATCGACGACGTGCCGGAAATCATCCGGGTGGGCCAGGGCGACGTGAGCGCCTTCAGATAAAGGAGTCCCGCCTGGGCCGCCGGCCCACCCGTAGCTCATGAAAAGGCCGGTGGGGCGGGCGTCCCTGCCCGCCGTCTTTGGTGGCACGGGCTTCCAGCCTGTGCGCTGCACCGGCAAGATGCCGGCGCCACCAAGGACTTTTCAAGACGGAGCCCCTGCCAGGAGGTCAACATGGGCGGAAAATCAGGCATTGTGGCGATCATGGCGGCAGTCACCTTCGCCGCCGCATCTCTCCTGCCGGGGCCGGGTTTGGCCGCACCGGCCGAGGATTTGCACTCCCTGGGGAAAGGCAACGCCGCCTTCGCCCTGAACCTCTACCGGCAGATGCTTGCCAAAGAGAAGGGCAACCTCTTCTTCTCTCCCTACAGCATCTCCCTGGCCCTGGCCATGGCCTACGCCGGGGCCAAAGGCGAAACGGCCGCCCAGATTGCCCGGGTGTTGGGCTTCACCATCCCCGCGGAACGGGTGCACCCGGCCCTGGCGGAGCTGTCCCGGCGCCTGGAAAAGGTGGGCAACGAGGCCGGGCAGTCCCTCACCGTGGCCAACGCGGCCTGGCTCAACACCAGTCTGAAATTGCTGCCGGACTACCTGAAGCTCATCCGGAGCCACTACAGCGAGGAAATCAAACAGCTTGATTTCTGCCAGGAGGAGCCCTCCCGGATAGCCATCAACGGCTGGGTGGCCAAGAAGACCCGGGACCGCATCAAGGACCTCATACCCCCGGGCATCCTCGATTGCGACACCATGCTGGTCCTCACCAACGCCATCTATTTCCTGGGCCACTGGGCCGAAAAATTCGACGACAAACTGACCAAGCCCGGCCCCTTCTGGCTGACCCCGGGAAAGAAGGTGGAAACCCCCTTCATGCACCGCACCGCCGAGTATGCTTACAGCGAAAACGACGCCTGGCAGGCGCTGGAGCTTCCCTACCGAGAGAAGAAGCTGTCCATGCTGGTGCTGCTACCCAAGAGCAGGGGGGCTCTGGCCGAAGTTGAGAAAACCCTGAAGCCCGAGATGCTGGAACAGATCGCCGGGTCGCTCAAAACCCGGAAGGTGGAGGTGAGCCTGCCCCGCTTCACCGTCCGGAGTCGATTGACCCTCAATCCGTATCTGCAAGCGGCGGGCATGGTCCTGGCCTTCGGGCCGCAAGCCGACTTTTCCGGGATCACGGACTGGCAACGGCTGGCCATCAGCGCGGTGCTGCACCAGGCCTGGGTGAAGGTGGAGGAGAAGGGCACCGAAGCCGCCGCGGCCACCGCGGTGGTGGTGAGAAAGACCGCGGTCCCCGTGGAGATGAAGCCGGTGGTCTTCCGGGCCGACCATCCCTTCCTGTTCTTCATCAAGGACCGGGAAACGGGCCTCATCCTCTTCATGGGACGGCTGGCCGACCCCAAGGCCCCTTCGGCCGGGTAAGGGCGGGCCGGAGCGATTCGATGCGGACACTGCAGGCGGTTGTCCTGCATACATATCTTCATGGGAGAAATTATGCCTCAACCCATCCGCCTGGGGGACGCCTTTAAGGGCTACACCTTTGATCTGGACAAGCTGGTCACCCCCGAGGAGACCATCGCCCTGGTGCGGGAGCGCCTGGGCCGCCTGGACCTGCGCATCCTCAAGGACACGGTGCGCATCGATTCGGGCCGCCTGGACATCCCCGTCTACATCAGCCGCGTGGACGTGGACGCCATGCGGGTGATGCCCACCCGCAAGCAGATGGGCAAGGGCGCCACGCCCGCCCAGGCCGAGGCCAGCGCCCTGATGGAGCTCATGGAGCGCTTCAGCTTCTTCTCTTTCCTGGAGGAGGGGCCGCTCACCCTCTCCACCGCCCGAGAAGTGGGCGACGGGGCGCTCCCTTTTGATTATCTCCGCCGCTCCCTGTTCGACGACTCGCCCGAGGCCGGGATCGCCGCGGGCCTCTATCCCGACTGGCCCCTGTTCTTCGCTCCGGCCACCAACCTCACCACCGGGGCGGCGGTGCAGCTTCCCTTCCACTGGTTCTACCTTATCGAGGAGTATAACGGGCCGGCCGCGGGCAACTGCCGGGAGGAGGCCCTGCTCCAGGGGATCTGTGAAGTGGTGGAGCGCCACGTGGGCTCCGTCATCAGCCACGACCGCCGGCCCACCCCGGTCATCGATCCTGACAGCGCCACCGACCCGGCGGTGCAGGAGATGTTGGGCAAATTTCGAAAAAACGGCATCAAACTCTTCGTGCGGGACTTCACCATGGATATGGGCATCCCCTCGGTGGGGGTGCTGGCCTACGACCCGGCCACCTTCCCGCAGCAGAGCGAGATCGTCTTCACCGTGGGCACCACCACCAGCCCGGAGAAGTCGCTGAGCCGGGCCTTGAGCGAGGTGGCCCAACTGGCGGGGGACTTCCACCAGCGCACCAGCTACCGGCCCACGCTCCCCAAGTACGCCGGCCTGGAGGAGGCGGCCTACCTCATGACGGACGGTCCCGCCATACCGCTCCGGTCCCTGCCCGACGTCTCCCATGAGAACCTGGCCGAAGAAATCCGCCGGTGCCTCCGGGCCTTGTCCGCCCGGGGCCTGGAGGTCCTGGCCGTGGAGACCACCCACCCGCGCCTGGAGGTCCCCGCGGTGTACGTGCTCATTCCCGGGACCCACTTCCTGGAGCGCACCCGCCACACCAACGTGGTCTTCCACCTGGCCAAGACCGCGGCCCTCTACGCCCCGCCGCCCGCGGCCCGGCAGGCCCTGGCGCGGCTGGGAGCCACCTTTCCCCGGCGCTTTGACGTGGAATTTTTTCAGGGCGTCACCCTGGAGAACCTGGAGATGCCCGGCGAGGCTTTGGGCCATTTCCAAAAGGCTCTGGACCTGAACCCCCCGGAGCACGAAGTGGCCAGCATTTACGTGCACCTGGGCTCCTGCCGCAAGGACCTGGGGCAGTATGACGAAGCCGCGGCCCATCTCCTCCGGGCCCGGGAGCTCAACCCGGCCCTCAAGGAGGCGCACCACCTGTTGGGCTTCTGCCATTTTAAGAAGGGGGAGTATGAGCAGGCGGTGTCGTGCTTCGAGCGGGCCATCGAGTTGGACCCGGGCTCGGGCATCGACTACGCCAACCTGGGGGTGAACCTGGCCCGCCTGGGCCATGCCCGGGAAGCCGCCTACGTGCTGCGCCAGGCCCTGGAACTGGACCCGTCCCTGGAATTCGCCCGCCAGGTGCTGACTGAAGTGGAAGGTGGGAAGGGTTAGGTGTCGGTTTCAGGTTTTGGGCTTTGGGCTTTGGGCTTTGGGGTTCTTGTTCCTGCCTGGCTGCCGAGCCTCCCTCGTCCCTAAGCTTTTTTCTTGAAATGCTCATGGCCCCAACAGGGCCACCCCCGAGCATGGAAAACCTTTTGTAGGGGCGATCTTCAAACCCGCCCCTACAAAACCGGGGTTTTCACGGTAAAAGTTTGCTGTGGGGGAGGAAGATCAATAGGGCAATTGCTCTGTATTACTAACTTATTACACCCCCACCCTGGCCCTCCCCCATCAAGGGGGAGGGAACAAAACGACTTTTCGGATGAACACCAGCTACAATTCGCTTCATTTCAAAGCGGACCCGTGATCATATCAATCTCTCCCCCAGGGCGTCGTAGAAAAGGTTGGGCGGGGCTTCCCCCGCGGCCCACCTTCTGAACAGGTCCACCATAAGTCCGCCGATGATCTGATTGGTCATGATCACCGCCGGCTCCGGGGCATAGAGACAGGAGGCCCGCTGCCGTTCCGGGACTTGGGCTTCCCGTCGGCCTACGATGTCATAGAGCCCCAACAGCTCTGCGGGGGTGGGGCCGTCCCGGGCCGGGTCGTAAAGCACCGCCTGCCCGGCACTCACCCCGGTGCCGCCGCTGATGAGCACCTGACGGCCTCGGCGGCAGGCCTCGCTCAGGATGATGCGGCTTTCAAAATTGTCCGTGCAGTCAAAAACTCCAAGAAATGCCGACAGATCGGTGTTTCGGGTGACCAAGGCCGGCTCGGCCGCGGCCGTCACCCCGAACCATTCCCGCAGCCGTTCAGCCAGGGTCTGGGCCTTGGGTTTACCCACTGCGTCCCAGAACAGGATCTGGCGGTTTAAATTGGTGATCTCCACCGGATCCGGGTCAAAAAAGGTGAGACGGGAGAAACCCAGAGCGGCCAGACCCAGGCCCACGAAATTGCCCAGGGCCCCGGCCCCCACCACGGCAAGGGGGGCAATTTGTCCTGAGGTAAGGATTTCCTGGGGTGGCCCCCCATGTTCCCTGGCCGGCGAGGAAAGAGGGCCGGGGTAAAGGGGGGCTCCCTGGTCCCCGGGGTCGCCGGGGAAGCCCGGGGCGCCCGGGGCCCCAGCCCCAAGGTAGGACGCCACCTCCGGGGTCACCGGCTCCCCCAGGAGGAGCTTTTTGGTCTCCTCCAGGGCCAGGCCGGCGATCACCAGGGCCAGGGCCGGGTCGCCCCGGTGCACGGCGGGCAATTGCCGGGGAGGGAGCACCTGGAGCAGGTCTCCCCATTCCCGGCCCCGCCGGTAGGTGAAGAGCCTGACCCCCGCAGCCCCTTCCTCCTCATAGCCGTAACTCCGCACCAGGGGTAGGTCCTGACTCCGGGCCAGGTTGAGGAGGAGTTTGGTGGCCAGGGCGTGATGTCCCAGGTCCACCAGGAGGTCGCAGCCGGCAAAGAGGTCCTCCAGGAGGAAGTGACTGAAATGGCCGGGGAAAAAGGCCAGCTCCAGCTCCGGGTGGAGGCCCCGGGCGGCGGTGAGCAGCCGCGGCTCCAGCTCCGGCGCCACCACCGTGAGGCGGTTGAGCCCCAGGGCCGCGGCCGCGGCCACGAAAAGCCCGGTGAGCCAGGGGTCGTCTCCGGCCACCCCCACCCGGGCTCGGGCCAGGCCCTCCTGGTCCCACCCGGGAATACGCACCTGCCGGTCCAGGCGCGGGTCCTGGGCTTCGCCGGCCGCGGCGGCTCCGGTCTGGTCAGAGGAGGTTGACATGGAGAGCCTCATTCAAGGGGGCTGGAGCAGGGGGGCGGGGGGGAGCCGGGCGACCCCACCCCTCCCCCCAGCCGGCCAGAGGGCGGCCCCTGGCCGCGGTCCACGGCGGCGCCGCGCCCCCTGAGGTCTAACGATACCTGCTTAAATCATATTGCTCCGCCAGCCGCCGCCTTTCCTCCTCCGGCAGTGAGCCCATGTAGGCCTTCCAACCGGGGCGCCAGTTGGCGTGCCAGCGCCACAACCGGCCCAGGATGGACCGGGGTTCTTGTCATAGCGCGCCCGGAAACCGCAGGCGGCGCAGCTTGAATCGGCCATGGACGGTCCTCCCTAATAATGCCCTGCTCCCATGGAGTTTGGCCGTACCGTAGGGTGCGTCTTACCCACTGTGGGCCTGGCCCCACGGCGGGCAGAGAAAATGGTGCGCGGTGCGCACCCTGCGGGAAAAATGAAAAGCCTCCCGGGACCTCCCGGTCACGCAGGGTGCCTACGGCGAACCAGCAAGAGGAGAATTCACATAATGCATACATCGAAGCATGTTAGGCATACACGTCCTTACGATGGCCGACTTTGACGACGGAAACCAGGAGATTATCGTCTTCAATGGCATGGACGATACGGTACCGTCCTTGCCTGACCCGGTATTTGTCCTGTCCTGAAAGCTTTTCGCAGCCTGGGGGGCGGGGGTTGTGGGCGAGCTTCAGAAGGCGTTCCACTACCCGCCGGCGGTCCCGCATCGACGGGATGGCTTCAATCTCTTGCACCGCCGACGGCTTGATGAAGAGCTTATATCTTCCCACGCCGCTTCAGGTCGTCCAGGACGTCTTCAAAGGCCAGATCGGGCTCAGAGGCGCGCCCGGCGAAGGCGGCCAGGTCTTCCGCGTCCTCGGCCAGCGACAGCTTCACCGCCTGGTTGACCAACTCGGACAGGGACGTATCCGTCTCCGCGGCCTTAACCCGCAAGGCCCGGTGCAGGTCTGGATCAAAATAGACGGTGGCTCGTTTGGAGGCATTTTTCATAACGACATTATAGCGCTAAGACGCTATGACGTCAATTAGTCATTTTTTTTCTTCCCAAAGGGACCGAAGGGATATTTCTCCTCAGCCTCTCCCGCCCCTTGTCATGGTGACCTTTTAACCGGGGTCAGTGAACCAAGGCTCACAAAAGACTCCCTACCCCCGCTCCAGCTTCTCCGGAATGTAGGCCACCGGCCGCAGGCGTTCTTTGACTTCGGTCTCCAGGGTTTCCAGGTCCGATGGGGTGAGGATGCGGCCGGTGGGGATGATTTCCAGGTCCGCCTCACGTTTGCTGAGGTGGGTCTCGCCGGTGAGGACGCCCCGGGTTTTGTAGTGGATTTCCTGGCGGGTCCAGCCTGCATCGCCGATGACGAAGGCGTAGCAGAAGCCGCCGTACACGGTCTCCAGCAGCCGGGCCCGGCGCACCGGCGCGTCGGTGAGCAGGGTGACGCTGCCCGCGGCCAGGGCCTCGGCCTCCCCTTCCCCCAGGAGCCCCAGGGCCAGGTCCCGGATGACCACTTCCTTCTTGGCCACGGGGATTTTCAGGAGCGAAGTGACGTAGTCCAGCACCGTGGCCTGGTTGGCCGCGTCGATGCCGGAGAAATCCCGAAATTCCAGCTTGCCGTGGGAGTGAATCCAGCCGTTGATGAGCCGGTCCGGGGGCAGGGCCTCCTGGTAGGCGGCGATGCCTTCGGCGCTCAGGCTGACGTAAGTTTCCTGGTTCTCGGCGTGGGTGGGGAGCCCCACATCGACGATGATTTCCGGGCGGCTCCGCTGGGCCAGGGTGAAGCCGTACCATTCGAAGGCCTGGCCGTGCACCCGGCGCACCAGGCGGCTCACTGCGAAGGCCTTGGCCTTGGCAAAATCCGTCAGGCGGACCACCTGGGGCAGCGTCGCCAGAACGATCTCCCGGGGGGCGTCCCGTTCCAGGTCTTTTAAGGACTTGAACCTCACTTCAGCTTCTCCCGGACGTAAGCCCCGTCCATCATCAGCTCCCCGGAATAGGCCCCCGGCAGGCTGAACATGTCGTCCAGAAGCACCCGGTGCAGGATGCCGGTGAGGCCCCGGGCGCCGGTGCCCTCCCGTTTGGCCCGGCGGGCGATCTCCCCCAGGGCCTCCTCGGTGTAGCGCAGCTCGATATCCCAGCTCCGCAAGTCCTGGACGTAGGCCTGGAGGGGGCTGTCGGCGCTTTGCGTCAGGATGTCCTGGAGTTCCTGGGTGGTGAGGCGGTCATAGACCACCCGCACCGGGAAGCGGCCCACGAGCTGGCGCTCCATGCCGAAGGAGACCAGGTCCTCGGAGGCCAGGTGGTCCCGCCAGTCCCCGGCGACGTTGAGGCGGGAGAGACGCCGGCGCACCACGCCCTCCAGGCTCTCGAAGGCCCCGGCGGCGATGAAGAGCACGTGCTTGGTGGACAGGATGAGGCGCTCCTTGCCCACCTCCACGGTGTTGTCCATGCCTTCCACCAGTTTGAGCAAACCCTTCTGCACGCCCTTGCCCGAGACGTCCCGGACGGTGGAGGTTTCGCCGGCGATCTTGTCCATTTCGTCCAGATAGACGATACCCATCTGGGCCACGTGGGGGTTGCCGCCCCCGGAGATGAGCAGGTCCACCAGGATGTCGGTGACGTTCATGCCCACATAGCCCACTTCGCTGAACTTGGTTAAATCCTCCACCACGAAGGGCACCCCCACCAGACCCGAGGCGGTTTCGCTGGTGTAGGTCTTGCCGCAGCCGGTGGGGCCCACCATGAGGATGTTGGCCTTGGGGGTGCGGGTGTTCTTGAGCGCTCCTTCGATGTCGCCGCCGTGCTCGCTCAGGGCGCGTTTGAGGGCCGCCCCCAGGCGCCGGTAATGAAAGGCGATGGCGGTGGCGATGATCTTCTTCCCTTTTTCCTGGCCGATGACGAAGCGGTCCACTTCGGCCTTGAGGGCCGCCGGGGTTTTGTCGAAGTCCAGGACGTGTTGCACCGCCTCGCCCACCTGGCGGTCCCGGAACTCCCCCACTTTTTCCTCCAGCCGCCGCCGCTTCTCATCCGTGATGCCGGGCATGGTGGCTCCTTTGAGATTAGTTTATCGGGGGCATCCGTGGCACTCAAGTGAATAACGCAAATTGCCTCTCGCGCCGAGGTTATCCCCGGGGCTGCGTCCCTTCGCCCCTCCCCCCGACCTGCTTGCGAGACGATGCTCTCAAGGGAGTCTCTGCAGGATCGCCCCGGTTCATCCGGTAATCCTGGGGGAATACCGGCTGACAATTCTGCCCGCTTCCCCCGGATGCCGCAACACCAGGGTGCACAGGCTCACCGCGTCGGCGCCCGCGTCGAAGTAGCGCTGCGCCTCGTCCAGGCAGGTGACGCCGCAGCCCATGATGAGGAAGAGTTTGACTTTTTTGCGCAATTCCCGGTTGTAGGCGTAGGCCTGGGCAAAGGCGGGGCCGCCCGAGACGCCGCCGCCGCCGACGCGGGCCAGGGGCGAAGGGGGGTGGGGCGGCGGGAAGACCAGGTCATAAGGGATGGTGTTCACCGCGTGGAGGGCGTGCACCCCCAGGGCCTCCAGTTCCTGGGCGAACTCAAAGGGGTGGACGACGCTGAGCTTGGCGATGAGGCGGAGGTCCGGGTGGGCCCGGCGCACCTCCCGGACGCAGGCCAGGCCGTCCGCCACGTTGCAGGCGATGTCTTCGGGCGCGTTGGGGCAGGAGAAATTCAGCTCCAGCACCCGGAAGGCCGGCCCCAGGGCATCCCGGTAAAGGGCGGCGGCCTCCAGGGTTTCCCGGAGGGCGGCGGCCCCTTTGCCGAACTCGGGGTAGAAATTGGGAATGACGTTCAAGCCCGAGCCCAGGGCGTTCTTCAGGCCCGGCAGCCCCGCCTCCACCCCGGCGTTGGTGAGGCCGTAGGCATTCAGCATCCCCAGGCCGGGAAGGCGACGGATGTACCCCCAGGTGAGGGGGTTGGCCGGGATGAAATTCCCTCGCCGGGCGTGGCGGGTGGCGGACTTGGTGAAGACGGCGGTCCCCGTCTCCCGCACCAGCCGGAGCAGGCGCCGGTAGGCCGGCCAGAGCGTGTACGGAAAAATCCCCCGCCCGTCCAGCCCGAAGGCCGTGGAGATGGCTACCGGGGAAATCTCGTGGGGGATTTTTTGGGTCATAAGATTGATTCGCGGGAGGAGGCAAGGCGCTACAGGCCCCTTTCCTCTCCCCTTCCCGTCCCAACCTCCTGCTTGGGAACGCAATTTTTCCCCAAGCTTCCTTGCAGGGTTCCTCATCCCCCTCTCCCCCGGCGGGGGAGAGGGTTGGGGTGAGGGGGGGAACTTCTTATGGTTTACGGGTGAGCCAGGGGCTCATGAGCAACTTGCCCCGTTGCTCCGGCCAAGCGGGAGCTTGGCGGTCAAGTCGGTTCCCAAGCAGGAGCTTGGGAACCAGAAGAAGCTCACTCCTCCACCCCCCCCAATCCGCGGGTTGGGAGGGGGGTGTGGGGCATAAGCGCTAACTTAAGGATCAGTGTTCAACTGACAATTTCTTTAAAATATCTATTTGTAACAGCCTCTTGCGTGG
>Ga0194110_10004275_pt1 | contig 17334 bp, 13 predicted proteins | sample TA2Kig1200mmetaG_FD_146192 | JGI IMG/M metagenome (GOLD analysis project Ga0194110, IMG submission 146192) | Freshwater microbial communities from Lake Tanganyika, Tanzania - TA2015032 Kigoma Deep Cast 1200m | ecosystem: Environmental > Aquatic > Freshwater > Lake | place: Tanzania: Lake... | reverse complement strand
TGGTCTATCTGTATCGCTTTGGCGCCGTGGTTGGCCACGTCGGAGCCCAGGACTGTCTCGTAGGCCTCCCCGATGTACTTGACCAATTCTCGACGGATAGCCTGCACGCCCAGGTCTACGTGACAGGGCTGGATCAGGGCGGCACGATGACGCTGGCGGTAGAGGTCGCCCACCACCAAGGCCAGCAGGCGCAACACACCCCGGGTGCGTTGGAAGCCGGGGATGCTCCCCCACCGCTCGTAGAGGATGTCAATGAGCTCAGGATGGAAGGGATAGGCACGGACGATGAGCTCGCGATACTTGGGTTCCCGTACAGCGCGGGGGAGATCGTCGCCGTGGCGTTGGTAATACTCCCAGTAGGCTTCGGCCACGCGGCGGTGCTCAGCCGGATTGCCCACTCGCTCGAAGAGGCGACGGCGCAGGATCTCGTAGACCTCGATACCCTCCACCGGTGCGCGCACTGTCTCGATACGCCTCATCACCCGCTCCAGCCGCTCGTGGGCCACGATGGCGGCCTCGTCGAACAGTTCCAGCCGGCTGGAGGGGAGGGTCACCACCAGGGCTGTTTGAGGGTGGTTGGCCACGGCGATGCTCAGCTCCTGGAGAAAGCTCAGGGTCTGGCCTGCCAGGGCCCCTTCCCCAACCTGCACGCCGGCCGCCTTGACCTGGTACTCCAGCGCTTCATCTATCAGGATCAGCGCTGGCGTCGCCTGGATCAATAGTTCGCTCAGTTGATCGGTGCCGGGAGCGATGCGGTTGCGGTCGTTGCTCTCGATGAGACGGTAGAGTTCGGGACCGCCCAACTGATAGGCCATCTCGCCCCACAGGGTGCGGATGTGAAGCCCTTCGGGGGTATGGCGGCCCTCGTTGGCATCCAGGGCGGTGCCCACCAGTGTGGCAACGTTGGCCTGGGGCACGCGGGAGAGCCCGGCGGCCAACAGGAGGGTGCGCACGGCGTCCAGGTGCTCGATCTGGTCGGTGTGCTGAAAGAGGTGGTAGAGGGCCAGTAGGGTGTGGGTTTTGCCGCCGCCGAAGGGAGTTTCAAGGCGGATCACCGCTTCCCCGGCGGCTTCCCCAGACAGCCGTCGCATGGTGTCTACCAGGAGTTCTGTCAGGCCGCGGGTGGGGTAGGTTTTCTTGAAGAAGGTGACCGGGTCACGGTAGTCCACCGCCCCTTTGTCCTGGAGCACCATCCCCAGGTCGGCGGCGAACACAGCGGGATCGTAGCGGCCCTCACGGATATCGCGGTGGGGTTCGGCCACTTCCCACCAGGGAGGCAGGGCGGCTGGCCGACGAGGGGCCCGCAGGGCATCTTTGAGGCGCTGGACCTCGGCGGCCGAATCGGGGCTGACCAGGCGCAGGATGCGCTCGGTGTTATCGAGGCCACGCCAGACGTCGTCGGTGCGCAGGTCGCCCGTCTGAGGGTGGGCTACGGCGTTGCGGACCTCCCGCACCTCGTGGAGCCAGCCGATGACCTTGCGGTCGCCGAAGACCTGGCCGAAGACGACTTTCCAGTTGCCCTCGATGATGTTGCCGAACCAGTTGATGTCCAGCATCTCGGCCAGTTCGTCGCCGGGACGCTCGACGACCAGGGAATCATGGCGCTTCTCGAAGAGGAGGCGGAGACATTCGATATCCTCCTCCTTGAAGCAACGAGCGACGCCCTGTTCCCACCAGTTGTCGCCGTAGGCAGCCTGGAGCTTTTCGACGATGAAGGGGAGCATAGCGTCACGGAAGATTTTAAGGCCCTCGTAGAGGGTCAGGTAGTTAGTGGTCATGGCGCGTTCTCCTCCAGATTAGTTCGGGCTATCGCTCAAAACGGATGTCGTCCAAGTAGAATATCAAAGTCTTTGGGTTGCCCGTACGAATCCCATTGTTGTTCCAATTGGCAACCCAGGCGAAACCGCCGATCACGTAACTCAGATTAGCGTCTGCCAGGTTTATCTCGAACCGCTGCCATTCAGAAGAGAGGGTCAATATACCCGATGAACGAGCGGGCTGAATGGAATCGGGATATGGTCCGGTTATAATACCCCCCACCTTGAATTCAATACGGACCTCCGTATCGCTGCGAGCCCAGAAGGTGAGCTTTCGGAAGCCTCTGAGATCGAAACCAGCTTCAGGGACAGTTCCCCAATTGTCAGGTGGGGTCTGCCAGTAGACGCCGGCCCACTTACACGGCGGTGCAAAGGGACACGCATTTGGGCCTCGCCCTTCAGCGGCATAGGTGATCTTGATTGCAGATGTGCCTGAATAGGGGTTGTCGGTCCAGACTACGTTGACGGTGATGTCGCCAGTGTCGCCCATATAGCCGGACGGGGTGAAGTGATTGTCCGGAGCATCAGCATCAGTGTAAACATTGAAGACGCCCTCTGGCCCCACCGTGGGTGTTGGGGCTCTCGTTGGAGTGGCCGTTGAAGTGGGGAGGCTGATCGGCGTAGCTGAGCTCGTGGCTGCGGGTTCAAATGTGGCTGTGGGTGTGAGACTCGGAGTTGGGGTAGCGGGTGCAGCAGCGCATACGTATTGGACAGCTTTCTTTGGAGTGCGATCAGCTTTGAATAAACCCCAGAAAGGCTCAACTGATGGCTCCTCTTTCCAGGGCTGATCGAAGGATTCAAAGTAGACAAATTGCACATCCGTATCCCTCAGCAACCTATAGTACTCTGCTTGGACTGCTTCATTGAGCCGCCCACGGGGATCGCCGCCTGTCGGGAGCCCGACCTCTTTGAACATCACCGCTAGGTCGGTTCGCTGTCGTAGGTCAGCAAAGACCTGTTCGGTCCATGCCACAGCCTCGTTGGGATCAATAAGCCCAGCGTAGAAGGGGTGAGCGTTAGGAAAGACCCAATCACCGAGGGCCAGCAAAGTGGGATCACTGTAGTCTCCGATTTCCTCGGTGGTGGCAACTGGCTTGCCTGTAGCCCGCCGCAACTCATCCATGGCTGATTGAAGCGTGGCTAGGTCATATGGGTCTCCTAGGCCTTCGTTTCCAACGACAAATCCTACGGTCACTGCGTAATTTGCTGCTGCAATAGCTTGTTCTCGCTCGGTCTCACTGGTAGGATCCCAGATTCCCATGATCAGGCCACGGAAACCTAGCTCCTGAGCCAATCGGGGTACAGCGCTGCCCAGGGTGCCATTTGCTCCGTATGTAACCAAGCCAGTGAAACCGGCTGCTTGTAGAACCTGTAAATCCTGGCGAATACTCTCCTCTAAGGGATATATTTCCTGGTCGGGGTCAAAGTTGGTGGGTGAATAGGCTACCCAACACAGGGAGAAAAGCTGTGGAGGAGGGGCCAATTTAATGTATGGAGTAGGAGTGATTGTTGGAGCTGAAGTGGGAATAGAAGTTACTGGTAATGCCGTGGGAGAGCTCGGAGGCTGTGGCGTAGGAGAGGGGGTACCCGCACAGGCTGAAGTGAGCAAGAAGGTTATCACGGCCCAGAACACAAAGCAGATCAAGGAGCGAGCCCAGCAGAACTTAGACATTAAGTGGTTCATTAGCCAAACCTCCCCTTCATTGATGTGATGTGACTATCGTTCAAAGCGAATGTCATCCAGATAGAATACCACCTTCCTAGGGTTATCTTCGGTAATCCCGAGGATGTCCCAGTTGGCAACCCAGGCGAAGCCGCCGATAATGTAGGACAGGTCAGCGTCGGTCAAGTCAATCTCAAAAAACTGCCAGGCATCGGATAGCTCTTTCCACCCGGATTCCCGCGGTGGCTTTAATGAGTCAGGATGGGGTGGTGGGGTTGCCATTCCCCACCCAACTCCTCCAACCAGAAACTTCACCCAAACGGGCGCTGGTGAGTCTGTACGCGACCAAAAGGTCAATCGCTTGAAGCCCGTGAGGTCAAACCCAGCGCCCTTTATTGTTCCAAAGTTATCAGCGGGATTCAGCCAGTAAAGTCCAGCCCACTTGCACGGCCCGGGTGTGCGCTCGCCGAGGCTACATTTGTAAAACCCCTCTTCATCTCCCCGTCCTTGGGCATCGTAAATGATCCTGATCGCTGAGGTGCCCGAATGGGGGGCAACCGTCCAAGCCTCGATGACTGTGATATCCCCAACGTCCCCCATCTTTCCAGTCGGAAAGAAGTGGTTGTCCGGCGCGCCTGCGTCAGTGTAGATGTTGAAACAGAGCACAAAGTTGGGCATTGGTGTTGGTGGTGGCGACAGCGATCGGTCTCGCAACTCCCTGGCTTGCCAACCTACCCATCCTGCGACACATAGAGTAACTATTCCCAAGGAGATTCCAGCAACTCTCCGTTGGGAATCGGAGAAGACTGGCACCTTTACTGTCGGGTCGAACTTGCTTTGTTTCCTCCTCGAGAGCACATATCCCGCTACTGTTGCTATGACGAGAAGACCAAGACCAGTATATAGCAAAGGCATACCTGGCTTGCTGAGGGCTTCAATTCCCTCAGAGATGCCCTTGACTATGCTCACGATACCACCAAGAACCGAAACGACAAGAGCAATACGTTCTAAAGACATTACTGATCCTCCGTTCTATCTATCCATCGCCTGCCGATTCACCAGAGCCGATTCCAGCCCGGCAGCGGCTGCCTGATCCCAGAATCGTCCAGCAGCAACCTGATCGGCGCGTTGGGCAAGGAGGTGCTCTTCCATTGAATTAACCTCGCTGTGGTTGAAGGTCCATGACCACCTTGGCGATGACGTAGCGAGGCAGTGTCAAGCGCATACCCCAACGCTCCCCAATCGGTTGGTACAAGGGTGGGATAGATCGGTGTCGCCCTGCTGGATAGATTTCTGCTTCCAGGGGTGTGTGTGCTGTATCAACCCGATGGCGAAGGCCTTCGATGACTTTGGGAGGGACGAGGTCCGCTTCTGTCTCGGTGTTGATGGCTTCCAGAAGAGCCCCCAGGCGATGCACCAATCCCCGCCGTTCAGCCTGATCGAGCAATAGATCCCAGGTCAGGGAGTCTCGTTGGGCGATGATGATGGCCGCCGCTTCCGCCGGGCTGGTCTCTCCCCGGGCTCGCTCCACCATATCCAGGCAAAGATCCTCCGGCCCGACAAACGCCAGTCCGTCCATCACGCGCCGGCGCCGGTATCGCTCCGGTTCCAGGGCGGTCTCCAGGATAACAGCCTCCTGCGCCGCCTGCACCTGGGCTGTAGTGGGCGGGCGCTCAAACACCTGGCAGCCGTCCCCACCCATCTGGTGCCAAAGGGGCACGTCTTCCATGTAGACCTGCAAGGTGACCAGGTTCTCCAGTGGAGTCAACCAGCGATGGTATCTGTAGGCGGCCTGGGGACCTGTGATCAAGTAGGGCTGATCGAGATGGATCAAGCGTTTGGCCAACCAGGCCAGATAGTCTCCTGGTGAACGTACGTCTCTCATAACCACTTTGTTCCTCCTCGCTTGAACAATAACTACAACAGCCTCTCCTGCCGCACCTCCGTTACCACCCGCTCCTTACTACCCAGCAGCCCCTGCAGCATCTGTTTCTCCTTGTCCCCCTCGGGTAGGATCTCCGAGAGGGCCTGGGCTACAGTCCACAGGGACTCGTCGTGGGCATAGCCCGAGCGGGCCAGGAATTCGGTGAGTCCGGGGCGGTCTCCCTGGTTCCACAGCAGGCAGGCGCGATGCAGCACGTCAATCAGCGGCACTGGCCGGCCGCCGGGGGCAATCTCACCCAGGTTCTCGTCCTTAGCCCGCTGGCGAGGCCCCAGCAGTTCCACGTTCTCGCCGCGCTTCTGCAATATCTTCAGACGGGCCATCAACTCATCCACCTCAGCGCCCTGGGCCTGGGCCAGCTTGCGGGCGTCGTCGAAGGGCACCTTGCCCCCGCCGTAGGCCCAACGCCAGAGGACGTAGAAGCGGGTGGCGGGGTCCACGTGGCCCACGCGGCCATCGTGCAGGATTTGCCGCAGGGCGTAGTTGGTGACGATCTCCTGCACCAGGTCCAGCAGCTCGCCCACGCTCACCGTTTCTCCTGAGAGCCGGCGCACCGCCGTGTAGCGACCGAAGACCTCCACCGCCGGCCCGATGGCGCTGATGAAGAAGTCTGCACCCTGAATGCCCGTCTCCCAGAAGAAGTCCAGCCGCTCCTGGATGCGTTCTTGGAGCTCCTGGCGCACCTCGCTGAAGTAGCCCTGCCGTGCCTCGAGCCGCTTACGGCAGACGAGGAAAATGGATGAGGCAAGAGCAGCGCTTTCGCGAGCTCGTAGGCGGGTCCTCAGTTCTGTGTGCAGCGGCCACGAGGCGGTGACCACCAAGCCAGCGTCAAGCAGGCTGGCGATGATGGTCTCCCAGGCAGCAGTAGTTTTGTGGGCAAAGACAATGGCACAAATACCATCAGACCGTAGCACGCGATTGGCCTCACGGAAGGCTTTAGTCATTTCAGCTTCATAGAAGGTCTTGGCTTTCTCCTGATCCTTGCCGTGACGGGCCGGCTCCTGGATGATCTCGGCCGACTTTGGCGTCAGCGGCGTGCGGAAGACCTCAGCATACAAGTCTCCCACTGTTCGCTTGAGCCAGACGTAGAAGAAATCCGACAGGTCAGCGTAAGGGACATTATCGTAGTACGGGGGATCAGTTATGATGGCATCGAAGAAATCATCCGGATGCAGAAGACGTGTCGCGGTTCCTTGCCAGACTTGTGCTGGGAAGATGGACGACCTATTTGCACTGGTCAGGCCATTCAAGATGTCGAACATCACACTATCCCAACTTCCACTTGCCTCGCTAAATGGGTTCGTCTCAACAAAGTCCCAAACCATCGCAAGGGCTTGTCTTACAAATGTCGGCTGTATTTTCTCTCCCGGAATGAACCAGTAGCACAACGTGCTCATTCTGTGGAGAAGCCTGTCCATAGCCAAGGCTAAATAAGTTGCCACGGCCTGTGCATACTTCGCATCGTCCGTTTCAGCCAGCACGAGCTCGTAGACCGCCTGCACTTTGTGGCTAAAGGTGACCAGCGTCAAAGCTTGGCGGGCGTTGAAGAGCTGTCCCCACTGTTTCATTCCATAGAGGTTGACGCGGAAGCCTAGAGTGCCAGGTTTGGGCAGGGGCTCATCAGGCACTGGGCTCAGGCTATCGCCAGCTTCAGCCAGAATTCGCTTCAGGGCATTCTCAGCAGCAGCGTAGTTGCGGCGGTCATCGTCGGTCACCGGGCGGTAAGCTTTGCCCAATTCGCCTGGCTTGGTCAGCGCTACCGCCAGAGGCATCTGCCCCAGTCGGCCAGATTTGCCCTCGCTTCGCAAGTACTTCGCGTCAGCCGTTTGGCCGCAGAAGAGGCAAGTAACTGAGCCCCGCCGCATCGTCCCCTCGTTGGGATCGAAATCAATCTCATCGTCCCGCACAACCTCGAACGAGACCTCGTTCCGCTCCTTGTCAACGATCGGCTTTAAGGCCACACGCTTTCGTTTGCCGCGGCGGGCCAGCCACCACTGTCGCACCAGGGGCATCTCCGCACCACATGCCGGATTGGAGCAGCGGGCCGTGCGCGCCCACAGGTAGGCCACCACCGTGTTGCCCTCCGGATCCTCGTAGAACTGACCGATCTCTTTCTTAGTCTCTTCCAGCACCCACTCGCCCCACCGTCGCACGTCCTCGGCCAGGGGGTTGACCTCCACCTCGACCTCCATCGCTCCCTGTTTGACTTTCCGCTTCACCGGCTGGCCGTACTTCTGGGGGTAGACCAGTGTACACAGCAGGATCAGGTAGGCCACCGGATTCAGCTCCAGGGCGTGGGCCTCGCAGCCCAGGCGCAGTGCCTCCAGGGGGATGGAGCCCCCGCCGGCGAACATGTCCAGCACGCGGGGCGTCTCATCGCCCCATTGTTCGCGGATGATGCGGCCGGCCTCCTCGATGGCCGCTGAGTTGCCATCCTTCACCTGGTCCCAGTCCACGATGGTGGCGATCAGCTTCTCCAGTCGCTCCCGCTCGGCGGAATCCTCGGGCGCGTCCACCAACGCGGCGAAGACGGCGGCGCGGCAGGCAGCCAGGGGTCGCCGCGCCCACCAGATATGCAGCGTGGAAATGTGGCCGTGGCGGATAGACTTCTCGCGCGCCGATTGAGCGCTGATTTCGTCTAGGGGGATGGAAAGTTCGATGAGGCGGCGACTCATATCAGCCTCTCTCCTTTGGTTTTCACTTCCCAGGCCAGGGGATGCTCATCGCGGAACTGCTCTGGTCGGAAGCCGATGACTTCCATGCGCACATCAATCTGTGTCGCCAGCCTGTTCAAGCGGCACCAGTCTTTCAGGCGGTCTCCAGAGAGGTCAGGAGAGACGATGGCCACGTCAATGTCGCTATCCTGATGGGATGTGCCCTTGGCTTGAGAGCCGTAGAGATAGGCTGCTGTGGTGTTCAGCCCCTCGGCGTGCAGGGCCTCCAGTAACCTTTGCACCTTCTCCATCACTTCTACTCTGGTTTCAGTTCGGATTTCAGCCATTGGCCAACCTCCTGGATCATCTTGAGTTCGGATTCAGTGTACTCTCGCGTGTAGCGCTTCCGCGCTGCCGCACGCTCCTCCGGATACCGGGTCTCAATGTTGTAACCCGTGACCCGCAACAGCACATCGTGTTTATCGTCTGGAACAGCTAGGCCAGCACGCTCGGCCAGGAAGAGTAGATTGTGCGTCCTCGGAGCGTGCTCTTCCGTTGCCTTGACCACCAATGCTTTCAACAACTTCTCCAAATACAGATGTCCGAAGAAGAGGGCGTAGTGATGATCCCCGCTAGCAAGCAGATGCTCTGCCACCGGCCAATCATCTTCGGCAAGCTCCAGCCAGTACTGAACAACCTCTTCAACGTTCACGAGCTTTCTCCCTCCTGTTTGCTTTGTTAGCTATTCGCCAGGGATACAGCGCGGAAAGCGCTTGTGGCGGATGGGTTTCTCACGGGCCGATTGGGCGCTGATCTCGTCCAGGGGGATGGAGAGTTCGATTAGGCGGCGGTTGGTGGTCATATGCTATTCCTGTCGTTTATTGGGCGCAAATATCCTATTTGCAGTGCAAATAGATTTTGTTTCAAGTGCAAATATCAATGGCTTTCCGGCAGTACATAGTAACGCCAGCGTTTTTCGCCCACTGCCTCTAATTTGCCTTCTTCTGCAAGTCGGCTCAGCAGGCGAGAGGCCTGGTAGGTATTGAGATCACACAGTCGTCGGCACTCGGTATTGGTAATTTTGCCTTCGCGGGCCACGTATTCCAGTATCCGGCTCTCCATCTCTTCGGAGCTCAGTTCCTCCTCCGCGTAAGGCACCTGCAGTCTCTCAGCCAGAGTTGATGGAAGCCGATAGTCCCCATTGGCACGCTCCACGAGGCCGGCCTCCACCATCCTTGCCAAAGCTGTCTCCGTGCGAGTCATGTCCTTCTGGGTCAGCCGAGATGCGACTCGGACACTGACGTGACGCTCGCAGAGCAAGCGGTTGAGGATCAGCAACTCATCCAGGTTCAGGGGCTTCCCTTGCTGGTCTTGCTCATCCAGGAAAACGGCAAACTGAAGGTGGGTGGGTTCTTGCACCAGCACTACCCGCACCCCTTCCTCATCGCTCAGGCTGTAGTCCGGCGCCGGTCGGCCGTAGCGCAATTGGCCCAGGTAGATCTTGTCAATGCCCCGGCCAGTCTTCTCGATCAACCCGATGCGCAGGAACACCTCCGCCAGACGGGGATTGCGAGGTTTGGGCTCGTGCACCAGCAGGTTGTCCAGGGTGATGCCCGCCGGAAATCCACCAGGATTGGTGATGACGATGTGATTGGGGTACCACTGGACAAAGACAGTTCCCAGCCGACTGTAGTCCCTGTGCAAGAGGGCATTGTTGACCGCCTCCCGGAAGGCCTCCGGCGCGTAATCAGGGATCGGCAGCCGGTAGAACCCCACCAGAACCTCCTGTTCCCGGTTGCGGGCAGCAAAACGTCGTTCGATCTCGTCCAACGTCTCGGGCAAAGGGCTGTGGAAGAAATCATTGACCAGCACATTGCCTTGAGCATCCAGCACCTGAAAGGCAACTTCGTGGGTGGGCAGATAACGCCGCAGTGCCTCCTCCCGCCCGGCCATCAGCAAGCCGGCAATGGTAGGCCGCAGTCCGTCAGCCTGCGTCTCGACCAGGCCCAGCGCCTGGGCCAGTTCCCGATCACCAAGCTCGAGCAGGCTGCTTTCGCCGCGCAGACGACGGATGAGCCGCCGCAGGCGTTCAAAAGCCAGTGAGTCCAGATCATCCCAGGAGGCTTCCTCGATGACCTGGGTGGAAAAATCCAGGAGTCCCAAATCCGCGCGACGGCCGGCATGCTGCCAGGGATAGAAAGGGCGGCATTCAGGGCCTTGTACGGTCATCACCCGTCGTAGGCAGACGCCGGCCTTGGTGGCGCATATGTCCGGGTAAGGATCCACCTCAATGGCGATCACCTCCCCTTCGGCCAATCGGTACACTGATACCCGGGTGTTGATCGGTGGTTCCGTGTTGTTGAAGATTGCTGCCTGTAGTCGGATCGGGTCGGTGGCAACGCCGTGGCGTGGTTGCGCACCGGTGACGGTGCCGTCGTCTTCCACGCCGATCAGCAGGGTGCCACCCTGTCTGTTGGCCAGGCAAACGATCGCCTCGTAGATCTCGCGGTCGGAGATCTGCTGCGGCTGGTCGCGCTTGAACTCGACGGTGAGCGTTTCGCTCTGGTTTAACAGTTCACGCAAGCGGGTTTCGTCCATTGTTGGCCTCTTGGACGGCGGCGTGGCGGGCAGCCAGGGGACGCCGCGCCCACCAGATGTGCAGCGTCGAGATATGTCCGTGGCAGATGGACTTCCCGCGGGCTGATTGGGCGCTGATTTCGTCTAGGGGGATGGAGAGTTCGATGAGACGGCGGTTGCCGTTCCTAACCATGTTGATCCTCGCTATTCCTCAGTTGATGCAGGAGAGCATCGGCTTCGCTTACTTCATGCTCCATACCCATCCGCACGAACTGCTCCCGAGCACTCAGTGTGAGCTTCATAGCCCGTGATGTGTTCCCGCGAAGTGCGTGTACCCTTGCCAGTCCAAACTCCGCTTTGGCCATGTTATCCTGTCTCAGAAATTGCCGGCTGCTCTCTAACGCCGACTCGAAGTAGGAAGCTGCTTCGCCCAACTGGTTCTGTACGAGGGCCACATGACCGAGGTCAATCTGTCTACTCCCAACACTGACCCCCGATCCTCTTCTTTGGGTGGCTTCCAGGGCACGGAGCAGCAAGGTGTGTGCTGCCTCGAAGTTTCCTGATTGAAGTTCGATCCGCCCTTGCGTTGTGAGCAGCCCTTGAGCTACCGCCTCATAACCAGTGTCTCCTACAACTCTTGTGGCTTCATCAATCACCTTGCGAGCTTGGGCTAGATCACCCTGGGCAACCGCGATCTTAGCCAGAGTGATCATCGCCCAGGTTGCATCCTTTTTTTGTCCCAAGTCGATCCATGATTTAATGCAAGATCGAACCAGTTCTTCGGCATCCACGTATTTGCCTTGTCTCAGTAGAATCCACCCGAGTGTATGTCGACACACCGCCGCTGACGAACGATCACCAGCCTGTTCGGCTGCCTCGAGAGCCATCTGCCCATACTTAATTCGTTCCTGCCAGTAACCACGTGTGCCGAGAAAGTAGTAAAGGTGAACGAAGATAGACGTGACCGTGTTCCACTCCTGAGCACAATTCGCCCACTCAATAACTGCAAAGAGGTTTGGGAGCTCACTTTCAAACCACTCAAAACCTGGTGTGTACCCCCATTTACCCATTTCCTTGCAGCGTTCAGTGAAATATGCTGCCAGCTGCAACCTTGCCTCTTGCTCGAATGTTGGGTTCTCGGAAAGACGTGCCTCGGCAAAAGACCGGGTAAGAGGGTGGATGCTATAGCGACGTTTCGACCTGTCGAGCTCGTCACTGGCTTCCACGAGCCACATCTCCACTAGTTGTCCTAGCGCTTCGTCCAGTGCAAAGTGGTGCACATCGCTGGCGGCCTCAATAGCCGCTTGGGCTGCGGATGTGGCGAAGAACGGCATAACCATTAGTACCTGGCGGGCCCCAGCCAGCAGAAGCGACCAGGAACGAGCGAACATCTCTTCAAAGATGTCCCCTCGTGCCTCGTGCAATGCAGCCAGCACAGTGTCCAGCGACTGGCCTTTCTGCTTAATTTGTCCCACCGCCCACTTGATCGCCAGCGGAGCACCACCAGTAGCCTGATATAGATGTAACAGCACCCGGTCCTCGGCCTGCTCCACCGATGCCAACCCCAGACGTCCGCCCTCATTGCGAATTAGGGTCAGTGCTTCCGATTGTGCCAGACCTTTGAGCGAGATTGCCCAGACTTGGCGCAATTTTTGCTCTCGGGTGGTGATCAGCGCCTTGGATGGCTCCGGCAACTCGAGTAGAAAGTCTCGCACACAGTCATCGGTGATCGTCTCGAAGTTGTCCACAATTACCAAGTACGGGCTCTTTTGGAGCAGCACCCGCACCGCGACCTGCTTCTCTTCTAGAGGATACTGTGCAATGCCGGGATATTCTAACGTCCGGGCAATCGCGTCCAGCAAGGCACTCAAGGTTAGATCGCGATCCTTGGCAGTGGTCCAAATGAAACCGTCGAATGTGGCTACTCCGTCTGTCGAGGTGTCGCCCCTGCTAGTGCGCAAACACTCATGGGCCACTTCCAGCGCGAGTGCAGTCTTTCCAATGCCACCGATGCCATCAATGCTGATCAGATATGAGCGTGATCGGAGCGCTTCGTGGATCCGTTCCTTCTCTTTTTCCCTCCCGATGAAATCGCTACGAGGTGGCAGGTTGTGAGGCATCTGGGATGCAGGCGCAGTTGGTACCGCTGGGGTGACTTCGGTGGGCTCGGATGTGGAGGCCGCTTGCTGTTCGAGACGAGCCTGCCATATGACAAGTCCGATGGTTACCAGCATCAAGATGACAAACAGCGGCCAGGCCAGCCATAGATAAGGCTGCAAGGTTTCTGGCAACACGCTAGATGCAATATTGCCCAGAATGCCGCTCAGGCCGGCGATCAAAGTCAGCAACACGAGGACGATTATATAGCTGCGGTTACGAGATATCATAACAACCTCTATGCGAGCGTTGTTCCCCTCGGCCCATTGAGCTTCGTGCCCCTTGTCCCTGTCTCTATCCAGAAACCCTTACTCACAATAGTCAGCGGATGCCATATTTGCCAGATGTGTAGCGTGGAGTATGCACTCGCCCGCACAAAATCCACTTCTTTCCTACTCCCTCGACTTCGACGATAGGCTTGAAAACACTGGAGCTTGGAGATGGCAAATTATATATCGAGTAGCCCGTGAACTAGAGCTAGCTGAAAACAACCTATGGCAAATACATGGTTTTAGTCAGTTCGAGTTCCGGGATGTCAGCTCCAACATTTAGGGCTTTGGGAGTGTCGCTTTGCGGCCCAATTATTACCTGCCACTCTCCCAATGTCCTCTTGCCTTCACTCGTCAAGAAAGTTTGATCGGCATACTCTCCAATTGTTCTTTTGAGGTCTTCCAGCTCACAGTACCATAAGCATCGCGCCCGAAATAGAATACGGGCACCTATACCAGCCTGATGTTTTGCATACCATTGTTCTACTTGATATAGACCATCCATCAGATGCCCAGTCTCCGCCAATGAGATGTGGACCAACTGGCCAACTTCTAAGGTTTTCACAGATGTTTCAGAAAGAGCCGTCAGGCGCCTGCGTTTACCGTAGCCAAGACTCACTTGCTGTAGCTGCTGCGGCATTGCACTCGTAATACAGGAGATGCACTCATGCATTACTAGCTGGGAAAGTAACCAATATATGCGCTCTATTAACCGCTCGTATTCTAGAAAACTCTCCATGTAGGATCGAATTCGAGCACCACCCCTAGAGTAGAGTCGTTGAGCAAGTTTATCAGCCTCAAGATGCCATGCTGATTTAGAGAGCTTGGGGCGACTCAGCTTTTCCATTTCCCTTCCAAACCGAACCATGATCCGACGAAGCTTTTTGTCAAGGTTAGGGCGCCTTTCGATCTCTTGGTATGACTCTTTGAGCCGTAGCCAGACATCGTGTGCTTTGATAGTTGTAACCAGATGGTTCAAGCTGGCTGCCAACTGCTGTGCCATTGAAGGCATAAAGCGGTTCAGGCCGATAAGCCTTGCATCAGTCGCATCCTTAGGGAGCAAGAATCCACCCATGTTCCAAGGCAGTTCTTGCATGTTGCTTAGATGCCTCCAAGGAGCATCTGGAAGTGTATATGCCAGATGTTCTGCGGATAACCTGGTCCCACGCTTCGTAGGAACGCGATAAGCAAGCTAGTCAACGCCATACAACCAACCAACTGCTGATACGCCTTCAGAGCTTCTGAATGCTCCTTCAATGCATTTCGAACCTGCGCAGCACTCAGATGAGGCGAAAACTCGCCGATTATCAGTGGAAACAACAAAGGACGAACCTCTGCCACATCGCTTCGCCTGAGAGCGCCAACCAGTTCCGTCAATGGGATTCCCTCACCTAGCGGCGGCATAACGCTCGGTGGGTCGAGAAGATCATTCAGCGAATTCCACGCTTTTCGCCAAGCCTTTCCCTCGTCTGAGTCTCGAACCAGACAGGCAAGCTTAAGAGTTTCCGCAAGTACAGCATCCATCGCGTTCACCAAGGCTGAGGCGGGAAACCAGGTAAGTGGGATTCCAAATCTGCTTTCAACCACTTTTGAGCCGTGAATCCTGGTGATTCTTTCATCAGTTCTCTCACGCTCACCCGCTCCACGGCCGACACTTTTCGAACAGTCTTGGCAGTCTGGAAACACCAATTGCCATCTTCGTCTTTCTCGAATAGAGCGGTATCGTCAGCTTTCCGAAGAATCGATGCGAAGACTGAAATGCTCTCTGGCTCTTGGCTCGGAACTACAGCAAAACGTACAGTGGGGAAATCCAGATACTCCAGCACTTCAACAGCCAGATCATACCCCTGAGTAGCATAGAAGGGCAAATGGGCACGCAACTCCGTCGGCAATCCATCGGCCAAATGCCGGTATAAGACAAACCGATTCACTACCAACACGATAGCAGGGTGAGAATCGGCTTGCTGCCGAAAAGCCGCCATATCAATTCCTCCTTCTAACGAGACGAAGACCAACAGATCAAAGAGGGAACGCACAATCCAAAGGTATGCGACTTCTAAAGGATGGTATCTTTGGATGATCTCCATTGGAAGCAAAAACACTGGCCAGGGAAAGCCATCGCCTGCGTTCTCCGCTATCCTCTGGAGTTGCTCGCTGTTTGTCCATTGTGTGCCAATGGTACCAGTCTCGCTACTCTGCCAAGCAAGCGTAAAACCCGCGACCGACGAAGGGATGACCAAAAGCGTCAGACCAGCCTCTGTAAGAGATTCCCAAGGAGCATCCAACAGGAATACGGGAAACTGTTTCATAAAACATTGCAACAGTTGGTTCAGCCGCTCGAAATAGGTCTGTCGCTGTGCTTCACCAAGAGCAATATGCTCTCTTTTTTCCATCCTCTCACGGATCACACGCCCAAGTAGTAGAGGATGCTCAACTAACAGATCAACCAGGGCATCAGTTTCTCGCCTTGCACGCAGAGAGGACCACAAGGTCAAGGAGGTTCGCCAACTGTTCTTATCTAGAAGTACATCAAGTTCATCTGCTGAGATAGTTAAGGCGGCAAGATACGCCCTGAAAGTAGGATGTACGAACTCGACATCTCCATCCATTGTGATACGCAAAAGGCCACTCTGGATCAATTCGCTCCGTAGACGGAGTTGGTCACAAGATTGAAGGTGGGTGAGAGGAAGATTGTCATTGTCATCCATAATCCAACTATTCATGAGGAAACTGAGCCTCGCCAAGGATACGAGGTAAGTCTCGTTATCTTGCATCCACCGTGCAAGCAATGCCAATAGATTGAGCTTGTCACTGCGGTCAAACTCAATAAACCCTTTGCGCTCGCTGAGAGCAAAGATTCCGTTAATAACCTCTTGATACAAAGGGCTTCGCGATCGAGGAACTTGATGGTCAGAGTGAATGTATGTGTAGGCTAGCATGCGGAGTGTGAGTGGAGAGGTTGTTAGATGCCTGGACTCTGCGGGCAAGGCATTCCATATTGCCAAGGCATCTTTGTGATCAATGCCTGGAAGCTCCAGCAGAATCCGTTGGGCCTGTTCTCGATTAAGCGGCACTAATCGAAAAGTAGGCAATCCCAGCCTGTGTCCATCTGAGGGACGATGAGTAGTAACCACCATCGTACACTGGGGATGTGCAGCACTCCACCTCTTAAGACGCAATAGAAGGTCCGGCAAAAACTGAACTTTTGCTGCATCAAAATCGTCAAACAAAAGCTGCAAGCGTCCTTCTCTCGCAAGTTTATCAACCCCACTGTCTGTTATCATCTGCCCTGCTACGTGAAAGGACTCGCGGATCAACTCGGTTACCGGCTCCCCACCATAGCCAGCCAGGTCAACAAATACGGGGATGGCGGCATTCTGATTCCCTTGAAAGGAAGTCTGCTGTAAGCTATTGCACTGATGAAGAGCCAACTGCAGCAAAGAGACGGTCTTTCCACTTCCTGACTCGCCTACGAGGGTCACCTGCTGCTGTTGGCTAACGACATCCAACAGTGATAGGGCGCTATCAATCAGCGACGGTCCATTGGATTTTGCTAGTTCAGATTCGCTTTCTACTCTTACAACAAGACTCAGAATATCTGGTGCAGAGGGCTCTTCTTGAAGCGTCAATGGAATAATCGGAGTCAACTCTTGTGCTCTTGCCTTCACCCATTGGATGTATCTTGGAATGTCAAGAGCGGATTGAGCCAGGACTGATTCCTCGATCTGGAGAAGCTTGTATATCTCCTTTCGAGTTAGCCGGCGGAAGTATTTGGTTGATCCTTCTGTCTTTTGCGCAATCTCTCGAAACAAGTCGTTGTACACTACCTGCTCGTATTCCTCTTGCAGTGGTGAGGAGCGACCTTGGGCCAATAGTCTTCTCAGCCTTCGCAGGTCTTGTGCCTCGATGTTCTTCCAGGCTTCTTGCTTCACTAGAGAGAGCCGGCCTTCAACACGCAGCAGAAACTCAACGACCTCAGTGTTATCAAAGACATCGTTGAGAGTCTCTACCTCTGACTGTGCAAGCGCCTCGTGACCCTCGTACTGAAGCTTGTGTAAGATTGGCCTTAGCTTTGTATAGACCGTCTCTCCTTCCGAACCTGCATAGATGAACTGATAATGAGTTTCATCAGAGTCGGGACACTTGGAAAAAGGCATTAAGGTAAAAACAGCACGTTAATAATCAGAGACAGCCTCAGCCCAATCTGTGACCCGCTGCTGTAACACGGCGTCTCGATGATGACGCCAGCGATACC
>Ga0194110_10004263_pt1 | contig 17355 bp, 19 predicted proteins | sample TA2Kig1200mmetaG_FD_146192 | JGI IMG/M metagenome (GOLD analysis project Ga0194110, IMG submission 146192) | Freshwater microbial communities from Lake Tanganyika, Tanzania - TA2015032 Kigoma Deep Cast 1200m | ecosystem: Environmental > Aquatic > Freshwater > Lake | place: Tanzania: Lake... | reverse complement strand
TACTTTCTGTCCACTCGAAGTAAATCTTGTCTCTGGATCAGAACCTAGATGGCCTGCAACCATACCATTATTCATAAAAACTCCTTTTTTTTAGGAAGTATATCACGATAGCAATCCTAAACAAAGTAAAAAAAATTTTAATAAGTATTAGACAAAAATCCTACTTTTACTATAGAACGAGGTTCATATGCTTAAAAAACAAGATAATAATGATTTTTCTACACCTGAGCCTTACAAAAAGGGCCCATCTTTAAGGGATGAGTCTTTACAAGCTCATACTTACCTGTTTCCTATTGATGAAACAGAAGAGTTTCACGACCCGTTTTCCGATCTATCTCTTTTTTTAGCAAAAAAAATTAAACAAGAAATTTCTAAAAGCTCGAGTCCAAAAAAGTGGTCTAGAAATATACAAACAGACTTACTTAAACTAATTTTACCCGATTTTCAAATAAAATTTCCTAAATACCGCTTAGGACACACAGCCCTTAAAAAAACTTGGGATAAAGTACTATACTACATCCAATTCATTCAAAAACAGAAAGAATCAGTTACTGAGGATGGCAAACTAAATATTCACTACCTGATCAAACAAAATTTAAAAAACCTCTTACAAAATTCTCTCCTATCTGACCTTCACCCCTACACAACAGCGCACAACCTTGCTGTAAAAATTTCAGAATGTGTCGCAACAATCGATGGTGAAAGAGAAAATTTAGAGACCTTAACAAAGACTATTTGGGCTATTCAAAAACATTTGATTCCAAAATCAGAAACACCATCGCCATTTGATAGATACGATCAAGTAGATAAACTGATTGTTAGATTTCAATTAGAAGAGATTGCAAAAAACAAATGGTCTACACCCTCTGAGATAAGTTCAGCAACCTGCAAGAAAATTGAGACTCTAAAACAGTTACATAAAATTCGAAAAGGGGATGATCTTTTAGCTTCTATCTCGTTTGTTTTATCAGAAAACATGTATTCTCATTTAAAACTACACAAAAAGCTATCTCCTAAAGATTTTCAAGAACTCTGTAAGTTTATTAAAAACCAAATTAACGAACAAAAAAATAGCAGCTGTTTAAAAGAAGAAAAAGATTGCATCCACACTACTCAAAAAATTTTATTCCTCTACAAGCTCGCCTCAACACTAACACCTGAAGAGACAAAACACAATCTTGAAACAGCTGTCTCCTACGTCTACAACCTATCCCAAGGTGGATTTATTCCTAATTGCCCTGTGCTAAGACCAGAAGTTTACACATTTATCAATGCAGAAATTTCAAACTTAAAAGAAAAAAGAGTTGAAAATCCCCTAGAGCAAGTTTTAAACACCCTCATGAAATGTTTTTATGAAGCACAAAACATTCCAAAGATAGATTCAGATCTATATGAAGAACTTGAAATCCTGATCTGGAAAATCATGCAAGAGGTCTTTAATCCGGCAGAAAAAATGCCTACTTATATCAAAGAAATTTTAGCCCATGAACTTGCAAATATCACAATCGATCATCCAAAAGAGTCTTTTCAAAAAATTGTTAGCATTTCACTTAACTATTTGAAAAAAACGCAAACTATTGACACAACAAACCTCGAGAAAAAAGCAACATTTTGGTCCCTGCAAAATGATATGATTTGTAAATCCCTTCACTTTGAAGAGACAACCCCTATATTAAAACTGATCTCAAGAGTTTGGAAGAGTGAGGAATCATCACAATTAAGTCATGCCCAATTTATCGAAAAAGTTCTTTCTATCTATCTTAAAAATAACGCTACAATCTTAGAGTGGAAATCTGTTTTACAAGCAAGAATCACAATTCTTTATAAATATTTTTGGTACAATACCATGGCTTCAGAAAAAGAGACGGCGTACGAAAGATTTCTTAGATGGCACTCCCATGACCTTCTTTTATCTACACAAAAAGAATTTCCCGAAATAGTTCTTGCACGGCTTGAAGAGCAAGTAAAACATCTAATTCCCCTTGCCCCCTTCTGCCAAAAACATATCAGATCTTTACAGCTTTTTTAGCCTCGCTTTTTCTAAAGAGCAAATAGAGACCATAAGCTATTGCAGGAAGACTTAAAACCTGCCCCATTAGTAAAAAAGAGGCTGACTGATCAAACCATAAGCTTTGGTCAGACTTCAAAAATTCAATTAAAAATCGAAAAGAAAAAACTGTTGTTAACATAACTCCTGCTAATCTCCCAGCATTGAGCAAATCTTTTTTCTTCCTCCAAAGATTTCCTAAAACAAAAAAGAGGGAAAAGTAAACTAGCGCTTCATAAAGCTGTGCTGGATGTCTTGGCAAGGCGGGGCTACCATCTGCGGGATGTCCAAAAATAATTCCCCAGGGCATGCTTGTGGAAATACCCAGGATTTCTTGGTTAAAAAAATTTCCCAAGCGGATAAAAGATGCTAAAAGCATTGCTGGAACACTGAGATAATCTAGGAGTCTAAAAAATGAAAATTCAGGGTATTCTTTTTCTATCTGTTTAGCAAACAGAAAAACAGAAATGATAATTGCAAAAACAGCACCGTGACTTGCAAGCCCACCCTCCCATGTTTTAAGAATAGAGATAGGATTTTTTAAGTACTCCAAAGGGTATTCGTAAAAAATAATATGACCAAGTCTTGCTCCCAAAACAGTTGCAACCATTACATAAAGTAAAAGTTTTTCAGAAAATGCGTTTGCGATAACATCGCTATTTTTTATCCCATTTCTTGCTAGAAAATTTTTAAACATAGCTGAAAATATATGAAACCCTATCCAGAATCCTAAAGCAAATAAAAGACCGTACCAGGTTAAAGGTAAATTAAAATAGGGAATTTTAAAAAATTCACTACTAGGATCCCAATATATCCAACCTAACATATCACTCCCATAGAATGTTTCAGTTCTACTATAATGTCTCTCATGATGCGTATCAAGATTATTTCACCCGGGAAACATAACAAGCTTTGGTTAAGCTCTGCTATTTTAGAATATGAAAAGCGTCTAACTAAGCTTGCAAAAATCGAATGGGTTTTTCCAAAAGAGTTGAAAATGCCTCAAGAAACCTACTCTCTTTTGGATGTAAAAGGAAAATTTTTAACAAGCGAACAGTTTTCTAATTTTTTAATTTCAAAACCTTCTCATACCTTTGTGATAGGAGGTCATGAAGGACCTTGTCAAAACATTATTGAAAACGCCTCTTTTAAGTTTAGCTTATCATCTTTAACATTTACTCATCAGATGGTTAGACTTGTTTTAATAGAGCAAATTTATAGGGGTTTTGAAATCTTTAAAGGATCTTCTTATCATAAATAGACTGACAAAAAATTTCGCCCCGATTACAATCCTGATTTATTCCTTAAGGGGGTAAAATGCACTTGTCTATCATTTTCTCACGTATTTTATTTGCTATTCTAAGCTTATTTTTCATGACAACTTACATGATGAGTCACCAAAACTACTCATTTGAAATGCAATTGTTGATGGGAGTTTGTCTAGGTGGAACGTTTACTTTGCTGCTTTTTGGTTTTGAATTTCTTTTTAAAAGATGCAGTCTTAGAATTTTTAATATCGCGACAATAGGCCTTTTTTCAGGCTATTTTTTAGGTAAAGTGTTAGTTCTTGTTTTCGACACTGTTATAGACACAACTTCTTTAATCACGACGTTAAACCCGCCTGTAGTTGAGCTTTTAAGAATCTGTCTCTATCTTACCTCTCTTTACCTTGGCACACTACTAGCTTTTCGTTTTTCTGACGAATTCCACCTCTCCATACCATTTATTAAATTTTCCCACACAGTACACAAGAAAAAAGACCTTCTCTTAGACTTAGCAGTTTTATCAGACTCCCGAATTATCGATTTTTGCTCTCACGGAATTTTAAACAATCAACTAGTCGTCCCTAAATTTTTAGTAAAAGAGCTAAAAGCAAACTTAGAATCTCTCGATGAGGGAATCAAATCTAAAGCGAAAAAGTCTTTAGATATTTTAAAAAAATTAGAGACAATGCCTTCGCTGAATCCTCGTTTAAACGAAACTGACTTTCCGGAAGTAAAAGAGTTAACTCAAAAAATGATAAAACTTGCAAGACACTTAGAAGCAAACATATTAACAGCAGATGCAAGCCGGACTCACACTCTTGCAAGTGATGAAATTCTTTTTATAAATTTTTACGCTCTCTCAAATTCTCTAAAACCCTTAACACCTCCTGGTGAGACGATTACAATTAAAATTCAACGGTATGGAAAAGAGCCAAAACAAGGTGTTGGATACCTTGAAGATGGAACTATGGTTGTTGTCAATAATGGTGGTGATTACATAGGCGAAGTTATTGATACGCAAGTTATTTCAGTTAAACAGACAAGCGCCGGAAGGATTATCTTTACAAATGCATTAATAGACGAAAACGCCCACCTCTTTGAGCAAGAACCAGCATACGATCACCATGAATAACATCTTAGGAGTAGGAACAGACATTATTGAAATTGAAAGATTTAAAGATGTAATGAAAGATCGCGGGCAAAAGTTTCTTGATAAAGTTTTTTCCAAACAGGAACAAGAGTATTGCCTCAGGTATAGCGATCCTACAAGTAGATTTGCCGTACGTTTTTCCGCAAAAGAGGCCGTTGTAAAAGCTCTCGGCGTCGGTTTTGGAAAAGAAGTCTCCTTTCTCGATATCGAAATCCTAAATGACCCCTCGGGCAAACCTTTAGTAATTCTTTCCCCTAAATGCCAAGCCCTCTTTCAAAACCCGGTTTTTCATATCTCCCTATCCCACTCCAAGTTCTACGCAACAGCAACTGCTATCGCAGTAACAGAATAACTAGGAATGAACCTCTCGCTGATCATTTTCTAAGAATGCGAGCAGATACAGCGGGTTTAATTTCGCTAGTGTCGATAATTACATCATACCCCTTAAACCCAGGCGTGTAGTCAATAGACTCAATCGAAGGATCACTAAATCAACTCCTTTTGGCACTTAATTATAAGTTGTAATCAAACAACCCATTAATTCAAGATCATAGAACCTCCTAATTGGGAGGTTCTTCTTTTTTTAGTTGATTTTTAAGTGATTGATATCAAAACAGAAAGATTTAAATGCCACAATGTCGTGCCTGACACCACTTGACACCACTGATAAGTGGATAATTTTCATTTTTAGAAGGAAAAGGGCAGATCGTACGTTATCAGAAAGCTGTTATAGTCTTCTGGGTAGGTATTTGCTAAAAATCTATGCGTATAAGCTAGTGTAAGTGAGCCTAAGACCTCAAAGAAAACTGTAAAGGTAGCTCCTACATCAATACTCTGGTGTTTGTACATTCCATACCCATCAAAATGGCGCACATCTATAAGAGTCTTTTTTCCAAGACCAAAGTAGCTATTTAGAAAGGCTGAAAACATATAGTCTTTAAACGCTTTAGCTCTAATATCAAAATTTGCTTTTATCCAAGGGTACCCTCTATTTGCTTGGCCAACAGCACCTAAGACAAAAACTCTCCATAGCCAATCCTCTTCTTTAGTAAACTCTTTTCCGATTGCAGAAGAGAGCTCGAAATTCCAAAGATCGTGATAAGGAACTGCTACATCTCGCAATCTCTGTTTTGGAACTGCGCGAATATTTGCTCCAAGATCAAGACTTAAAAAATCACCCATAATATCGTTTAACAAAAGCTTTCTTACTTGCAAGACAGCGCTTTCAAATCCAAAATTTGTCATAGAGGTACTTTGCAATTCGACCTCTATTTCTGCGTCGAAAGTAGATGAGATGGGGGCTAAAAACCCCAAAACAGCCTCAAAATTAGTTGAATGATAACCTATGGGGTTAAAACCATTATCAACATTTGTAAAAAAACTCGCTTCGAAGGCTGCTTTTGTATGAAAATTATATGGAGGATAAAACCAAGGTTTTTCCTCCAATCCATAAACCTGAAGAGTCGTTATTAAAAAAATAGAGACTCTTTTTATAAACTGTCTCATCTTCAGCTTTTTTCTATCAGAATATTTTCTTTATGGCTATTTTCAGAAAGCCACTTTTCTGCATCTAATGCGGACATACAACCCATTCCTGCAGCTGTAATTGCTTGTCTGTATCTTTTATCACTGACATCACCCGCTGCAAAAATACCCTCTAGTGAGGTGTGTGTTGTCCCTTTTTTAACTTTAATATAGCCCGTAGCATCTAGTTCAATTTTTCCCTTAACAATCTCACTATTCGGCTGATGTCCTATTGCATAGAAAAGACCACGAACTGCAAGTTTCTGTGTCTCACCGCTATTTACATCCTTAACAAGGATACTTTCAAGAGTAATTCCCCCCATCGCCTTTTCTATTGTGTGAGAAAATATAATTTTAATTTTGGGATTTTCTTTTACCCTCTCTTGCATGATTTTAGAGGCGCGGAGATGATCTTTTCTAACAATCATATAGACCATACTTGCATACTTTGTTAAAAAACTAGCCTCTTCACACGCAGAATCTCCCCCACCAATTACAGCAAGTGGTTGATTTCTAAAAAAGGGTAATGCTCCGTCACAAACAGCGCAAGCGCTAATTCCTTTACCCCAAAACTCTGTATGGCCTGGGATTTCCATTTTTTTAGCATATGCCCCAGTAGCTATAATTACTGTTTTAGTAAAAAAATTATTACTTGTTCCTCTTACTGCATAGGGATAACTAGTTGTATCTACTTCTAAAACATCCTCTTCATACACTTCTATATTAAATTTTCTAGCCTGTTCTTCCATCAACCGAATCAGTTCAGGCCCAGTGACGCCAAGCGGAAACCCTGGAAAATTCTCAACTTCGAAAGTAGTTGTCAGTTGCCCTCCCCTCTGGCCACCACTTTTTACACCAGTAAACACAACCGGCTTTAACTCACCCCTAGCGGCATAAAGAGCTGCTGTCCACGCTGCAGGACCTGACCCAATAATAATGATATTCTTTATATCCATTGTTTCCCTCATGAAATTCAAAACAATTATCTAAAAAAAAGATCAAAAAAGCAATAAAAGTTATTGTGAAAATAAAGTCCCATGCGCGAAAATAGGTGCTCAAAACCTTTACTAATTCATCTAACTCTGAAACTAAGGGGGTACCGAGCTTAAGTGAGAAATATTTGTCTAAAAAATGTCTCAAAAACAAAAAATGGTCATGTTATTTTTGACAACATTTCTTTAGAAATTCCTTCTGGCGAATTTTTTGCCCTACTTGGCCCGTCTGGTTGCGGAAAAACAACCCTTTTGCGACTGATTGCGGGGCTGGAAAAAGTTGATTCTGGACGAATTTTTCTAGGAAATGTTGATATCACAAATGAACCGGTTCATAAAAGAAAAATAAACGTTGTTTTTCAAAACTACGCTCTCTTCCCCCATTTATCCGTTTTTGATAACGTTGCCTACAGCCTATTAATTCAAAAAAAAGCGAAGGACGAAATCTCTTATAAAGTTCGTAAACTACTAAAAGCGTTTCATTTAGAGGAACATATTTTCAAAAAACCGTCTGAACTTTCCGGTGGACAACAGCAACGAGTTGCCATCGCAAGAGCAATTGTTAGCGAACCTGAAGTTTTATTACTCGATGAACCTCTCGCAGCACTTGATTTTAAACTTCGTGAAAAACTTCTTATAGAGCTAATTGACCTGCAAGATAAGCTTTTAACAACATTTGTTTATGTAACACACGATCAATTCGAGGCTCTTACAGTAGCTGACCATATGGCTATTATGAACACGGGTGGAAAAGTTGCGCAAATCGGTACACCAAAAGAGATTTATGAATTTCCAAACTCTACATTTGTAGCGCAATTTGTAGGAAATACAAATATTTTTGACGGCAACTTGGTTGTAGAAGATGGTGAAACAAAATTTGAAGTTCCTGATTTAGGAACATTTATTGTATCCCCCCCGCATAACAGCACCCTTTTTTCTCAAAAAGAAGCTGTTATGAGCATTAGACCTGAAAAAATTTTTATATCTAAAAAACCTGTAGAAAATTTTACAAACACACTTAAAGGATCTGTTTCATCTATAGTCTACACGGGCAGATCTACTCTTTACGAAGTGGTTTTAAAAAACAGGATCAAAGTACAAGTTTTTGAGCAAAATGAAGAGCACTTTCCACAAGAAACAATTGACTATGACGACGAAGTCTATCTTTCTTGGCAAAAAGAAAATATTGTATTGTTAGAGGGATAAAATGTCAGAAGCGCTATCTTCGCAACTCTCGCTCCACGTTAAAAAAGAAAAAAACCAATCAAGTTTTTGGAAAAGAGTTAAAAAAGAGTTTCCTTTTGCTATTGGATCAACTCCTTTTATTTGGCAGCTATTTTTTTTCTACCTCCCACTTTTTTTTCTAATCACTTCAAGCGTTATTAAATTATCTCAAGCGGGACATTTTGAAACATTTACTTTAGAGCACTTTCGAACTATTTTTACACCGACTTATTTTCATGTAATAAAAAATTCGCTCTCACTTGCCTTTTTTACAACGTCTATATGTCTGATAATTGGATTTCCATTAGCATATTCGATTGTATTTCATGGAGGTCGCCTAAAAAGCTTACTACTTTTCTTATTGATTATCCCTTTTTGGACAAACTTTATTCTCCATATCTACGCTTGGTTTTTTGTTCTTGAAAAACACGGTTTTATTAATAGCCTTCTTTTATCAACAGGTCTTATTTCTGATCCTATTCAATTTTTGAACAGCTACTTCTCAATATATTTGATGATGGTCTATTTTTACTTACCTTTCATGGTACTGCCAATTTTTTCCTCTTTAGAAAGGTTTGATCACTCTCTTTTAGAAGCATCTCTTGATCTGGGGGCAAATAAAAGACAAACACTTAGAAGAATTTTAATCCCTGTTAGCATGAATGCGATAAAATCAGGCATTTACTTAGTATTTATCCCCTCTTTTGGTGAGTTTGTAATCCCAGAACTTATGGGGGGAGCAAAAGATTTATTTATTGGAAATGTAATCTCTTTATTTGTTATGGATTATCACACAGCACCTATTGGAATTGCTTTTACCGTTATAAGCGTAGTAGCTCTACTCCTTTCTTTAATTGTTTTACAATTTGGCCTTAAACAAGTAACAAAACTCTTAATCGGAGGAACATCTTGGGCAAAAAGTTAAAAGGTCTTATTCCTCATGCATTTTTATTTGTTACCTTCGGATTTCTCTATCTACCTCTTTTAGTATTAGTTGCATTTTCGTTTAACTCTAGGTCGTTCCCCTCACCTTGGGGAAATTTTACTTTAAAGTGGTATAAAGAACTTTTTTCCTCTTCAGGTGTGTGGGAATCATTTTTTAACTCATTTATTGTAGCCTCGACATCTACACTTCTTTGCACTATGCTTACGATGTTTCTACTTTATCTTCTCTTAAGATATAGAACACTTGGCAATTGGTCTACTCTATTTTATGGAAATTTAATCATACCTGAAACTGTTCTTGGCGTTGGACTTCTTAGCTATTTTTCATTACTAAACATCCCTCTTGGCATCCCTACAATAATTATTGCTCACACAGTATTAGGTCTTGGATTTTCCATACCTATTCTTTTTACCCGTTTTTTTGAAATCGATCACAGAATTTTCGAAGCTTCTCGGGTCCTTGGAGCAAGCTCCACCCAAACATTTTTCAAAGTCGCTCTACCTTTAATAAGACCTACTTTTTTTGCAACAGGGCTTATGATTTTTATTATCTCCTTTGATGATTTTGTCCTTACCTATTTTTGCTCTGGTACATCTGCTCAAACCCTTTCTTTATTTTTAGTAGCATCAATTAGATTTGGGGTCTCTCCAGTTATTAACGCATTTGCCTCAATTCTTTTGATTTTGATCATTTTATTAGCCTCGCTATTTTTCTCATTTAAAAAGGAGGCTAGACTTTTTTAATGAAATTTTTTGTTCGTACACTTTATGTAATCCTAATTACCTTTATATTATTTGGAGTAACCTATTTTTCAAGTTACACAACCTCCAAGATTAGAAAAAAAAATATTCTAAACATCTTTGTCTGGGGTGATTTTTTCCCTGAAGAAGTTTTAGAAAATTTTGAAAAAGAGACTGGGATTAAATTAAACGTCAATTTTTATACCTGTAACGAAGAGCTAATTTTAAAATTAGAGAGCTCTGATGGAGTTGGCTACGACATTGTATTTCCTTCTGACTATGGCGTTACAACGCTTAGACAAAAAGGGCTTTTAAAACCATTAGATAAATCTAAATTTGATTTTATGGATAAAATTGAGCCCTATCTTCTAAATAGACCTTTTGATCCGAATAATGATTTTACAATCCCTTATTTTTGGGAAGTTTATGGAATGGCTTATGAAAAAAGTAAGATTGACTCTACCTATAAAGCCTCTCTTAAAGATCTATTTGAAGGTGATCAAAAAGTCATCATGACGGCTGATCCTGTAGAGGCAGTAGATTTTGCCTCTCACTATCTATTTGGATATAAAAAATACCTTACTAGTGATGAAAAAAAATCTGTAATCGATCTTCTTAAAAAGCAGAAAAAACATGTTGAGGCATATACAGACGACCGCGTTCAATATATGATTTCTTCTGAAAACTGCCCTTTAGCAATTCTCAGGGTCTCATTTTTTTGGAAAAATTATGAAGATCTTTCTCACCTTAAACTACTACTACCCAAAGAGGGGATTTTTACTTCAATAGAAAATGTCGCGCTTTCTAAAAATGCAGAGCACTTAGATGCAGCTTATCAATTGATTAATTATATCTATAAACCAGAGATTATGGCTAAACAACTAGATCTCTCTCCTCTTTTCCCTGCCTGCCAAGAGACTCTACTCCATACAAATCTTATGGAACTTGAAAGATATCCAGAATTATTCAAAGAAATTCAAAGAAGAAACGACTTTTTTTTCACTCACTATGTAATTCCACAAGAGAGTATTCGTGAAGCTTGGGTTGAAATCAAATCATAAAAAGTAGGCATATACTCTATGCCTACTCCCGAGTAGACGGGTTTCAAAATTCAATTAGCTTGTTAAAATTAATCAGATTTATAATCAGACTCTAGTTTATTCCATTCTCGTAAGACAGCATGACCCATCCTAACTCCCCAAAATGATTCTGTATCAATAATAGGGCGGTGTATAAATAGTTAGGTTAAATTTTATTTGATAAGCTAAAATGTTTAACCAATCACTCTGAGGAGGTCAAACATATGAGAACTTGCTGTCCTTCGTGCGGTTCATTCGCTTTTAAAAAAAATGGAATAAATCAACATGGAGATCAAAACCATAAGTGCTTAGATTGTAGCCGACAATTCGTTTTAGATCCTCACAATAAAGTTATTTCAGAAGAAACTAAGACGTTAATTCGAAGACTTCTTTTGGAAAAACTTTCATTGAGAGGTATTTGCCGCGCGGCCGAAGTCAGCCTGCCGTGGCTATTGGACTTCATCAAACAAGAGTATGCCGGAGTTCCGCATGATTTGAATGTGCAAGTACCTCCGGAATCAACGGGCTTAATATTAGAACGCATAGAAGCGGATGAACTTTGGTCTTTTGTTGGCAGCAAAAAAAACCGAGTGTGGATTTGGCTTGCTTTAGATGCCTTAACTCGTCAAGTTATCGCGTTACATGCTGGTGGCCGTTCTGAAGATGATGCTAAAGCATTTTGGGCTGAAATTCCAGAACCTTATCGATCTGGTTGCGATGTTTATACAGATGAGTGGGGAGCCTATGAGGGCGCTATTCCTCCCGAAGTTCATTTTGCAGTAAAAAAAAGTCCGGGAAAACAAGTCTTATTGAGGGAGTTAATTGCATTTTACGCCAGAGAATCAGTCGATTAGTGAGAAAAACAGTCTCTTTTTCTAAAAAATTAACAAATCACTTAGGTGCAATACGATATTTTCTTAGCCACTATAACTTGTGGGCATATCAAACGTTTTGCGAAAAATTTCAACTTGTCGATTGTCTAATCTTATAGCCTAACCTTAATTCCACCGCCAATAATAGCAATTGTATTATTTGATGTATGAACAAGATTACGCCACTTTAAATCTCCCACACCTGTTTTATTAATTAATGTCTTTAATTGTTCAATATGAGCTTTAGATATAACAAGATCTTTTCCTTGTTTTCCTTCTATGTATCGACCTATCGAAAGCTCTCTTAAACTAGATAAGTGATAATGTGATTTTGGAATTTCATAAAAAATTTGGTCAGGAACTTCTAATAAATCTAATTTGTAGTCCTCTATGCATGCACGTAATATTTTCCCTCCTTCAATTCTAGTTTTTCCTATTTTAATTATATAATTTGGTAACCAAGGAAATATAGCTGCTGCTCCTTCGTAGGATGAGGCTCTAAAATCAATCCATTTTCGCTCCTTATTTTTCTTATCCATGACCTTTACAACTTCATCTATATGCTGAGTCACTATTTGCATAAGCTTAGAAGGGACCCTCCAATGGATTTTTATCTCCTTTTTGAACATTTAAAGAAGAAAAACAACGTCGAGACACTAAATTAGTTTTATCATATATATTTAAACCTAATCTTTTTTGATTAAAAATTGTCACTCTTATTGGTACGCTAGATAAATAGATCGATTGATTTCTTGCTACTAACATAAAAACTTTTCCTTTGTAAAAAATATGATCAAAAAATTAGAAATTTATAGTGATTTAAATCTGATTTGATAAATTTTACACAGCATGTGTTCTTCATTTTTATCACGATTTGGTCGCCGATGAACGAGACCGTTTGGTTTCAAACCGTTGATGGAAGCGTGTGAAAAGCAAGGTGTAGGGGCAGAGTAAAATTATCAATGCAGATTTAAATCACTATAATCTAATTTTGTTTTTTAAATGCTCAATGTAATTTTAAAAAAAGAAGGAATGCTTGGGCGGTTAACACCCAAAAAAGAAATCTGTAGAAACTATAAATAAATTTCTATTCATTAACGAAATTGTACGAGATTTTGCTTTTAATTTCTATGAAATAAAAAGGTAGAGGAGTTTTAAGCCGCTCTACCCAAACCAAGAAAAATTTAGATATTGATTTCAGCTTTTTTCTTTTTAATAAAAGCTACGACATCTCCTACCGTTTGAAGAGTCGCTGCTTCTTGCTCTGAAATTTCTAAATCTAGTCTCTCTTCAAACGTCATGATGAGCTCTGTCTGATCAAGAGAGTCAGCATTCAAATCTTCTACGAAAGATTTCTCTTGCGTAACTTCCTCAGGATCTACTCCGAGTTGTTCTACAACAATATCTATTACTTCTTTTTCTATTTCGTCCATACTTAATTTATCCTATATGGTTTTTGTTAATAACTTATGCCTTATGCAGTCATCCCGCCATCAACAGCTATTACTTGCCCTGTAACATACCGAGACTCGTCTCCAGCCAAAAATAGCGCTGCATAGGCTATATCTTCGGACATGCCAAATTTTCCCATTGGCACATCCTTAAGTAAAGATTCTTTTTGTGTATCTGTTAGCTCATTTAACATGTCCGTTGCAATACCGCCAGGGGCTATGCAATTTACTGTAATATTTCTAGAAGCAACCTCTTTTGCAAGAGACTTTGTAAATCCTATCATTCCAGCCTTTGAAGCAGCATAGTTTACTTGTCCCGGATTGCCTTTTATTCCTACAACGGATGAAATATTTATAATGCTTCCCGCACGTTGTTTAATCATAGTCCTTACAAATGAAGAAGACATATTGTACACAGATTTTAAATTTGTATCGATAACAGTGTCCCAATCCTCTTCTTTCATTTTCATTAAAAGGCCATCTCTTGTGACTCCGGCATTATTAATAAGAACATCAATTTTTTCAGCTTTTTTTAAAAAAACTTCTGAAAAATTTTCAACTTCCCCTTTATGTGAGACATCAACTTTAAAAAATTCAATTTTTTGATGAGGATCTATTTTAAACTGACTTAAGCTTAAAACAGCCTCTTTTCCTTTTTCATCGTTTGTTCCAATAATATAGACATGAGCACCCTCTTTAACAAAAACCTCAGCAATCCCCCGGCCGATACCCCTCGTTCCCCCAGTAATAACTACATGTTTATTAACAAGTCGCTGCATGAACACTCTCCAAATCACTTATTTTTTCTACGCTAATTGTTGGGGCTGTCACCCCAATTTTACGATTCATTGCTACTAACTGTGAGGGCCCGATTTCATAAAAATGAGAGGCCTCTTTTTTCACCATTGCTTCAACACATTTCATCCATTTAGTTGGCGATGCTACCTGCTCAATTAATGATGTTTTTATCTCCTCAATAGTTTCTACAAAATCACCAACTACATTCATTGCTAAAAAAATATCGCTTTTTTGAAAACTCATCTCCTCAATTAAGGGAGTCAAATTCTCTTTTGCACTGTTCATAAGCGGGCTATGAAATGCTCCAGAAACTGGTATAGGAATAATTTTTTTCGCCCCTCTCTCCTTTAATTCATAGGTAATACTATCAATATTTTCCTTAAGACATGCAACAACAATTTGACCAGGAGAGTTCACGTTTGCAATCCAGGCATGAGTTTTAGCAATTTCCTGTTCTTCTAAACCCATAACTACAAGCATAGATCCCGGATATTTTTCACACGCCTCTTGCATGTATCTACCCCTTGCTGCCACAAGCTTTAAACAAGAGGCAAAACCGAGTTTTAAGGAAGCAAAAAGCGCTGTATACTCACCTAAACTAAGCCCACCAGTCATTTGGGCCTTTAAATCTGGAAACTGCTTTTTCATTACAGCTAAAATAGCAGCACTCGTTACAAAAATTGCAGGCTGACTATATTTTGTCTCTGTAAGCTTTTCCATAGGCCCGTCAAAAATAATTTTCGATAAAGAAAGAGATAGAAGATCATCAGCCTCCTGAAAGACCTCTTTTGCCTCTAAAAATGAGTCATAAAAATCTCTACCCATGCCAGGACGTTGGGCGCCTTGACCAGGAAATATAAACGCATTCTTACGAAGAAGTGCCATTTTTAAAATCTCCTTCTACAGTTAAAATCAGAGAACCCCATGTTAATCCTGCACCGAAAGCAACTAAGAGGAGGTTATCTTTATTTTTTATCTTATGTTCAACACTTATTTGTTCGAGCGCAAGGCCAATAGAAGATGCTGAAGTGTTTCCATAGTGTTTTACAACATTTACTACGCGCTCTTGTGGTATTTGACATCTTTTTGCAATTGCGTCTATGATTCTAGTATTTGCTTGATGAGGAACTAGATAGGCAATATCTAACGGATCAAGCTTTGCATCGTTTATACAAGAAACAGCGGCTAACTCCATTCTACGAACAGCGTGGCGAAAAACTTCTTTTCCATCCATTTTTAAATAGTGCATTCTTTCATTCACTGTTTCAGTTGTCGCAGGATTTCTACAACCCCCTCCAGGTAAATAAAGAAGGCCACTTTGCCCCCCATCAGCTCCCAAAGAAATTGTCCCAATTTCTAATCCTGGTCCCTCCCCCCTAATTAAACAGGCGGCTGCCCCATCCCCAAAAAGAATACAAGTATTTCGATCTTTATAATCAGTGATAGATGAAAGTTTCTCAGAGGCTACTATTAAAATATTTTTATACATCCCTGAAAGAATAAAAGATTTTCCGATTGACAGAGCGTAAATCATACCTGTGCATGCAGCCTGGATATCGAAAGCTGCCGCATTTTTTGCTCCAATTTGAGCCTGAATTAAACAGGCTGTACTTGGAAAAGTATAATCAGGGGATAAAGTCGCTACAATAATTAAATCGACATCAGATGGGTCTAATTTAGCTCTTTCTAGAGCTATTTTAGCAGCCTTAGCTCCCATATCAGAGGTGTACTCCCCCTCATCTGCTATATGACGCTCTTTCATTCCTGTTCTGAGGAGAATCCATTCATCAGAAGTGTCAACTAATTTTTCTAAATCTTGATTCGTAAGAATCTTTTTAGGCAAATAAGTTCCGAGAGTTGAAATATACGCTTTTTTACCTGTCATATAATCTATTCCGCTCGTGACTTAAAAATTAATTCTTTCATCACATAACCCCTATCTTTAAATTTACTGCAAGCTTACTTAAGCTATCTATATGGCATCTTTAACAAAGCACCCTAGTATTAACTCTGAGTATCGATTTAGCTTAACTTAAATAAAAAGGATTTAGCTTCAAAAATTCCCTATTATTGAATTACTATCGTTATATATTTTACCGCAGAGGTTTTATTAAACCTAGTGCTTTTTATCTTTAATTTGTCTAAAATCACGAAAATATGACGTACCCTCTCGCGCTTCAAAAATTAATTTCCTTTCTAAGAAAATTTCCCGGAGTAGGAAAAAAGAGTGCAGAAAGGTTTGCTTTTCAACTAATTTCTTGGAAAGAGTCAGACCTTTTAGGGTTTTCAAACCTTCTTAGCCAAATAAAAAAAGATTTACTTACATGTAATACGTGTAAAGCTTTATTTGAAAAAGAAAAATGCCCTTTTTGTGACGTTGAGAAAAGAGATTTTAATCTCCTTTGTGTCGTAGCATCAGCTAAAGATATTTTTACAATTGAATCGACAGGCATTTATAATGGCCTATACCACGTAATTCCAGGCCTTTTATCTCCTGTTGAAAGATTCGGGCCAAGCGAGCTCCAATTTTCAGAGTTAAAAGAGAGACTTTTCAACATCCATGCAAAAGAAGTTATCCTTGCTCTTGATTCAACTATAGAAGGCGACGCAACAGCTCTTTTTCTAAAAAAAGAGCTTAACAAAGAAGGTATTAGCGTTTCGAGACTTGCTATGGGGATGCCACTTGGAAGCAGCCTTGATTTCTTAGATGAAGGCACTTTGTCAAAAGCTTTTTCATCAAGACTCCCAGTTTAATCTTCATTAAATCTTTATTTCATGATAAGCTATTTCTATAAAAACTAAAAGGCGCCCTATGGAAGTTTCATTTTGTTTTCCTAAATCAGATTTTTCTTCAGGAATGTTCGAATTTCCTATCTTGCGTGAATCTTTAGGGAAATTCGAACTAACTATCTTTACAATCGGAAGCGTAGCGCTCTATCCTGTAATAGGAGCGATCACAATTATAGCCGAAATCTATCTTTCCTTAAACTCCCTTTACCACTCTCTCAAAGTCAAAAAACATAAAAAGCCGATACCTACCCATTCAACACCCCTAGTAATTTTACGCGATAAAAGAATCGCCAAGCTTGAGAGTCGTGAAAACGATATTCCCCGGCAAGTAAAAGAAATGATTCCTTCCCTAAAAAAAGAACTACTAGAAAACTATGAAAGAATTAAGGAAACGGACTTTGATGCAGCAATAACTAAAGGAAAACTTCAAAGAAGACTCACCCCACTAATTTTATATAATAAAATAATTGGTGAAAA
>Ga0194110_10004258_pt1 | contig 17362 bp, 15 predicted proteins | sample TA2Kig1200mmetaG_FD_146192 | JGI IMG/M metagenome (GOLD analysis project Ga0194110, IMG submission 146192) | Freshwater microbial communities from Lake Tanganyika, Tanzania - TA2015032 Kigoma Deep Cast 1200m | ecosystem: Environmental > Aquatic > Freshwater > Lake | place: Tanzania: Lake... | reverse complement strand
GCTATAAACCTGGCTCAGCTGGGCCTTGCCCACCATGTCGCCCTTTTTTAACAGAGCCACATCCTGGCCGGGACGCAAAACGCCGCTCACTACCTTGCCCACGGCGACAAGGCCCACGTATTCACTGTAGTCCAGATTGGTGACCAGGAACTGCAGGGGCCCCTCCGGGTCGCCGGTGGGAGGGGGAATGGACCGGAGAATGGCCTCAAACAAGGGGGTCAGGTCCCGGCCGGTATCGTCCGGGTCCAGGAGGGCGATCCCGGCCTTGGCGTTGGTATAAAGCACCGGAAAATCCAACTGCTCTTCGGTGGCGTCCAGATCGATGAACAAGTCGTAGATTTCATCCAGGACCTCTTTGAGGCGTCGGTCCGGTCGGTCAATTTTATTTATTACGACAATAGGGGGCAGGCCCTGGGCCAAAGCCTTGCCCAGGACAAACCGGGTCTGGGGCAGAGGCCCTTCGGTGGCGTCCACCAGGAGCATGACCCCGTCCACCATGTTCAAAGTGCGCTCCACTTCGCCCCCGAAATCGGCATGGCCGGGAGTGTCCACGATATTGATCTTGACCCCCCGATAGGTGATGGACATGTTCTTGGCCATGATAGTGATGCCTTTTTCCCGCTCCAGGTCCAGGCTGTCCAGGACCCGCTCGGCCACCGCCTCGTTTTCCCGGAAGATGCCGCTCTGCCAGAGCATGGCGTCGGCCAGGGTGGTTTTGCCATGATCCACGTGGGCAATTATGGCTAGGTTGCGTAAATCGTCTCTTTTGGGCATAAATCCTGTATTGCCGCCGTCCCTGGCCGGCAGGCGTTATCCATCGGTTGGAAGTCCCGGGGGTGGAAAAAAAGAATTGCCAAAACAAAAGCAGCCTCCGGGGGAGGCTGGGCAGTGAACAGGTCTGGTGGCGGGGCCCAGAATCGAACTGGGGACACGCGGATTTTCAGTCCGCTGCTCTACCGACTGAGCTACCCCGCCGCAAGAGCGCTTGAATATTTATATTTATAGGACCGAAAGTTTTTTGTCAAGTTCAAATCCGGCCTGCTATAAAATTTCTCCCGTATTTCACTGTGTGCCCCGGATTCCTGCCAGGTCACGTACCTTCCAGATGGCCGGGCACCGCGCCACGGCAACGCGGCTTCCCAAGGACAACTGGGGAACCAGGAGCGATGGTGATAAATTCGTGGACCTTTCCCATGGAATCTGCTACCATGGCCGCACTAGTGCTATGCCCTTGGGTGTAAGCCGGTCTTTGGCCAACCTGCGCTTGCGCCTTGAATTTTTTACCTCTCCCGGTTCTGTCAGAAAAATATGGGGAAAGCAGTCATGCCCGGACGAAAAGTTTTTGTTGTGGATGCCGCAGACCAGGATGTGCAGGCGCTCAGTGACATTTTGAGGACGGGTGGCTATGAAGTAGTGCCATTTCCAGGACCGGTCGGAGATCTGGAGCAGGCTGCCAGGTTATCTCCCGGCTTAATTATCCTCAATATTCAATCGGAATTCGGCCTGCAGCGATTTCGGGAGCTGAAAAGCCAGCCTGGTCTTAACCCGGTCCCCATGCTCATTATTCTGGAAAAGTATGACCCGGACTTTGCCGCCCGGTGCCTGGAAATCGGCGCCGAAGACTTCCTCCTCAAGCCCTTCCAGCCCGCCGAGGTGCTGGCCCGCATGGCCGTGGCCCTGAAATTCCGGGAACGGGAACTGCGCCTGCAATCGGTCCAGGACCGCTACCACCGGCTCTTTGAAGACAGCCCCCACGGTATTTTTGTCACTGATACTGTGCCACTCCCTGACGGTCGTGGCTCGGACCAGGGCCGCCGCATCCTGGATTGCAACCAGGCCTTGCGCACCCTGCTGGGCTACGAGGACCCCGAGGAAGTCCTGCAGCTTGATCTGGTGAATGATTTTTTTTATTCTCCGGCCGACTACCAGCGTTTTCAGGAACTGGCGCAGCAGGCCGGAGAATTCGGCAGAATCAAGGTAAACCTGAAACACCGGGACGGTCACAAGGTTACCGTCCTGATGAACGGCCAGGTGCTCGAGGGGCAGCCGGACCGCGTCATCGCTTATACCGACCTGGATCTGGATCTCTCGGAGCCTCCGGCCCACCTGCCGGCCCACATCACCGCCCTGAGCGGCCGCACCTCCCGGAAAAAATCGCTCCTGAACCTGATCTCCCGCCTCCTGCCTTTTGCCGGCAATATCCTGTCGGTGCTGAAACTAACCGAGCTATTGGGTGACCGCTATGAAAAAGTGAAAAAACTGGGACAGGGGAGCTACGGCGAGGTCTGGCTGGTGCTGGACACCGAAGCCGTGGCCCATGATCAGTATTATGTGGCCAAGATTCCTTTTTCCCGGGGCTACAATAAAATGTTTCGCCGGGAGGCGGATATCTGCCAGAAACTGGGGCCTCATCCCAGTGCGGTGCGGTTGGTGGATTCCCTGGAGGAGGGCGGCCGATATATCATGATCCAGGAATATGTCCAGGGACAGACCCTGCAGGACCTCCTGGAGGAAGGAGAATTGCCGGAGCCCTGGAGGGAAAGGATCATCCTGAAATTAATCGATGTGGTGGCCTTTGCCCATGAACAGAACATCATGCACCGGGACATTAAACCCAATAATATCATGGTAGGTCCCCAGGACACCGTCAAACTGTTGGATTATGGCGCGGCCAAGGAACTGAAAGACCGGGACATCAGCGCCACCATGGTGGGCTCCCGCCCCTACATGGCCCCCGAGCAGATCATGGGCGCCAGCGAACGCCGGAGCGATGTTTGGGCCATCGGCGTCATCATGTATCTGCTCTACACCGGGCTCCTGCCGTTCTACGACGACCTGGAGAAAAACCTCATCGATCTGATCCTGGAAAGCGAACCGGTGCCGCCCCATGAGGAAAACCCCGACATTCCCCCGGACCTGGAAGCCATCATGCTGAAGTGCCTGAATAAAGATGTGGCGGAGCGCTATCCCGACGCCCGGGCCCTCCAGGAAGACCTGCTCCAGCACTTTCCCGATTTCGGGCACGACCCCATCGATATGAGGGCAGACCACTCCCCGGAGTGATCGACTCCGTGACAACTATCCCGACTTAATCGGAGAAGTTAGGCCGTTTTCGGTTTCTGGTTTCCAGTTTCCGGTTGAAATATTATCTATTTTTAGATAGTTGAGATATCAGCTTGTTGCATTCCAAATCGAACATGGTATTACCAAGGAGAAATCTTCTTCACTAAAAAAACCGGGACAGGTTATCCACCCGTCCCGGCTTTTGGTTTATGGCACTTCAGGCTTTTATAGGATTAGTACATGCCGCCCATGCCGCCCATGCCGCCCCCCGGAGGCATCTGCATGGGTTCTTCCTTCTTGGGTTTTTCGGCGATCATGGCCTCGGTGGTGAGGAGCAGCGAGGACACGGAAGCCGCATTCTGCAGGGCAAACCGGGCCACCTTGGTGGGGTCGATGACGCCTGCGGCCATCAGGTCTTCGTAGACGCCGGTCTCGGCATTGTAGCCGAAGGCGCCGCTTTCTTTGCGCACGTGCTCGGCCACTACGGAGCCTTCGCCGCCGGCGTTGTTGGCAATCTGCCGCACCGGCTCTTCCAGGGCCCGCCGGATGATGTTGATACCCAGTTGCTCGTCGTGGTTTTCCAGCTTCATGGCATCCAGAGCCGGAATGGTGCGGATAAAGGCCACCCCGCCGCCGGGCACGATGCCTTCTTCCACCGCCGCCCGGGTAGCGTTCAGGGCGTCTTCGACCCGGGCTTTCTTTTCCTTCATCTCTATTTCGGTGGCTGCGCCCACCCGGATGACGGCTACGCCGCCGACGATCTTGGCCAGCCGTTCCTGGAGTTTTTCCCGGTCATAGTCCGAAGTGGTCTCATCGATCTGGGCGCGGATCTGTTTGACCCGGGCTTCGATCTTCTCCCGGGAGCCGGCGCCGTCGATGACGGTGGTGTTGTCCCGGTCGATGTTGATCTTTTTGGCGGTGCCCAGGTCTTTCAGGGAGATATTTTCCAGCTTGATGCCCAGGTCTTCGGAAATCACCTGGCCGCCGGTGAGGATAGCGATGTCTTCCAGCATGGCCTTGCGGCGGTCGCCGAAACCCGGTGCCTTAACCGCGGCCACCTGCAGGGTGCCCCGCAGCTTGTTCACCACCAGGGTGGCCAGGGCTTCGCCTTCCACGTCTTCGGCGATGATCAGGAGGGGTTTACCCATCTTGGCGATCTGCTCCAGGATGGGGAGCAGATCCTTCATGGCGCTGATCTTTTTTTCGTGAATAAGGATAACAGGCTCTTCCAGGCTCACGTCCATCTTTTCGGGGTTGGTGACAAAATATGGGGAAATATAGCCCCGGTCAAACTGCATGCCTTCCACCACTTCCAGGCTGGTCTCCATGCCTTTGGCTTCTTCCACCGTGATGACGCCTTCTTTCCCTACCTTGCTCATGGCGTCGGCGATGATGTTGCCGATGGTGGGGTCATTATTGGCGCTGATGGTGCCTACCTGGGCGATTTCCTTCTGGTCCTTGGTGGGTTTGGAGATCTTTTTGAGCTCCGCCACCACCGTGGCCACGGCTTTGTCAATGCCGCGTTTTAAGGCCATGGGGTTGACGCCGGCGGCCACCAGCTTGGAGCCTTCCTGGTAGATGGCCTGGGCCAGCAGGGTGGCCGTGGTGGTGCCGTCGCCGGCCACGTCAGAGGTTTTGGAGGCCACTTCCCGGACCATCTGGGCGCCCATGTTCTCGAACTTGTCCTCCAGCTCGATCTCTTTGGCCACGGTGACGCCGTCCTTGGTGATGGCCGGGGCGCCGAAGGATTTTTCGATGATGACGTTGCGGCCTTTGGGACCCAGGGTTACCTTGACGGCATCGGCCAGAGTGTTGACCCCCCGCAGCATGGACTCCCGAGCCTTGATATCATATTTGATTTCCTTAGCTGACATATGTCACTACTCCTCTCAGGCAAAATTTATAAGCTTCATTAGAAAATTAGATAATAGGCAGGGATGGAGAATTAGTCTTCGAGAATGGCCAGGATGTCGTCTTCCCGCATCATCAGGTGCTCTTCGCCTTCCACCTTGATTTCGGTGCCGGCATATTTGCCGAATAGAATCCGGTCGCCGGGCTTCACGGTCAAGGCCACCCGCTCACCGTTGTCCGTCAGCTTGCCGGAACCCACGGCGATGACCTTGCCTTCGATGGGCTTTTCCTTGGCGGTGTCGGGAATAAAAATGCCGCCTTTGGTCACCTGCAACTCTTCGGTCCTCTTCACCAGAACCCGATCATTCAAGGGAATAACCTTCATTCTGAAACCTCCTGATATATTGTGGTAATAAAAATTGAAGGGCAATGTTATTAGCACTCGATGGCGGTGAGTGCTAACAATGATAATTTAAACCGATCTGCCGGAAAGTCAAGGGGGAGGGCAAAATTTTTTTGGGCCAGGGGAAAAAATTTAGCATGCTCGGCAAACATAAAAATGCCCCACTAAGGGGCATCCGTAATGAGTTTGATCGTGGCCTGAAAGGAGGGAACTGGGGCCTTTCTGGGGGCTGTGATTTTGCTTTATGTAAAGATTTGACTATTTAGTATTATTAATAAAAACTGGCGGAGGGGGTGGGATTCGAACCCACGTGGAGGTTATGAGCCCCCAAGTCGATTTCGAGTCGACCCCGTTACGGCCTCTTCGGTACCCCTCCGCATGTAGGGCAGATGTACGAGGAGATTACCGGCCGGGTTTCGCGGCCTTCCGGCGCTGGCGGAAAAATTCCTGGATGAGGCTGCGGCATTCGGCTTCACAGACGCCCTGAACCACCTCCAAACGATGGTTCAGGCGGGTGTCCTCCGGGAGGCGGTAGAGCGACACACAGGCCCCGCCTTTGGGGTCCGGGGCGCCGAACACTACCCGCCGCAACCGGGCCTGCAGCAAGGCTCCCAGGCACATGATACAGGGTTCTATAGTAACATAGATAGAGCAACCGGGCAATCGGTAATTGCCCAGGCGGGTTGCGGCCTGGCGCAGGGCGACAATTTCAGCATGGGCCGTGGGATCATGACTGGCAAGGGGCCGGTTGGAGCCCCGGCCGATGATCTCTCCGACCGGATCAATAACTACGGCCCCCACCGGGGCCTCGCCCCTGTCCCAGGCTTCTCTGGCTTCCCTGAGGGCCTCCTGCATCAGGGCCTGGTCATCGAACCGGCCGGCGGGGAGCCGGAGTTCACGGTGAAACAGGTCTGGTTTCACGGCAGGGTGGCGGGATTTTCCGGTTTTTTCAAGATATTCTGGGCTTCCCGGACATACTGGGCCAAGAGTCGGAGGGCTCTGTGCTCTTCGGCCTGGATCTGTTGATAGCGCTGCCGGGCCTCGGGGTTAGACTCCAATCGTTGCATCTCCTCCAGTGTTTGGATCCGGCGTTGGTGGTGTTCCTGCAGCATTCGGCAACGCAGGATCAGCAACTGCCCGGTGAGGCGGGCCTGAGCTTTGCGGTGCGCCTGGGCCATTTTCAGGTAACGGAGGCACTCGGGAAAGTCGTTGTCCTGGAGGGCTTCCAGGGCTTGGGAGCGATAGTATTTCCCCGGCAGGAGCCCGGTTTCTTCCAGCGGCTCCGCCAGGAGTTTACGCCCCATTCGAAAGAGAAGGTTGACTCCAAACGCCATTTACTGGTTCGCAGCTATTATGGCCGATTCAGGCCGATCTCTGGAAAACTAAAATCCCCCCTGTTCGGCAAGTTAAGCCTTTTGGGCCGACATGCCGGCTTCCACCAGGCGCAGGATGGTTTCCCGCAACTCCGGCAGATCCTGGGTCATTTCGTCGATGCGCTCCGCCACTTGGCGATAGTCTTCGTCTTCCTTCACCCTGGCCCGGGCCAGGGTATCCTGGATGGTTTCATAGATGCGCCGGTCTATCCGGAACATGCCGATTCCGGCGCCGATGAGTTCCAGCAGGCCGGTAGTGATATGGTGGCCGGTGAGTTCTGCCAGGGCTAAATCTGCGGCCAGGCCGGTCAACCCTCCGGCCAGCGCGCCCGGTACGGAAATCTCCACTTTTGCCATGGTCGTTGTTCTCCTCTAAAGAAAACTTTGGGTTAACGGGCTGTGTTGGCTGGCCCTACTGCAACTGGGAGGGCGGCGATATCCGGATCTGGGATAATCCCTGGACCAGTTTCTCGGTTTCCACGAGCATGCGGGCCACATGCCGGTCCTTTTCCTCCAGCCGACGTTTCAGGTGCCGCACTTCTTCATGCAATTTTTTTACTTCCGAGGATTTAAACAGGCTTTTGAATCTGGCCAGGGCCAGGGTGAGGCCCACCCCCAGAACCAGGCCGGTGCCCAGCCCCAGGATATATTCCATGGTGTTCGTCCCCCATAAATGTCTTACCTAAAAATAACAATATATCACCGGGTTGTCAATTAATTAGGCCTGATCCGCCATCCCTTGAAAAAAACCGGCCGCTCCGGGCATTATCTTCCCGGCCCACCCCCGCACTTTCTCCCTTAGGATTTGCCAATCCAGGGTCAGCAGCTCCCGGTGACGCATCAACCAGCGGCCCTGCACCATCACTTGCTGCACGTCTACGGCCCTGGCGGTATAGACCAGGTGTGAGAAGGGATCGTACATCGGCGTTAGATGAGGCTGTCGTAGTTCCAGGACAATGAGGTCTGCGTCTTTGCCCGGGGCCAGAGAACCGGTCACATCCTCCAATCCCAGAACCTGGGCGCCCTGCCGGGTGGCCATCTCCACCACCTGGCGGGCCGGCAGCACCGTGGGGTCCTGGCGGACCACTTTGTGAATTTTGGCCGCCAGACTCATTTCACCCCAGAGATCCAGATTATTGTTGGAGGCGGCGCCGTCGGTGCCCAGGCCCACGATGGCCCCCTCTTGGATCAGTTCGGCAACGGGAGCGACACCTGCAGCCAGCTTCAGGTTGCTCTCCGGGCAATGGCTTATTTTCACCCCCCGGCGGGCTAAGAGTTGCCGGTCGGTCTCATCCACCCAGACGGCATGCACGGCTACGGTTTTTTCGTCCAGGAGGCCCAGACTGTCCAGGTAAGCCGTGGGACTCAGCCCTGTCTGGTGTCTGATCTGATCGGCCTCCTGCCGGGTCTCGGCCAGGTGGATAAAAAAAGGCAGGTTATGGGACCGGGTGAGGGCCTTGGCCCCCTGCAGGGTGCCGGCGCTGCAGGTATAGGGGGCATGGCAGAAAAGCGTGGAGGTAATCAGGCCGTCAGGTGACCTGCGGCCGGATTCGATGAACTCCCGGGCTACCGCGAGGTTGTCCGAACCATCAGGCACGCCGGGAGCCGGAAAATCGATTACTCCCTGGGCTGTCACGGCTCGCAGACCGGCCTCGGCAAAGGCCTGCCGGGCTCCGGCCTCCCAGAAATAGGCGTCGGCCACGGTGGTCACCCCGCCCCGGATCATTTCCGCCGCGGCCAGGAGGGCCCCGGTGTAGACAAAGTCATAATCCACCCAGCGGCTTTCGCCCGGGAAAATATGCTGGTGCAGCCATTGCTCCAGGGGCAAATCATCCGCCAGACCCCGAAACAGGGTCATGGCGGCGTGGCAGTGGGTGTTCACCAACCCCGGCATGACCAGACTGCCTCCGGCATTCCAGTACTCCGTGGCGTTGGGCAGGTTTTGAATGCCCGAGGCCTGCCCCACAGCCGCGATCTTGGAGCCCTGGATGGCCACATAACCCTGGTACCACGGCCGGCTCTCGGGCTCCAGGGTGAGCAGCAAGGCATTATAAATCAATAGATCATGACCCATGGTAATCCTGCCGGCTGGGGCTATAACAGAAAAAGATAATTAACACTCATCTGGAAAAGCTTATCCGCTCAACTCCGGTCCCCGGCGGCCAGGTTCAGGAGGCCGCCGGCCGCGATGATCTGCCGGTGACGGGGGGAAAGCTCCACTCTGACCCAGCATTCCTGGCCGTTGACCAGCAGGGGTAGCTGTTCATTCCCAGCCAGCAGACGTTCCCGCAGGTTGGGAAGAAGCAGGCGGTCCCCCAACCCTATCTGGTCATAATCCCGGGGATCTTCGAAAACGAGGGGCAAGATGCCGAAATTGATGAGGTTGGCTTTATGGATGCGGGCAAAACTCTTGGCAATTTTGACCCGGACACCCAGATAGCGGGGGGCCAGGGCCGCATGTTCCCGGCTGGAGCCCTGACCATAGTTGTCTCCCCCCACAATGGCTCCTTCCCCGTTGTTTTTGGCCCGAGAGACAAACTCGGGGTCAACGGCGTGATAGACGAATTCGCTGATGGCCGGGATATTGCTCCGGAGGGGCAAAATCTGGCTGCCGGCCGGCATGATGTGGTCGGTGGTGATGTTGTCCTCCACTTTCAGCAGCACCCGGCCCTCCCAGGTATCCGGGACGGGGGGAAACTTGGGAAACGGCTGGATATTGGGCCCCCGGATGATCTCGCAATCCTGGCCGGGGTCCAGGGGTGCTTGTAACTGCCGGTTTTTCACCACAAACTGCCGGGGCTGCCTGAAAACCGGATAGTCGCCCAGCCGCCGGGGATCGACGATTTTACCGTGCAGGGCTGCGGCCGCAGCAGTTTCCGGGCTCACGAGATACACCTGGTCGTTTTTGGTGCCGCTGCGTCCGGGGAAATTGCGGGGAAAGGTGCGCAGTGAGACGGTGCCAGTGGCCGGGGCCTGTCCCATGCCGATGCAGCCCAGACAACCGGCCTGATGAATCCGGGCCCCGGCCTGGATAAGGGGCAGCAGCCCCCCCGCCAGGGCGACGTTTTCCAGCACCTGGCGGGAGCCGGGATTTATATCCAGGCTCACCGAGGGGTGGATTTTACGCCCGGCCAGGATCTTGCCCACTATCATCAGGTCCCGGAAGGAAGAATTGCTGCAGGAGCCGATGGCCACCTGCTGCACCGGGAGACCTTCTACCTCGCTGACGTCTTTGACGTTGTCCGGCGAGGAAGGGCAGGCGATCTTGGGGGTGAGGGAGCTGAGGTCCAGTTCGATGATTCCCTTAAAGCCCCTAAAGCTGGTGGCTCGCAGAGACCGGTGGGCGGCCACCCGCCCCTGGCTGGCCAGGAAGCGTCTGGTCATGACGTCCGAGGGAAAGACGGAGGTGGTGGCCCCGAGTTCGGCCCCCATGTTGGCGATGGTGGCCCGGTCCGGGACGGACAGGGTCTGAACCCCGGGCCCGAAGTATTCCAGTATCTTACCCACACCGCCCTTGACCGTAAGGATGCGGAGCAGTTCCAGGATGACGTCCTTGGCCGACACCCAGGGCGGCATCTTGCCGGTGAGGTGAACCCCGATAACTTCGGGCATGATGAGATAAAATGGCTGGCCAGCCATGGCCAGGGCCACGTCCAGGCCCCCGGCGCCGATGGCCAGCATCCCCAATCCCCCTCCGGTGGGGGTGTGGCTGTCGGACCCCAGGAGGGTTTTGCCGGGAATCCCAAAGGCCTCCAGGTGCACCTGATGGCAGATGCCGTTCCCCGGGGGGGAAAAATATATCCCGTAGCAGGCGGCAAAAGACTGCAGAAAACGGTGATCATCGGCGTTCTTAAAATCCGTCTGCAACAGGTTGTGGTCCACATAACTCACCGATACTTCAGTGCGCACCCGGGGCACGCCCATGGCCTCGAACTCCAGGTAGGCCATGGTGCCGGTGGCGTCCTGGGTTAAGGTTTGGTCTATTTTCAGAGCGATTTCTTCCCCCGGAGTCATCCGGCCGGAAACCAGATGAGCTTTGATGATCTGTTCGGTTACGCTGGGCATGGGTTACTTCCTATCGAGCTGGCAATTTAGTGCGGTTTTCGGTTTCCAGTTTTCGGTTGTCTGTTTTCAGCAAAAGCAATAAGTTAACCAAAAAGATTCAAAGCCTGTAGGTAGGCGTTCAGCTATCAGCAATCAGCTTTCAGCAAAAAAAACAGGTTAGTCAAAATAATCGAGAAACCAGCGATCTGCCATCTTGGAATACCTATTTGAATTTAAAGCATTAGCTGACGGCTGAAAGCTGAACGCTGAACGCTTACGCCTGTAGAATCGATCAGGCCGACTGGGTGAACTTAATCTTTAAGCTGCAAGGTGCATGCTTTAAAACATGATCAGTAAATTTAATCCGAAATCCAAAAACTGCAAAACAAAATCCAAAATCCAGAAACTGGAAACCAGAAACTTAAAACCGATCAATCCGCGCCTGTCAAATAATCGATCAGGACATCCGGGGCGTTGCTGCCGATATAGTCCAGGCTTAAGGGGAGCACAGGCCTCAGGTCGGCGATAGTGTCGATGTTCCAGACAGCCACCATGAGATCGGCGTTGCGGGCCGCCTGCACCAATTCCGGGGTGACGTATTGAAAATTCAACACCAGGGCTTCGGCTGCGGCATTTCGGGCCAGGGCAGCGGGGTCAACAGGACAACCCACGAAGAGAACGCCGGTGTGCAAACGAGGCTCCAGACGACGCAGCTCCTTGACGGCCGGGTGCCAGAAGGAGATGACATGGGCCTCGGCGAACAGATCGTGGTCCTGGAAAAAGGCGGCCAACGGCAGCACCGCTCTGGGGTCTTTGAGCTCCACAAAGAGATGGCCCCGGCCCCGCACCTGCGCCACTACTTCCTCCAGGCTGGGCAGACGCTCCCCCATCCCGGCATCCAGGCGGCGCAGTTCCTCCCAGGTCAGATCGGCTACCCGACCCTGGCCGTCAGTGGTCCGATCCACCGTGGCATCGTGAATCACCACCAGATGGCCGTCCCGGCTGAGATGAACATCTATTTCCACAGCCTGCACGCCCATCTCCAAAGCCCGGCGGATGGACCGCAGGGTATTCTCCGGTTCATAGGCCTTGGCCCCCCGGTGTCCCATTATCTTAAGCATTTTTGAACCCCTCAGAACAATCGCCGCACGAAATTAACCACTTTTCGACATAACTATATCCTATTTCTGGCTTGGCCGCAGCCTCTTAACAAATTTCGCTATGCTCCTGACTTATAAAAAACATTAAAAAAATAGAGTGACCAAAAAAAAATAAAAATAATATTTACAACTCAAATCTATTGATGTATAAGAAAAAACTATTATGGTTAATTTCAGATAGGTATCTTTTAATTAAGTTAACATTGCGTTGAACTCGGAGTTGCAAGGAGGCAACCATGACAACGATCAGGACGGATCGCCGAGGCCAGCCGCCGGCAGGATTGCAGGTTAGTGAAAAGGTTCGCAAATCTGCATTGACGAATATTGCCGGCGGCAACTCTTTTCTCACCTCGTTGCTTACCCTTAAGAAACCCATCCTGACCCAGGATGCGCGTTTCCAAAAGATTCTCAATCTTATTCCCCTGTATGCCCGCACCGACCTGCCGGTATTGATCACCGGCGAACCCGGCACCGGCAAGGAGTTGGCGGCAGAGGCCATTTGGGCTTACAGTCCGCAACGGGGGCGGGAGTTTATCAAGCTTAACTGCGCCGCCGTGGTGGAAACAGTGGCCAACAGCGAATTGTTCGGGCATGTGCGGGGGGCTTTTACGGATGCGCACCGGGCCAAAAAGGGAAAATTCGAACTGGCCCATCAGGGGACTCTGTTTCTGGATGAGATCGGTGACCTGCCATTGTCAGTGCAGCCCCGGCTTCTCCGGGCGGTGGAATCGGGGGAAATCGAGCCGCTGGGAGGTGAAAGCCCCGTTGCCGTCGAGGTTCGCCTCATTGCCGCCACCAACCAGGATTTAAGGGGGCTGATGCTGCGAGGGAGTTTTCGCCGGGATCTGTATGACCGCCTGAGCACCCTGTTGCTCCATCTGCCGCCGCTGCGGGAACGGCCAACCGACATCTTATTTTTAGCGAATTATTTTGCCATCCAGACAGCCCAGGATTATGGTCTGGGGCCGGTCTACCTGTCCAACCAGGTGGAGAAAAAGTTGCTGGCCCATCCCTGGCCGGGGAATGTCCGGGAACTGAAAAACGTTATTGCCCGGGCAGTGCTGCTGCGGGAGGAGGTGGCCATCAATGAAGTGATGCTGGACTGTGTGGAGCCGGTGCCCTGCCGGCGTGAATCCTCCCCGGAGGACGACATTGCCACTCTTCCCACCCGACCGCCCAAAACTGAACTGGTGGAGCTTTTGCGGTTGGAACAGGGGAATATTTCGGCCATTTCCCGGAAGCTCGGGGTATGCACCAAGACGATTTACCGCTGGCTGAAATATTACAAGATAGAACTCGAGCAATTCCGGCAGGTATGCGGGCTATAAGGAGAAAAAGTCACTCCCGGAGATAGAATAAGCTTACCTCTGGCGAAAGTTCTTCTAGGTCGGCAAGCCGGGGAAACAGGGCAGCGGCGGTTTACACCTTTGCCCTTTACGATGGGAACGACCTGGGAATCTTGAAAAAATAAGGCTTATCAGGCTTTCTTGACTTTTTCAGCCGATGGCTGGCAGCAATTGGTTGAAGTCTCGCAAAAAATAGTCAGTTCTGTCTCTGGCCATATTTCAGTGTCAGAAATTTTGTGCCGATAAATACAATAAGGTGAAATGGATTTTTTGAGCAAAACCGGGTTTGCCCTGGATACGCTTCGAACCCGGATGGGCGCAGCTACTGACATCTTAGAGAACTGGCCATATGGAAGATCAGAAAAAGAGAGTTTCTCCGGGTAAACCGACTGACCAGGAGGAAGCAGCGGCAATCGCCTCTCGCAGGATAAAGGAATACACTAAACATAAAGAAATTATGGGCCTGGTGGCCAAGAAGAGAGAGATGAGAGAGCAACGCCGAGCCCGAAGATATGTTATTAATAGAGAATTACTGGAAATTAACGGCGCCCCGGCCAAGGGCCTCAAAATTCTGGACCTGAGCAGTAACGGCGCCCGGGTTGAACTTCACTTTTTGCCTCCCTTTATGACCCAGATTTCCCTGAAGTTCATCTTGCCGGAAGCCAACAAGGTCTTTCAGGTAAGGGGACGAGTGTTGTGGTCCAAAATAACCCCCACCAGGGGGCGTTACGAAGTGGGAGTCCAATTTTATCAGAACTATTGGGAAATCGATCAGTTATTGCGGAATGCGCCTCGGCAGGAGTAAAAAGGTACACTACACAGCATAGGGAGATTTCAAGGGCCGACTCCAGCCGTCGGGGGCGAGGGAGTCCGGGAGGCCGGCCAGCGTTTCAGATAAACCAGCAGAATAGCCACCGCCGCCGGCGTAACCCCGGAGATGCGGGCCGCCTGGCCCAGGGAAAGGGGGCGGATGTCTTTTAATTTCTGGCGTACTTCGTTGGAAAGGCCGGGGACCGCGTCGTAGTCGAAATCCACCGGCAGACGTTTCCTCTCCAGATCGGCAAACTGCTTTACCGCTTCCAGCTGACGATTAATATATCCATCATATTTATATTTAATTTCCACCTGTTCGATAATGGCCGGGGGCGACGGGGGCGTCTCGCCGGCCAGGGCGTAGAGAAAAGCCAGGTCCAGTTCGGGCCGCTTGAGCAATTTTAGCCAGGGCGTCGGCTCTTTCAAGATGCTGGACCCCCGTTCCTGCAATGCTCGGTTGACCTCGGGCCGGGGGAAAAACTTTTTCCCGGCCAGGCTGGCCTCCTCCTCCCGGATCCGGCGCTTTTTCTCCTCCAGGGCCTCCAGGGCTTCCCGGTCCACCAATCCCAGTTCAAAACCCATTTCCGTCAGGCGCTGGTCGGCGTTGTCCTCCCGGAGCAGGAGGCGATATTCGGCCCGGGAAGTAAACATCCGGTATGGCTCCCGCGTGCCCTTGGTCACCAGATCGTCCACCAAAACAGCCACATAGGCCTGGGAGCGGTCCGGCAGAAACGGCGGTCGCCCCAGAACCTGGCAGGCGGCATTGACCCCGGCCCACAGCCCCTGGGCCGCGGCCTCCTCGTAGCCCGAGGTGCCGTTGATCTGCCCGGCCAGGAAAAGACCCCGCACCGCCTTGGTTTCCAGGGTGGGGAGGAGCTGGGTGGGGTGGACGTAATCGTATTCGATGGCATAAGCCGGCCGCATGATTTCGGCTTCCTCCAGGCCGGGAACGCTGCGGAACAGGGCTAACTGGATGTCCACCGGCAGGCAGTTCCCCAGCCCTTTGGCGTAAATCTCCTGGGTCTGCAAACCCTCGGGCTCCAAAGTCACCTGGTGGGAGGGTTTGTCGCTAAAACGCATAACCTTGTCTTCCAGGGAGGGGCAGTAGCGGGCGCTGATTCCCTTGATGACGCCGCTATAGAGGGGAGAATGCTGGATATTATCCTTGACCCAGCGGTGGGTGGCCGCAGTGGTGTGGGTGACAAAGCAGGAAACCTGCGGCCGGTTGACTGACGGGGTCCGCCAGGAAAACGGTCGGGCCTGGTCCGAGCCCTCCAGACGGGCCATGGCGCTAAAATCTATGCTGGCAGCCCGCAGCCGGGGTGGGGTGCCGGTTTTCAGGCGGCCCAGGTGAAAACCCAGTTCCCGCAGGTTTTCCGCCAGGCTGGTGGAGGCGAACTCCCCGGCCCGGCCGGCCGGGGTCTGATGCGGCCCGATATGAATCAGGCCGTTTAAAAACGTACCCGTGGTAATCAGAACGGCCTTGGCCAGGTAACAGAGCCCGTAGGATTCCAGAACACCCCGGACCCGGCCGTCTTCCACCAGGAGGCGGTCCACCATGGCTTCCCGGATCTGGATGCGGGGCTCCTGCTCCAAGTAGGCCTTCATGGCCAGACGATAGGACTGTTTGTCGCACTGCACCCGGGTGCCGCGCACCGCCGGCCCCTTGGAGGTGTTCAGGAGCCGGAATTGGATCCCGGTCTGGTCCGCCAGGAAGCCCATCAGGCCGCCCAGGGCGTCGATCTCCTTGACCAGATGGCCCTTGGCCAGCCCCCCCACGGCCGGGTTGCAGGCCATATGGGCGATGGTGTCCAGATTCAGATTGAACACCAGGACTTCCAGGCCCATGCGGGCCGCAGCCAGGGCCCCTTCGCAGCCGGCATGTCCGGCCCCCACCACGATGAGATCGTAGGTTTTCGGATAGAATGTCACCAAATTTGGTTTTCAGTTTCCAGGTTTTCGGCTCCCGGTGAATAATGCAGTATTTTGAGAGAAACGGGGTGTTGCTTTATTGCATTTTCACCTGACCCTGGTATTATTAAGGTTGAAATAAAGCGGGTTCTAGTTTAAAAATTAAGACCGTTAGCTTACATTCGGATGCCTGAGGCTGCAACTGGATTATTTACGAGAGGAGAAATAAATATGAGCGGACAGCATCGGACTTTTGCGACCTTTGAACCCAAAGGCGAGATCACCGTGGCCCAGAAGCCGGACAAACTGGTGAAAATCGTCTTTTATCCCACCACCGGCGATAAGATGGAACTGGTGATCCAAAAGGATAACGCCTTTAATCTGGCCATGGAGATCCTGCAGCACGTCTATCGCTTGGGCGAGCCCCAATAAACCCCCTGCAACGCTGATCCGGGAGAGGGATGGCCCTGCTAGTGCCAGTCAACCTCCCGGAGCAGTTCGATAAATTCCTCCGATTCGGTATACTTCTTTAATGATTCCTGGTAATTGACCCAGTCCTGCCAGATGGCCAGCCACTCCTCGTTGTGCCAGTAATAGGTGGTGTCCTCCCCCTTCTCCTTGACTCGCAGGAACTCATCATATTCCTCCTGGCAACCGGTGCAGAAACGGTAAGGACCGTGATAGCGCTTGTACATCTCCTGGGAGTCGAACTGGACGCCGCACATGGAGCACCGGGCCAGACAGCGCTTGCACTGGAGGAATTTGCGGATAAACTCCAGTTTTTTGGCTTTTTCCACTTTGGCCTTCTTTTTCTGCTCCATCTGTAAGCGCTTTTCAATATCGATGACTTTACTCATATCAAAATTTCCTTGGCAAGGGTTTCCGTCTTGGATAACGGGTGGGCTCGTTCATGCCCTGGCTTCTTGCACCGCAGAGACGCAGAGGGCGCAGAGTTCTTTCCCGCTGATCTCTGCGTCTCTGGGGGGCATATTTTAATCGGTCCGGGATTTTCGAGCCGATCAGCCTCTGGCTAAATGGTTTCTCGAAGATTTATGTTTATAAAATAACAATCTTTACAGGGTGAGTCAATGATAGTCGGACTATGCCTGACCGGTATTCAGGGGTATTGAAGCTGAAACGTCAAATACCGCCCTAAAGATTGGGCTCCCAGTCATGAAAATATTTTCTTCGGGCAGGCACGGGGGCCGGCAAGGAGGGCAGGCACGGGGGCCTGCAAGGAGGGCAGGCACGGGGGCCTGCAAGGAGGGCAGGCACGGGGGCCTGCCCCTACATAGAGATTTATATGGAAAAACCGGAAACCCTCTCATAAGGTGAGTATCAGCGGCAGGATCATGGGGCGCCGCTCCAGCAGTTTGAAAAAATATTTCCGCAGGGCCT
>Ga0194110_10004253_pt1 | contig 17370 bp, 9 predicted proteins | sample TA2Kig1200mmetaG_FD_146192 | JGI IMG/M metagenome (GOLD analysis project Ga0194110, IMG submission 146192) | Freshwater microbial communities from Lake Tanganyika, Tanzania - TA2015032 Kigoma Deep Cast 1200m | ecosystem: Environmental > Aquatic > Freshwater > Lake | place: Tanzania: Lake... | reverse complement strand
CGAGTAGAGCCCGCTCGGGCCGAGCACGAGGTGGTCCACCTTCTGCTCCGGGTCGATGCCGTCGCGGTCGGCGAAGACGTCGTGCCACACCGTGTATCCCATGCCGAGATCGGCGACGAGCCGGGCCGTCTCCTCCTCCGCGAGCGCGTCGGCGAGGATGTGCCGGATCTCGGGCGGCGCCGAGCGCACGAGCGCGGCGTCGTACGGGTCGGGGATCTCGACGCCCCGTCCCGCCCACTCCCGGATGAGGGTCAGGTACCGCTCGCGACGCCACCCGCCGGGCTGGCCGTAGGCGCGGGCGCGGGGGCGCGTGTCGGGACGGGCGGAGGGGGCGGATGCCGCGGGCCCTCCCGACCACTCGGTCGCGGTGGTCGTCCGGCCCCGGTCGTAGGCGCTCCGCGCCTCGGGGGTGCCGACGAGCTCCCAGGCGCGCTGCACCTGCACGAACAGCGCCGCGTCGCCCCCGGTGTCGGGATGCGTCTCGCGCAGCCGGACGCGGTACGCCCGGCGCAGGCCCTCGTCGTCGACGTCGGACTCGACGCGGAGCACCTGGTATGCCGAGAGCGACATGGGACTGTCGAACACTGTGGGATTCTTCCGTTCCGCCGCGCGGATGCGGCACCGTTCAGCCTATGACGGCGGCGACGGGCCGGTCCTGTGCGCGAGCCGTGCACGCCATCGGGGAACGCTGGGCCGCGGGCGAGTTCGCTCAGGGCGGGCGCTGACTTGTCGCAGATGTACGCCGGGGGCGGTGTCGTGCGTACATCTGCGCCCACTCACGGCCACGAGCAGGGGCGGGGCGGGGGCTGGGCGCTAGTCCCAGAGGGGCGGGGCGGGGACGAAGGCGAAGGCCTCGGCGACGAGGTCGGGCGACACGTCCTCGTGACGGCGCGGCGTCCAGGACGGCGAGCGGTCCTTGTCGACGAGCTGCGCCCGGATCCCCTCGCGGAGATCGGGCTGCGTCGTGGCGAACCACAGCACGAGTCCGTACTCCTGGGCGAGCGCGGCGCGGAGGGACGGCAGCGCGCGCGCACGCCGCACCGCCTCGAGCGTCACCGCGACCGCCAGGGGCGCCGAGGCCTCCAGCCCGTCGGCCGTCTCGCGCGCCTCGGGTTCCGGCCGGTCGCGGAGGCGTCCCAGGATGCCGCGGACGTCGTCGGCCGCGAAGGCGTCGTCGATCCACGGACGCGCGGCCTGCAGCCGGGACGGCTCGGGCGTCTCGTCGAAGAGGAGCACGAGCTCCGTCGGGGTCGAAGGGTCGGCCCGGTTCTGCAGCGCCTCGGAGAGGGCCGGCAGATGCGCCGCGGGCACGAGGTGGTCGGCGAATCCGGCGTACAGGGCGTCAGCGGCATCCATGGTCCCGCCCGTCAGGGCGAGGTACTCGCCGAGGCGACCGGGGGCGCGGGACAGCAGCCACGACCCGCCCACGTCGGGGGTGAAGCCGATGCGCGTCTCGGGCATGGCCAGACGCGAGCGCTCGGTCACGAGACGGATGCGGGCGTGGCCGGCCAGGCCGATGCCGCCGCCCATCGTGATGCCGTCGGCGATCGCGACGACCGGCTTGGGGTAGGTCGCGATGCGGTGGTCGAGGGCGTACTCCTCGCGAAAGAACGCGTGGACCTCGTCGAGGCGGCCCTCCACGACCATGTCGTACAGCGCGCGCACGTCGCCGCCGGCGCAGAAGCCGCGATCGCCCGCGCCGTCGAGCAGCACGGCGTCGATGTCGCCGTCGTGCTCCCAGCGGTCCAGAGCCAGGGAGAGCCGTCGGATCATGTCCAGGTCGAGCGCGTTGATCGCGCGCGGGCGGTGGAGGGTGAGGTGGCCGACACCGCGGCGAGTCCGCACCAGGACCGGGGCCTCGTCACCGTTCTGCTCGTTCACGCCCGCCACGCTACCTCCCCGTCGCGTCCGCCCCCGCGACGACCTCCGCGCCGCGCGCCCCGGCGATGCGTGCGTGACGGGGGCCGGCGCGGATCGGATGCCGCCGGTGCGGGCGTTCGTGGAAATGGCCTCCCATCGGCCAGGATGGACAGAACGCCCGTTTCCGACGAGAGGTGCCGCATGCCCGACGGCCAGGTTCTGCAGTTCGCGGAGCTGACCAAACGCTTCGGCGCGGTGTCCGCCGTGGACGGCCTCACCGCCCGGGTCGCGCCGGGCCAGGTGACCGGCTTCCTCGGTCCGAACGGCGCGGGCAAGACGACGTCGCTCCGGATGCTGCTGGGGCTGGTCCGTCCCACCTCCGGCACCGCCACGATCGGCGGGCGCGCGTACGCCGACCTGGAGCACCCCCTCCAGACGGTCGGCGCGGCGCTCGAGGCCTCCAGCTTCCACCCCGGCCGTTCGGCCGCGAACCACCTCGCGATCCTCGCGCAGGCGGCGGGCCTCCCCTCGCGCCGCATCGACGAGGTGCTCGGGCTGGTCGGCCTGGCCGACGTCGCCGGCCGCCGCATCGGCGGGTTCTCGCTCGGCATGAGGCAACGGCTCGGGCTCGCCGCCGCCCTGCTCGGCGACCCGGGCGTCCTCGTGCTCGACGAGCCGACGAACGGCCTGGACCCCGAGGGCATCCGGTGGATGCGCTCGCTGCTGCGCTCCCTCGCCGACGAGGGCCGCACCGTCCTCGTGTCGTCGCACCTCCTCGCCGAGGTGCAGCAGACGGTCGACGCGCTGCTCATCATCTCCGCCGGGCGCCTCGTCTTCCAGGGCGACATCGACGCCCTCGCCGACCCGGACGAGTACGCCACCATCGTGGACGCCCCGGATCGGGACGCCCTGCTGCACCTGCTCGACGAGCGCGGCATCGGCTACCAGGTCCTCCGCAACGGCGTCACCGTCCGGCACTCCGAGCCCGCCGAGCTCGGCGCCCTCGCCGCCGGCGCGGGCATCGCCCTGTCGTCCCTGCAGCGCAAGGGCGCGAGCCTCGAGGAGATCTTCCTCGACCTCGTCAGCGGCGCACGCGTGCACCCCAGTGCCGCGGGCGACGGTCCGGTCGCCGCTCCCGCGGAAGACGCAGCCGCTCCCGAGGCGACCGCGCCCGACGTCGCCCCGGCGCGCGCGGACTGGGCCGCCCCCGACGCGGCAACCGTCGAGACCCCTCCCACCCCCGCCTCCGAGGAGCAGCGATGAGCCTGGTCGCCGCCAGCCGGTCCGAGCTGACGAAGCAGTTCACCACCTCCCTGTGGTGGGTGCTCGCGCTCATCCTGGTGCTGTACGTCGGGTTCACGACGGCGCTCCTCGGGCTGACCTTCGCGGGCGTCTCCACCGGGCGTCTGCCCGGGTCGTCCGGCCCGCCGATCCCCATCGACGGGCTCGCCGCGCTGGTCTACAGCACCGCGACGTCCGTCGGCTACGTCTTCCCGCTGCTCATCGGCACGCTGATGGTGACGGCCGAGTTCCGGCACAAGACGCTCACGGCGACCTTCCTCGCGGTGCCGCGCCGGGGGCTCGTGCTCGGGGCGAAGTTCGCCGTCGGCATCCTGCTCGGCCTCCTCTACGGCGCGATCGGCATCGCCGCCGCCGTGGGCGCCGGCGCCGGGTCGCTGGCCGCGTTCGGCGTCGACACCGCCCTCGGCTCCGCCGACACCTGGGCCTTGTTCGCCCGCATGCTGCTGGCGTACGTGCTGTGGGTGCTCGTCGGCATCGGCGTCGGCACCGCGGTGCGCAACCAGGTCGCCGCCATCGTCATCGTGCTGGCCGTGACGCTGTTCGTCGAGCCGATCGCGCGCACGGTCGCGGGGTTCGTCGACGGCATCGACCAGGTGACCCGCTGGCTGCCGAGCGCCGCCAGCGACGCCCTCGTCGGTCAGACGATCTTCACCGCCATGTCGGCCACCGGCGGCGAGCAGCCCGCCTGGTGGGTGGGTGGTCTCGTCCTGCTCGGCTACGCCGTGGTGCTGCTGCTCGTGGGACAGCTCTCCACCTGGCGCCGCGACGTCAACTGACCGCTTCCCGGCGACGCACTCCCGAGACGGAGTCGTGCCCGGGCGGAGGAGCGCCCGGGCACGACCGTCTGATCCGGGTCAGCGGCAGCTGGCCGACGGGTAGTCCAGCGGCACCGTCTCGACCACCTTCTTGCCGTCGACGGTCGCGCTGGCGGTCAGCGTCACCGTGCCGGCGGGGATGGTGACCTGACGGGAGGCGAACGCCGCCGACGCGGTCTTGCCCGCCGACAGGGACCCGAACGCCTTCGACCCGAACGGGCCCTGCGCCGTCACCGTCACCGGGAACGTCGCCGCGTTGCGCACCGTGACGACCTGGGTGACCTTGCCGGCCACGCAGCGGGCGGCGGCCGTCCCCGAGACGTCCAGGCGCGGGGCCGCGACCACCTCGACCGTCGTCGTCACGCGGCGGTTGTCGGGTGCCACCTCCTCGTCCTGCTCCATGTCGAAGATCGGCAGACCGTCGGCGGCGAAGTGGACGCGGCGGACGAACATGTCACGGCCGCTCAGGCCGTTGTTGTCGGTGCGGGCGTGGAAGACGTAGAGCAGGTTATCGTCCTCGTCCTGCGACCACATGCCGTGACCGGTGCCGAGCTGCCACGCACCGTTGAACAGCCCCGACTTCTGAATGGGGTAGTTCAGCTTCGTCCACGCGGCGGGCGAGGTCAGGTCGACCTTCGCGCCGGCCTTCGCGGTCGCGAGCCCGGTCGTGTAGGTGTCTCCCACCGTCGAGCCGGAGTAGATCATGTTCAGCATCCCGTCCTTCGCGTAGACGTTCGGCCCCTCGGCGATGACGTTGTCCCACGCGTACTCCGGAGCGAGGATGCGCACCGGCTCCGACGTGAGCCGCGTCGGGTTCGCGGGGTCCATGCGCGCGATGAAGAGCGCTCCGAGCTGCTGCCACACGTAGTACGACTGGCCCGAGTCCTGGAAGTAGGTCATGTCCAGCGAGATGGTCTGGACGGGGTTCAGGATGCCGCCCCCGGACCGCAGCACCTTCTGGGCCTTGGTCCAGTTGGCCGGGACGGCCGGATCGAGGTCGCGACCCTGCGCGTCCTTCTTCAGCTGGATGATGCTCGCCTGGCCCGTGAACATGTCCGGCCGCCCGTTCGCGCCGTTGTAGCAGGGCATGAACAGGATCGAGAGCTTGCCGCCGATGACGTGGTACTCGGGCGCCCAGAAGCATCCGGTCATGACCCCGCCGTCGGCGTCGGTGTCCCCGCGGCGCAGGAGGTCCACCTCGACGTTGCGGCCCGCGCGGACCGCCTCGTCGGACAGGTCGCCGATCGAGTCGGCGACGCGGATCGGCATGTGGGCGCCGCCCTGCGGGTCGATGTTGCCGCCGTAGATGTCCTCGGTGGCGATCATGAGGAACTTCTGCCGGCCGTTCCAGTCGTACCGGAACACCGAGGGGTCGGCGCGCTCGTCCGCGAACGGGGTCGCGTACTCCGTCTGCTTCACCGAGCCGGTGACCTCGTACACGCCGGGCGTGGTGGTGTCCACGGCCGAGAGGGACGCGGCATCCCACTGCACGGCACGCGTCGCGGTCGACCCGTCCGAGTAGGACAGCTCCGCTCGAGCGGGGAGGGCCGCGGCATCCAGGGTCGTGTCCTGGGCGACCTTCACCGGGGCGAGGTCCGCGACACCGGTGTTCGCCACGCGGCCGAAGCGCACCTCGAGCGCGGCGAGGGTCTTCGCGTCGACCGGCACGGTGTTGCCCGAGTCGAAGTCCGGCACGCCCGCGCCGTCCGCTCCTGCGGTCGCCGACACGACGCCGCGTCGCACGTCACCGCGGGTCGCGCCGTCCGCCAGATCGGCGAACGACGTGTACATCGCGGCGCCGGCGTCCGAGGTCCAGGAGACGACGTAGCGGTCGGATGCCGCGTCGTAGACGGCCGCCGGGTCGTTGACGCCGCTCGTGACGCCGACGTTCACCATCCCGACCTCGTCGTAGGTCCGCAGGTCCGCGCTGCGGACGAACAGGACGCTCGAGGTCTGCGTGCCGTCGGTTCCGCCTCCGCGGGCCGTGCGGGTCGCGACGATGCCGTATCCGCCGTCCTCGAGGGTGAACAGGTGCGGGTCCCGCAGGCTGCGGATGTCGCCCTCGCGCGGGCCGTTGGCCGGCACGGGCACCGCCGTCTTGGGGAAGAAGATGCCGTAGTTCTCGTTCAGCGGCTCCCACCCGTCGGCATCCGACACGGCGAGGTGCATGCTCAGGGCGACGTCGGCGTTGTTGGCCTCCTCGACGCGGGTCGGCACGCGGTTGTAGGCGAGCAGCTGTGCGGTCGCGTCGGCCGGCAGCACGGTGATGGCGAACGTCCGGTCGGCGGTCGCGCCCGTGGACGCGTCCGTGATCCGGACGGTGATCGAGCCGTCCGCGCCTGAGACGGTGCCGTCGCGGACGACGATGCCGCCGTCGGTACGGGTCACCGCGACGGTGGCTCCCGTGGGGGCGGCCGGCAGGGCGGTGCCCGCCTCGAGCACGGAGGGGATGACGAAGCGCTCGGCCAGCCGCGCCGCACGCTGGTCCGCCGTCTCGGTCGAGGGGGTGACGGTCACCGTGATCGTCTGCGTCGCCGAGACGCCGCGGATGCTCGCGGTGGCCGTCAGGCGGGCCGACGCGGCGGGCTGCCCCGCCACGGGGGCGTTGACGGTGCCGTCGGCGGCGACGAGACCGGGGTCGCTCGAGGTCCAGGTGACGCGACCGCCCGCGGTGGGCAGGTCGATGTCGGTCGAGGTGGTGCGGTCCGCGAGAGCGAGACCGTCGAGCACGGCGCGGGCGCGGGCCTGCAGTTCGGCGGCGTGCGTCTGCGCGTCCGCCTCCGCCCCGGCCGCGACCTCGCCGCCGGTGAGCGCGCGGTCGTAGACGCGGAAGGCCGAGACGGAGCCCTGGAACAGCGGGTCGGGCCAGGGGGCGCGACCGATGGTGTTGAGCGACTGGTCGACGACGTCGGCCGGGGTGCGGTCGATCGCCCCGTCGGCGACGCGGACGCCGTCGATGTACAGCGAGGCGCGGCCGGTGGACCCGTCGACGATCGAGGCGACGTTGACCCACTGGTCCGCGGTCACGCCGCAGGAGCCGGAGGGGACGAGCCGCTCGACGCCGGCGGACTTCACGCCGACCAGCGGCGAGCGCCCGGAGGCGCAGTTGAGGGAGGCGAAGAAGTACTCGGTCGCCGCCGACTCGTTGCCGATGTTCCAGAGGAAGTGGAACCCGTTGAGCATCGCCGACGACGCCTTGACCTCGGCGACGACGCTCGCCGACCGCTCCCCCGCGAGGAGGCCGTCGGGGAGCTCGACCCAGTTGCCGGTGGAGGTCTTCGCCCCACCGCGCAAGGTGAGGCCGGTGCCCGTCCAGTCCGTGGACTGCACGTTGCGCACGGTCGCCGGCCCGAAGGACGACCCGGGGGCGGTGTTGGGAACGCTGGCCCCCGACGTCTGCGTGAAGGCGTAGGCGGCGACCAGCCCGTCGTCCGGGACGGCGGCCGACGCCGCTCCCGGGGCTGCCACCAACGTCGCCGCTCCGACCGCCCAGGCGGTCAGCAGGGCGAGGCGTCGTCGAGTTCGCATGAATCCGGCTCCTTTGCTCGGTTCGCCCGCGTGATCCCTCCCTGGCGCCGGCCGAGCGACCGGACCGGGGGATCCGCGGTGGTCGTGATGTTAGCGGCAACATGACGAAGGTGTCCAGAGCCCCCGGGCGCCTGCCGCGGCGCAGGAACGCTTGTGCACCGTCGGAAGTGAGCGGTAACATCACGACGATCCCGACCCCTTCCGGGTCGATCGTCCATGCGAAGGAGCTGGAACGATGACCGCACCCCCGACGCCCTCGACGCGCCGCCGGTTCCGCACCCTGTTGACCACCGCCGTCGGCACGGCCCTGATCGCCGCGGGCCTGGTGCCCGTCGCTCCGGCGGTCGCGGCGGCATCCATCCCCTCGTCCGGCCTGCGCGCCGAGTACCTGTTCGACGAGACCGCCGGCGCGTCCGTCACGAACAGCGCCCCCACCGCGCTGGGCGCGGCCACGGTCGTGAACGGGACGGACGCCCTGTGGACCGGCTCGTCGCTGGTGTTCACGGGAGGCGCGAAGACCAGCCCGACCGCCAGCTGGGTCCGCCTGCCCGACAACGTCCTCTCCGGCGCCCGGTCGGCCACGATCACGATCGAGACCAAGCTCGACGCGTCGATGAAGAACAACTGGAACTTCCTCTGGAACATCGGCAGCGACGCGCCGACCCGGTCGTACTTCTCGTCGGTCCGGGACAACCCCCGCACCGTCATCACGACGAACGGCGGCGGCGGCGAGGTGAACGCGCGCTCCGGCTCGCCCCTCACAGCCGATAGGTGGTACAGCCTCACCTCGGTCATCGACGGGGCCGCGGGACGGATCACCTTCTACGTCGACGGTGCGCAGGTGGCATCCACCCCGACCTCCCTCTCGCCGGCCGACATCACCGACCAGACCCTCAACGCGATCGGACGCGCGCCCTACCCCGACCCGATGTACAAGGGCGAGGTGGCGACGTTCCGCGTGTACGACCGGGCGTTGAGCTCCGCCGAGGTCGCCGGGGTGTCCGACGCGGACGCCGCGATCCATGCGGACGCGCACCGCGGCGCCGCCCAGGCCGTCGTGGACGCCGTCGCTCCCGTCACCATCGACGAGAGCGTCACCACGCTGCCGACCTCCGGCGGCCGCGTCAGCTGGACCTCCACCGACCCGGCGATCACGGTCGCCGCCGACGGCCGGACGGTCACGACGCAGCTGCCCGCGGCGGGCAGTGCCCCCCGCTCCGCCACGCTCACCGCCACCGCGACGGTGCGCGGAGTCGCGGCGACGCGGTCCGTGCCCGTGACGGTGCAGCCCACCCGGGCGGCCACCGACGCCTTCGGCTACGCGATGGTCCACTTCATCGAGGACGCCGACGGCTACGCCGAGAAGATCTACCTGGACGTCTCGCGCGGCGACGACCCCGAGGTGTGGGACCCGCTCAACGGCGGCGAGCCGATCCTCGCGTCGCAGCTCGGCACCACCGGCGTCCGCGACCCCTACCTGACCTACAACCCCGAGACGAAGACGTACTACATCATCGCGACCGACCTGCGCGTGTTCGGCGGCGACCGCGGTCGCAGCGGCTGCACGGACTGGTGCTACTGGTCCTCGCAGGGCAGCACGAAGCTGAACGTCTGGGAGTCGAAGGACCTCGTCACCTGGAGCGACCTGCGGCAGTTCGACGTCGCGCAGTCGCCGGCGGGCACCGACGTCGCCGAGCTGGGCATGGCGTGGGCGCCGGAGGCGACCTGGGTGCCCGGCTACAACGCCGACGGCAGCGGCGCGTTCGTCCTCTACTGGTCGTCGACGGTCTACCCCGACGCCGCCCACACGGGACCCTCGTACTCCCGCGTGCTCTGGGGCGCGACCACCGACTTCACGCAGCAGAGCTACCGGTACGGCGGCGTCATGATCGACACCGGCGGGGATGCCATCGACACGACGGTCATCCAGAACGACGGGAAGACCTACCGAGTGACGAAGGACAACGCCTTCGGTCGCGGCATCTACATGGAGTCGACCACCGCCGCCGACTGGTGGAAGCCGGGAACCCGCTGGATCACCGTGCAGGAGCGGATCGGCGCCTCGTGGGCCGGCGGCAACGCCGGCGGTGTGGAGGGCCCCGCGGTCTTCCAGCGCCACGGCGAGGACGCGTGGTACCTCTACGTCGACGTCATCCCGTCCACGGGGTACCGCCCGATGCAGACGACCGACCTCGACGCCGGCTGGACGACCCTGACGTCGGACACCTTCTCGATGGCCCCGAGCACCAAGCACGGCGGGATCGTCCCGCTGACGTTCGGGCAGTACGACGGGATCCGGAAAACGGATGCCGCGAGCGTCGTCGCGAAGGACCTCGGCGACGCCGCCGTGGCGCAGGGCGCGGACGCGCAGGCCGTCACGAGCGCGCTGCCGCGCGAGGCGCAGGTCACGCTGGCCTACGGCCGCGGGACGGCCGCGCAGCCGGTGACGTGGAACCTCTCCGGCGTCGACACCAGCCGGCCGGGCAGCTACCCCGTGACCGGGACGGTCCGCACCATCGGCGCGAACCTGAACCAGTGGGCGGGCGCGAACGGGTCGACGGCCTACGACGCGGCGGACCGGCGCCTGTTCAGCTCCACCGCCCTGACCGTGACGGCGGACGTCGTCGTCACCGCCCCGGCCCTGAACGTCACCGCGACGGCGGAGACCCGCTGCGTCGCGGGCAAGGTGACCGTGCTGACGCGCGTCGTCAACGGCGGCACGACGGCCGTCGCCCTGAAGGTCGAGTCGGCTCACGGCACGAAGTCGGTCGCGTCAGTGGCCGCCGGGAAGACCACGAGCGTCTCGTTCACGGCACGCAGCGCCACGGTCGCGGCCGGCGAGGCGACGGTGACGGCCACGGGCAACGCAGCGACCGCCACGGTGAAGGCGCCGTACGCGGCGGCGACCTGCCGCTGACGCCCCGGGAGGCGCCGGTCCCTTCGGGGGTCGGCGCCTTCGTCGTGTCCGGGCGTCGGGCAGGGATGCCGCGCTCCCGCGCCCCCTCGGACGAACGCTGACTGGGCGCAAATGCACGCCGCAGGACCACCCCGGCGTACATCTGGGAGAAGTCAGCGCCAAGAGCGCCGGCAGCAGCAGCGGCGGCAGCGGCAGCAGCAGCGGCCGCAGCAGCGGCAGCGGCAGCGGCGGCAGCGGCAGCGGCGGCAGCGGCAGCGGCAGCAGCAGCAGCGGCGGCAGCAGCGGCGGCAGCGGCAGCAGCAGCGGCAGCGGCAGCACGCCTCGAGCGGGAGGGCCTACTCGAGGAGGAAGGCGCGGCCGTTGATGAGGAGGGTGTCGGGCTCGGCGCTGTCGATCTCGTAGATCGAGGCGCAGATCTCGTCCGCGGGCGTCGCAGCGGCGACCGCAGGGGCGACGGCCGACGTGACGAGGAGTCCGTGGGCGAGGGCGGTGAGGATCTGGCGGCGGGTCATGGGGTCTTCTCCGGGGGTGTCATGCGCAGGACGCCGAGGCGGGCGAAGAGGGGTGCCACCCTCTCCGCCCGTCTCGGCGTGAGCCGGTCAGCGGCAGCTGGCCGCCGCGAACGAGGCGGTGATGGTGCGGGAGCCGGAGGCGCCCGTGGCCGTCACCTCGACCGAGCCGGCATCGACCGCCGAGGCCCGGACGGTGGTCGCGGTCGAGACCGTGGCACCGGGTGCGACGGCGCGGTGGGTCTTCGTTCCCCACGCCGAGCGCACCGTGATGTCCGCGGCCGCGTCGCTGTCGTTGGTCGCCCGTGTGGTCAGCACCACCTTGCCCGCGACGCAGCGCGTCGAGACGACGGCGCTGACGGCGGGTCCGGGGGGAGCCGTCGCGGTGACCGTCGCGATCGCCGGGGTCGCGGCCGAGTTCGCCAGCTGCCCGCGCACCTGGACGGTGTCGCCGGCCTTCTTCAGCGAGGAGAGGTCGGCCTTGTCCCACGTGACGGCGACCGTCTCGCGGTGCCCGTCCGTGAAGGTGGCCTGCACGGTGGCGGGGAGCGCCACCTCGCCGGCGCCGGCCTGCACGGTGATGGAGACCGGGTCGACCGAGGTCACCAGCAGCGACGGGTTCCACTTCGCCGCGAGGGCGTCGCGCTCCTCGGCCGTGATGGCCAGGATCGAACCGTGGCGGGGCGAGGCCGGCAGCGAGAAGCTGCTGGGGATCGTCCACTGGATGTCGCCCTCGAGCGAGTTCGTGCCGAGCGGGATGTACCCGCGGCCGCCGTAGTTGTCGACCCACAGGAAGTACCTGTAGCCCGCGCGGTCGCCCTCGTTGGCCTTGAAGATCTCCGGCCCCTCGACCTCGGGGGTCCCGGCCGTGCGGCCGATGCAGGTGTCGATGAGCGACCAGGCGCCCGACGCGGTCGTGGCGCGCAGGTCGGTCGACTTCTGTCCGATGATGTCGGGCGATGCGCAGCCGGTGCGCTCGGTCGCCTTCGTGAACCGGTACCAGGTGTCGCCCTCCTTGAGGACGGTCGAGTCGATCAGACCGTTGCCCTGGACCAGTCCCGGGACGTCCGCCGCCGTGAACCACGGCTCGGGCGTGGTGAAGTCGCGGAAGTCGCGGGTCGTCGACAGCAGGATCTGCGGGCCGTTGCCGTCCGGCATGGTGCGGGCGTCGTCGGCGAACACCGTCGAGGTCCAGTAGACGGTGTAGGCCTCGATGCTCTCGTCGTAGATCGCCTCGGGCGCCCAGGTCATGCCGGTGGTGGGCAGGTTGACCTCGACGTGCCGCTGCTCGCCCCAGTTGACGAGGTCGGTCGACTCCCAGATCTCGAGGAAGTGGCTGCCGCGATCGGTCGAACCGCCCCAGCCGCTCCGGCCGACGGAGAGGTCCGTGGCCAGCAGGAAGAACCGGTCGCCTTCCTTCGAGCGGAGGATGAACGGGTCGCGCAGGCCCATCGTGCCCTTGGTGGAGGTCAGCACGGGCTGGGCGTCGTTGAGGGTCTTCCAGCGCAGCGAGTCGTTGCCGTCGGAGGTGGCGAAGCGGATCTTCTCGCCCTCGATGTTGTCGCCGGTGAAGTACGCGAACATGTACGCGTCGAGGTCGCCGGCGGCCACGGGGGCCGCAGCCGGGACCGTCCGCGCGAGGGTGCGGGTGACGGATGCCGCTCCCGTCACGGTCACCGTCGCGGTCAGCGTGATCTGCGTGTCGGTCGCCGGACGCGTCACCGCCCCCTTGGCGACGACGTTCGGCGCCGTCCCCTCGTCGACGGTCGACAGGATGGCCTCGTTCGACGAGGACCACGAGATCGCGGCCTTCGCCGCACCCGGGCGGGTCGCGGTGGCGTCGAGGTCCGCGCCGGTCGTCGGCAAGGTGACGCTGCCGCGGATCGGCCCGGCCAGCGCGGGCTCGGCGGCGACGGCGTCGGCCACCGCGCGGGCGAGCTCGGCCTCGGCGCTGTCCCCGGCGGCGTAGGCCGGGACGGTGACGGTGATGCCCCCTCCCGCGACGGCGGCGCCACCGTGGGTGGCCGTGGGCGTCAGGACGACGGTCGCGTCGGCGGACCCGGCGACCGGGCGGGTCACGGCACCGGTGGTGCTGACGACGGCGGGGTCGCTGGAGGTCCACGTGAGGGTCGAGCCGCCCGCGCCGGTGGTCGGCAAGGCGAGGTCGGAGGTCACGCGGGAGGTGTCGCCGAGCGAGACGGCGGCGTCGCCGCGGGCGATCCCCGCGTGCACGTCGCTCTCGGTCTGCTGGAGCTGCGCGGCCGACAGGGCGGACGTCCACACCTTCACCTCGTCGATGGCCCCGGCCCAATAGGCGTCTGGACCGTAGAACGACTTGCCGAGGTAGCCGGAGAAGGTCGAGCTGCCGATGGCGGCCGAGGCGGTGTAGCTCGTGGCCGCCTGGCCGACGAGGGTGCCGTCGAGGTAGGTGGCGACGGACGTGCCGCCCGTGACGACGACGGCCATGTGCACCCAGCGCGACGCGGCGACCGGGGCCGTTCCCGAGGCGCGCACCTCCGCGCCGTTCTTGATCGCGCCGTACCCGGCGTTGCCGCACTGCGTGGTGGCGAGGATGTGCGCGTTCACGCTCGAGCCGAGGGTGAACGGCCACGTGCACTGCGGGGCTCCGCTCCAGCGGATCCACGCGGACATCGTCACGTCGGCGGTTCCCGCCGGGATGAGACCGGGAGCGATCCGCACGTGCGGTGCGGCGGCCGTGCTCGCCCCGCCCGGGAGCGACAGCGCCTTGTCAGCGGCAGCGCCCGAGGGTCCGGCGACGCTCGAGGCGCCCGCGTTCACGACGGTGCCGGGGTGATTCCCGGGGGCGGCGTCGGCGATGACGGCGCCGTCGGCCGGGCTGGCCGCGAGCTGGTCGAACGTGTAGTCCAGGACGGGCGCGGGCACGGAGACGGCCGCGGTCGCGGCGGGCACCGGGGCCAGCAGCGCGCTGAGGCACGCGGCGGCGACCGACACGGCGAGCGTCCGGCGCGGCAGGCGTCCGGGGGTCGCGCGCGAGGACGGGGGTAGGGGCGACATCGACGATCCCTTCCGAAGGACGGTCGACGGCGACGCGGCCTTCTCGGGTTCGGCGTCGAACCCGGTTGCGAGGTGTGCGGGTCCGAGCAGGTTAGCGCAAATTGTTCTCGGTAACAATGCGCGTCGCGTCCTCATCGCCGGCCTCTCGGGAACAGCCGCCGTGGGTGGTCAGTCGACGATGTCGGCAACGTCCTCGGGCTCGGCGGCGACATCCAGACGCAGCGCCTTCAGCAGGGCGATGCCGTGCTTCGTCGTCAGAATCAGACGCTCGAACTCGTCGTGCCGCTGCAGGTCGACGACGACGCTCGGCTTGCGCCCGCGGATGATGACGAAGTCGTTCCCCCCGGCCGACTTCCACGTGCCCATCGCCCCGACCACGGGCACGTTGACACCCGGGTTCGGGACGCCGCGCAGCCACGTCCAGGCGTCGTCGGTGAGCTGCACGCGTTCGATGGTGTCGCGCGGCACGACGATATTCCGTTTGCGGAATGACATCGCACGCTCGGTCGGCGAGAGCACCACCTCGAGCTGCGTCGAGTCCAGCAGCAGGGTCACCATGGCATCCAGTCTGCCAGCGCCCCCGGCCGTTCCCGGTCGTCCACCTCACAAGAGCGCAACGATCGCGCCCCGACCCGGATGCGCAAGCGGAGGGATAGCCTGGAGCGATGAGCACGGGCAGCGCTGCGCCGCAGGTCGCACCGGCCCGAGGCGCCTCGATCGACGATCCCCTCACTCGCGTGACGAACGGGCACCGCCCCACCGTCGACGAGGCCGAGATGCTGCTGCACGCGCCGCTCGACCGGCTGCTCCCCGCGGCGGCGGCCCTGCGGGACGTCGGCCTCGAGCGCGCCGGACGTCCGGGCGTCGTCACCTACTCGCGCAAAGTCTTCGTCCCGCTGACGACCCTGTGCCGCGACCGCTGTCACTACTGCATCTTCGTCGACACCCCCGGGCAGCTGAGCCTGCTGCGCAAGCCGACCTACATGAGTCCCGAGCAGGTGCTCACGGTCGTCCGGCAGGGCCAGTCCCTGGGGTGCAAGGAGGCGCTGCTCACCCTCGGCGACCGCCCCGAGGACCGCTGGCCGGAGGCCCGGGCCTGGCTCGACGCGCACGGCTTCGCCTCGACCGTCGAGTACGTGGCCCACATCGCGCGCCTGATCACCGCCGAGACGGGCATGCTCGTGCACGCCAACCCCGGCGTCATGCTCCCCGACGAGCTCGCGATGCTGCGTCCCGTCGCGCCCTCGATGGGCATGATGCTCGAGACGACCTCGCGCCGACTGTTCGAGGAGCCCGGGCAGGTCCACTACGGCTCCCCCGACAAGGACCCCGCACTGCGTCTGAAGGTCATCGACGACGCCGGGGCCGCCGGCATCCCGTTCACGACCGGCATCCTCGTCGGCATCGGCGAGACCGTCCGCGACCGCGCCGAGTCGCTGGTCGCCCTGCGCGAGAGCGACGACCGGCACGGGCATGTGCAGGAGGTCATCGTCCAGAATTTCCGGGCCAAGCCCCGCACCGCGATGCAGGGGGCTCCGGATGCCGACACGGCCGAGTACCTCGCGACGGTCGCGGTCGCACGCCTGGTGCTCGGACCCGACATGCGCATCCAGGTCCCGCCGAACCTCTCCGACCCGCGCGAGCTCGGACTGCTCCTCGGCGCCGGCATCGACGACTGGGGCGGGGTGTCGCCGCTCACCGCCGACCACGTCAACCCGGAACGCCCCTGGCCGCACATCGACGACCTCGCCGCCGCGACCGCCGACCACGGCTTCGAGCTCCGCGAGCGCCTGACGGCGCACCCCGAGTACCTCGCGGACCCGGACCGGTGGATCGACCCGGCCCTGCACGGCCCCGTCCGGGAGCTGAGGGATGCCATGGGCCTCGCCGCCGACGTCCTCCCTCTCGGCGCGGGTCGGCGCGCGACGGGAGGGGAAGACGCGGAGGGAGGATCTCCCGCCACCGGAACGTCCTCCGTTCGCGACATCTCCTCCTCCCCCGACGCTCGCGGCGCCGGGCCGGGCGGTCACAGCGCCGGAGATCCCGGTGTCGGGCGCCTCGCCGAGCGGGCGGCGGCCGACCCGCTCGCGCTCGACGACGCCGACTGGGTCCGGCTGCTCCACGCGACCGGCGACGACCTCGACGCCCTCACCGCCGCCGCCGACGACGCGCGCCGGTACACCGTCGGCGAGCCGGTCACCCTGGTGCAGAACCGCAACCTGACGTCCACGGGCTTCCGTCCGGGCGGGCGGACGGCGGAGGGCGAGTTCGACCTCGACGACGCGGCGGCCATCGCGGCCGACGCCGCCGGGCTCGGCGCGACCGAGATCTGCGTGCAGGGCCGTCTGCCCGACGACGTCGAACCGACGGCCTACCTCGACATCGTCCGGGCCGTGAAGCGTGGGGCTGGTGGCATCCATGTCCACGCGTACCGTCCGCAGGACGTCGTGGACCTCGCCGAACGCGGGGGGCTCGGACTCGACGGCGCCCTCGCCGCGATGCGCGACGCCGGCGTCGACACCGTTCCCGGCACGGGGGTGAAGGTGCTCAGCGAGCGCGTGCGCGAGCGGATCGCACCCGGCGATCTCGACATCGACCGATGGGTGGAGACGATCACGGCGGCGCATCGCGCCGGGTTCCGCTCGACGTCGGTCCTGTTCTACGGGCACGTCGAGACTTCGGCCGAGCGCATCGCCCACCTCCGGCGTCTGCGCGAGATCCAGGGGCGGACCCGCGGCTTCGCCGAGTTCGTGCCGATCCCGCTGCCCGGCGGCGACGTTCCCCTGGTCGAGGGTCGGGCGGCCCGGGACGAGCACCGCGCCATGGTCGCCGTGTCGCGGCTGCTGCTGTCCGGCAGCATCCCGCACGTGCAGATCCCCTGGACCCGGGTGGGCCGCGAGACTGCGGCCGTGCTGCTGCGGTCGGGCGGCGACGACCTGGGCGGCACCCTCTACGACGGGCGCGTCCTCCCCGACACCGGCATCGAGCACGGGAACGAGCTGCCCGTCCCCGACGCCGAGCGTCTCGCGCGCAGCCTGATGCGGCCCTTCCGCCTGCGGACGACCGACTACCGCGTTTCGGCGGACGTCCGCACGACCGGGTCGGCGGGGTCCCCCGCGTGACCGTCGTCGACGTCGCCATCGTCGGAGCCGGGATCGCCGGGCTCGGCATGGCGGGCGCCCTGCGGCGCGCCGGGCGCGACGACATCGTCGTCCTCGAGCGCGCCGACGACGTCGGCGGCACCTGGCGCGACAACACCTACCCCGGCGTCGCGTGCGATGTCCCGGCCCACCTCTACAGCTTCGCCGCCCACCCGCACGCCGGATGGTCGCGCACCTTCGCCGGCGGACACGAGATCCAGGCGTACCTGCGGGACGTCGCAGCGCGCGAGGGCCTCGGCGAG
>Ga0194110_10004241_pt1 | contig 17391 bp, 12 predicted proteins | sample TA2Kig1200mmetaG_FD_146192 | JGI IMG/M metagenome (GOLD analysis project Ga0194110, IMG submission 146192) | Freshwater microbial communities from Lake Tanganyika, Tanzania - TA2015032 Kigoma Deep Cast 1200m | ecosystem: Environmental > Aquatic > Freshwater > Lake | place: Tanzania: Lake... | reverse complement strand
CACGTTCATAGCCCGATTCCTCCTAACTGGGGTGGTTTGCACCTGCCCAAGTATACAGAGGATCGGGCTTTTTCCTATCCAAAATGTGCGAAACTATAGCCTAGGCAGGATAGGCTGTAATGAGACGTGGGGCGTCTGGACCTTCATCAACAACCCACACTGTGCGGACAATCGGCTTCCTTCCGCTCGGCGTCTCCAGCGGCCCTTCCACAGTATAGCGCGTCCCGTAGGCGGATTCCACCACGCGGACCACAAGGTGGGCCGCCCCATGGGCGCGAATGGCCCCGGCCAAGACCTGCCAGTCCTCAATGCGAAAACCGAACCCTTTGAAGAACCTCGCCTTGCTCGCCCCTTCCGGATGTGTCGAGCAGAGCAGGTACTCAGTGATCTTCCTGCTGTCGATACGGGCATGATCTGCATTTGGGAGGGTGATCATCTGTGCTCGCCCGTACCGTCCAGCAGCTTCTCTATGATCCTGGCGACGCCGTCCTCATCGTTGGAAGGGGCAACAATGTGTGCGGCGGATTTCACGGCGTAGGAGGCGTTGCCCACTGCGATGCCGAGGCCGGCCGCACGCAGCATCGAGATGTCGTTCTCGTCGTCCCCGATGGCCACGACCTCGGCAGGGGCGATGCCGTTGGCAGCCAGGATGTCGGAGAGGGCTGCCCACTTGGAGGCGGAGCCGGTCTGGAACTCGAGGAAGTTGCCGAGGTACTTGGCGGAGCTGAGGAGGTGGCAGGTGGTGCGGCCGGCGAGGCGCTCGCGGAGGAGCGGCCGGATGCGCTGAAGCTCGCCCAGCTCGCCGAACGTGCAGACCTGGACCGCGGGGGCCGGCAGGCCGCCGTCGAGCGACTCCACGAAGCGATACCAGCCGTTGTTCTTCAGAAGGTAGTCCGTATGGTAGGGCGTGAGCGGCACGTCGCGCTGGAGGTAGAAGTCGGTCTGGGTATGGAACGTGTCGGTGTAGACCATAGGCGTGAGGCCGAAGTCGCCGAGGGCGCCCAGGAGGAGCCGCAGCACGTCAAGGGGGATGGGATTGGCGAAGAGGGTGCGGTGGCTCGCGGTCTCCTTCACCAGTGCCCCGCTGTGGCAGATAAGCGGGAGGGCAAGGCCAAGCTCCTCGGCGATGGGGATCGCCGTGCGGTAGCGGCGGCCCGTGCAGAGCACCACGCTGAGGCCGCCCGCCACCGCGCGGCGCAGGGCGTCGCGCACCGCGGGGCGGAGGTGCGAAGTGCTATCGAGGAGGGTTCCATCTATGTCAATGGCGAGGAGTCTATACCTGGGCATTCGCATGTCCGTAGGGGCAGCGCCGGATGCGTGACCCGTGACGCGTGACCAGGAAAGGCGGTGGCTCTTCTCTGGTCACGAGTCACGCGTCACGAATCACGTCCTCATCTCGACCAATCCCCCGTCTTCATCAGATGAAGCCTGAGCATGTTGAGGGCGTATTTCGCGGCACGGTCCTTGATCACCTCGCGGCCGCCGACGAATGTGACGCGCTCGACGCGGGTGTCGGCTTCGGCGGCGAGGGCGACGTAGACGAGTCCGACGGGCTTCCCCGGCCTGCCGCCGGTGGGGCCGGCGATGCCGGTTGTCGAGAGCCCGATATCTGCCTTGGCCCGCTTCCGCACGCCCTCGGCCATCGCGCGGGCGACCTCCTCGCTCACGGCGCCGACCGATTCGAGCATCTCGGCTGGGACGCCGAGGAGCTCGGCCTTCGCCTCGTTGCTGTAGGTCACGAGGTCCTCGCGCAGGAAGCGGGAGATGCCGGGCACGTTCGTGAGGAGGTGGCCGATGAGGCCGCCAGTGACCGACTCGGCCACGGCGATGGTCTTAGAGTGGTGTTCGAGGAGGCGTGCGACGGCGGCCTCGATGGTGTCGTTGCCCGTCCCGAAGATGGCCTCGCCGAGCCGCTGCCGCACCGCCTCGGCCGCGGGGGCCAGCACCCGCTCGGCCGCCTTAGCATCAACGCCCGAGGCCAGGAGCTTCACGGAGATCACCCCGCCGCTCACGCGCAGGCCGATCAGCGGGTTGGCCCCGCGGAGCATCAGCGAGCCGAGCTTCTCGTTGACCACCGACTCTGGCACGCCGAAGGTGTGGAAGCGCTCGACTCGGACGGCTCGCCGCTCGAACGGCAGCTTGCTGATGAACGGGGCGAGGCCCCGGTCGAACATCGCCCTCATCTCGCGCGGCACGCCGGGCAGGAAGGCGGCATAGGCATCGCCCACGCGCATGACGAAGCCCGCCGCGGTGCCCTCCGTGTTAGGCAGCACGGTGGCCCCATCGGGGACCATTGCCTGGATGCGGTTTTGCGCGGGCATGGGGCGGCCGTAGCGATGGAAGCGTTCCTCGATGGCCGCGAGCGACTCCTCGTGGAGCTCCAGCGTCACGTTGGCCGCCTTGGCCGCCCCGTGGCGGGTCAGGTCGTCCTCCGTCGGGCCAAGTCCGCCCGAGGCCACGACCAGGTTCACCCGCCGCGCGGCGTAGCGGAGCGACTGCTCGATGTGGTCCTCAACGTCGCCCACGCACGTGTGGTAGCTCACCTCGACGCCCAGCTCGACGAGCCGTTCGGCGAGCCAGGCCGCGTTCGTGTCGGCCACCTCGCCCGTCAGCACCTCATCGCCGATTGACAGGATTACCGCCTTCATCGAGCTTCCTTGACGACATGGGGGTCGTGATACGTGATACGTGATACGTGAGAAGACAAACGTGGCCGACTGGTGCTCCTAGTCACGCATCACGTATCACGCATCACGGGTCATGCCTTCTTCCTTCGCAACTTGCCCAAGACCTTCTTCAGCCCCTTCTCCCGGAGCCACTCCCACGCCTCGCGCGCCTCTTCGACGCGCAGGACGAAGAGCAGGACGACGAAGACCACAAACGCCGCGAGCGCCGGCACGGCGACGTGGATGAGCTTGCCGAGCTCATAGAACAGCGCCACTCGCCCTAAGCGTGGCCCCTTCGCCTCCCGCACGAAGGCCACGTTGTCGAGCCAAAAATCCACGCCCTCGGGGACAACGAACCTGATGCCGTCGAAAACTCCAGTCTTACGGTCGTGAGAGCCATCCGGGAAGAGGAACCGCGCAAGAGGCATGGAGTATTGCCTCCGTCGCCCGCCGGCCTTGATCTCAACCGAGTCGGTCATCGTGGGCAGCCCGGTCTCTGGCGTGACCTCGATATCAACTGAAGCAGCAACGATCCCAACCGCAACGCGGCAAGGCTTGTCGGCGCGGGCCTTGAAAGTGAGGCGGTCGCAGCCGGACAGGTCATAGCCATCCAGCTCGGGGGACCAGATGCTGCGGCGCTTCTCCGCGGGCGGCAGGTGCAGCGCCATCTCGGGCTCCGGTGACCTCTCACCAGTATCTTGGACCAGGGGTGGGCCGCTCGGTTCATCCGGGTCTTTGCCAATAATGAACCAGTGGCCGGCCCACGCGGGCTCTAGCCGCATCAGCTCCCACCCACCCACGTCTCTCACCACGGCCAGCCAGGACAGGACTAGCGTGGCCGGCTTCCGCTCTGTATGAGAGACCGCGGTCGTATCGCGAACCCACAGAGCGACCACATCACGAAGACTGTTGCCCGGCGAGAGGTCCGGCCACTCCAGTTCGACTTCCTGGGGGCGCCCGGGCACCGCCTGGTATGCCTTGTGAACAAGCCTCCTTCCGTCCCGGACCTCCAGCTCGAAAGTGAGCTCTGCGGGTCGGCTGACGGCCACGGTGGCATGGACGCCCGAGAGTCTGTCCATTGCGAAGGCATCGAGGTCCCGGCGCAGCCCGGCGAAACGGCGGGGGGAGCGGCGATAGCGGGCCATGAGGCCGTTCTGGCGGGTCATCACGTCGGTGGTGCCGAAGGCTTCCTTGAGGAGCGCGGCGTCGTCCTTGTCGGCCTTGGAGATGATGCGGAAGTCGTCTACGTTGTCGGCCTCCCAGTCGCGGAGTTCGACGTTGAAGGTGTCAATCATGACCTCGCGGCGGCGGTAGGGGTCGAGGGGGAGGAGCTTGCTGAGGGGGCGATAGGTGAACTCGGCGGCGGCCCAGACGCCCGCCGTGGCTATCGCGGCCTTGGCGAGGAAGATGAGGGTGGGCCGCCACGGGAGGATGCGGACGTGCAGCCGCATGACGAGGAGGAGAATGATGTTCTTGAATGCACGGGCGGCGGCGTAGACGACCGCCACGACGATGAAGTAGCCGTAGCCCAGCCACTCGATGCCGATGAAGAGGAAGAGGATGTGAAAGCCTGTGCCGAGGAAGCCGATGATGGTGGGCGCCCACATCCGCTGCATGGCGAAGAACGACTGCTGGATGGGGTTCTCGATGGCGAAGAAGGGCAGGGCCAGGATGTAAAGCCCCAAGGCGTCGCCCGCGCTCTTCAGGTGGTAATCCGTCCAGTTCCCGCGGTCGAAGAGCAGGGCGATGATGGGCTGGCGCAGGACGATCATCAGGGCGGTGAGTGGGACGAAGAAGGCGATGATGACGCGGATGGTCTTGGTCATCACGTTTGTGAAGTCGCCCCAGAGCTTGGCGGCGGCCAGCTCGCTCAGGTGGGGCAAGAGTGCGATGCTGAGGGCGGCGATGACGAGCGTGTTCGGCGCCTCGCCCACCTTGCGCGCGTATTCGAGATCGGAAAAGACCCCCGTGCCGGTGAACGACGCGAAGAGGCTGGTCACGATGTCGCGGTACTTGGCGAACAGGATGCCGAAGAGGAGCGGGACGCCGAGGGTTGCGAACCTGGCCATGGGCGTCTTCCGCCCTCGCGCGCGCCACCAGAGGAGGAGCAGGTAGGCCGCGACGACGATGACCAGGACCACCTGCTGGAGAGCGAGGAGGCTGCCCTGGTTGGGCAGCCGGTGCCGCAACTGTTCGCATACGAGCAAGCCAGCGCCGAGTGCGACAAGATGGCCAATGAGGATGGCGGCCTCGATGCCGATGCGCCGCAGGCTCAGGCCCGGCAGCCCGGGGCGGTAGAAGCGGAGCTTCGCGCGGAGGCCGAGGAGGTGGGTGAGGAGCATCGCCCCCACGCTGATGACGAAGCCGACCGCCAAGGCGTCGAGCATCCGCGGCAGAGCGAGCCCGGTCAGCGACGCCGCAAAGAGCGCCCCGGCCCACACGAGCTTCTGCACCCCGTCGCCCGCCGCCGCGTAGCCGAAGACGTTATACGAGTTGAGGATGCCATAGGTCACTGTCGCAAGACAGATGCCGAAGACGCCCGGGAGCATCCAGCGCATCAGGCGGGCGCTGAGGGCGAGCTGCTGCTCGTTGAAGCCCGGCGCGAAGAGCGACAGCACCTGGGGGGCGAAGACGAAGGCGGCCACCACCGTGGCCGCGAGAGCCACAATGGTCAGGTTCAGCACCGTGTTGGCGAACCGCCAGGCGCCCTCCTCGCCGCGCTCCGCGAGCTCCTCCTTGAACAGCGGCACAAGGAGCGGTATGAAGACCTTCAGGCAAAAGGTCTGAAGGAGGAACACGACGGTCTTGGAGACGAAGTTGTAGGCATCCGCCTCCGGCCCCGAGGCGAAGATGGAGCCGACGAGGACGGTGACGACGAGTCCGCCGAACTTCCAGAAGAGCTGGAAGAAGATGATGACGAGGGTCGCGCGGAGGATGCGCTGCCCGACGCCCTCGTGCGGCTTGTCAGCGGTCAGCTCGGCCACTGGCGACTCCGGCCCCTTGGGACGCCTGGGCAGGGATACGAAACGGACCCCACACGCACATCGCAGCCCGCGGCATTATAGGGCCGGCACCGAGACGAGTCAAGCTCGCCGCGCATCGTCGTCGTCGTCGTCCTCGTCGTCGAATCCCTTGATGGGACCGAGAACCATCGGAGTCGACGACAACGACGAGGACGACGACGAGCGCGAGAGGACGCCTGCGGGCAGCCCCCGGAATCAGGGGCCGGAGTCGCGGGAGGAGGTCAGCGGCTACTTCGTCCCGGTCCGCTTGTCCCTGGCGGCGCGCGACTTCTGGAGGCCGGTGCTCATGTCGCGCAGGTCGAAGAAGCCACGTGGCTCCGGCTCGTTGCCGCGTAGGGCGCTGGTCTCAAGGACGTAGAGCGCCTCGTTGCGGTCGTCTATCACGTAGACGATCTGCGACTTCGGCCTCGTGCCCCCGAGGTTGCTGGCGACGAGTGCGAAGTTGCCCGTCCGCCCCTCGCCGACGTCCTGGCTGTAGGTCGGCCTCGGATAGAGGAGCCCGCCGACCAGGATGCCCACGGCGAGCGCCAGCATGAGCGACCCCAACCAGAACTGCGTCTTGCCCGACATCTCGCTGCTCCTTTCAGGATGCCCCCGAGTTCCTCGAACACGCGCGGGGCTTCGGCCCCGCCTCTCAAGCCTTACCATACCCCGAAGGGGGGAGAATGTCAAGGGAGTCGAGGGGCGAGGGACGAGGGAGGAGGGAGGATGAACTCGTACAGAATCGCGGAAGAGCATGACTCCCCATCTTGGCGCTGCCCGCGCGTGGGAATCGTCGTCGTTGTCGTCGTCGTCCTCGTCGTCGAACACGGATGGGGAAAAAGCCAGAGATTCGACGACGACGACGAGGGCGACGACGAGCACGAGAAAGCGAACGGGGGGCCTGCGCCGATACCAGAAGTCATGCTCATCGCGAAATCTTCCCTTGCTTTCCGTTACATTAGTGCTATAATCGTGCATCCCCGTAAATCCCCGTGTACAACCCGCCGCGGGTTGGGTTCCCAGGAGCGGGACGGCTTTCTTGGAGGTCGGCCATGCGAAGGTGCTCCATGCACGGGGGGAGACTGGCGGTTGCCGCGCTCGCCCTTGCTTTGGCGCCGGGCTGCACGTATCTGCGGAACCGCGGGACCGACGCCAAGCAGATGTTCGACCTCGGCTTCACGTTCTCCAAGAAGCCGCAGTTCGGGCTCTACGCCAACTGCCCGATGGTGACGCCGCTGGGCTACAGCAAGGTTGACGGCACGTTCGTGGGCATCGGGGGCGGCAAGCTGGGCGCCGGCGAGCACCACCAGAACAACAGCGGCCTCCTCCTCTGGGGCAGCGAGGAGAACAGTTGGAAGGGCTCGGCGAAAGACGACACGGCGACGGTCGAGAAGCACAAGGCCGGCGTGGTGGGCATCGCGCAAGGCGCAAGGGACGGCAAGCTGAGCTACCGCCCGGCCTGCCTCCACTACCTCCACCTCGGCTTCGTCGGCGTGATGTGGAACCTGAACTACTATAAGATGGCCGACTTCTTCTGCGGCTGGTTCGGGTGGGTGCCCTTCGGCGACCGCAACCAGGCGGTGGACGTGCGGCTGGCGAAGGCGGACGCTGAGAGGAGGGCCTCTCCGCCCCCCACGGCCCCCAAGGCTCCCGTTCTGGCAGCGGCTGCGCCGGCGCCAGCCGGCCCTCCGCCAACATCAGCAGGCCCTCTCCCGACATCACCCGGCCCTCTCCCTCTGGGAGAGGGTAGGGTGAGGGCCACGGAAGCGAGCGCCGCGCCCAGCCACGCGCCCCTCGCCCCCGCCCTCTCCCGAGGGGAGAGGGAGAGGGAGAGGGAGGGGAAGAAGGAGGAAGCGGCCGCGTTCGTGGGGCCGCCCGCCCCGCCGAGCGAGGCGGCCCTGGCCCTGGCGCGCGACATTGCCGCGAAGAAGGCCGAACTGGCCGCAGCGGCCGCGCCGCCCAAGCCGAAGTTCACCATCGAACAGCTTGTGCCGTAGCCAGGGTGCGAGCCTAGGCTACAGGTGAGTGGGCTTTGCCTGGAGCCCGAAGGGCTCGTATGGGATAGCCCAGGGCAACGCCCTGATCTTTGCCCACATCTCGATGGCCGGCGCCCGGGACTGAGCTCTCTTCCTCTTCGACCGCTCCGCTGGGACGCAAAGCGGCATCTCCGATGCCGCACTCCACACTCCTCCTGCTTCGTTCGGGGGAGGATTATGGAGTGCGGTGACGAAGTCACCGCTTTGCATTCCCGCGGAGCGGGCAGAGGGGCAGAGGGGTGCCACCTGCGAAGTTGTGGGCGAAGATCAGGGCATTGCCCTGGGCTGTCCCATGTCAGCCTTTCAGGCTTCAGAAGGTCCCCGCGCTGCCTACAACTCCCGCCCACACCCGTAGCCCCTCTTGCGTTTTGGGCGAGTGTGGGTTACACTGCCGCCTGCGCGATGGGCTTTACGCAGGAGGCAGCTCGTGTTCTGTCATCCCCTCAGTCATTGCCGGCGGGCGCTGGTGCTCCCGCTTCTCGCAGTCCTGGCCGGGCAGGCGGCGGGTGCCGACTGGCCGCAGTTCCACGGGCCGAGGCGCGACAACAAGTCGGACGAGGCCGGCCTGCTCAAGGAGTGGCCCGAGGGTGGCCCGAAGCTCCTCTGGACCGCCAAGGGCATCGGCCACGGCTTCTCGTGCGTCGCCGTGGCCGGCGGCCTGGTCTACATCACGGGCAACGTCGGCCCCGACACGCTCATCACCGCCTTCGACCTTGACGGCAAGGTGGCGTGGACCGCGAAGAACGGCCCGGCCTACACGCGCGAGCACCCCGGCACCCGCTCGACCCCGACGATTGACGGGGGGCGACTCTACCACGAGAACGCCGAGGGCGACGTGGCCTGCCTCGACGCCAAGACCGGCAGGCTCATCTGGGCGCTCAACATCCTCAAGAAGTTTGGCGGGCGGAACATCACCTGGGGCCTCGCCGAATCGCTCCTCATTGACGGCGACCGCCTCATCTGCGTGCCAGGCGGCGAGGAGGTGGGCATCGTGGCCCTCAACAAGCTCACCGGCGAAACGGTCTGGACCGCAAAGGGGATCGGGGAGAAGCCGGGCTACTCATCTCCCATCGTCGTCGAGCACAAGGGGCTGCGGCTTGTCGTCGCGCTCATGGCAAAGGCCCTCGTGGGCGTGAATGCCGACACGGGCGAGTTCCTCTGGAAGTTCGAGCACACCACGCCCTTCGACGAGAGCATCTTCCTGCCGCTCTACCAGGACGGCCACATCTTCTTCTCGACCGCCCACGCGCGCGGCTGCCGGCTCCTGAGGCTCAACGTCGAGGGGAAGAAGTGCTCCGTCGAGCTCGTCTGGCGCTCGGAGAAGCTCGACAGCCACCACGGCGGCGTGGTGCTCCACGAGGGCCGCCTCTACGGCTTCTGCCACGGCAACTACAAGCCGCGCTGGGACTGCCTGGAGTTCCAGACCGGCAAGGAGATGCACTCGGAGGCGACCGGGGCAGGCGGCTCAGTGACCTTCGCCGACGGCATGATCTACGCGATGGACGAACGCGGAACTGTGGTGCTGATCAAGCCCGACCCGTCGCGGCGGCTCGTCGTCAGCCAGTTCAAGCTGCCGCGAGGCGGCCCTGGCCCCTTCTGGGCGCACCCGGTCGTCTGCGGCGGACGCCTCTACCTTCGACACTCCGACACCCTCTTCGCCTACGACGTGAAGGCGCGGTAGAGGGGATGAATGGATGGGTGGATGGGTGTCAGGCAGTCATCCATTCATCCATTCATGCAACCATCCCCTCTGGTTGCTCCAATCGCCCCCAGCGTCAAGCGATCGGTGCGGCCTGGAGGCCGGCGAGCTGCGCGTAGGCCCGGAACATGCGCTCGAGGTTGCCCAGGATGAAGAGCTGGTGGAAGCCCTTCACGTCGCGACTGTCGTTGCAGCGGTCCATATCCAGCTCCACGGATGTGCGGCAGCAGCCGGTGGGCGGCTGGGCGATGTTCGAGCGGACGCGCCCCGTGCCGACGAAAAACGATGGCGAGCCGGCGTTGGCGTGGAGGACCGTGACCTCTTTGCCGACGGGCCAGAGCGCCTGCACCGAGCAGCCGGTGCGCGTGTGGTAGCTGCGGAGCATGTAGGGGGCGCGGTAGTCCTTGTCTATCCCCTCCAGCTTCAGCGGCGAGGTGCAGTGGGCGCCGATCAGCGTGTTGTTCACCGTGTTCGGCGAGGGGTCCTGGATGAAGCCGCCGCGGTTGAAGAGCGAAATCGTCAGCAGCTCGCCGATCGCCGCGTTGTGGTCGCACTCGCACACGGCGGGAATCCCCTCGTCGAGGAGCCGCGAGAAGGCCAGGCACACGGGGTCCTTCCAGCCCAGGCAGTCAATGGAGACTGCCTGGCACTTCTCGGCCTCCATGAGGCGGCGGCAGGTGATGTAGTTCCGGGCGGCGGTGAGGATTTCCTCCTTCGTCGGCTCCACCACCTTGTCGGCGTTCTTCGCGTAGAAGTCGGCGATGGCCCGCACCTCGTCGCTCTCCTCTACCTTCTTGAGCTCTTCGGCGAAGCGCGCCTTGGCGATCGGATGGAGCGTGGTGCCCCAGGCCTTCAGCGTGGTGTCTGGGCCGGCACCGTGGAGCACGAGGATGCGGGTGTTCTTCATTCGCCAGGTGGTGTGGAACATGCGGAGGGCGAAGGCGAGCCAGCCGATGTCCTGGGTCGCGCCCACATAGGTCTTGGGCATGTTGCGGGCGAGCTGGAGGTGGCTTGTGAAGCCACTGACGTGGCTGTAGACGATGGTGGGCACGTCGCCGCGCTTCGCCACGATGTCGTTGACCGGCTGCCAGAGGAAGAGGCTCATCGCGCCCACGAGCAAGCCGTCGGGCGGCGACTTCTTCAGCTCTTCGAGCAGCGCCGCGACCTCCTCGGGCTTGTAGAGCGGCGCATCCCGCACCTGGAGCTCGATGTCGAGCGCCTTCGCCGCGTCCTGAAGGGTCTTCGTGAAGAGCGCCTGCTGTGCCGGCACGTCGCAGTTCCCGCCCGGCCAGCTAACGATCGGCTCCTTCTCCGGTCGGACGTAGACGACCCTGACCACGGGCTTCCCCGCGGGCTTGGCCTCCTGCGCGAAGAGCGACGAGGCGAAGTCGAGCACGCCCAGCCCCGCGCCGGCGGCCGCGGCCCCCGCACCCGCCAGGAACCTCCGCCTGCTCAGCCCCATCGCGCACCCACACGTCGAGTTCCGGCCCATGTCAACTTCTCCTTGCGTGTGTTCCTCTGGGAGGCACCGCACCACGCCACGCAAGCAGAATACTCCGCAGGGCGGCCCACTGCAAGCGCGGCTTTCCGTCTGCCGACTTGAGCAGCCTGCCTGCCCGGCTACAATATGCCCGTGGCATGGCCAGCGGAGGCTGAGGGGGGAGACTGGGGGAACGTCCCATGTTCCTGACATTCGGCGAGATTATGATGCGGGTTGCGCCCGAGGGCCGGCTGAGGTTCCGCCAGGCCATGCCGGGCAGGGTCGAGGTCACGTTCGTGGGCGGCGAGGCGAACGTCGCCGCGTCGCTCGCGCTCCTCGGAGCCGACGTGCGCTACGTCACGGCTCTGCCGAGGCACGCCATCGCGGAGAGCCTGGCTGGCGTCCTGCGAGGCATTGGCATTGACGCCGGCCCGATCCTCTGGCGCGACGCGGGCAGGCTGGGCATCTACTTCCTCGAGACCGGCGCCAACCAGCGCAGCTCGGTCGTGCTCTACGACCGCGACGGGAGCGCCATCGCCCTCGCCGCGCCCGACGAGTATGACTTCCGCGCCGCCCTCCAAGGCGTCGCGTGGGTCCACGTGACCGGCATCACCCCGGCCCTCAGCGAGAACGCCTTTCTCTCCACCCTCAGGCTCGTGCAGTTGGCCAAGCAAGGCCCGTGCAATGTCTCCTGCGACCTCAACTTCCGCAAGAAGCTCTGGCGCTGGCGGCCGGGCGCCAAGCCGAGCCAGCTCGCCGCCGAGTGCATGGCCGCAATCCTCAGCCACGTGGACCTCGTGATCGGCAACGAGGAGGACGCGGCGGATGTCCTCGGCATCCACGCGGAGGGCACATCAGTCGAGGAGGGGAAGATAGACGCGCGGGCATACGAAGCCGTCGCCCGCGCCATCATCGCCCGCTTCCCCAACGTCTCGCGGGTCGGCATCACGCTCCGCGAGAGCATCTCCGCCGACCACAACAACTGGGGCGGCGTGCTCTTCGAGCGGGCGACCGACCGCGCCTTCTTCGCCCCCCTGAATGCCGCGGGCGACTACCAGCCGTATGAGATTCGTGACATCGTGGACCGCGTGGGGGGCGGCGACGCCTTCGCTGCCGGCCTCCTCTATGCCCTGAGCTCAAGGGAATACGCCGACCCCGCGGTGGCCATCCGCTTCGCCGTCGCCGCCAGTTGCCTCAAGCACTCCATCCAGGGCGACTTCAACTACGTCACCCGCGACGAAGTCGTCGCCCTCCTCCACGGCTCCGCCTCCGGCCGCGTGAGGCGCTGAGCCCCCACACAGAGGGTCAGAGGGCCACTTTGTGTGTTCGGGATCTGGCCCTCTGAGGAGACGGTTCTCGGTCTCCGTAAGATGTGTGCTTCCAATGGCTTACGGAAGGCATCCGGGCGGTCGTCAGAGGGCCACTTCGGTGCAACTGCGCAAAGTGGCCCTCTGACGCCGCAGGCTTCGTTCTTCGCATATAGTACAGTCATAGACTCTCCCACAACGCAGCCCCCGCTTGCCCTGGCGGCGAATGGCTATGAGGCCATCGCCGAGTGTACCTCCTCACTCGACCCATTTCACGCCGAGGAGCGCGGCGGCGTGGCGGGCCATCTGCTCCTGCCACTGGTCGTAGAAGCCCTCGCTCCCCCAGTCGGTGGTCGTGCCCAGATATGGCTCGTTGGGCCAGGTGGGCTTGTGGTCGCCGTTGAAGATGGCGAAGACGCCGGCCAGGTAGTCCTCGGCGGCCTTGAGGGCGCTCCGCTTCGCGGCATCTGAGGACTTCGCGGCGTCGGCCATCGCGGCGCGGAGCAGGCTGTGGGCCTTCAGGTCGTTCATCCCCGCAGCCCAGTTGAGCATCGAGACGGCTCGGAGCACGCGCTTGCTCTCCTTGTCGAAGGCCATGTTCTGCGCCATCTTCTCGGGCCGGCTGAGGTGCCAGGCGTGGAAGTAGGTGGCCCCTGTGGCCACCATCAGCATGCCCGCCTGGTAGCGGGCGGAGTCGCCCTCCTCGCGGGCCGAGCCGCAGAAGCCGAAGCGCTTGCCCTGCCTCCGCACCCAACTGTAGACCTCTGGGCCGGCCCAGTCCGCCGGGTCGTCGAAGGCCGGGACGGTGTACCACTTGATGCACACGGGGAATGGGTCGAACTGGCAGTCGAGGGTGGTCAAGGCGTCGGGTGCGACCTCGTTGACCCAGCCCATCGCGGGCTCGGGTATGCCGTTCACGCCCCCGCCCAGGTTCGGCTCGTCGAAGGTCATGTAGATGAGGGTGGGCCACTCGGGGTGCTGCTTGCGGGCCTCCTCGATGCGCTTGATCTGCGCCTTCCAGGCGGCCTCGGCGGTCTTGAGGCGCTCGCCCCAGAGGCGCTTGCCCTCGTTGAAGTCCTTCGGGCGGGTCCGCTTCAGCAGTTCGCCGCCGTTCCAACGCGGGCCGGTGTCAAAGTCGCTGAACACGCACACGCTGGGCAGCCCGAAGCCCTTCAGCCACATCATCCGCTCGTTCAGCTTGGCGAGGTCAACCTGCCAGGCCCCCGCCGCGTCCTTCTCGTAGCTCAGGAACCCGCCGAAGCGGGTGAGGGAGGTGAACCCGCTGCGGACGTAGACCTTGAGCGATTCGTCGTTGAACGGCGGGTCGCCGCCCTGGAGGATGATGCCGACGTAGGGGCCTTGCGGCACGGGCTGAACCATGTCCTGCACGCGGAGCGTGACGGGCACGGCCTGGCGCAGCTTGTCCTTCTCGAAGAGAATCTCCGCCTGTCCCGTATACTTGCCCGCCTTGGCGTCGGGCGGCACGAGGAAGGTCAGGAAGAAGTAGCGGACGCCGAGGTCGCCCGCGAGGGAGACCGGCTCGGCGGCGCCCCCCTCGCCGAGGGGCTTCATGTAGCGCCCCGTGCCCTCCCCGGCGAAACCGGGCAGGAACTCGACTAGCTCGACGGGCAGCTTGGCCTCCCCCGCGGCCAACGCGCCTCCGGCCACGCGAACCACCACGCCGGGGATGGGCCGCGTGTGGTAGATGCCGACGCAGAAGCTCACCCGCTGCCCCTTGAGGGCGAACTTGTCCAGCGCCGTCAGCCGCTCGTGCGGATACGGGTAGCTGCACCATTCCTGTCCGCCGGGGCGCTCCTGGTCCTTGAGGTTGCCCAGGTAGGTGTGCGGCGGGCGGGTGAAGAGGAACACGCCCTCCTTCATCAGCGGCTCGACCGCCAGGTCGAAGCGAACTTCCACCTCCGGCTGCTCCATCAACACCAGGTCGTCGAGCCACCAGGAGCCGGCCGTGCGCCCCTCCTCCATGTAGTAGTGCTTCCGTTGGCGCAGTTCGAGTTCCAGGGTCGCCTCGGCGTGCTCGGCCTGCGCCACGTAACGGTCCATGCCCCACCGGGTAGCCTCCCCCTCGGCGGCGAGCTTGAGCCAGTCGCGCGTGCTGCACTGGGGCGTCACCTGGCCGCGAAGGGCAGGCACCCGCTTCTTCGCGTCCTTCGGGTCGGGAGCCGTCAGTTGCACGTAGGCCCCGCCCCTGGCCTGGTAGCCGAACCGGGCCACGTTCTCCGTCTTCGACCAGACGCCGAGGTAGTACCACGACCCCTTGTGCAGAGCGAGCGGCTTGGCGTACCTCGTGGACACCGCCGCGTTGTCCGCCGCGACGAGGAGCGCTGCCTTGCCCGAGCGCGCGGCCTTGCCATCCTTGCGCCCGGGGGCGCTGAACTCGCCCAGGCCCGCCGCCTCGAAGCCGCCGTCCGCAATCAGATTGTGCGGGCTGTTCACCACGTCAATCTCGGCCCGCTTGGCCGACTTCGCCGCCGTGTTCGTGATGCGATAGGATAAGGTTTGGCCTGCCTCAATCGTCGGGATGACGAAGACGAGTTCATCGTTCCCCGGCTGCGAATCAGGCGGCAGCTTCTCCAGCGCGTGTGGCACCTCCTGCCCCGAGGGGTCATAGACATGGAAGCCCTCGGGATTCACCGACCCTGGCGGCAGGCACCTCCCGAGCACGGTGTAGACCCGCAGCACCACCGGCCAGTTCGTCTTCGCCTCCCCCGAGACATTCCTGAGGTCCACCCGCACCTCGTAGTCGGCCCCCACCGCCGCACAGACCAGTGCGGCCATCATCCCCCCAGCGCGTTGCGCCATGCCTCTCATCGTCCCACTCCTTCCAGCGTTCGTAGTGCGCCCTTCAGGCCGTCTCCGCTCCCCACGGGCTAAAGCCCGCACTACAAACTCGGCCCGTTTCTCAGTAAGCGGCCCGACAAACGAGGGGCCCCAGCAGCGGACGCCTCGGCGTCTTGCTCCCGAAGGGAGCGTAGTGGGTTGCCGGCGGCTTCAGCCGCCGGGCTCGGGAGCAAGAACCGGCGCAGTCCCGAAGGGACGGCAGAAGGGGCACGGACCGCCCAGCCACGGGGTTCTGCCGTCCCTTCGGGACTGCGCCTTGGGTGCGCCTCGATCCGGCGGCTGAAGCCGCCGGCCATCCACTCCCGTCCCTACGGGACTGCGGGTCCTCTCCACTCACTTGTTCGGCGGTGTCTGGGGCGCGTTGGCCGCTGGCTTCTTCTCCGACAGGACGGCTTCGAGAAGCTGGTTCTCCTCCGTCAGCCGTCGCAGCTCCCTCTGGGCCTCCTGCCGCCGCGCGGCCAGGATGGCGGCCACCTGCTCCTTCACGCTCTTGCCCTCACAGGTTCTCCGCCGCCGCGATCGCCTCGACGGAGCGGAACTGGCCGCGCAGGAGGGCGTGAGCCGACGCGCAAGGGAGCAGGACCAACACGATTCCGGGGCGTCTCGCCAACATGCTCATTCCTCCTCATCGCAGCGGCACCCATCTCGTTCCCACGCGGAGCGTGGGAACGAGGAAGATGCGCCAGCGCCACCCATCTCGTTCCCACGCTCTGCGTGGGAACGGGAGCACTCGGACGCTCCGCGTCCGCCGCCGCGGAGCGGCGAAGGCCTGCGTTCCCACGCGGAGCGTGGGAACGAGGAGAGGCGGCAGCGGCCCGCCTACCTCATCGCAGCGGCAGCTTGACGGTCTTCCCCGTGCGGGACGACTTGTAGATGGCCAGGATCAGCTCCACGGCCTTGCGGGCGTCCTCGCCGGGAACCATCGGCTCGCGGTCGCCTGTGATGGCGTCCGCCATGTCCATGATCTGAACCAGATGGCCCATCACGCTCAGGGCCTTGGGGTCGGAGGCCGCGCTCTTCGGCGGCTCGGCCTCCTGTATCTTCAGCTCGACGTCTTTGGCAATCCCCGCCTCCTCCTCGGCAAGGGCGTACTTCACGAGGCCGTTGTCGTCGAAGACCAGCGTGCCGTTCTCGCCGTGGAGCTTGGTGCGGGTGGACATTCCGGGCGTGACCGAGGTGGTGCCCTCGATGACGCCGAAGGCGCCGTTCCTGAAGCGCAGGATGGCGACCGCGGTGTCCTCGACGGGGATTTCGCGGACGAGCGGGGCGGCGTGGGCGGTCACGCACTCGACGCCGCCCACGACGTGGAGAAGCTGGTCTGTGCCGTGGACGCCCTGGTTCATGAGCGCGCCGCCGCCGTCGAGCTCCCAAGTTCCGCGCCAGCCCGCGCTCTTGTAGTAGGCGGGCGAGCGGTAGTACTTCATATAGCAGTCGGCGAGCACGAGCTTGCCGAGGCGGCCCTCCTGGACGATCTGCCGCGCGGCCCTGGTCATGGCGGTGGTGCGGCGCTGGAAGATGCAGCCGAGCTTCACCTTCCACTCCCGGCACGTCTCGATCATCTTGTCCATCGTGCGGAGCGTGATGTCGAGCGGCTTCTCGCTCAGGACGCTGCGGCCCGCCTTCGCCGCGTCCACCGCGATCCGCCAGTGGAGCCCGCTCGGCACGCACGCGCACACGCAGTCAACGTCAGGCTCGTTCTTCAGCATCTTGCGGTGGTTGGCGTAGCAGGGCACGTTGCCGTATTCGGCGGCGAGCTTCTGCGCCTTCGCCACCTCGATGTCGCACAGGGCGATCAGCTCGCACTGCGGCGCGAGCGACACCGCCTTCGCGTGCCACGGCCCAATGACCCCACAGCCCACCACTGCGAACCCCACCTTGCCATTGCGCATGCCGAAACGCTCCTGAAAACGAACGGGAGAGACCAGTCAATGCCTGGGAGTGTAGCAAGGAGGGAGAGGTGTGTCAAAGGCTGGCTACGGCCGCTATGGCCCCGAGTTCTGGTGGATTCCTTGGCAGCCCCGACAGGGGCGTACTATATCAGCCCAGGGCGAAGCCCTGGGAAGCAGGGCCGTGCGGCGGTCAGCCCTGAAGGGGCGTACTACAGGGCACGGGACGCCATCGCCTCCCGTGGGTGGCTAGTACGCCCCTACAGGGCTGCGCCGGGGCCATCTCCGATTCCCAGGGCTTCGCCCTGATCTTTGCCCACATCTCGGGGCCTTGTAGCCCGCCGACGCGGGCGACCCAGCCGTAGCCCAGGGCGACCGAAGGGAGCCCTGGGATCGCGCGTCCCCCCCATCCAAGCCCCCGAAGGGGGCGTTTCACGCCCATTGAATCGCCCC
>Ga0194110_10004229_pt1 | contig 17429 bp, 12 predicted proteins | sample TA2Kig1200mmetaG_FD_146192 | JGI IMG/M metagenome (GOLD analysis project Ga0194110, IMG submission 146192) | Freshwater microbial communities from Lake Tanganyika, Tanzania - TA2015032 Kigoma Deep Cast 1200m | ecosystem: Environmental > Aquatic > Freshwater > Lake | place: Tanzania: Lake... | reverse complement strand
CGCACCAAGGTCGAGCCGGGCAAGACCCTCGCCGAGCAGCACTACGCCGCCTGCGACCCCTTCAACATCGAGAAATACGTCCAGGGCGCCGAGCGGGCCTTCGGCCGTGCCTGCCCCTGGGGCGGAGGGAACAACTGCTTCCGCCGCGAGGCCATCGAGGCCGTCGGCGGCTACGACGCACTCACCTACACCTCCGGCGCCGACCGCGAGTTCCACCGCCGCTTCGAGGCCGCCACTGGCCTCCGCACAATCTATGCCCCGCGGGCCGTCATCTGGCACGCCGCACGCGGCTCCGTCCGCGACCTCTTCCGCAACGCCGCCAAGTACGCCTCCGACGCCGTCCTCCACGCCCAGTTTGATAGTGGCGTTGCCGCCCGCCTGCGTTGGTTCGTCCTCCGCAACCTCGGCTACATCGCCCGCAACGCCGCCGGCCTCCTCTGGCGCGCCGCCAAGTTCCTCCTCGGACGCGAGACCAGGCTGCGCCTCGTCCAGCCCATCTTCTACAGCATTCAGGAGCTCGGCTCCATCTGGGGCCACCTCAAGGGCCACCGCCGCAGCAAGAGCAGACCGAAGACCGGGTCTCCTTGACACGGGTAGCGCCGAGCGCTAGAATCCAGAGAGTGGCGCCCCATGTGGGCAGCCTCGGTGCCAAGCCTACTAACCAAAGGCACTCATGTACCAGATCGGTCTAACGCCGGAAGCGTTCGACGACCTGGAGTCCTTCAGGAGGTTCGACCGAAGCCGTGTCCTGCACGACATCCACGAACAGCTCAGGCACGGGGCCGCAGTGGAGACCCACAACCGGAAGAGGTTGCGTCCGAACGCCCTTGCCGAGTGGGAGCTGCGGATCGGCAAGTTCCGCGTCTTCTACGACGTTGACGAGCCAGCGACGGCCGTGAAGATCGTGGCCATCGGTGCCAAGGAGGGCAGCAGGCTGTTCATTCATGGCGAGGAGTACCAACTATGAAGACGCTGACCGTCTCGGCGCGTGAGAAAGCCGTCAGCGCCCTTCTGCGGCGCGCGCAGCGCGGCGGCGTCATCCTCAGGTCCCCCGAAGGCCGCGAGTTCGTCCTGGCCGAGATAGACGACTTCGACCGCGAGATCGAGCTGACCCGCAACAACAAGCGCCTGATGAGGCTCCTGGACGAACGCGCCAAGCAGACACGCACGATCAGCCTTGAAGAGGCGCAGGCTCGCGTCGGCTCATGAGGCCCCAAGCGACGTGCGGCCCCCGGAATCCCGTAAGGTGTCCCGCGAGTGGCTAGCTTTTTGTTGGCCAAGGCGCCCCTGGTGGCGAACATAGACTCCGACTGCTTTGCCGAGCGTGACTGGCTCCGCGAGCTCGTGGCCGCGCTCCTGGCCGACCCCACCGCCGGCTGCGCCGTCGGTCGCACCAAGGTCGAGCCGGGCAAGACCCTCGCCGAGCAGCACTACGCCGCCTGCGACCCCTTCAACATCGAGAAATACGTCCAGGGCGCCGAGCGGGCCTTCGGCCGTGCCTGCCCCTGGGGCGGAGGGAACAACTGCTTCCGCCGCGAGGCCATCGAGGCCGTCGGCGGCTACGACGCACTCACCTACACCTCCGGCGCCGACCGCGAGTTCCACCGCCGCTTCGAGGCCGCCACTGGCCTCCGCACAATCTATGCCCCGCGGGCCGTCATCTGGCACGCCGCACGCGGCTCCGTCCGCGACCTCTTCCGCAACGCCGCCAAGTACGCCTCCGACGCCGTCCTCCACGCCCAATTCGACCCTGGCGTTGCCGCCCGCCTGCGTTGGTTCGTCCTCCGCAACCTCGGCTACATCGCCCGCAACGCCGCCGGCCTCCTCTGGCGCGCCGCCAAGTTCCTCATCGGACGCGAGACCAAGCTGCGCCTCGTCCAGCCCATCTTCTACAGCATCCAGGAGCTTGGCTCCATCTGTGGCCACCTCAAGGGCCATCGCCGCCTCGCCGCGTCCCGACGCGGCAAGTAGCCTCTTGTGGACAATGCGGACGCAGTGGACACGATGGACACCGTGCAGGGCCCTCTGCCCCTTCCCCGTCCACTCAGTCCATAGCATCCGCGGCGTCCACTCTCGCCTCTCTTCATCCAAAGGCGGCCCATCCAGTCTCTCCTCTTGACATCCCCGAGCTCGCGCGATACCATGAATGCCTAGCGTGCAGCCTCCTCACTGTGTTGTGAGAATGGGGCGAATCGCGCAAGCTGGCCTGGGAACTCTCTACATCATATCGGGTGGAGAGGGCCTTTCAGGGTTGCCAGCCTGGCCCCGTCAATGGGATACTGAGCAGCACATGAGCATTCCGCCTGCGCAACTCAGGGCCCTACTTCAGAAGTCTGGGAATCGATGCGCCTTCAGTGGTTGTCGGGACCTGTTGCTCGACTACAGCGACGATCCGACAAACCCTGTGGTGCTGAGCAAAGTGGCGCACATTGTCGCGGAAAGTCCGGATGGTCCCCGGGGTAGGTATCCGATGTCGCAGGAACATCGGAACCTTGAAAGCAATCTCATTCTCCTATGCAGTAAGCACCACGACGTTGTGGATGGGAAACCCCAATTCTACACAGTCGAACGCCTCCGCCAGATGAAAGAGGACCACGAGGCCTGGGTCATGCAAGCCACAGACAATGCTGACACAGGGCGAAGCCCACGGGAAGAGGGCCAGAAGGCCCTCTGGGTCAAGGAAAGGGTCTTCAGCACGCTGTTCCCTGTTACAGAGATGCCCATGAACGTGTACGGGTGTCCTTGTAATCTGTCAGAGGCCGATGCTGAACTGGTGAAGAGGCAAATCCAGGCGCCGAAGGATGACACGGAGATCTGTCCATTCATTCTTCGAAGGGGCATGCTCTACGCGTTTCAGAACCTGCGCTATAGAGGTGGGCCCTTCCGTCTCCTTGTGGCTGAAGGACGTGTTGAACAGGAGAGAAGCCAAGATTGGTGGAGTGATCCTGTGAAGGGGCCTTGGTTTCTCAGTTTGCTCAACAGAACACTGAACAAGCTGACAGGTCGCAGGAGACTCCATCTGGACAAAATCCACAAACGCTACTTCTTCCAGGCGGAAAAGCCCGGCGAATGCATGGAGATACAGTACAAGCCGCTCAACATCGTGTCGGATTCCAAGATGGTTGTCTGGCGCCCAACAAGCAAACGAACCGGTCTTCCGCGGGACTATTGGCTGCACCGAGCCGTAAATCTGAGGTTCCACTTCACCCTCCCGTGCCTATGGTACCTGAGTGTTCGGCCCGAATACCGCGTGACGAAGGACGGGTTTGCACCAGAGGATTCTGACAGGGTTGGATCGAGGGTAACTAAGAGGAAGAGCCGTATGTTCAACTACGACCTGCTTGGCGAAGTGAACTTCTGGCGTGGCTTTCTGAGCGACGGACAGCCAAGGATAATCCTCAACTTTGGCAAGGGTCAGCACATCATCATATCGACAAGCATGATTGAGGCCGACATCGAATGGCCGGGCATTCCAGAGAAGTTCGCAAGGCCCTTCAAGAATGTCGAGTTCGAGGAAGACCTTTTCAGCTGGGCAAGGCTCAATAACTTGGCCTACGATGATGTTGAAGGGGATGAAGACGATACAGCGGAGGAGCAAGAAGATGACGAATAGACAGGCTGACCTTCCTTGCATTCATTGCCAGTACCTGGGCGAACCCAAACTGGAGTTCGCTGACTCGAGGTTACATGTTGATCCGAAACTGGGGATCTCACGGTTTGGCCCGAAGTCGTTCAGCCCACGCCGACACCACCCGGACGTGATTCATCTGGGTTTCATCGGGACCGCCGAATCCATGGCAACGGCCCGGGAGTGGGTGCGCAAGTGTTCAGCTGGGGTAGCTGGTGATGATAAGCATCCAGAGTTCCCGGGTTTCATGTCGGACAGAGGATTCTTCTCGGAGCTACAGTTTGATGACGATTGGAACGCACAGCTCTGCCAGGCCGAGGTCGAAGGAGTCCTTGAGACTCGCCCATCCCGGATGCGTTTCGATGCTCTCCTCGGTCTCCTAGAGAGGAAACTGGGGCTTCTTTCGACGAAGGACCAGCCACCGACATGCATCGTCCTCGCGCTTCCCGATGTACTGTACGCGAAGTGCAGAGTCACAAACTACCGGGACCCTCATCTAGGCGATGTTCATAGGGACCTGAGGCGGGCCTTCAAAGCGCTCGCAATGAAGTACCGAATCCCCACCCAGTTGGTGCGACAGCAGACCGTTGACGGCCGCGAGAGAGACCATCCCTCAAAGGTCGCGTGGAACTTCTTCACGGGCCTTTACTTCAAAGCTGGCGGAGCGCCATGGGGACCGACAGGGCTCACTCCTGGTACTTGCTATCTTGGCATCGCGTTCTATCGATCTCTGGGCTCCACTAATCCGTTGGTTCATACGAGCCTCGTCCAGGCGTTCGACGAACACGGAAACGGGCTGGTACTTAGAGGGCCAGACTTCAACTGGAACTCAAGGGAGAAGGGCACACGCTCTCCCCACCTGAATGCAGAGCGGGCGGAGCGGATTCTCACCATCGCCTTGGATCGCTATAGGGATGAGATGCAGCAGACGCCTCAGAGGGTTGTGGTTCACAAGTCTTCTGTCTACTGGCCCGAGGAGCGGATAGGGTTCAAGGCAGTTTTGGGCAGAAGAGTAAGCCGGTTCGATCTGCTTTCGCTCGATACCCGGCAGAGCTTTGTGAGACTCCTGACAACTGCTTCGTACCCACCCCTTCGTGGCACGCGCTTCACCATTGGCGACAAGGATTACCTGTACACAACTGGTTTCATTGCGGATCTCGGCCAATTCCACAGCCTTCATGTGCCTTCTCCCATCCGTGTTGCTGACCACATAGGCCAAGACACATCCCGGGAGACGCTCCTTAGGGAGGTGCTCGTTCTTACGAAGATGAACTGGAACTCGTCGCGACTGGGTGGCAAGTCACCGATCACGCTGAGATTCTCTGACCTTGTGGGGGAGATCATGCAGGAGATACCACCTGAGCGTGATCCTCTCCCGCAGTTCAAGTTCTACATGTGATCGGGGCGGGCGGGCCACAGCACCCTGCCATGCTGATCAGGCGAAAGACTTGTTCCTGCTGGTACTTCCGCGGATAGCGGTGGCTTTGATCCGGCTGGCTGCCGCGGGACCCGGCGCGGTGGTGCATTGCACCCCGACAGCCCGGTTGCCAAGGGCGCCCGAAGACGCGTCTTCGTCTGTCGGTATTGGCTCGAAGCTCGCGGCTCGTCGCTCGGAGCTTTCCTCTTGGCGGCCTTGGCGTCTTGGCGGTTGGAGAAGTGTGTAGCACAGAACTTGCCTAGCCGGCGAGACCGGCGTGTCTGGGGTAGACTGAGCCGGAAGGCCGAGAATGGGCAACGGGCGGTCCGAGCCACGGCGGGGCCGGTCCGTCCAGGCCCTGTCCGCCCCCTCGCCCCGGGCCGGCCTGCCCATTGTTGAGGGTCGAGTGCTGGTCCAGGGGCCTCAACGATGGGGCCGGGAGGCGGGGCTGAGGCGGGGTCCCGGCCAGCAGCCGGCCACGTAAGCGTATATGTGTCAGGAGCTTATGGTTTGGCGGCGAGGAATCCTGCGGCGTGTGCCAAGGGGTGCCGGCGTGTGAGGGTGTGGGTGTGGGTGTGTGTGCGTGTGAGCCTCAACAATGGTAGGAATGGGTGTTTCGGCCGTAATGGGTGAACCGGCGTTGACTGAGCGGCCCGCTTGTGACATAATCGTTGTATGGGTTTCCAAAATGGCGGGCGGGCAGGGAGCGAGGTGTGCGAGGGTGGCTGACGCACCCGCCGTCGTCCTCTACATGAGCTATCTCGGCCTCGGGCTGGTCAGGGCACTTGGGCGCGAGGGCGTCCGCGTGTTCGCTCTCGACCCGCACCCCGACGCGCTGGGGATGAACTCCCGCTACTGCACGCCAGTGGTCACGCCTGACCTCGTTGTGGGCGGGGCCTCTGCGCCCCGCGTCTTCTCCTACTCTCCGCGGGGGACGGAGCCCCCGCCCACAGCCCCCTTGGCCCGCCCCGGAGGGGCGGGCTACCTCGAATTCCTCCTGGAGTTCGGGCGGCGGTTGCCCGGGAAGGCGGTGCTGTATCCCACGGGGGACCCGACGGTGCTATTCCTCTCGCGGGAGCGGGAGGCGCTCTCGCGGTACTATCATTTCGTGATGCCTGAGCACGCGACGGTGCTGAGGCTTTTGACGAAGGACGGGTTGGCGTCAATCGCGCGCGAGCACGACATCCCAGCCCCACGCACGGTCATACCGGCCAACCGCGCAGAGGCCGAGGGCGCGGCCGGGCAGCTAGAGTTCCCAGTCCTTCTCAAGCCGGCCGAGAGCCACGACTGGAAGAGCCCCGAGATTGTGCGGCTCATCGGGGTGGGAACCAAGGTCATACAGTGCGGCACACCCGAGGAGCTTCTGGCCCGCTATGACGCGCTCTGCGGGTGCGGAGTGCGGAGTGCGGAGTGCGGAGTGAAACCAGGAGTAATCGTCCAAGAGATGATCCCAGGTGAGGACGACCGCTTGGCCTACTTCTGTTTCTATATCGGGCGGGAGGGGGAGCTGTTGGGGGCGTTCGCGGGGCGCAAGTGCCGCGTGCTGCCGCCGGGGCTGGGGTCGGCGAGCATGGCGGAGAGCATGGCGGACCCCGCGCTGAGCGAGGCGGCCCTGCGGCTCCTGCGCGCCGTGAACTACCGCGGCCTCGGAGGGGTGGAGTTCAAGCTCGACCCGCGCGACAACGCCTGGAAGCTCATCGAGGTGAACGTCCGCTTCGGCCTCTGGGACTCCCTCGGCGCCCGCTGCGGGGTGAACCTGGCGCACATTGCTTACCGCGACGCGCTGGGTGAGCGGGTGGAGCCGCGGCTCCGCTGCCGCACGGGGGTCAAGTGGGTCTGCGTGCAGCGCGACCTCTCGGCCTTCAGGCTCTACCGCGGCCAGGGCAAGCTCACCACCTGGCGCTGGCTCCGCTCCCTCGCGGGCGAGAAGATGTGGGCCGTCTTAGCCTGGGATGACCTTGCCCCGTTCCTCTCCAGCGCGCCGGCTTACCTGTGGGGCCTCGTGGTGAACCGGATAGCGAAGGCAAAGGGCAAAAGGCAAAAGGCAAAAGGCAGAAATGGCCCAGGGGAGGCGCGGTGATGCGTGTGGCGCTGATACAGCCTCCGATGGATTCAGATTACCCGCCCCTGAGCCTGGGTTCGCTCGCGGCCTATCTGGCGGAGAGGGGGCACGAGCCGCGGGTGTTCGACCTCCAGGTGCCCGCCCAGAGGGCCGCCTGGCCGGGCAGCCTCGCAGGGTTCGCGCCCCGCATCGTGGGCCTGACGGCCATGACGCCCACCATCGCCGCGGCCAACGCCGCCGCACTCGCCGCCAGGCAGGTGCTCCCCGACGCCACCATCGTCCTCGGCGGCTACCACGTGAGCTTCCTGCCCGAAGAAACCCTGCGGAGCTATCCCGTCTTCGACCTCGGCGTCGTCGGCGAAGGCGAGCTCACCCTTGCCGAGCTCTGTGACCGCCTGGCCGCCGGCCAATCGCCCGCGGGCCTCCCCGGCCTCGCCTGGCGTTCCGATTGCGGATTGCGGATTGCGGATTGCGGATTGAAATCCGAAATCCGAAATCCGAAATCCCAAATCGAGTTGGGTCCGCCGCGCGAGCGCATCCACGACCTCGATTCCCTCCCCCTGCCCCACCCGCACTACGACCTCGACCACTACCTCTGGTATGGGGGTTACACGGGGCGCTGGACGTTCAAGTGCGCGAGCGCGATCGTCTCGCGCGGCTGCCCGTTCCGCTGCCGCTTCTGCGCCTCGCAGCGCTTCTGGTCGCACCGCTACCTGGTGTGCTCCCCGGAGCGGGTGGTTGACGAGATGCGCTGGCTGGCCCGCCAGGGGGCGCGGAGCGTCTACTTCCGCGACAGCACGTTCAACATCAACCGCCGCTGGCTCCGCGACTTCTGCGCGGCGAAGCGCCGAGCGGGCCTCAGGATGCGCTGGCTGTGCAACAGCCGAGTTGACACCCTGGACGAGGAGCAGCTCGCCCTCATGGCAGAAGCGGGGCTCGAGGCCGTCTACTTCGGCGTCGAGAGCGGCAGCCAGCGCATCCTCGACTATTACGGCAAGGGGACGACCGTGGAGCAGGCCCGCGAGGCGTTCCGCCTCTGCCACCAGCACGGCATCGCCACGGCGGCCTACTTCATGATAGGGGCGCCCATCGAGACGAGGGCCGACATCGAGGCTAGCCGCCGCCTCGCCCGCGAGCTGGCCGCACGCTACACCTACTGGTTCATCTTCACCCCGCTGCCCGGCGCGCCGCTCTACGACGACTTCCTGGCGCGCGGCTACAAGCCCGACTTCGAGCACTTCGTGTTCAACCGCGCGACTATTCCCGTGGGCGACCTTGCCCCGGAGGAGCTGGAGGCCCTTCACCACCAACTCGTCGCGGAGTTCCAGCGCAAGCCCACGCGGGGCGAGGTCTGGCGCCGACGCTGGGAGATGCTCCGCTCCGTCCGCTCCTGGCGCGACGTGCGGCACCTGGCCAGCAAGCTCGCGCGGCGAACTGGGCTGCGTGGTCGGGAGAATGGCAAGGGTTGACACAAGAAGGGGATGAATGGATGTTTGGATGAATGGATGATTGCCAGAGCGGACGCGGGCTCTGACATTCATCCATTCATCCATCCATCCACCCATCCCCCAAGGTGTCCAGAATGCGCGTGATGCTTGTTCAACCCGACACCGGCGGGAGCTACCCGCCGCTGAGCCTGGGCTACCTGGCGGCCTACCTGGCCGCGCGGGGCCACGAGGCGCGCATCGTGGACCTCCAGGTGCCCGCGCAGCGGGCGCGCTGGGAGAAGCTCCTGGTCGAGGCCCGGCCTGACCTGATAGGTTTCACTGCCCTCACCCCGAGCATCGCCCGGGCGGGCCGGCTCGCCGCCCGCGCACGCCAGCTTCTTCCCGCGGCCAGGCTCATCATCGGCGGCTTCCACGCCTCGATGGAGCCCGAACAGACCATGCGCGACCACCCCGCCTTCGACTATCTCTGCATCGGCGAAGGAGAGAAGACACTGGCGGAGCTGTGTGCGCTCCTGGACGCGGGCGAGCCGATCGCCGGGCTTCGTGGCCTCGTCTGGCGGTCCGGCGATCGCATCGAGCTGGGACCAGCGCGCGAGCGGATCGCCGACCTCGACCTTCTTTCGACTCCCCACGATTTTTACGACCTCGACTATTATCTTGACGAGGGCAGCTTCACCTACCAGTATGGCTACAGATGCGCATCGGTCATCGCGTCGCGCGGATGCCCTTTCAGGTGCCGCTTCTGCTCAATCCCGGGCAAGTACATCCACCAGTCGCCGGAGCACCTGGCCGACGAGATTGCGGAACTACGGGCGCGAGGGGCCGACGGGGTGTTCTTCCGCGACAGCACGTTCACGGTGGAGCGCGGCTGGGTGCTGGCCTTCTGCGAAGTGGTCCGCCGAAGACGGCTCCGCTTCCACTGGATCGCCAACGCGCGGCCCGACCTGGTGGACGACGAGCTCCTGGCCGCGATGAAGCGCGCGGGCTGCTTCGCCCTCTGCTACGGGGTCGAGTCGGGCAGGGACCACGTGCTGGCCTACTACGGGAAGGACCACACGGTGGCCGACACGCGGCGCGCCGTGGCCGCCACGAAGCGCGCGGGCATCCGGGTCATCGCCTACTTCATGCTCGGCGCCCCCATCGAGACGCGGGCCGACATCGAGGCGAGCGTTGGCCTTGCCCGCGAGCTTGGCGCCGAGCGCACCATCTGGAAAATCCTCGCACCCCTGCCAGGCTGCGAAATCTACGACGAGCTGAAGGCCAAGGGGGTGAAGCTGGACTTCGAGGCCATCCGCACCGACCGGGCGTCGTATCCCCTGGCCGACATGACCGAGGCTGAGCTCGAGGCGCGCTTCCGCGAGCTACAGGCCGAGTTCGCCTACGCGCGCGACAGCCGCCTCCGCGCCCTCTGGCGCCAGCTCCGCCGCATCCGCTCGCCCCGCGACGCCTGGAGGCTGATGCGTCGGGTGGCAGGCAAGGTCTTCCGGAAGCGGATGAATGGATGAATGGATGGTTGGATGATTGCCCAACTCGTTGTCACAGTGTCCGTGGAGCCGGATGACCCGTCCGTGGTCGGCTGCTCGGGGGCCTATCGTTCGTTTGATGGGCTTGAGCGGCTCCAGGAGCTGTGCCGGCGCTACGGCGTGCGGCCGACCTATCTGCTCACCTACTCGGCAGCGGCCAGGATTGCTGATTATCGTGAATGGGCTTGCGAGTTCGGCGCTCACCTCCACCCCGAGGAGGTGCCACCGATCGCGGAGGGCGAGCGCGGCAACCACACCCTGCGGCCAAGCCAGGTGGAGCCGCCGCGCCTCAGAGAGAAGCTGGTGAACCTGGTGGAGCGCGTGGCCGAGGCCACCGGCCGCCGGCCGACCTCCTACCGCGCAGGCTTCTTCGGCCTCACGCCGGCGCAAATCCCCACCCTCCTCGAGTTGGGGATCGAGGCGGACTCCAGCCTCGGGCCGCTCGAGAAGGTCGGGAAGAGCCACCCCTTCCTGCGCGCGCCCTTCGCGCCCTACCTGATGGACCCGGCCGATGTGTGCCGGCCGCTCAGGGGCCATTCCGGATTGAAAGCAGAAATCAGAAATCAGAAATCAGAAATGAAGCCCCTGGTCGAGGTCCCGCTCACGAGCGTCTTCCGCCGGCCTTTTCCCAGGGGGCTTTTTGGGATATACTTTCGTATGCCGGGCGTGGTGCGCGGTGCGTTGCGGGCGCTGGGCATCGCAGAGGTGCTCGGGTTCCGGCCGGCCACTGCCACAGCCGAGGAGCTCCTGGCCGTCTGCCGCCGCACCGAGCGCATGGGCATTCCCGCGGTCATTAGCATCCACTCGAACGAGCTGTGGCCCGGCACGAGCGCGGCGGTGCCCACAGAGGCGGCCTCCGCTGCCTACTTCGCGCGCCTCGAACAGGTGCTCGCCCACTGCCAGGCGAACCGCTGGACCAGCCTCACGCTTACCCAGGTCGCCCGCGCGGTTCGGGAGGAAGCAAGATGAGGACTCGCTATAAGGAAGGCAGGAATGCAGGAGAAGAGAGGAGGCATCGGGCCGCGAAGCCAACCGGTCTGGCCGGCTTGCCTTCCTTTCCTGCCTTCCTGCCTTCCTTATAGGTCCTCTTGATGAGGCATTGCGGTGCTCATGGGGCCGATCACTCATTTCCTGATTGGCACGCTGTGCGGTGCGGCGATTGGGGCCGTGGCGGTGGCGCTGCGGCGGCGGTGGCTCGCCTGGCTGCCGCCGTTCGTCCTCGCCTGCGGCTTCTGGGCTGAGGCGCCCTGCCTCGTGGGCGCTGGCGGCACGAGCCACCCCCTGGCCAACCTCTTCTTCGGCTACGCCTGGCTCCACCCCTGGCTGGCGGGCGACGATGTGACGGCTCTGTTCTTCGTCCTGGGCCTGGCCAGCCTGATGCTGCTCGGCTACGTGGTGTTCCTGGCGCGCTTCTTCGCCGCCGCCGACATGGTGCGCTGGGAGCGCGAGGACCCGCATTGCGGATTGCGGATTGCGGATTGCGGATTGAAGTCAAAAATCAAGAATCGAAAATCAAAAATCAGAAATGTGGGAGGGTGACGGCTCAATGCCCATGCCCCAGGTTCATATCGCGGTCGGGATGGGAGCGGCGTCGCTGCTTGGCCTGCCGATGCTGCTGTGGCGCCGCCGCTGGCTCATCTGGCTCCCCGTGCTGATGGGCGCGTGCGGCGGCCTGGCGCTCGTGCCCGACGTCATCGCTCAGAGGTTCACCGGCGGGGGCGACGCGCATCTCCCGGCCGCCGACGCTTTCTTCATGCACGCCTGGCTGGACAGGCAGGCCGCGCTCTACTCGCCCGCGGTCTCCAATGCCGCGTTCCAGGCCGTGGCGTTCATGCTCCTCGCGGCGGCCTGCGGCTACGCGGCCTACATCCGCTGGGGCCTGCCGCGGCAGCCCGAGGCCGAGGAGGCCCTCGCCCGCCTGCGGCGCGAGACCGCCGGCTACGCGCCCGCGGCGGCGGTGCTCGGCGTCCTGCCCCTCGCACTCGCGGGGGCGGCCGTGGCCTGGGTCACTTGGCCCTCCCTCACCAGGCAGGCGCAGACCCCGGACCCGCTCGACACGGGCCGCTGGGCACAGGCGGTGTCCAGACGCCTCGGCGTCCCAGTCGGCCAGCGCCTCGGACTCGTCCACGCGGCCTGGGACCCGCAGGGGGCCTGGCTGTGCGGCGACCTGGGCGCAAGGGTTCCGCAGGGTGGGACGCCCGCCGAAGTGGTCGAGCGCGCGAAGGCCAACGGCTGCGGCTTCGTCGTGCTGCTCGACGCCCCGGCGCCCCTTCAGCCTTTGCGTGCGAAGCACGGGGGCATGGCCATCCTGTCGGGCCTCACGTGCGAGACCGCGGGCGGGGGGGCCGCGCTCGTGCTCCTCCCGCCGCGTCCCGACGAAGCAGGGGTGGCCGCCGCCTTCCGCCGCTGGCAAGAGGGGCGCGGGACGCGGCACGCGGGGCGCGGCACGAGCGGCGAGGAGCTGCTGCAATGGCTCCGGGCCAATGCGGCTGGTGGCACAGGACCGTTGCCCGTGGTGCTGGCCAACACTGGCGCCTGGGCCGAGCTGTCATCATGGCAGCGCGACCGCGAAATCTTCGCCGGAATCCTGGGGCTCAGCGGCAGCGAACGGCTCTCGGCGCGCGAGGCCAGGAGCCAGTGGAGCCCCGCGGTGGCCGAGGTCGGTGGGACGTGGGACCGCTTCCTCGACCTCGGCTTCCGGCTCTGGGGCGCCGCCGCAGCCTCTGATTGCGGTCCGTGGTCCGTGGTCCGTGGTCCGAAGTCCGAGGTCGCCTTCGGGCCTGGGGAGTTCGCCCGCACCTATGTCTGGTGTCCAGGTGGGCGGGGGCTCCGCCCCCCGCGGGGCACGGAGGCCCCGCCCACGGAACAAGTCCTCGATGGCCTCCGCCGCGGCTGCACCTGGGCCGTCGAGGGCGGCATCGTCCGCAAGCTCGACTTCGGCGTCGCCGCCCCGTCCATCGAACGCCCGGCCCGCATGGGCGAGGTGGCACGCCTGGCGCCCGACGACGAGGCGGCGGTGGAGCTGGCCCTCGACGTGCCGGCGACCGACTTCGCCGGCCGCCCCAGCCAGCTCGACGCGGTGGAGCTGGTGTCGAACTTCGCCGGCCAGCCGGCGGTCGTCGCCAGCTTCCGCAACGTCCGCGAGGCCGCGCGCCTCACCCACAGGCTCCCGCCGGCCCAGGACCACAACGGCGGCGTGGGCTTCTACGTCCGCGCCCGCGGCTGGCGAAGCGTGGGCGACGGCGCCCGCCTCTCCTTCTACACTAACCCCATCCACATCCTCGTCCGCGCCGGCTCGCCCGCGCCGGTGAGCCCCGGCGCGGCTCCGGTGAGCGTGGCGTCGCCGCACCGCCCGCCGGAACCCACGCCCCCGAAGCCGACGACTGCCCAACCCGTGCCGCCGGCGAAGGACGAACCAGGCGCGCACCTCGCCGCCATCGGCCTCCCGCCCAGCGTGCGGCCGGTCCTGGTCGAGTCCTTTCAGAAGCCGCCAGGCCGCCACTGGCGCGGCACCCACGTGAGCATCATCGGCGACCGCAGCCCGGCCATCGGCGACGAGGAGCTGCGCGTCAGCCTCGTCCAGCGCCTCCCACTCGGAGCGGGCACCCGCCTCTTCTTCCACTGCTACGCCGTCGAGTGCAGCCGCCTGGCCATCGCCGCCCGCGCCGCGGGCAGCACGGTCCCGCACCAGGCGGTCCGCGACCTGCCCGAGCGCCAGTGGGTGGCGTTCGACCTCTCGCTCGCGGAGGACTTCGCCCCCCTGCGCGGCTCGGGCGCTCGCCTCGGCCCGCCCGCGGAGCTCGAGGCCATCGAGTGGAGCGCCCCGCGCCTCGGGCCGCTCTCACGCTTCTACGTCACCGACGTGGCTATCTACGAGCCGACGCCGCAGAGCCGCCGCGAGCTTGCGTTGGCCAGGGCCAAGGCGCTTGACGAAGAGCTCCGCGAAGCCGTGGGCCGCGGCGCACCCACACTGGCACGGAAGGCCGCGGATGCCGCCGCCGCGCGCCTGGCCGCCTGGGCGGGGCAGTTGGACCCCAAGGCCGCGCAACTCAGCGACGCCGACCTTGCGGCCGCGGAGCGCGCCCTCGGCGAGCTGGCCGACGAGTGCCGCCGCCTCCGCTGGGTGGCACAGGCGTCCCGCCTGTGGTCTGCCGACACAGGCCAGAGGCCCGTGCCACCGGGTGGCGAATCGCCGCGCTTCGCCGTCAGCGTGGCGCCTCCCACCCAGCGCATCACCACGCGCAACCCGGCCCTCGCCCCGCCCGACCGGCTGAGCGGCCCGGCCGAGCTCGCCGCCGCCGGCGGCGAAGCCGAGGCCATCCAGCTCGTCGTCATCGCACTCTGGGACAAGCTCCAGGCGGTTCGCGTGGAGGTCTCGCCGCTCTCTTTCGCCGGCGGCTCGCTCCCCTCCTCGGCCGCGGCCATTGAGCTTGTGGACGATGTGGAGGTGAAGCCGCGGCCAACTCTCCCGCCCGAGGCCGCCGGCTGGGTGCCCGACCCTCTGCGGCCATTCGAGCCCTTCGACCTCGAGCCGGGCGCCGCACGCTGCGTCCTCGTCACCCTCGAGGTCCCGCCAGACCTGCCGCCCGGCGACTACGCGGGCCACGTCAGCGTCCAGCCGCGCGGCCTCGACCCCGTGCGGGTGCCCGTGCGCCTCCGCCGCTGGGCCTTCGCGCTCGAAGGGCAGCCGTTGGCCATCATCGCCCCCCTCGACGAGCAAGCCATCCGCAAGCAGTATGCCCTCGCCGGACCCCTGCCCAAGGAGGGCCGCCGCGGCCTCTACGAGCTTCTCCTCCGCCACCGCGTTTGCCCCATCCCGCTCCTCGGAGGCGACGAGGAGGCCGACATGGAGGAAATCCTCCCCGCCCTCAAGAGGGGCCACGAGTTCGTGGCACTGCGCGAGACCGCCTCGGCGGCCCCAGGGCCGAACGACCCCGACGTCGTGCGCGCGGCGCGCTGCGCCAGCCGGCTCCTGGGGGCCGGCTGGGGCCGGCGCGGCGCCATTCTGCTCCCGCTCGCGCCCCCTGAGGAGGGGCAGCGCGCGCGCCTCGTCGCCGCCGCGCGAGGCCTCGCCGAGGAGCGCCCCGCGCTCCTCCTCCTCGCGGGCGGCGACGGCGAGCCACCCGGCGACCTCGTGGCTCACGTCTGGCGGCGCCCCATCGCGCCCGACCCGCCCAGGCGTCCCGCCGATGAGGACGTCGAGGTCCGCCTCTCCCGCACCGCGCGCCGCGAGGGCTGGGACCTCGCCGCACAGTCCCCAGAGCTCCAGACCCCCAGCCTCCTCCTCTCATCCCCTCTCGCCCACGTGCGCCTCCTCCCCTGGCTCGCCTGGCAGCACGGCGTCCGCGCGCTCTTCCTGCGCGGAGTCAACCGCTGGGGAGACGCCGACGACCTCCGCGGCGAGGCACTGCTCTACCCCGGCAGCCCCGAGCAGCCGCACGCCTCGCTCCGACTCGCAGCCCTGCGCGACGGCGTGGAGGACTACGCCTGCCTCCGCCTGCTGTGGGACCGCGCGCGGCTGCTGCGCGAGCGGAACGCCGAGCGCCACGCCCCGCTCGTGGCCGCCGCCGAGCGCCTCCTGGCCGAGGCCGCCGGCGCCGCAGGCACCCTCCGCGTGCCCTGCCGCGACCCCCAACTGCTCGCCGCACTCCGCGTCCGCCTCGCACGCGAGATCGAGCGCCTCGACGCCGCCTGGTGGGCCGAGGTGGACTCCGCGAGCGACCTCCCGCCGCCCCCCGCCGAGCTCACCGCTAGGCCGGGCGACCGCCAGGTCGCTCTCGCCTGGGCCAAAAGCCCCGACCCCAAAGCCACCGCCTACAACGTCTTCCGCAGCCGCGAGCCCAAAAGCGGCTTCGCCCGAATCAACCCCCTTCCTATCGAAGGGCTGAGCTACGCGGACGGCGCGCTGGAGAACGACGTGACCTATCACTACTTCGTGCGCTCGCTCCGCGGCGGCACCGTGGACGGCCCGCGGAGCCAGACCGTCTCGGCCACCACGCGCCCGGGGGCGCGAGCCGTCTGGCTCCCCGGCCCGCCGCCCGGCCAGCGCGGCCCCCACCGCGTCGCCGTCCGGCTCGATGGCCCGGGCACCGGCGGCCTCCTCCCACTCGTCCGCCCCCAGGCCGACTACGCCCTCGCCGACGCCGCCCCTCACGGCTTCGACGACATGACCCGCCAGGACGACGGCACCTGGACCCTCGACATCCCGGAGCCTGGCAAGGGCTGGGCCAGCCTCGCCGGCAAGAAGCTCCGCATCCTGGTTCGCCTCGTGGACCGCCAGGGCCGGGTGGCCACGCCGCCAGTCGAGCGGGTCGAGACCATCAGCCCGCCGGCCAAGACCAAGTAAGGAGTGAGAAGACAAGTCAAAAGGCAAAAATCAAAAATCGAAAATCGAAAATCCCAGATTGGCACGAGGAGACCTTCATGTTGCCCATTTACCCCTTCTTTGCGGCCCTGGCCTTCGCCGCCTGCGCACTCGCGGGCGGCGTGCCGGGCCGCGAGCCGCCGCCCGGCTTCCCCGACATCGTGGCGCGCGTCCGCTGCGGCATCGGCGTCGTCGGCACACTCAACCCCGCCAACCACCCCGCCCTCGAGTTCCTCGCCTCCGGCTTCTTCATCGACGCCCGCGGCCGCTTCCTCACCGCCAACCACGTCCTCGAGGCCGCCGCCGAGCGCAAGCGACTCGGCGACCTCCGAGTCTTCCTCCCCAGCGACCCCAACCGCGACGGCCACCCCGCCACCGTCCTCGCACGCGACGCCCGGCACGACGTCGCCCTCCTGGACGTCAAAGGCGGCCACTACGTCCCCCTCGAGCTCGGCGACTCCGCCCGCGTCCGCGAGGGGCAGGCCATCGCCCTCACAGGCTTCCCCTTCGGCTTCTTCCTCGGACTTCACCCCACCACCTGCGTCGGCATCGTCAGCGGCATCAGCCCCATCGCCATCCCAGCCGCCAGCAGCAAGCTCCTCGACGCCGACACCATCGAGGCCCTCCGCAACCCCTTCAACGTCTTCCAACTGGATGCCACCGCCCATCCCGGCCACAGCGGCGGACCCCTCTTCGACCCCGCCAACGGCAAGGTCCTCGGAATAGTCAACAGCGGCTTCATCCGCAAGATCAAGGAGAAGGTCATCTCCACCGGCATCACCTACGCCATCCCCATCCACCTCGCCAAGCCGCTGCTCGACGACGCCCTCAAGCCCAGGCCCGCCCCCCTCCCCATCGCCCCGCGCTAGCGCCATAACGTTCCCTCCGCGGCCATCTGTTCCCGCAGACCATTGGGAACGTCCCAAGTTCTTGAGCCTCCCCGGGCGACGCTCTCCGCGCCGCGGGAACGCAAAGGCAAACTCGCCT
>Ga0194110_10004228_pt1 | contig 17430 bp, 15 predicted proteins | sample TA2Kig1200mmetaG_FD_146192 | JGI IMG/M metagenome (GOLD analysis project Ga0194110, IMG submission 146192) | Freshwater microbial communities from Lake Tanganyika, Tanzania - TA2015032 Kigoma Deep Cast 1200m | ecosystem: Environmental > Aquatic > Freshwater > Lake | place: Tanzania: Lake... | reverse complement strand
GCTTATTAACAGCTTCATAGATAATCCAGATGGCTGCCGCAAAGATGAGCAACGCCTCCACAGCAGCCGCTATGTCTTCTACCTTGCCATGCCCGAAGGCATGGTCCTCATCCGGGCGCCTGCCGGAAATTCTGACAGCCACCAGCGCTATCACTGCTGCCACCAGGTCCATGCCCGAATGGATGGCCTCGGAAATCACCGAGACCGAGCCGATGATGACGCCAACGACTAACTTAAAGACCACCAGGACGCTATTGGAGATTACCGATAGGGCAGCTACCCGGTTCTTTTGCCTTTGTGCCTTCTCGTCCATATCTCTTTTACACATAAACAAAGTCCCGCAGGACACTCAGTCCCACGGGACTTTACATTCCCGTTGCCCTGTTTTAAGCCCGGCCGCATTTCCCCGCTATGGGAAACCGCCTGCTCCAAGTGCAATTAGCGGGAATTATAATGGCCACGCGTGCGCTTGTCAACGACAAACCCACGGCGACATAATGCGCATGCAGCACGTCTGGCAGAGCACCCGTCTTACACAGAAGTCCAGTAGCTCAAGCTCGCTACCGCCCGCCGTCAAGTCCTCTTCCTCCTCCTGGCAGGAATAATCGACAGCATAGATTCAGATTTGTTAAGATTGGCAAGTATCATGGAAAAGAGAAAAACAATTTATTTGACGCCACATTCACACTACGACGTAGTGTGGGCTTTTTGCAAGGAGGACTACTATCATATCAACGAAATCATCCTGAAGAACGCCGTTGAAATGATAAAGAACTCCGACTTCAGGTTTCTGATAGAGCAGACCTATCTCCTGGAAATGATAGAGAAGAGAAATCCAGGACTTTTTTCAGACATAAAAGAGGCCATTATTAAGAACAAGATCGAAGTTGCCGACGGTCAATATGTGATGCCCGACTCGATGATGCCCATTGGAGAGCTCCTGGTCAGAGATATCCTGCTGGGCAAGAAGTATTGTAAAGAGAAGTTCGGCATAGACGTGCCAGTTGCCTGGGCTGCCGATGGTTTCGGGCTTAATGCGCAGATGCCTCAGGTATATAAGAAATCGGGATACAGGTGGTTTGCTTTCAGGCGCGGGCTGCCTAAGGCCATCGGCTACCGCGTGAGTGAGTTTATCTGGGTGGGTCTCGATGGCTCAAAAATTCTTGGCCACTGGATGCCCCTGGGCTATCGCGCCGGACTGGAAATTGACAAGTGGGAAGACGGTTATCAAACATTATCCAGCTTTGCTACAACATCCAGCATACTTATGCCCTGCGGAAGCGGTGGCGTTCCTCCACAAATTGAAACAACGGCCAGAGTTAAGCAGTGGAACAACGAACATAGTGATTCAAAAATGATAATCTCAGTACCCAGCGAGTTCTTTAAGAGCTTAGAGAAAGAAGGTGCAGACTTAGCAGAGTATTGCGGAGAACTCTACAGCCCGGAGCTAGAGAACGTTTTCCCCGATGTCGTCTCCAGCCGCATAAGCCTCAAACTAGCTATCAAAGATTGTGAGAATGCACTGATTACGGCTGAAAAAATGGCCACACTGGCTTGGATTCATGGAAGGCCTTATCCCGTTGATGTTCTGGCACAAATGTGGAAGGAAATGCTTTTCTTGGTCAACCATGACGTCATCTCATGCTGCGGTATCGACGAGATTTATGGTGAGGCTTGGGAAAACATATCCAACATAAAAGAAAAGGCGAACAAATTGATGAAGGATTGTGCCTGCTACATATCGGAAGGCAGCCAGTCGGGATATAGCATTGCAGTTTTCAATCCGAACAGTTGGGAGATCACCGATTGGGTAGAAGCAGAATTGGATTTGGTACCTGAATGGGACATAGAGGAGAGCGGTATAGCCCTAAACGGGGAGGAAATCCCATCTGAAATACTTGACTTCGAGCATAAGCAGGACAGCGACAGATGTAAAGCCAAGCTCGGCTTTATCGCTACTGCTCCACCGATGGGATACCGAGTTTACCAGTTGGTAAGAAGAAGTAAAAAATACGATTCAGGCATAGAGGTGCGTGGCAACGAGGTTATAAGCAAGTTCTTCAGGCTTTCTATAGATGGCAAAACAGGAATAGTGTCTGTGTTCAACAAAGATGGCAAGCGGCTACTTGAAGGAAACGAATTAATCATAGACCAGGAAATTGGTGACCTCTATTTTCATAGGAGCCAATTTGATGAGCCAATTGGCTCCGAGAGCGGCAAGGGTATTCATTTTGGCACCTTCGTTCCTGGTGAACTCAGTGTGCACAAGGGGCCTGTAAGGACAGTCATTACATTTGAAAACTCCTTTTACTGCTTACAGTGGCCGTACTATCTCACTGAGAAATTCGGCTCAATCCTTCAACGGCACAAGACCGTGGATGTGTGTAAACAGGTTATAATTTACAACGAGATACCTCGGATTGGCTTCCGCACCAAAATCGATTCGGCTCAATCGCACATAAGGATTCGAGTGAGATTTGACACCTGCATGGTAGTACCTCACTATACCAGGCAAACCCAGTTTGGTGTAATTGACCTGCCCCTGGCTAAGACACTGGAGGAAAGTTTCAGGTTTCCTTCGCTTAATTGGTTCAATTGCCAGGAAGGAAGACATGGCCTCGCTTTTTTCACTCGAGGAGTGCCCATCAACGAGGTTAGGGAAGGGAATATCTATTGCACACTGCTGAGAAGCGTCTCGGTTTTATCAACAGATGGCAAAAGCGGCCCCTTGATACCAACCCCGGAAGCGATGGAATTGGGAGAACATAGCTACACATATGCAGTTTATCCCCACTCCGGTGATTGGAAGGGAGCACAAATTCATCGGCATGGTCACGAGTTCAACCACCGCATTTTTGCAATACAAACAGAGAGTCAAAATTTGAATAATAAGTTCAGAAGCTTTATACTAGAACCAGACAACCTCATAATCTCCGCCCTGAAAAAAGCCGAAAAAGACGATGCAGTTATTGTAAGGTTCTTCGAAACCCGTGGCGAAAAGTGCCGCGCAACCTTACAAGTGCCAACCCAGATTAAGTCAGCCTATTGTGTTAATTTGCTGGAGGAAGAGGAATCCCAATTAAGTATCAGAGCTGGGCTGCTGGAGATGGATGTGTCGCCATTTGAGATAGTTACGCTAAGGTTGACACTATAAAAGTGTGCAGTTAAATACCAAAACGTTATCGTTCCAATAATATGTTAAAGAGCATGTCATGCGGATAGAAGGGCCTAGATACACTGAACGTTTCGGAGCAGTAAGGATTAACGAGGTTCAGAAAGTCCTGGAGCTCGACTCCGGCAAAGCCAAGGAGTTGACGCTTTATGAAAACGTTGCAGTGCAAAAAGTTGAAGAGGACATTATCAAAGATTTCGAAGGAAAGATGGTTATAGTCATTCCCACCAAAGACGAGAAGCTGAAGCTGCTGGAGGGGGTCATAAGCGGTATCCCTCACGAATGCCTGGTATTAGTGGTTTCAAACAGCCAGCGGAAGAAAATCGACAGGTTCAGGATGGAGGAAGATACGCTGAAGCAGTATTGCCATTTTACCCAGCGCCAGGCTTATATGATTCACCAGAAAGACCCTGTACTAGCTAAAGCACTGAGTGAATCTGGCTACAACTATATACTCGGGCAGGATGGATTGATTAAAGACGGCAAAGCCGAAGGCATGATTGCAGCTATTCTTATAGCTATGATGATGAAGAAGGACCATATAGGCTTTATCGATGCAGACAACTTCTCCCCCGGCGCAGCGTGGGAGTATGTGAAGTGCTACGCATCCGGATTATACATGGCTCGCTCTCCTTATGCTATGGTCAGGATTATATGGCGGTACAAACCCAAACTAGGTGAAGGAATTTATTTTAGGAAATGGGGGCGTGTTTCTGAAATAACGAATAGATGTATGAACTCACTGATATCTATAAGAACAGGGTTTGAAACGGACATAATCAAGACGAGCAATGCAGGGGAGCATGCCATGAGCTTGAAGCTGGCTGAGCTGATTTCTTATGCTTCAAGATTTGCCGTGGAGCCTCAAGAATTGGTATCCATTTTTGAGGATTTTGGTGGAGTCTTGCCCATGGCTTGCAAGACCGCAGCTAAACACGGCGTCGAGATATTCCAAATAGAGACACGGAATCCCCACCTGCACGAAGACAGGGGAACGGAACACCTACAAGACATGTTATTACCAGGACTTGCAACTATTTATCATTCGCCGTTATGCCAAAAAGAAACCAAGGAAAAAATACTGGCTGAACTCTTGCAGCAAAATGCTATCAGCCCGGATGAGGAGCCACCAGCGCCGCAAATCAGCCCACCACCTAAGAACAATATAGATATGAAAAAGTTCACCAGGGTTATGGAAGAGCACATGGCATCGTGCTCAGCACTGGAGGATAGAAATAGAGATAGATAGTGATGCCGACTATTACCATTTTTAGACAAGCACGAGGATTATAATTGTCTGCCTGCGATATGTCCATGTCAATTGTGCATCCTGAAAATGCTTTTGCTGAGGTATCTATCGGCCTATCTGTAGAAGCGCGCAGACATGGTTTTACAACTATCATGGGGCATAACCCTAGCCTGAGGCAGCACTACGTCGGCTTCTGCGGTATCGTGGAAACTAAGGCTAAAAGCGCCACAGCTTGGCCAGACTGCGTTTGCGAGTGGAACATCAGGGACCCATAGATACTGTCCCTAATTCAATCAGGCCAATATTCCAACTGGCTCCCCGCCAATTACGCCGAATTCACCCCCGGATAGACAAACCCCCGCAACCAATCCGCAATCAAAGGAGGTGTTTTTTAATGAGTCCGGTATGCGGAGTCTTTAATAGAGCTAATGAAGATGTAACAACCGAGATAAATTCTATGATGCAGCCGCTTAGCCACAAGAGCGCTGCCCAAGCCTGGTTGGTCTCCAGAGAGAAAGCAAGAAAGTGGCAAGAGGACAATGAGCCGTTAAAAGGGCCCATCATGGGACAGGTTTCGTTCAATATCAGGGAACAACCAGCAGAACAGCCCAGTTTCGATTGCGCAGGCAATTTAGCCGTGCTTTTCGAAGGGGAACTTTACAACAGTCAGACACTAAAGGCAAAGCTTGCCTCCCACCACAAATTACCAATCGGAGGCGCATCTGAGATAGTTGCTCATATGCTGGAAGAAGTATATGAGGACAACCTGGCTGGAGCACTCAAGAAGGTGGTGCGGTTGCTTGATGGCCCGTATTGTATAGCAGTTAGCAACGGTACCGAGATTATTGTAGTGCGAGACCCGGCTGGTCTCAGACCTGCCTTTTACGCTGACAACAGTGAATTACAGGCATTTGCCTCAAATAAAACGGCACTATGGCGCATAGGTTTGCGCAACGTGAAGCCCCTACGAGCGGGGATGCTCGCATCCCTCAGCAGAAGAGGCGTTCGTTTGGATGAAGCCTACACTTTAGACAATCTAGGGAACAAAGCTGTCATTGATGACCTGGAAGCCGTTGTTGACAGTTACTGTAACTTGCTAATATCGGCTGTTGACAAGCAAACGGACAACCTTGAGAGGCTCGGAGTGCTCATCTCAGGAGGAGTTGACAGTTGTCTGGCAGCAAAGCTAGCCACAGAAGCTGCTGCCGAAGAAGGCATTGAGGTGATAGCTTATACGGCAGGAACATACGGGGCATCCGACTTTGAATATGCCGAACATTTTGCTCGGGAGCTAGGTTTAAAGCACAGGGTAAGGAGACTGAGCCAAAACGAAGTCGAGTCTTACATCCCAAGCGTGGTTGCTGCTGTTGAAGAACGAGACATGGTGCAGATAGAAGCAGGTATCGGGATATATGCGGCGCTTGAGATGGCAAGCCAGGGCGGCGTTAAAGCCATTTTTTCCGGACAAGGCCCGGATGAACTGTGGGGCGGTTATAGCTGGTACCCTCAAATTATCGCCCAAGGGAGCTATGAAGAACTACTACAGACAATGTATGACGACCTGGCCAGAGGCGATATAGAGACGTTCGATAGAGAAAATAAGGTCGCATTGGCTCACGGAGTGGAACAATTATTTCCTTACGTCGACACCGAAATCATTAAACTGGCGATGAGTGTATCACCTCGCCTGAAAGTGACTTCAGATAAAGATGCTCTGGGCAAACACCCTCACCGGCACGCAGCTAGAAGGCTCGGACTTCCAGCGGAATATGCCTACAGAGGCAAGAATGCAGCCCAACACGGCACAGGAATTCATGACGCCCTTGATACCATAGCACGCAAAAACGGCTTTACTCCCCAATTGATAGCCGATACAGGATACAACAGCGAAGAAGTCAGCCAGGAGAAATTGGCCAGCTCTACCCGCTACGGTTACCAATATGGTGAGGAGGAACTCTGGCAGGTATCGCAGCATGTACAGTTCTTCCTTGACTCGATAGCTTATGAAAATGACCTGCTTAACGAAGTTGAGCGGTCTAAAATAGAGGAATTTTTGCAGAAGGTCTGACGAAGGCTTTAAACTGGATTATTCAGAGTAGTGGCTTCTTGACCGGGATAGCACTGCAACTTCACATTTATGTGAGGACGTAAAGTCAGCATGGAGAAACAACCTCAGCCCAGAATTGTTGTTTTCACCGACCTAGATGGCACGCTGCTCGACCGTGTTACCTATTCCTACAATAAAGCCTTACCTTCCCTAAACCAATTGCTACAGAAGGCTATACCCGTCATTTTCTGCTCATCTAAGACAAGGGCAGAGCAAGAAGTGTATAGACATGAGCTGGGCTTGTTTCATCCTTTCATAGTAGAAAACGGCGGCGCCATCTTCATTCCTGAAGGCTACTTTCCATTCAAATTCAACTACCACAGGGACAAAAATGGGTATCAGATAATCGAGCTAGGTATTGGGTACCATGAGATAAGGCAGATTCTTGAGCAGATAAGAGCTGGCGGCAGGGTCAATTTTACAGGTTTCGGTGATATGACCGACCAAGAAGTAGCCTCTGACACAGGGTTGGACCTCCAGGCTGCCAGGCGGGCAAAGAAAAGAGAATATGCCGAGACCATTAAGCTCGAAGGCCCGCCTGACGAGGTTAATATGACGCTAAACGCAATAAAGAAAGCTGGCCTCAACTATGCTCGCGGCGCACGTTATTACGACGTTATGGGCCCCAACGATAAGGGTAAGGCAACAAGAATCCTCATTGATTTGCTTCAGGAAAAACTAGGATGCTTAGAGACAGTGGGCATCGGCGATAGCCCCAACGATTTCCCTATGCTCTTAGCGGTAGACATCCCTGTTCTAGTTCAAAAGCCCGAAGGAGATTGGGAGGAAATGGATATACCCAATCTTCGTCGTGCAGAAGGAATAGGTCCAGAGGGATGGGCAAGAGCAGTGGAAGAAATCATACAAGCCCCCGGTGCGTGAATAGGTAGTTGTATCCCTGCTCTTCCGTGGTCAAGATGCAACGAGTTCCACTTCTCATCTGCTCTTTGACGGGTTGGGGCAAGTCAATAACGCAGTATGGCAGCAATCTGGGTTCCACCCGGAATTTTGCCTGGTTCAAGGGCATACACAGTACCTCCCTTAACCAGCGTACGAACAGCAGCGAAATCAAGCATGTCCTCAGTACCCGGGGTGGCTTTCTGGTACAGGCGAACCTTACGCTGCGCCGGGTCAAATGCTCCCCACTTCTGAACACCAACAGCCACAAAGAGCGTGGCAACACGTCCGTCATAAGCTGCCAGTACGGCTTCCTTCAGGACATTGCTGGTCAATCCTCTACCGGCTGCTTCTTGGTACTGGCTAAGTGCCTTGTCTTGCTCCGTTCGAAAACGTGATTCCATGATGGACCATGCCCGTCGCTGTAATTCACTATTGCTCCATTCATCCGGATTTCCCTTGATGCCCTCATCCAGCAGACATGCGTATTTGTTGGCTTCCCGGTAAATTGGGTGCAGATAGTCAACAGCCACCAGAACCAGCGGCGCTTGCTCTTCTCGCAAGACCTCATGCAATCCGCGGTCGATTTGCTGAAAGTAGCGGAGAATATTCACCTTGTCATAGTCCTTGCATATGCCATGACCGTGAGATATAGGCGGCCCCTTACCTACTGTATGGTACTGGTGCTGTTTCTCACGTTGGTCATATTTAAGCGCCTCGGCCATGCTTGCTGGTACTTCCTCGGGTGTTACTTCCCAGTAGCTGTTACGGGTGCATTGGAGTAGTCTCACCTGGTTCTGACTAACTGCCAGCACATAGAACAGCCTGTCGTTGAAAAACATTGGCAATAGTGGCTTGATGTGAAATCGTTCGGCTGAAACCACAAGCTCAGTAAAGGTGTATGGTGGCTGGTAGCTGTGAAATACCTCTGGAGATGCGAAAATCGCCAGGCTGTCTGCCTGATACTGCCAGAATAGGGTATCTGTTAGCAGCCGGCTTGCGGGCTCCAGCACAGTTCTGGCCTCGGCAGCGCGCAATCCACTACCGATTAGCCTCGCCTCAGCTTCCCGAAGTAAGTTCTTCAACCTTATCTGGTCTTGCTTCGTGTCCCCAATGCGATGCGTGGGCATATAGATGGAAACTGAAGGTTGCCTGGGAGCCTCAATTAAAGCTCTTAACTCAGGCCTTGATAGCATAGACATGATACCACCTCTTTTCTAAGCCAATCTCCTGCCTGTTTTCTGTCCAGGTGTACAAAACAAGAGAAACGCAATGGCAAGGCCAGCGAATAAACTTAGTATGAGGCCATATTAACGTTGCTCTTAGTGACTGGCACTAGGTATAGCAAGTGGTACTTTCTGCTCTACCTTGGCCACGTGCTGTATGACCTTTAGCACACTATCGGGGTTCAGCGATATCGAATCTATCCCTGCATTGACCAGGAATTCTGCAAACTCAGGGTAGTCACTCGGAGCCTGGCCGCAGATGCCCACTTTGCAGCCTGCGGCATGGGCTGCCCGGATAAGGTCTGATATCATCCTCTTGACTGCCTCGTTGCGCTCGTCAAAAAGGTGTGCCAGTTCACCTGAATCACGGTCTACTCCCAGAACAAGCTGAGTGAGGTCATTGCTGCCAATGGAGAAACCATCGAACCGTTTGGCAAACTCCTCTGCAAGTACGACGTTGGATGGAATTTCGCACATTACATACACCTGCAGGCCATCCTCGCCACGAGCAAGCCCGTTATCAGCAAGTGCGGCCAGGACTTTGTCTGCCTCCTCCAACGTTCGGCAAAACGGTATCATGATGATGATGTTAGTCATCCCCATCTCGCCGCGGGCACGTTTGATAGCGCGGCATTCCAAGGCAAAGCCATCGCGGTAGCGATCGCTATAGTAGCGGCTGGCACCCCTAAAGCCTATCATGGGATTCTCCTCTCTGGGTTCGAATTGCCTGCCGCCAATAAGATTGGCATACTCGTTGGTTTTGAAGTCGCTCATGCGCACAATCACTGGCTCAGGATATTGAGAGGCTGCAATCCGTGCAATTCCTCTTGCCAGGTGTTCGACAAAATATTCGGTCTTATCGCTGTAGCCACGAGTCAATTCACTAATCTGCTTTCGTGCCGTGTCATCTTCCAGGTCATCGAAATGTACCAGGGCCATGGGATGAATCTTGATAATGTTATTGATGATGAACTCCATCCGTGCCAGGCCGATTCCCTTGCAGGGCAGGCGCCACCAGCTCAGCGCTGCCGCAGGGCTGGCGATATTCAGCATGATACGTGTTTTGGTCTCAGGGATGTCATCGAGGCTCACTTCCAACTCTTCAAAATCCAGAATGCCAGCGTAGACATAGCCTTCATCCCCCTCAGCGCATGACATGGTCACCTCCTGATTGTCTGAGAGGATTTGCGTGGCATTTCCTGTGCCCACGATAGCTGAAATCCCCAGCTCGCGGCTCACGATAGCCGCATGGCAGGTGCGCCCACCGTAATCGGTTATGATTCCTCTTGCCCGTTTCATTATAGGAACCCAATCCGGGTCTGTCATACCTGTAACCAGAATGGTGTCGTCTATGAAACGACTGATGTCGCTGGCACTTTTAATCTTGCATACCTGCCCCGCAGCAATGGCTTCGCCCACACTGATGCCAGTGAGAAGCCTCTCGCCTTGCTCTTTCAGAGTATAGGTCTTGAGCAGGCTCGCTTGCTTTTGTGATGCCACTGTTTCCGGGCGAGCCTGGACTATGAATAGTTCACCTGTTTCACCATCCTTGGCCCACTCAATATCCATCGGTCTTCCATAGTGCTTTTCGATGGCCACTGCCCATTGCGCCAGTTGCAAGACCTCGTCATCACTCAAGGCAAAGGATGCGCGTTCATCCTTTGTGGTGTCGATATTTTTGGTGGGATGGCTGCCAGCGCCGTTATAGACTAGCTTTTTTTCCTTGTCTCCCATGGCCTTGGCAATGATAGGCCTGATGCCTTCTTTCCCCAGCAGTGGCTTGAAGACCTTGTAATCATCTGGCGTGACTGTGCCTTGAACCACATTCTCACCCAACCCCCAGGCAGCATTAATCACAACGATATCAGGAAAACCCGTCTCGGTGCCAATAGAAAACATGACGCCAGCGGATGCCTTATCAGAGCGTACCATCTTCTGCACACCAATGGAGAGAGCCACTTTCATGTGCTCGAACCCTTTTTCTTCGCGGTAGCTGATGGCGCGGTCGGTGAATAACGAAGCGTAGCATCTACGGCATGCCTCTAGCAGTTCCTCTTCGCCGCTTACGTTGAGGAAGCTCTCTTGCTGACCAGCAAAGCTTGCTTCTGGCAGGTCTTCTGCTGTGGCGCTGCTGCGCACTGCTACGTCCACATCGTCTGTACCATAGCGCTGACAGAGCTGCTGGTAGGCATCTTTGATGCCAATGGCTATGTCTTTCGGAAAATGAGCATTGAGAAAAAGCGAACGTATGGCTCTGCCTGCTCTGTGAAGAGGTTCCTTACCACTCTCAAGCGCATCGATATGCCACTGAATTCTGTCTGTAAGTCGATTCACTTCCAGGAATCGCCAGTAGGCATCAGCCGTGGTGGCAAAACCATCCGGCACCAGGATGCCGTTGTTCCGTAATGCGCGAAACATCTCTCCCAGAGAGGCATTCTTCCCGCCAACAATTGGTACATCCTGGGAGCTTAATTCCTCGAACCAGGCAATGTATTTGCCCTTTGCCATCTTTACGCTTTCTGTACCGCCAACCTTAGTCAGTTTTTTCATTTTCCCCTCCAGCAATCTATGAGCTACTTAGGAGTGTCTCAGACCTGGGCTACAGGCGCCGCAGTCACGTTGGACCTACCTGAAGGTAGCCGGCCTTAGGTCAGGACAGGTGACCCAATCTGTTATCGGTACCAGCCTACCCTCTATGACCTGGAATATGAGAGTCTGAGTCGGAGCCGGCCTATCCGCTGTGAATGTATATCTGGTCATCCCCAGCGGCTGAAAGTCATTGAGTTTTAGGAATTGCTCTCTCAGGGTTACCCCACTTAGTTTCTTCCAGCCGTCCTCTTCGACAACCTTATTCATGCAATAGCCTACGGTGTAAAGCACAGGCCAAGCAACCAGATAACCCGCTGTCCTCTCTTCCACTTTCCTGTCGTGCTTTAAGAAAGCGGCGGCTGCCAGGGAAACGCCTTTGGCTTCTGTCATCGACCAGGAAGCAAAGCTCCTTGGACCCACCATGCCTTCAACCAGTCTGCCCGCTAATAGAACTGTTGCGTCATCCATGCCCCAGGGGCCAGTAGCACGGTGAATCATGCCTGGCCGGGTATCATAGAGGTCGTGGGTCAGTATACCAAGAGACGCTGCAGCGCTGCTAATTACTTTTGGCCCATGTGCCAGTGTATTATCATATACCCAGTTGGCTCCTCTGGCTTTGATTTCACTCATTTGTGAAGTCACATCATTATCGGTTAGCTTGAAGACGTTTTCGTAAACAATCTCAACGCCCCTGTTCGCAGCATACTGGCGCACGGCGTCTTTCCTCACCGCGTTGCCGTAAGGACTATCCCAGGTAAGAATAGCCAGCCGCACCGTCTGTCCTGTCTTCTTAGCCCAGACTTCTGTTACCCAGTCAATAAAAGCCCCAGTCAAGTCAGCATAAGATGGGATAGTGGAGAACTCGTAACCTGGCGGATAGACACCCAGTGGGCTGTTTGTGAAACATAGTATCCCGTCCTCCCTGAAATTCTTATTGAGTCGCTCTGACTCTGCCGAGCCATAGAGGATGCTTACGACGGGATAAGGTTTGGAAGCCTTGAACGTCTCATAAGCTTCCAAGGCAGCATCGACATCCCCCTTGGTGTCCTTGAACACCTGGGCTATCGGCACGCCATCGATGCCACCACCTTCCTTGTTAAACCACTCAGCAAAGTCTTTGAAGCCGTTTACCAGAGGCGCCGTAATGGGTGAATAAGGTCCGCTCAAGTCACCGAAGTGATAGATGACGACCTTGTCCGGCTTACCGGTCAAAGGACCCAGGACTGCACACCCGGGCACCAATGCCAATAGCATGAGCAGTGCACTTGTTACCAGGCCCAGCATGTAGATATTTCGCCTCTGCATTTGACACCTCCTGCATTTTTATACGGGAGCCGCCCTATCCTATTTTGCTCCGCAAAAAAGCAATTCTGCTGCTTACAGCCGCCATGGATTTAGCACGTATCTTAGCTTTTATTAGGTCTCCAGCTAACTTCTGGTCACCGATGACATCCGCAACCCAGTTGGCGAAATCGTTTTTGTCCGGCGTACAATGGTGCGCAAATGTATCATCGGTAATGTTGGCGATTGCATTCAGCAGGTCTTCCAGGTTCCAAGCTGTACGTCCATCGACAAAATAGAATACGTATTCTTCAGGGACATTCTCCAGAAACTTCTGAGCTTGCTGCTTCGTCATAGCTGGCATAATTCGCCTCCTTTTCACCTGACGCTGAGACAGAGTTTATTTTTGGCTAAGAGCGATTGCCTGTGCTCTATTACCATGTTCGGATGTATAGCGCTCTTGGCAAAGTCCTCAGCCCCGACACCCGGCATTATCTTACAATTATAGCCTATGGCAGTGTGGCCGGGCACCGTCACGCCTTTCCCTACCATCGTAATACCCCGGTCCCCAGGTACCAGGTTGGTTCCAAATCCTATGTAGCAGAATCTTCCAATGCTCACGCCCTCGTCCAGGATAGACCTCTCGACAACACTGTACTCCCCTACAAAGCTGTTCGTCATTACCACTGAGTCCCTAACCACAGCTTCTTCTTCAATTCTAACGCCTGGCGACAAGATGGAATTTTCAATGTGCCCATTGATAACGCAGCCTGAGCTGATGATACTATTCGTTACGCTGCCGCGCGCAGTGACTTTCGGCGACCGTAAATTGATGGCCGAAGTCAGGACAGGCCATTCGTTACTATAAACAAGAGCTGGCAGTCTGCCCATTAGCTCCATGTTTGCCTGGTAATAGGCTTCCACAGTGCCAATATCCTGCCAGTAGCCATCGAACTTATAGGCAAAGACCCTATTCTGTTTCACCATCTGCGGAATAATGGCCTGCCCGAAATCGTGGGGCGAAAGTGGCTGGGCTGCGTCTTCCATAACGCGTTCCAGTAGAACCTTTTTATCAAACACATAAATGCCCATCGACGCCAAGCCGCTCCGAGGAGTGCTGGGCTTCTCTATAAAGTCCGCTATCCTGCTTTGGGCATCAGTCTTGGCAATGCCAAACCGACTGGCCTGCCCAGCGGGCACCGCAACCATGCCAACGGTCAAATCAGCTCCAGCTTGTTCATGAAAGGCAAGCATTTTGCGGTAGTCCATGCTGTAGATGTGGTCGGCAGCCAGTACCAAAATGGTATCAGCCTGGTGATTCTGCAAGTACTCGTGACTCTGGTATACGGCATCTGCTGTACCTTTATGGGGACCAATTGTTGGTTGCAGAACATGGATGTTCTGCCGCCTGGCATTGATTGCATGCCAATGCTTCAAGTAATTCGCAAAGTCAGACCTATGATAATCGGTCAGGACAGCAATATCACGAATTCCTGAGTGGATGCAATTCGACAACACAAAGTCGATGACGCGGAACCTACCAGCAAAGGGTAGAATCGGCTTTGCCCTGTCATAGCATAAGATGTCCATTCTCTTGCCGCGTCCACCGGCCAAAATAATAGCTAGCACCTTGTCCATGTCTATCTCCTCCATAATTTCGTTTATCACACGTGAGCGGAGGTGCCCGTGCCTGCACCGTCCTGAACAACCTCTCTAATAGGGATGAGTTAAGTGCCTGATGCCCTTTCTTTCTCGCCACTCTGCACCTCCGCTCACGCTACCTCCTGGGACATAGCAGGCTCTCTGTTCCCACTTTAGCAGCTTTCTCGCCTGGCTATCATAATTTTAGACTTACCAAGCATTGTTGACATGCTGCATCTAGGTTATTTGGGCAAAATAAAAAGTGTTATTCCCGACATAATCTGGGGAGTATCACATATAACCCGTTTGGGAGAACATCAAGGCACAACTCTCATGGGGCATGAAGTTGCAGATGCACTTGACTAGCTATATGGGCAATGCTAAGCTACATCTGCCTGTGGCAGGCGTTGTACAAAGAATTGTCCTCTGGCTCGGCGAAATCGGGTTCAGGAAAATGAAAGAGGTCAAGGTACTCATAGTAGATGACAAGGAAGTGGCTCGAGAGGGCCTGGCGAGGCTGCTTGATGAGCAGGAAACTATAAAAGTTGTGTACCAGTGTGACAGCGAATACGTTGTTGCAGCAATTAAGCAATGCAAACCTGACCTCATTCTGATGGAAGCGGAGCTTTCAAAGCGTGAGGCCGCCGAGCTTATCTCACAAATCGCAAAATCGTCCCCGGATGCCAAGGTGGCCATGTTGACCGACTGCGTGGATAAAGACAAGCTCTTTGCCTGCTTAGAGTCGGGAGCCAGAGGATATCTCATCAAGAACCTTGGTGTCCAGGAACTTATCGCCTCTATCAACTTAATTGCGTCGGGAAGAATCGTCATCTCCCCAATGCTGGCAAATGACTTCTTGAAGGAGGTTATTAAGCTCAGGCAAGCGACCAAATTAGATGAGACGCAGGGACGTTTTGGGCTTTCGAAAAGAGAGACTGAAATCCTAGAACTGATAGGCAAGGGCTATACCAATAAAGAGATAGCCCAAAAACTGGTGGTTGCCGAGAACACGGTTAAGGTTCACGTTAAGAATATCCTTAACAAACTGGGATTGCGCAACCGTCAGCAGGCTGCTGCGTACGCAGCAGAATTTGGTTTAGTCTCCGTTCAGAGCGATGATGAGGCAGCAGAAACGAACGATGATAGCCATTAGTTGAAACTGAATAACTTGTGGGCATATACAAAAGGGTTATCTCAAGATAACCCTTTTTCATCCCTAAAATACTGCCCATGCAGTATAGCCTTCCTACTACGCCAAGTTTAGAATATATACATTAGATGCAGTCACTAATCACATCTGTGGTAGCAGGGACGAATGTGGAAGCTAATGACAGTAAAAGGAGCCTGCAATGCTGGCGATCACCAGAAGAGCCAGAGACAAGTTGGGTGAGTTTTTAAGAAAAGAAGCTCCGCAGAACCCTAACTATGGCTCAATCTTCGGTGTCAGAATTGTTCTGAATTTCCCGAACAACGGGAGCCAGGGTTGCAGGTGCAGAATCGGTATCGACCGGCCACGAACACGTGATGTTGTAGTGGACATCGGCGGCGGTGCAGTGTTATTAGACCCATCAACTATGGCCTACCTCCGCAAAGTTACAGCGATTCTGGACTTGTCGCCGGACTGTGCCGAAGGCGAGATCATCCTGATAATCGAAAGACCGAACTGAAGCACTCCTGCTTTTAGTTGGGGGTTGCTACTGCATGGATATGCAGCGCACAACATGGATGTAGTAGAATTTTAGTTGTAACTGCAAATCCAACGGAAAGGAGACCACCATGGACTGGACACCGGTAGTCAACTGGTTTTGGGAACACGGCGTACGCATCCTACTCATCATCGCCCTGTCAGTATTGCTCTATGTTCTCCTGCGTCACTCCGTGCCAATGATGGTAAAAAGGACTGTAGCAGGCACCATGAAAGGGAAACCCAGGACAGCCATAAAGAAAAGGGCAGACACCTTGAGTAGAGTCTTTGTTGGTACGGGCATGGTGGTTATCATAGTGGTAGCTGCTTTCACTATCGTCTCCGAAATAGGGGTGAACGTGGCTCCGGCATTAGCCGGGCTTGGTGTCGTGGGCATAGCCGTTGGTTTTGGTGCCCAAAGCCTCATCAAGGACATATTCAATGGAACACTTATCTTGCTGGAAAATCAGTATGGCGTCGGCGACGTCGTGAAAATCGCTGGAGTTGCCGGCTTGGTGGAGGATTTGACAATGCGTCGAACTGTACTTAGAGACCTTGACGGGATTGTCCATAGTATACCCAATGGCCAGGTTGCAGTCGCCAGTAACTATACCAAGGAGTGGTCACGGGTAAATATGAATGTCTCTGTGGCCTATGGTGAAGACCTCAGCCACGTTATCGAGGTCATAAACAAAGTGGGCAAAGAGATAACCGCAGACCCCCGGTGGCAGCCGCTCATCCTGAAAGCACCGCAGGTGCTGAGGGTTGATGCCTTTGAGGACTCAGGCATTGCCATAAAAATAGTGGGTGAAACTAAACCGCTTTCCCAGTGGGACGTAATGGGCGAACTGCGTCTCAGACTCAAAAAAGCTTTCGATAGCGAGGGCATCGAAATCCCCTGGCCACATACCAAGGTTTTCTTCGGCAACTCTCCCCAATTGAAAGAGTAGGCACTGGATTTATGGTTGCAGCTACATGACTGAAGCGACTATCATAATAAGAGGAACGCAAAAGGACAAGAACCAATCAGTATCAGTGGAAGCGACCCGAAAGATGTTTAGTAAACAAGAAGGAGGAGGAAATGGCTGATAGAGACACTGGTTTGTTCGTTGGTTTTGCCCTGGGGGCTTTGGTTGGCCTGGCTATCGGCGTGCTCTTCGCCCCACGCCCCGGTGCAGAGACCAGGGAACTGCTGAGGGAAAAGGCAACTGAGACTGCAAAGAGGGTACGGCAGACCGCCACTGAGGCCAGGAAGAAGGCACAGGCAACGATAGAGGAGCTAAAAAGCCAGGGCAGCTAAAGCAAAGATTTGACGACCTGCACAGACAAGAAACATGATAACATATTGCCTGAAACGAATAGTTACGCGTTACGCTGGAGGTAAACATGGCCCATAAGGATACGTACATTGGATTTTCTGTTGGCTTCGCTCTGGGGGCAATAGGTGGCCTCATCGTGGCGCTCATGATAGCGCCCAGAACCGGAAGGGAAACAAGAGAACTGGCAAAGGATAAGACGGCTCAATTCCCAGAAGCCGTAAAAGAGCTTACCGCCAATCGAGAGAAAGTCTACGCCAAGACCTGG
>Ga0194110_10004223_pt1 | contig 17439 bp, 5 predicted proteins | sample TA2Kig1200mmetaG_FD_146192 | JGI IMG/M metagenome (GOLD analysis project Ga0194110, IMG submission 146192) | Freshwater microbial communities from Lake Tanganyika, Tanzania - TA2015032 Kigoma Deep Cast 1200m | ecosystem: Environmental > Aquatic > Freshwater > Lake | place: Tanzania: Lake... | reverse complement strand
TCGGCGATGAGGGCCTTGACCGCGGCCTCGAGGACCCCGACGGGGCAGAGCTTGCCCTGGAGCCACAGCTCGCCGTTGCGGTCGAGGGCCACCGAAATCTGGCTCTCCTTCATCGCCTGGATTTCCGGGGAGTGGGGCTGGGTGAGCTTGATGTGGCCCTCCTTGATGAAGTTGGACGTGACCATGAAGAAGATGTTGAGGAGGAAGGCGATGTCGGCGAACGAGGCGGTGGGCACGATGGCCTTCATGCGTTTCTTGCGTCGGACGCTCACTTCTTGGCCTTCTCTTCCTCTTCGAGGAGTGCCAGGACGCCGTCGGCGGCGTGGATGGCCATGACGACCTCGAAGTAGAGCTCGTAGGGGACGTCGGGCCTGGCGTTGACGATAACGATGCGCTGGCTTGGGGGCCTGGCGCGGAAGTTGCGGCCGAGGAGGTTGCGGCGGAGCTGCTCGATGCTCACCCGCTCGCCCCTTGGGCCGAAGTGGATTTCCTGGCCCGCGAGGCTGACGGTGAGCTGCTTGTCCTCGGCCTTGGCGGGGTCGGCGGAGGCGGCCGGGATGTCGAGCTTCTGCCCCGCCGGCACCACGAACGTGGTGGTGAGGATGAAGAAGATGATGAGCAGGAAGGCGATGTCGGCGAACGACGTCACCTCAGGCTCGAAGAAGGGCCGCTGCTTGCGGAGAGGCATGGGACGGACTCATTTTCGATTTCTGATTTTCGATTTTCGATTGCATCACGGCTGGGTGGAGGCGTGGCCCAGGGAGATGAAGTCGATCAGGTCCTTCATCGTCTGCTCGATCTCGAGGACGTAGCGGTCTATCTTCTTAGCGAAGACGTTATATGCGACGACGGAGGGGACGGCGATGAGGAGTCCGGCGCCCGTGGTGATGAGTGCCTCGGCGATGCCGGCGGCCACGCCGCCGGCCTCCATGCCGCCCATCTCGGCCATCGTGTTGAACGAGGTGATCATGCCCGTGACGGTGCCTGTCATGCCGAGGAGGGGGGCGATGCTGCCGATCATGGAGAGGAGATTGAGCCGGCTCTCCAGGGGCTCCATCGCGTGGGGCGCGTAGTCCTCCATCGTCTCCTTGACGTTCGTTTCGATCTCGATTACGGCGCGGCCGCGGGCGATGAGCTTGCGGTAGCGGTCGAGGCCCGAGAGGAGTACGGCGGCCACAGGCCCCTGGTATTCGCGGCACACGCTCACCGCCTCGTCCACGCGCCCGGCGTCCAGGCAGTCCGTCACCTTCGCGCGGAGCGCCACGATGTCGGTCTCCGCCGCTCTGAAGGCGGCCACGCGGTCAATCATCACGGCCAGCGCCACAATGGAACAGGCGACGAGGGGATACATGAGAAGCCCCCCGTCCAGGATATACTCGAGCATTGGGTCTCCATTTCTGATTGCTGATTTCTGATTTCTGGTTGAAATCAGCAATCAGCAATCGGCAATTCCTCACTCCTCTTTCTTTTCCTCCCCCTTCGGCTCGGCCTTGGGCTCGGGGGTCTCGGCCCCGCCGCTCATCTTCTTCTCGATGATCTCCTGGAACTGGCGGGCCTTGGGGGCGAGGGTGGAGTTGGGGTACTCGGCCAGGAGCTGCTCGGCCTTGCCCTTCGCCACCGCCAGGTTGCCCAGGCGGTACGACGCGATGACCCACTTGAGGAGCATGCGGTCCAGGAAGCTCGCGTCCGGGTAGTCCTGGAACACGCGCTCCATCAGCTCGACGGCCCGCTTGTAGTCCTTGGCAAGGATGTAGTAGTTGGCGATCTGCTCCAGCGCATCGCCCGCAAAGGGGGAGTCGGGGTAGTTGTCCGAGCACTTCTTGTAGGCGGTGAGTGCCTGGCTGAGGTCGGGGTCGCGGCCGCTCTGCTTGGCGTGCTCGTTGGCGAGCTTTTCGAGCACCTTCCCGATGTTGTACTGCGCTTCGGCCTTGAGGTCGCTCTTGGGCAGGCCGATGACGGCGTTGAAGATGCCGATGGCCTCGCCTGGGGTCTCGGTCTCCATGCGTGCCTGGCCGATCTTGAGGAGGGCGCGGTCAACAAGCGTGGAGTCGGGGAAGAGCTGGGTGAGGGTCCGGCAGACGGCGATGGCCTCGCCCATCTTGTCCTGCACGAGGAGGAGGTCCCACTTCACGCTGAAGGCCTCCTCGACGAGGGAGCGGTCGAGGCTGGCCTTGGTGCTCGTGCGGATGACGTCGTCCACGCGGTCGAGGCCCTCGGATGCCTTTTCGTTTGCCTGCTTCTGGAGGCCGACCTCCTTGAAGATGCTGCCGAGCTTGAGGTAGATTTTCGACTCGATGAGGTTCTTGCGAGCCTTGAGATCGAGGGTGTCCACCTCGCGGTGCTCGATCTTGACGTCCTGGATTTGGCCGATGAGGAGCTTGGCGTTGGCCCTGACCTCGCGCGGCTCGGCGCCGGCGATGTGGGCCTCGTCGAGGTACTCGACCACCAGTTCGTCGCCCTTCATGGCCGAGAGCTTGTCGTCGCCCTGGCGAACCTCGCCCTTATCGGCGGCCACGCGCGGGACCACTGTGCCGACGAAGATGCCCGAGTGCGGCTCGGTCTCGACGAGCTTCACCTGCACGGCGTCGCGCACGACGTTCTCCTCCTGGCGACCGAGCTCGAGGCTCGCTGGGCCGGTGCCCTCGGCCTCCTTCTCCTGCTTGTATTGGGTGAACACCTTCACGGTGAGCTCGTCTTTCTTGGCCGTGGTGTCGCGGTCGAGGTCCTTCACGCGGATGAACGCATCGCCGTCGCCGAAGATGCCCTTCGTGTATTCGCGGTAGGCGCCGTCGGTGAAGCCCACGGAGGCGGTGGAGACCATCTTGATGGTGGCCACGCGCTTCTCGTTCCGCTTGCCCGACTCGGTGTTCGCGTCCACCGTCTCCACCGTCACAACGTCGCCGCCGATGATCTGGAGCTGGCCGTCGCCCGGCTTGGGCTCGCCGGGGAGGGTGGGCAGGGAGCCGATGTGGAACTCGCCGCCCTGGCCGAGGGGGTCGAGGGCGACCTCCTCCTTGTCGCCGCTCTTGGTGGTGAGTGTGGCCTTGGGCTTGCCGCCGAGGGTGGCGAGGACCACGAGGTCGCGGTCGAAGATTTTCACGAAGAGGCGCTGGCCCGCCTCCGCGAGGGTCTCGCCCTGGGCATTCGTGGGCACGCTCGTGCCCACCTTCTCGAGGGCGTCCACGGCCTTCGACCAGCGGCCCAGCTTGAAGTGGCACTGGCCGATGTAGTAGAAGGCCTCGTTCGCGTAGACGCTCCAGGGGAACTCGTTGGTCACGCGGCGGAGGGACATGAATGCCTTGTCGAAGTCGTTGAGGTTGTAGTAGCAGATGCCCTCCTGGTAGAGGGCCTCGGCCTGCTGGTCGGCGTCCTCGGATTCGGCGATGTGGCGGAACTGCCTGATGGCGAGCTCGTAGTTCCGCTTCTCCATGTGGTGTCCGCCGAGGACCAGGAACGCCTTGAACCGTGCCTTGGCGGTGGGGAACATGCGGGGCACGGACGAGATGAGCTTGAGGGCTCGCTCCTCCTGTTTCATTTCGAGGAGCTCGACGCCGCGCTTGAGCATATCCGCGGCCCGGTACTCCGTCTTGGCATCCTCCGCGGGATCGCCCTTGGCCTTAGGCGCAGGCTCGCCGGCCAAAGCCCCAGAGGCCGAAAGGCAAAAGGCAAAAGGGAAAAGGCAAAGGGCAAAAGGATTTCGGATTTCGGATTTCGGATTTCGGATTTCAGACATGTTCGTCTCCAACGGGTGTGGGTTCATTCTTCTTCAAACACGCCGCCTCCTGTGGCCACGCCGTAGCCTTCGAGGAGCTGGTGGGCCTTGGAGGCTTCGGGCGAGGCCTTGTAGGCCTTGAGGATCTTGCGGGCCTGGGCGATGGCCTTCTTGCCCTGGCTCGCCTGGTGGTAGTAGTGGGCCTTGTGCCAGGCCGCCTTCGCGGCCTCCTCGGGGAAGGAGTTCTCGATCTCGGACAGGGTGTTGACGGCGTCGTCGAGCTTGCCCCAGCGGATGAAGCACTCCTGGATGGCCCACAGGGTGCCTGGGGGCTTGTTTATCTGGCGGTAGATTTTGATGGCCGCCTCGTAGTTCGCCAGGCAGTCCTTGTAGACCCAGGCCTTCCGCTCCTGGGCGGTGAGGGTCCACTGCGGGATGTTCAGCTTCTCGATCTCTTCGAGCCTGGCGACGGCCTCCTTGTGCTTCTGTTCGTGGTTGAGGAGCTCGGAGTCCTTGTAGAGGGCCAGGGGCGGGTCGGCGATGAGGCTGACGACGTAGCGAGCGCGGAGCACGTCGTTCCCCTCCCGCAGCCTGTCCACGATCCAGGCGTACTTGCCATTGGCCTCCGCCTTGTCCTGCACCTTCTTGACCAGGCCCACCATCTCGTCCACCACGGGGTCGCGTTCCTTCTTGTCGCCATAGTGGGTGGTGAGGAAGGAGAGGGCGCGGGAGAGGTAGTCCCAGGTCTGGGTTGCCTTGTCGAACCAGGGCTTCTGGGCCTTGAACCAGGCGAAGGCGGCCCTGACCGCCTCGGCGCGCTGCTGCTGCTCGAACTGGTTGTAGTGGCCGGTGTGGTGGGGGAAGATGTGGTGGTGGGCCTTGTCAATCACCTGGGTGGCCATCCAGACGCGGTGCTTCGCCTCGTCGAAGTCCTTTGCCGCCCTTGCCTCGGCGGTCGGGGCAAGCCAGGCCTCGTAGCCGGCGTAGTCCTTGCTCTTGATGTACCAGGCGACGAGGCTGTCGCGGGCCTGTGATGCCTCGCGGTGGTTGGAGTCGCGGAAGTCGCGTGCGATCTGCTTCCAGAGCTTGACGGCCTGGTCGGCCTCCTTGTTTCGCCAGTGGATTTCGGCGAGTCGTGCGAGGGCGCTGCCGGCCAGCGGGTGCTTGGCGTAGGACTCGTTGGTGAGCAGTTGCTTGAGGCAGGCGACGCCCTGGCGGATGTCGCCGTTCTCGAGGTGTGCGAGGCCCATGAAGTACTTGGCGGGCGCGGCGTCGGACACCTCCTCCGAGAAGTAGTCGAGCACCTCGTTGTATATCTTGATCGCCTGGTTGCGCGTCTTCGCCTGGTGGAGGCAGTAGCCGCGCATGAAGAGGACGTAGGCGAGGGCGGGCGAGTCGGGGAACTGGACCTTGAACTTCTCGAACTCGCTGGCGGCGGCCTGGAAGCTGTTCTCCTGGAGGAGCTTCGCCGCCTTGTCGTACTGGGCGCGCTGGAACACATCGAGCGTCCGGTAGCGGGCCACGGGCAGTTCCCACTTCCAGTCCGCTGCCCAAGCCAAGCAAGGGAAGGCAAGGCAAAAGGCAAAAGGCAAAAGGCAAAAGGCAAGATGATTTCGGATTTCGGATTTCGGATTTCGGATTTCAATCCGCAATCCGCAATCCGCAATCCGCAATCTCTGCGTGGTCACATGCGTTCCTCCTCGAACCGGGCCAGCTCATCCTCTGTGAGGCGGCCGCGGGCGATCTTGGCCCACTTGCTCTCAGGGTAGTCCCACGTGAGCTTCTTGAAGGTCTGGTAGGCCTTCGCGTAGTTGCGGTCCTTGAAATAAGAGTCGCCGAGCCAGTACATGGCCTCGGCACGCACCTCCTTGTCCTCCGTGTACTCGTCAATCAGGAGGGTGAGGAGTCGGACGGACTCCTTGTAGTCCTCCATCTTCATGTAGCACTGGGCGGAGAGGAAGAGGGACTTGCAGGCGAGGGCGTGCGTGGGGTTGCGCTGCTGGAACTTGAAGAAGACCTTGCCCGCGACCTTGTAGGCCTTCTGCTTGTAGTAGTAGTTGCCCAGGCGCACCGTGGCGTCGGCAACCAGCGGGCTGTCGGGGTAGATGTAAGTGACCTTCACGTACTCCTCGCAGGCCTGCTCGTAGTTGCCCATCTTTTCGAGGCAGATGGCCTTCTTGAACTGCGAGCGGCTGGCGTACTCGCTGTCGGGCCAGTTGCTGATGATGTTGGAGTAGCGGCCGATGGCCTCCTGGTTCCTGTCGAGCTCCTGGGCGAGGTTGGCGAGGAGGAACTCGCCCTGTGCGGCGAGGCCGGTGTGCGGGTAGTCACGGAGGGCCTCCTCAAGGATGGCCTTGCCGCGGGCGATCTCGTCGTTCGCCTTCTCCGTCTGGCCCAGCTTGCGGTGCTCCTTGGCCATCTCGAAGAGCGCTTCGGCCATCAGGAAGCGGGTCTTGACGGCCATCTCGGGGTCCTTGAACCGCTTGGTGAAGGTGGCCAGCTCGCAGTCCGAGCCGTAGTGGACCCGGCCCTTCACGACGACATCCACGGGCTCCTTCGAGAGCATCGAGGTGTCGTCGCGATAGGTGAACGTCACCTCGTCGCCGAATCGGACGCCGAGCGTCTGGTCGTTGGGGTTGGGCTTCTCGGTGGCCTTCTCGCCGAGGAACTCGGGCTTGAAGCTCCCCGTGAAGACACCTGAGTGGGGGAGGGTCTCGGTGAGGTCGAGGGCCAACTTGTCGCCCGAGGCGGCGGCCACCTGGACGGCCACCTTGTCCTGGGCGTCGGAGCGGTCGTGGTCGGGGTCAGTCACCCGCACGTAGAAGCTCTCGCCGAGATGGAGGGCGTCCTTCTGGGCGGTGTAGGCCATGTCGAGCAGCTCCAGGCGGGCGTTGGAGAGGAGGCGCACCTTTGCGACCGTGACCTCCTTGGACTCGATGTCCTCCACGCGGAGCTGGATGACGTCGGAGCCGGAGACGATGAGGGTTGGGACGCGGTAGTAGTATTGGTTGACCTCGCCCTCGGTGGGCTGGGTGAACTCTCGGGTGCCGCCGACCACGATGTCGTCAATCTGGTCGCCTGGGCTGCCGATCTGGAGCCTGATGATGCCCGCGAAGCGCCCCTCGGCGAGGCGTTCGTCCGCAAGGGCGCGCTCGAGGGTCTGGCCCGACGGGAGCGTGCGGCGCGGCAACGCCGACTGCTTGGGACGCAGCACCTGGAGGAACCTGTAGCCCTTGTCGCGCGCCACGGTCGCCATGTCCTTCAGGTACATTGGCACCTTGAGCTCGGCGGGCTTGCGGTTGGCCTTCTTGGCCGCGGCCAGCTCGCTCTCGGCGACGGCGGTGATGGTGAGGACGGAGCCTGAGTTGAGCGCGGCCTTGGGGTAGGTTAGCTCGAAGAGGAGGGGGGCTTGGACGCTTGCTTCGATTTCGGATTTCGGATTTCGGATTTCGGATTTCGGGCCTTCGGCGGGCTCGCCTGCCTTGCCCGTCTCGCCCTTGGCGCCCTTCGGGGGCTCGCCCTTGGGTGCCTCTTTGGGCGGCTCTTTCGGCATTTCGGATTTCGGATTTCGGATTTCGGATTTCCCGCCAGGGGCGGGCGGTTCTTCATATTCGGGGTGGCGGGCGATGATCTCGTCGCGGTAGATGACGGTCTCCTCGGCCTTCTTGCCGCGGATGGCCATGCGGCGCAGCTTGGCCTTCGCATCCTCGCTCTTGTCCTCCACGCTCTGAAGCGTGGTGCGGTAGATGAGGAGCGAGGGCTTGGAGCGGCCGGCCTCCTCGACGGTGTAGACTCGCTCGACGGGGACGCCTGGCCGCGTGTTCTCCTTGTCGAGGACGCTGGCGGTGATGACGTCGCCTGGGGCGAGCTTGAGGGTGTCCTTCTCGGTCTTCTTGCCGAGGCGCAGGAGGGCGAGGAAGACGCCGCTGTGGTTGTGCCGCTCGCCCGTTGTGTCGTTCACCCAGCTCTCGAGGGCGTCGAGGGCCAACTTCTCGCCGCTGGAGGATTTCACCTCGACCTTCACGGTGTCGCGCTTGTCCGTGAGGTCCTCGTCGTAGTCGGTCACGATGATCATGAGCTGGTCGCCGTCGCGGCAGCGCTTGGCCGGCTGGTAGTCGGTCCACTTCTCCTCGCCCCGCTGCTCGATGACCTCGTTGGCCAGCAGGATGCTGCCGTTGAAGTACGAGGAGTTCAGCGTGGCGGTGAGGCCGGGGGCGTCCTTGGTGTTCCGCCGCTCGTCGTTGTACGTGACCTCGATCTTGTCGCCAGGGGCGACCTCGAGGGTCGCGTTGGTGGTGCCGGTCGTGAAGTCCTCCTTGCCCGGCACGATCACCTTGTCCGCGGCGTCCTTGATGGTGAACTTCTTGACGGTGACGGCTTCGCCCTCGAAGTCGTCGAAGACCCAGGTGAGCTTTCGGAGGCGGATAGGCTCGGGGAGTGTTACAGAGAGGCCGGTGTCGGTGACAACGAGGTCGGCCTTGGCGGTTGCGGCCTCCTGGGCCTCGGTGCCGGGGAAGAGCGCCCAGGTGGGCACGACCTCCTTCTTCTGGCTCTTGCTCTGCCAGGAGAGGGTGATGGCGGCCTCGCCGGTGCTCTGGAAGTACTCGATCATGATCTCGTGCTTCTTGCCCGCCTCGAGGTCAATCGTCACGTTGTCCTCGCCGGTGCCGCGCACGACCCAGCGCTCGGCGACCTTCTTGCCGTCAATGAAGAGCCGCACGCCGTCGTCGCTGCGGACGGTGAAGGTGTAGGTCTCCGAATGGCGGGGCTGGATGTAGCCGGTCCACCGCACGGAGAGGTTCTGGTTGCCGAGCGTGCGGTCGGGCGGCTTCTTCGAGAAGTCGAAGTCGATCACGGGGTCCACGCGGGTGAGCTTGAGGGCGGTGGGGTTGAGGCTGGTGCCCGTGTAGTATTCGCCCTTGAGGCCGCTGCCGCTGCCCCGATAGCCCTTGGGGTGGGCGGCCAGCAGCATCACGTCGTCGGCCCCCGCCAGCGCGCCCAGCAGGGCCACCTGCCGCACCTTCTTCGGGTCCGGCATCTCAAGGGACACCGTCTTGACCAGGTGGGAGCTCATCGTGTCCACCTCGATCCCCTTGGGCTTCTGGCCGTCGGCGAGACTGGTCCAGACGCCCTGCTTTGTGGTGTTGACCATCACGCTCGGGTCTTTGCCCTCCTGGGTGTCGGAGGCGGTGGCCTTGGGGAGCGGGATGCCGGTGGGCACGGCGCCGCGGAACATGCCCGTGTGCGGGCCGGTCTCCTCGAGCTTGAACCCCTTCAGGAGGTCGCCCGAGCTGGTCTTGAGGTCAACGGGCAACTTGTCCTTCTCGTCCGTAAGGTCGCAATCGAGGTCAGTGACCTGGACGTAGATTGGGCTTCCGGGGCGGACGACGGAGCCGGAGCGCCCCTCGAAGCGGCGGCTTTCGACGACGCCGCGTTCGCGCGCGAGGCGGAGCTCCATCGCGCGCTTCTCGGCCTCCTCCTCGCTGAGGATTTCGCCCGCGCTCGCCACCAGCCGCGCGTCGTACTTCACTTCAAGCGTCTTCGGCGGATAGTGCAGGTCGTTGGCCTTCTGGAACTCCGGCTCGATGACGTAAGAGATGGTGTCGTTGCCCCTGACCTCGAGCTGGAGGTTGTTCTTCTCCACCTTGCCGAGGGCAGTGGCGATGGTGCCGACGAAGAGGTTCTTCTCGCCCGAGCTTGGGAGCAGCTTCACGTTCTCAAGGTCGCCGCCAGGGGCGGTCGTCACGATGACGGGCACGGCTGCGCCGCCGCGGGCGACCGAGAGGTTCGCGTCCTGGAGCTTCAGCGTGAGGATGCGGCCTGGGATGGCGACGGTGCGGAGCCTTGGGTTGCCTATCAGGACTTCGGTGGATGCGAGGCCGCGCGGGACTAGGAGCTTGAGTTCGCCCTCCAGCAGGCGGGCCTCGACGTGGTCGTGCTTGCGCTTGAAGACCTCCTTGAGCTGCTCCTTGGACTGCTCGTAGTCGTTCTGCTCGAAGGCGATGCGCGCCCGGAGGAAGTGGGCCTCGGCCTGGGTCTCCAGGTTGTCGCTGTCGAGGAGCCGCTCGAGGTGGTTCTCGGCGGTCGCATAGTCCTTCGTGAGGATGAGGAGCTGGATGAGGCGGTAGCGGGCCTTGGAGCCGGCCTCGGTGCGGGCGTAGCGCTTGTTGTTCTTCAGCCCCTCGTATTCGATGCGGGCCGCCTGGTAGTTCTGCATGTCCGCGTAGACGTCGCCCTTGGTAAGCGAGACGGCTGCGGCCACCTCGGCGTCGAGGTCGAACTCGCGGAGCAGGACGGTGAAGGAGAGCTCGAGGGCCTCCTTGAGGAGCTTCTGCTTGCGCATCTGGTCAACCGCCCAGGCGACGAACTGCGGGTCGAGGGCGGTCCAGCTCTCAGGGAGGAGCTTGAGCTTGGGGGCCGTGAGCTCCCAGGCGCGGGTCTCGTTGCCCAGCGAGAGTGCCTGCGCGGCCACGTGCAGGTCGTAGGTCGGATGGCCTGGCGCCACGGGGAGCAGCCCGGTGACCTCACGTGCGACCTTGGCCTTCAGGATGGCGAGCTGCTTGGCGAACTCCTCGCCGGGGCGGTTGCGCCGCTCGACCTCCACCATGAACACGTAGGCCAGCTCGTGGGCGTTCTTCGCCTGGAGCTTCTCCACAATCGGCACGATGTGGTCCTGGTAGACCTTCGACCAGTCGTTCTCCCACCGCAGGATGCCGGCGTAGTAGCGGGTCAGGCGGCTGGCCTGGGGCCAGTCCTCCTTCCCGATGGCCTCGGCGATGCGCCGCTGGACGGGCGCGAAGAGGCTCGTGCCGCGGCCCGCGTGCCGCGTGCCCTCAAGGACCATGTCAACCTGGAGGCGCAGGAACTGTGTGGCCTCATCCTTCTCCGGCGCGGCCCAGTTGGCCGCGACCCCGTTCACGTCGTCCAGCACCTGGTCGTAGACCGTGCAGAGGGGCCAGTCGGCGGCGGGAACCCTCTGGTAGACCGGGGCGAGACGCTTCAGGAGGGTGTGGACCCGCTGGCCGGGTAGGAGTTTCTTCTCGGCCTCGACGGGTAGCGATTGGGCGATGGAGGCCAGGGCCTCGATCTGCTGCGGCGCGGGCCGTTTGCCCACGCTGTCGAGGTAGGCCGCCAGCCAGGCGTCGGCCTCCTTCTTCAGCTCGAGCTTCGTGTAAAGCCCGTAGGCGTACGCCTCGGTCATCACGTTGAAGGAGCCGGCCTTGTCCTGCTCCGCGCGGCAGTAGTCCCAGAGGGCCTTGATGAGGCCGGGCGCGACCTTGCACGTGGCCCCCGCGCGCTGGTAGAGGGTGTGGATGAGGCTGCTGGCGAGGGTGCGGCTGGTGAAGGCGAAGCCGGGCATGGCCACGATCTTCGCCATCTCGTCGGCCGCGAGCTGCGGGGCGAGGGCCTCCTGGCCCGCGAGATAGCTGAGGGCGTTCTCGCCGCCGAGCTTGTCGTAGCAGGAGGCGAACAGGCTCTTGGGGTCGGTGCGCGGGTTGAGCGCGCCCTTGAGGTGCGCCCAGACCGCGGGGTCGCCCCGCTCGGCGCCCTGGCAGAGGGCGACGTAGGCCGGGGCGATCTTGTGGAGGGTCGGGCGGGCCTGGTGCTCGCTCGTGCGCCGGGCCAGGCCCTCCCAGAGCGAGCCGAGGTCGAGCCGTGGGGCGGTGAGCTCGGCCCACTGGCACAGGCCCTGGCGGTTGTCCCACTGCGCGCTCCCTGCGCGGCTGGCGATGCCGTGCACGAGCACCTCCGCCGCGTTCCTCGTCTTCTCCCAGCCGCCGGGGATGCGGCCGGGATATGCCTTCAGGAAGGTGGCGTAGGCCTCGAAGACGGCTTGGTTGAACTGCTGGCTGTTAACCTGGAGGTTATGAAGCGCCGTGTGGGCGTTCATCAGCGGGTCGCTGCCGGGCTTCTTGTCGTCGCAGTCCTTCTTGAGGGCCTGGAAGCGCGGGTGGTCGGCCCACGGGCGCTTCTTCTGGGCGTCCGCGATCTTCACGAGCTCGCCCAGGAGCGCGGCCATCGGGCGGCTTCCCCCGCCCTTCGCCAGTATCTCCGCGAGCAGGTTCAGCTTGGAGTCCATATCCACGTTCGGGCTGAGCATGACGTTGTTGTGGACCCGGCCCCAGTCGAAGGAGCCTGGGAAGGCGCCCATGTACTCCCTGGCGATTGCGAGGAGCTGAGCGCCGTTCTTCGCCGCGTCGTACCACTTGAGGGCGTGGGTGCGGAGCTCGAGGACCTCGTTGTAACCACGGCCTTGCGCGGCGGCGTTGAGGAGGGCCTCGAAGCCCTCGCCCTTGGTCGCCTCGAGCACCTGGCTGTATGCCTGGGGGTCCACGATGGCGATGTTCTTCTTGATGAAGGCGATCGCGGCGGGTGTGTTGCCGCCGAGGTAGTTGCCCGCCACGCGGCTCACCTGCTGTCGGAGCGCCCAGGGGGTCTTCGCCAGCTTGGCCGCCAGCACGTCGAACTTGCGGAGCATCTCGTCGGGCGGGATGAGCACCTTGTTCGCAACGGCGAACACCTGCGGCGAATCGGCCAGGTTGGTGAAGAACATCTCGTAGTGGGCCGGGTCCTTGCCGTCGCGGTAGAGGGGCTCGAGGGCGAGGAGCTTGCGGCCCTCCGCAATGCGGGCGTCCTCGTTCGCGAAGCTCCTGATGTTCGCGAAGCGCTGGAACATGCCCGACCAGAGCGGCTCCTTGGCGAGGATGGCCTGGACCGCGAAGGCGCAGCGGACCTGTTCCTCGGGCGGCATCACGCGCGCGGCGTTGGAGAACACCTGGTCGAAGTCGCCCCACTCGTCTGGCCGGCCCTTGAGCATGGTGGGGATGAGGGCGAGGTAGCGCTCCTTGTCCCCGCCCCCGAGCTCGAGCCTGTCAGAAGAGGTCTTGAGTCGGCGGTGGACGGCGCCCACCCGCTCGGGCGTTGGGAAGCGCTCCATCAGCACGCCCGCGACGTCGAGGGCCTTCTCCGCCTCGCCCGCCTGGAGCAGGCGGTCGAGCTGCACGTACCCCAGCGTCCAAGCCGTCCCGTCCGGGCCGAACAGCGCGACGTACTTCTTGAACTCCTCGGGGTAGGTGTTCCTTCGCAGGAGGTAGCGGATGGCGGCGGCCAGCTTGTCGCTCCGCTCATTCACGGCCCGCGCGAACGTCAGGAAGCGGGCCACCGCGAGGTTCGCGTCGCCCGCCCTGTCCGCTATCTCGCCGCCGAGGTAGAGGAGGTCGGGCGTCTGCGTGAGCTGGAGGAGTGCCGAGACGCGTTTCTGCGCGGTGAGCACCTTGCCGCTCGCGAGGGCAGCGTCGAGCGATAGGCGCAGCGCCTCCTCCGGCGCCTTCTCCTGCGCCAGGAGCTTCTCCAGCGCGACGTCCACCTGGTCGTACTTCTTCGCCGCGAGGGCCGCCTTCGCGTCCTCAATCGCTCCGCCCATCGCCGCCGAAAGGCAAAAGGCAAAAGGAACAAGGCAAAAGGCAAGACGATTTCTGATTTCTGATTTCTGATTTCTGATTTCAGGCAGCAACGGCACGACATTGAGCGTGGCGGGCATTGCATCCTCTCTTTCGCTGAGTGCGCGCAAAGGCAAAAGGCAGAAGGCAAAACGGCTTCTGATTTCTGGCTTCAATCAGCAATCAGAAATCAGCAATCAGCAATCCCCTATTCCTCCTCAAGCTCCAGCTTGAGGCCGTCGTCCTTTGCCTTTCCAGCGGGCGTGAGGTCCTTCGGCTCGGTCAGGCGGATGCCCTTGGAGCCCTTGTCGAAGAACCGCACGTGGCCCCACAGGTCGGGGTGAAGGGCGGCCTCGGACGGCGCGTCGGCGAGCACGGATGTGGCCTTGTTCGACCAGTAGTGCCGGCCGAGGACAACTGTCCCCCCCTCATCCGTCGCCAGCACGCCCCAGTCGAGCTTCAGTCTCACAGGCGGGACGCCTGTGCCACCCTTAGCTATGCCCTGGAGGCCCAGGTCGCCGAGCGGAACCGCCGCCTCAACGACATACTGGTTCCCTCCCCCCGACCTCGCCATCTGTACAGCGCCCAGTATTTTAACCAGATCGAAGGACATTTTCCACACCGGAGAGACCACTTCCCACTTCTCTTCGGGTTTGGCTTCCGGAGCCACGGGGCGGTAGACAACCGCGATCGGCGCCTCATCGTCCCGCGTGCCGCGTGCCGCGTGCCCAGCTTCGGGTGATTCGGGACGCGGGACGCGGGACGCGGGACGCGACGCAAAGGTCATGAGGAGGCGGAGGTCACCGGCGACGGCCTGCTTGCGGGCGGGGTCCGCCTTCGGGTCCGTGCCCAGGCAGAGGTCCACCGCGGCGCCGGTCTTGAAGAGCTTGTCCCACTGGTTCCCGCTGTTCTTGAGGGGGCCGAGCCCGCGGACCTCGTAGGCCAGGTAGAGACGCTCGTCGTCGTAGGCGATGCGGAACGCGGCGTTGTGGGGGATGCCGTGTATCTTCGCGTAGTCGGCGGTCATCAACGGCGTCGGCTCCACGCCGTCCCAGTCCCCCAGGCTGCCGTCCACCTTGATCGGGTTCAGCGCGCGGAAGCAGTCGAGCACCTTCACGTCGCGCCGCGCGGCCTGGCTGGCGTGGCGCCGCTCCCACTCCTGGGCCTTCCGAACGTCCTCGGGGCTGACCGTGACCTTGCCGCTGAGGCGCTGGAACTTGTCGAGCCCGACGACCTCCACGACGCTCGCGTGGTTGTGCCCGGCCACGGCGTAGTACTTGTCGTCCTCGAACGTCCGGCAGAAGTAGCCGCTGAAGTGCTCCTGGCCAGCCGTCACGTCGTCCAGCCTCAGGCCCCGCTGGTGCTCGCGCATTGACCAGGGCACCCTCTTGGGGTCGCGTATGTCCCTGAAAATCGGCCCAGCTAGCAGCCCGTCGCTCGACCAGAGGGTCCAGGACCCGACGTTCGTCTTGAAAACCACGAACTCTCCGAGGTCTCCCGCGTTGGTGGTTTCATGCCCTACCCATCCAAACTCTGAGACCACCTGCGCCGGGTGCCAGGGGCTTGCGGAGTTGAGGGCGTGGCCCCCCGCGCCCTCGGTCCTGTACGACCAGAACTGCTCCCCATCGGCGCTGTACGCCGCCTCGGGGTTCCCCATGTGGAAGAAGCTCCCGTTGTCCAGCCGATAGAGGGTGGACATCCAGCCCTTCGTGGCGGCCGCGAGCTTGGGGAACTCCACGGCCTCGTAGACCGGCACGCCGTTGGGCAGGAACTCCTTGACCTGGAACCGCGTGGTGCCCGCCTGTGCGCCGAGGTCGCGGTTGAACAGGCTGAGCCCGCTGACCTTCTTCGGGGAGAAGGCGACTTCGGCCAGTTGCACCTCGCCGTCGCCGTTGCGGTCAGCCCAGATGAACTGGTGGTCCTCGAGCACCCGCTTGCCCAGGTGGGCTAGCACCCCGCCGTTCCGCTGGAGCGGCCGCCAGTAGTTCGCAAGGCCGAACGCCGCCGCGCGCTTCAGCCTATCCTTCTCGTAGAGGTATACGATTCCCACGGGGATTGTCGGGCCAGGCTCGTGGGTGCGCGTGACCATGTAAACCCGGCCCTTGATCTTGATTGGCAGCTCGCCTGCCTCCCAGCCGTCGGGCCAGGTGAGGTTCTTCAGTCTTGTGGCGCCCTTCTCCCAATCCAGCTCGAACTCCAGGTTGCCATAGAAGAGGCGGCGCTTGTTCCACGGGTCGAGCACCCCGCCGCCACCATACGAGGTGTTGCCCAGGAACTCGCGGAGGAACTTGCCCTCTGTCGTCCACTGGCTGATCCGCTTCGGCCAATACTGCTCCTCGACGGCCCAGAGGCGTCCCGCCTTGTCCACAGCGATGGACGACACGCTCCCGAAGCGGGTCGGGTCCCACGGCCCAACCTGTGTTCCGCCCGCCGCGCCGATGGCCCTCAGGAACTTGCCAGCCGCGTCGTAAACCCGTACACTTCGCCGCTCGGACCCGCCATCGAAGACGTAGAGGCCCCCTCCACCATCGAAGGCGAGCGAGGTCGGGGCAACAAGGTCAGAGACAACTGTCTGGTGCTTCTCGCCCTCAAGGTCAACTTTCATAACCTTAGACTGCGAAAGGGTATACAGCTCGCCGGCCGGGCTGAGGGCGAGAGCGCCGGGGCGGTCGAAGGGCACCTCCTTCACCACTTTCTTCGCCTTCGGGTCAATCACCTCGATGCGGCGGGTCACTAGCGGGTCGGGCACCTGCTCACCGCCGATGGATTGGAGCGGCGCGACGCCGTAGATCCGGCAGCGGGTGGGGTCGAGCTTCAGCCCGCCGCGGTCCGAGCGGATGCCGTAAAGCCCCGCCCTGTCGCCCTCGCGGTGGACCCATTGCTCGATGACCCGAAGCCGAATCGCCCGAGTCGTCACTTCGCTCCCCAAATCAACGTAACCATCTATGTAGCGGGCATTTGAGTTGTTGTTGTCGTCGGGCCAGTAGAAGTACCGCCTCTGCTGGTTATATGTAGCGATATGCTTCCAGCCCTCCTTCTCCGCAATCTCAGCGGGGGCGGCAGCACCCTCGTAAGTCTCGATTTCCGTTCGCTTTCCGTCTATCTCCATAATCGCCAAGCCGCGAATCCGCTGAGGCTCGGGCCATTCCAGGACGTAAATCCCTGGCTTCTCTTCAGTTACGGGCTCGGCTCGCTCGGCGTCCCAGGAGCCGTCGGGTGACACTGTGCCGGAGTTGACCCGCACCTTTGCGGTGGGAAACAGGCTCGTGAACCGGCGGCGCAGTAGCCTTGCACCCTCGATGCGCCCTGACCAGTTCCGCTCCTCCTTCTCCCCACCGCCCTTCCCGGCTTCGAGCTTCAGCCCCTTGCCCTCATCGGGCGCCTCGAGGGCCGCCTCAAGCTCGTCGTCGGCGCCCTTCGTGAACGTGAAGCGGAGCGCGCGCGTAACTGTGCTTTCGGGCAGAGGAACCACGTTCCAAGTCGTTGCGGATTGGGGAGTTGGAAAGAGTGTCCACTGCTTCGGGTCCTCGGGGTCGGGCGGATAGGGGGCATCGGGCCTCAGGACGCTGAGCTTGAGCTTCGTGTCGTCCTGTTTGGGGATCGGGAGGACGATGCTGCCAATGGCGACCGGTCGCTTGAGGGCGAGGACGATGTGCTGCTGGCGGCCTGGGCCTTTGGTAGATTCGATGTAGACAAGCCCCTGTGGGCAGCCGGCCGGGGTGCCCTTGATGCGGAAGAGGCGGACGAAGTCGTTCCGCGGGTCGGGCACGTAGTCGAGGCTCGACTGCTTCTTGCGCGGGTAGCGGGGGAGGCAATTCTCGATGTCCACGTCGCCTATCCCCACGGCGTTGTTCAGCCAGTCGCTCCCGGCGTCAATCGCCAGATAGAGCTTGCCGCCGCCCGCGGCCATGCCCCGGATGCCGCGCTGCCGCTTCTCAGTCTGGCTCGCCATCAGGACTTCTTCGACCCGTTGGGTCTCGACGTCCACCGCCCACACGCGGTCCATGCCCTCCTCGCCGGAGGCGGACCAGCCCTGGTTCTCGACGAAGACGGTCTTGCCATCGGCGGCCATGCGGTGGGGGCCGCTCCAGGCGGCGAAGCTGTGGATGCCCCAACGCTTCTTTCCCGCGAGGTCGCAAGCGATGAAGCTGACGCCGCTCTCGGCGCAGCCCGCTCCGAAGAACACGTTGTCGCCCAGGGTGGTCACGCAGCAGGGGGGCGTGTGGTCGGCCATCCAGCCGCCGGGGCCGCTGGCGCCGTTGAGCCAGGGGGAGTTCTCGGGGGCGG
>Ga0194110_10004220_pt1 | contig 17447 bp, 10 predicted proteins | sample TA2Kig1200mmetaG_FD_146192 | JGI IMG/M metagenome (GOLD analysis project Ga0194110, IMG submission 146192) | Freshwater microbial communities from Lake Tanganyika, Tanzania - TA2015032 Kigoma Deep Cast 1200m | ecosystem: Environmental > Aquatic > Freshwater > Lake | place: Tanzania: Lake... | reverse complement strand
GACGTCTGCCGCCGACGTCGCATGCCGATCCTCACCGTCGTCAACAAGTGCGATCGCGTCGGCGAAGATCCGTTGAAGCTCGTGAGCGACCTCGAGGCGGAGCTCGGGATCACCGCCGTCGCCGCGCACTGGCCCATCCATATGAATACCGACGACCAAGGGACGATCTTCGTCGGGGTCTACGATCGCCGTCATCGCCGCGCGCATCTCTTCGAGCGCGGTACGCACCACGGTGCGCAGCGCGTTGAGACCGATGTCGTCGAGCTCGCTGGCCCCGACGATCCCGCACTCATCTCCGCGCTGGGCGGCGATGAATACGCCGAGCGCGCCGCGCACAACCTCGCGCAGGCGATCGAGCTCTTGGAACTCGCTGGCCACGAGTTCGACGCCGACGCGATCCTCGCCGGCGAGCAGACCCCCGTCTACTTCGCCTCCGCGATCACCAACTTCGGCGTCGAGCCGTTCCTGCAGGACTTCCTCCCGCTCGCGCCCGCCCCCGTCGCGCGCGAGAGCTCGGCGGGCCCCGTCGCCCCCGACCACCCCGCCTTCACCGGCTTCGTCTTCAAGGTGCAGGCGAACATGGACCCGCGACATCGCGATCGCATCGCCTTCGTGCGCGTCTGCTCGGGGCGCTACGTCGCCGGACTCGAGGTCACCCATGTCCGCACGGGGAAGCGCTTCAAACTGGCCCCGCCGCAACAGTTCCTCGGTCGCGAGCGGGCCTTCGCCGAGGAGGCGCTCCCCGGCGATGTGGTCGGCGTGCATGATCGTGGGTCACTTCGTATCGGGGACACCCTCGCGGCAGAGGAGGCCCCACGGACCCCCGAGGGCAAGCTCCCCGAGTACGTGGGGATCCCGCGCTTTGCGCCAGAACACTTCGCGCGCATCATCTCCAAGGATCCGCTACGTCGCAAAGCGCTCGATCAGGGGCTGCGCGAGCTCACCGAGGAGGGCGCGGCGCAGGTCTTCTTCGCCGAGTCGATGATGGGTCCCATCCCGATCGTCGGTGCGGTCGGCTTGCTCCAGTTCGACGTGATGGTGCATCGCTTGGAGCACGAATACGGCGCCCCCTGCACGCTGGAGAAGCTCCCCTTCCGGTATCCGCGGTGGGTGACCGGTCCCAACGCCGCGATCGAGCGGCTCGCCGAGGCACAGGATCTCCAGCTGCTGTATGATGCCAAGCAGCATCCCGTGATCCTCTTCCGCGATGAGTGGCGGCTCCGCTGGGCGCTGGAGCGTACGGAGACGACCGGGCTGACCTTCCACGAGGCGGCGCCCTGAGGCAGTAAGGGCTCGGATTCGACCCCACCCAGACGGGTGGGTGCAAGGGAACAATCCCCCTCGCGATTCCGTAGTTAACGAAGGAGCGACGTCCTGCGTAGGTATGGGTGCAGGACCTCGCTTCTTTCACTTTCCGACATCCGAGCTCGCTTGTGCGTTTGTTCCGATCGTTGCTTCGCTGGTCCCTCGCCCTGATCCTCGTCGCCGCCGGTGACCTCCGCGCCCAGGGGGGCGCCGATGTTATCCGTGGGCGCGTCACCAACCAGGGGGGCGAGGCCATCTCCGGTGCCATCATCACGGTCACCTCGGTGAGCGGCAACGTCAGCCGGCAGGCGCGCACCGCGCGCAACGGCTCCTACACCGTGATCTTCCAGGGAGGGGATGGTGACTACTTCGTTCTCGTCCAGTCGATCGGCTACACCCCGCGCCGCTTCCAGGTGAAGCGCGTGGCCGATGAGGAGATCCTCATCGCCGATGCCAAACTCTCCTACGCCGCGCAGAACCTCGACACCGTGCAGATCGCGGGCGAGCGCAATCGCGTGAACCGCAACTCCGGCACCGAGGATCTCTCCGGTACCGAGCGGGGCGTCTCCGCCTCCAATCTCTCGGCCGATCAGCAGGGCGACCTCGCCGCGATGGCCGCCTCAATCCCCGGCGTGCAGTTCCTCCCCGGCGCTGATGGCGATCCCTCCGGTTTCTCCGTCCTCGGCCTTACCTCCGATCAGAATTCGACCACGCTGAACGGGCTCAACACCGGGGCTTCGAATCTCCCCCGCGATGCCGGGATCTCGAGCTCCCTCGTCACCTCGCCCTACGATGTCTCGCGCGGCGGCTTCTCGGGGGGACAGTTCAACGTGCGGAGCCGCCCCGGCTCCAACTTCAAGGTGCGCTCCACGAGCCTCAACCTCGATGCGCCCGCCCTCCAGTGGACCGACCCCGCCGGTCGTGCGCTGAATCAGGAATTCTCCAACGCCTCCTTCGGCGGCGCGGTCAGCGGCCCGATCACCTTCGACAAGGCCTTCTACAACCTCGCCTACCAGGTCGGGCGTCGCGCCAACGATCTGCAGACGCTGCTCAACACGAGCCCCGTCGGATTGCAGGCCGCCGGCGTCGCGCCGGACTCGGTCGCGCGTCTCCTCTCGATCCTCTCCACGAACGGCATCCCCGCCACCGTCGCCGGGATCCCCAATCAGCGCGCCAACGATCAGCTCTCCGTCTTCGGCGCGCTCGACTGGGCCCCACCGGGCTCTCTCACCGGGCAGGCGCTGAACATCTCCTTCAATGGCAGCGTCTCCCAGCAGTCACCGGCGAGCGGGCTCACCACCGCCACACCGGCGAACTCCGGCGATCGCACCAACGCCAGTGGGGGCGTCCAGCTCCGCCACACGAACTTCTACGGGATCTTCCTCTCCGAGACGAACCTCGGACTCAATGGGTCGCGCAACGTGGCCGAGCCCTATCTCGTCCTCCCCAACGGCTCGGTCCTCATCAACTCCACCTTCGCCGACGGTACGAACGGGGTAAACGTCATCAATTTCGGTGGCAGTCCCTCGCTCAACAACACGCAGTCGTCGACGGGCTTCGCCTTCAACAACCAGCTCTCCTGGTTCAGTCTCGACAACAAGCACCGGCTCAAGATGACCACCGAGCTGCGGCGCGACGACTACACGGCTGAACAGACGCAGAACATGTTCGGCACCTTCCGCTACAACTCCCTCACGGAGTTCGAGACGGGGCGGCCCGCGTCATTCACGCGCCTCCTCGAGCCGCAGACCCTGAGCACGGGGCAGTGGGTCGCTGGTGCCTCCCTCGGCGATGCCTTCCGCATCAATCGCGACGTCCAGCTCCAGTACGGCGTGCGCGTCGACGCCAACCGCTTCAGCGATCTCCCGAACCGCAACGTTGTCGTCGAAGAGACCTTCGGTGTGCGCAACGATCGCGCCCCGAGCTTCGTCGGCGTCTCCCCACGCATCGGCTTCTCTTGGAGCTACGGCCAGGCCCCTCAGATCCCGGGCTTCGAGGGGGCGTTCCGCGGCCCGCGCGCGGTGGTCCGCGGTGGCGTCGGCGTCTTCCAGAACACCCCGCAGGTGCGCCTCACGCAGGGCGCGCTCAACAACACCGGGCTCGCCACCGGGATCCAGAATCTCTCGTGCGCCGGCGGTGCCGCCCCGATCCCCGATTGGGCCACCTTCGGGCTCGATCCCGCGAACATCCCCACCACCTGCGCCGATGGCTCGCTCGGGAGCGTCTTCTCCAACGCGCGCCCCAACGTCACCCTCTTCGCCGACGACTTCCGCCCGCAGCAGTCCATCCGCGGCAACATCCAGTGGAACGGTCCCGTCCTCGACAACCGCTTCACGGCGACCGCCGAGGTCACCTACTCGCGGAATCGCTTCCAGCAGAGCTTCGTCGACCTCAACTTCAACGCGACCGAGCGCTTCGCCAACGGCGCCGAAGGGAGCCGTCCCGTCTTCGTCGAGCCCACGAGCATCGTCCCGCTCAACGGCGCGATCGCCCCGGGGGCGAACCGCATCTCCTCGCAGTTCAATCGCGTCTCGCAGCAGCTCTCGGACCTCGAGGGGGAGAGCAAGCAGTTCACGCTCCGCCTCCAGCCAACGCGCTTCAGCACCGGGCTCACCTGGAGCGTCGCCTATGTCTTCTCGGATGTGCGAGACCAGGTGCGCGGCTTCCAGAACACCGCCGGCGACCCGCGCATCGTCGAGTGGGCCCAGGCGCAGTTCAACACGCCGCATCAGTTCAGCTATAACCTCGGCTACAACTTCTTTGATGCCGTACGCGTCAACTGGTTCGGGAGCTTCCGTGCGGGGAATCCCTTCACCCCGCTCGTCTCGGGTGACGTGAACGGCGACGGCTACTCCAACGATCGCGCCTTCATCTTCGATGAGGCCACGGCCTATGACCCCGCGGTCGGGAGCGCGATGCAGGCGCTGTTGGCGAGCACGAGCCCCGAGGCACGCCGCTGTCTCGAGGCGCAGGCCGGCCGGATCGCGGGGCGCAATAGCTGTCGCGGCCCCTGGATCCAGACCGCCAACCTGAGCCTCTCGATCAATCCGCTCAAGATCGGGCTCCCGCAGCGTGCCACGCTCTCGTTCAACGTGAGCAACCCACTCGGCGCCGCTGATCTCCTGCTCCACGGTGAGGATGGGATCAAGGGGTGGGGCCAGGCGCGGATCCCCGATCCCACGCTGCTCTATGTGCGCGGCTTCGATCCGGTCAATCAGCGCTTCAAGTACGATGTGAACCAGCGCTTCGGGAACGTGAGCCCGCAGCTCTCCGCCATCCGTGCGCCGGTCGCCCTCACCGTGCAGCTCCGCTTCGACTTGGGGCCGACGCGTGAGAAGCAGGTCCTCACGCAGACCTTGGATCGCGGCCGCTCGCTCGATGGGAACAAGGCCACCGAGGCCTCGCTCCGCGCGCAGTACGCGAATGCTGGGTTGCCGAATCCGATGGCGACCATCATCCGACAGGCCGATACGCTCAAGCTCACCGGGCCGCAGGCCGACAGTCTCGCGTCGATGAACCGTTGGTATCTCATCCGGTTGGATTCCATCTGGTCGCCGGTGATCAAGCGCTTCGCCGCGCTCCCAGAGACCTATGACCGCCAGACCGCCTTCGAGCAGTACACCAAGGCGCGGCAGGGCTCGGTCGATCTCCTCCTCCGACTTGAGCCGCGGATGAACGCCCTCCTCACCAAGGAACAGAAGCGGAAACTTCCGCCGTTCATCGCGGTATACCTCGATAAGCGCTACCTGAACTCAATCCGCAACGGGACCGCGGGGACCGGGTTCGGTCTCCCGGGTGGCTTCGATGTCGGGGCGATGGGCGGGGGGGGGATGCGCGGGATCGAGATTCGCCGATAATCATTCTTCAGCCATCCTTATGATCCGCCCGACTCTGTTGATCGCCCTTGCCCTCTCGGCCAGCTCCTTCGCCGTGGGAGCGCAAAGTGCCAAGCTCCCCGAGCTCCGTCCCCTCACCAAGGTCCTCTCTCGCTCGACGGAGGACCTCGGCTCCATCGCCGCCGCGGTCCCGCTTCCTGGCGGCCGCGTCCTCGTGAACGACATCCTGCAGCGGCGCGTCGTGATGTTCGACTCCTCGCTCACGCAGGTCACCGTCGTCGCCGACACCACCATGGCGACGGGGAATGCGTATGGCGCACGCGGCGGTGGCCTCATCGGCTTCCGCGGCGACTCCGCCCTCTTCATCGATCCCGTCTCCCTCTCGATGATGACGGTCAACGGCAAGGGCGAGCTCACCACCGTCCGCGCGGTGCCGCGCGCGCAGGAGGTCAATGCCTTCACCGGCGCCCAGGGGCGCCCGGGCTTCGACGACAAGGGTCGACTCGTCTATCGCGGCGTCCCGCGTCCGCGCTTCGGCGGCGCCAATGCGCGCCCCGCCGTCGGCAATTTCGTCATGCCCGAGATCCCCGATTCGGCGCCAATCGTCCGACTCAACATGAGCGCGCGCACCATCGACACCGCCTCGGCCGTCAAATTCAATCGCCCCGATGTGAAGGTCTCCCAGGGCAACGATGGGCGCATCAGCGTCCAGACGCGCACGAATCCCTTCCCGATGATCGATGAGTGGGCGCTGCTCAGCGATGGGACCATCGCCGTCATCCGTGGGTACGACTTCCATATCGAGCGCATCCACCCCGATGGCCGCGTGACCTCGTCGGGCAAGCTCCCCTTCGAGTGGCAGCGGCTCGATGAGGACACCAAGGCCTTCATCCTCGATAGTGCGCGCACCGCACTCGAGAAGCAGCGCGAGGAGGCCCAGCGACTCATCGCTACCAACGGCGCTGGCGCCTTCTTCTCCAGCGGTGGCGCTGAGATGATCATGGGTGGCGGGATGGGGGGCGGTATGGGGGGTGGGATGTTCGGCGGTGCGATGATCGTGATGGGCGGAGGCCCCGGCGGTGGCGGCGGCGGTCCGCCGCAGCGCGGCGGCCAGGGCGGTGGAGGTGGGCAGGGCGGGGGTGAGCGAGGCCGTGGTGGTCAGGGTGGTGGTCAGGGTGGAGGGCCCGGCGGTGCCGGTGGCTTCCAGCTCCCCGCCGTCCAGCTCGTCGATCCCGCCGACATCCCCGACTATCGCCCCCCGTTCACCCCGAGCGCCGCGATCGGTGACCTCGATGGCAACCTCTGGGTCCGCACGACCGCCGTCGCCGGTGACCTCGGCCCCATCTATTACGTGATCGACGCCAAGGACCAGATCATCGACCGCGTCCAGCTCCCCCCGGGGCGGATCCTCTCGGGCTTCGGGCCGGGCGGGACGCTCTACCTGGCCGTGCGCGATACGGCGGGGAAGACCTTCTTGGAGAGGGTCAGTCTGAAGTAAGGCAGGGGTCAGGTTTCAGGGACCAGAGCGGGGCGCCGGCGTTGCCGGCCGCCCCGCTTCTGACACCTGATATCTGGTCCCTTCTCCCTTTTCCGACCAAATCTGTCCCAATCCCTTGCATCCCCTGAAGCGCCACCGTACCATCCGTAGGTATCCCCTGAGAATCATTCTCAACTCGCCGTTTCGCCCGCCCGGATGACCCTCCCCGTCGCCTCGAACGACCCCAGCTGCCACTGCCCCCTGCTCGACACCAAGCAGGGCAGCGAGTCGACCGTCGTCGCGATCGCCTGCGGCGATTCTGAGGCGTGCCGCCTCCGCGCGCTCGGCCTCTACGAGGGCGCCACCATCTCCGTCATCGGCAAGCGCCATTGTCTTTTGGTCGACGTGAGCGGTACCCGCCTCGCCTTGGGCAGCGATCTCGCCACCGGCATCACCGTCCAGCCGCGGGCCGCCACCGCCCCCTGACGTGAACGCACCGGCAGCGCCGGCGCGCCTCGGCCACGATCGGCCCCTGCGCGTCGCCATCATCGGCAATCCGAACACCGGCAAGACCACCCTCTTCAACGCGCTCACCGGACTTCGGCAGCGCGTCGGGAACTTCGCAGGCGTCACCGTCGAGCGTGTCGAGGGCGCTTTCACCCTCGGCGACGGCCGCCGTGTCACGATCCTCGATCTCCCCGGCTCGTATTCCCTCACCGTCGGCTCCCCCGACGAACAGATCGCCCTCGAAGTCCTGCTCAAGCGCGACGCCTCCCACTGGGATCCCGACGTCGTCCTCGTCGTCGTCGATGCGGTCCACCTCGATCGCAACCTCTTCCTCGCGAGTCAGGTCTGTGAGCTCGGCCTCCCCGTCGTCATCGCGCTCAATCAGATCGACGTCGCCAAGTCGCAGGGGATCACCATCGACATCCCCGAGCTGATCCACGAGCTCGGCGTCCCGGTGATCCCCACCGTCGCCTCGCGCGGCGAGGGACTCGCCCCCCTCCGCAATGCCCTCTTCACCGCGGCAGCGCTGCCGGCCCCCACGTCGCGCTTCGCGATCGACGCGAGTGCGGAGACCTCACTCGCACGGCATAAGTGGATCGGTGAGGTCGTCGAGCGCACCGTCACGCGGCGCGCCCGCTCCCTCGACACGCCGAGCGATCGGGTCGATGCCATCGCGTTGCATCGCGTCGGGGGGCCGCTCCTCTTCTTGGTGATCATGGCGCTCGTCTTCCAGGCGGTATTCAGCTGGGCGGCCCCGCTGCAGGATGCGATCGAATCACTGGTGCTCGCCATCGGACATCGTGTGGGTGAGGTCCTCCCCGAAGGGGACCTTCGCTCCCTCGTCGTCGACGGCGTCTTCGCCGGCGTCGGCTCGGTACTCGTCTTCCTCCCGCAGATCGCCATCCTCTTCGGCTTCATCGGGCTATTAGAGCAATCGGGCTATATGGCGCGCGCCGCCTTCCTGATGGACGGCCTCATGCGCCGCGTCGGGCTGCACGGCAAGAGTTTCATCCCGATGCTCTCGGGCTACGCCTGCGCCGTGCCGGGGATCATGGCGACGCGTACCATCGAGGATCCCAAGGATCGCCTCGCGACGATCCTGGTCGTCCCCCTCATGAGCTGTTCGGCGCGACTCCCGGTCTATACGCTCCTCATCGGGACCTTCATTCCCGCGCTCCCGCTCATCCCCGGGCTCGATCTCCAAGGCGCGACGATGCTCCTGATGTATCTCTTGGGGACCGTCACCGCGCTCGCGATCGCCGCGCTCTTCCGCAAGACGCTGCTGCGCGGCCCGGTGCGCCCGATGATCTTGGAGCTCCCGCCCTATCGCTGGCCTGCGCCCCAGTCGCTCCTGGTCTCCGTCTGGCAGCGCTGTCAGGTCTTCCTCCGCCGTGCCGGCACGGTGATCCTCTCGCTCAGCATCGTCCTCTGGGCCCTCGCCACCTATCCGCGCGCCCCAGCAGACGCCACGCGCACCGCGGAGCAACAGCAGGAGGCGCAGCTCGTGCACTCCGCCCTCGGGCGCTTCGGTAAGGCGATCGAACCGGCCGTCGCGCCACTCGGCTACGACTGGAAGATCGGCGTCTCGATCGTCGCGAGCTTCGCCGCGCGCGAGGTCTTCGTCTCCACGATGGGGACCATCTACGGGGTGGGCGGGGAGGATGACGCCGCGCTCGCTGATCGTCTGCGCACCGAGACGGATAGCTCTGGTGCTCCGGTCTACACCCCGCTCATCGCGGTGGGGCTGATGGTCTTCTACGTATACGCCCTGATGTGCATGAGCACGATCGCCGTCACCGTGCGCGAGGCGGGGGGCGGGCGCATCGGGTGGCGCTGGGCGACGATCCAGTTCGTCTACATGCTTGCGCTGGCGTATGCTGCGGCGTGGCTGGTGTTGGTGATCGGCCGCGCGCTGGGGTTCAGCTGATGCGCCTCGATACGGTGATCACGCTGGCGATCGTCGCCGTCGCCTTGGCCGCGGTGATCCGTCGGCTGATGACGCAGATGCGGGCCGCGCGCACCAAGCGCGCCGGTGGACCGGGGTGCGACAACTGCGGACACGGCTGACGTACGCACGGCCCTGAGGCCGCCCCGGCATCACCCCGCGACGAGCTCCGCGATCGCGATCTCCCGCGCCCCCTTCCGCACCAACACCCACCGTCCACGCACCGCCTCGCTCGCCGGCACCTCCTGCGCCTCGGCGCCGACCTTCGCGCCATTCACCGACACCGCGCCCTGCTGGATCAGCTTCCGCGCCGCGGTCTTGCTCAACCCGAATCCCTGCTCGAGGAGCGCCACGAGGTCGATCGTCCCATCAAGGGCCGACACCTGTACCGAGGGCATCTCCGCCGCGAGCATTGCGAAGACGTCATCGGACAGCGCGTGTGCGTCGGCCTTCTTGTCGAACACCGTCTGCGAGACCTGCGCCGCTGTCGCTGTGGCCGCGGCCCCATGAATCAACGTCGTCACCTCGGCGGCGAGCCGACGCTGGGCCATACGCAGATGCGGCGCCGCGGCATGCTCCGCCTCGATCCCCTCGATCGTCGCACGGTCCAAGAGCGTGAAGGTCCGTAGGAGCCGCCCGACATCAGCATCTTCGGTGTTGATCCAGAACTGGTAGAACTGGTACTGGCTCGTGCGCGCGGCATCGAGCCAGACCGCGCCCGCTTCCGTCTTCCCGAACTTCTTCCCCGCGGCATCGGTCAGCAGCGGGAAGGTCAGCCCATGCGCCTCGCCCCGCGCCGCCTTGCGGATCAGCTCCGTGCCGGCGGTGATGTTCCCCCACTGATCGCTCCCGCCCACCTGCAGCGTCACCCCATCGTGCTGGTAGAGATGCAGGAAGTCGTGCGCCTGCAGGAGCATGTAGGTGAACTCGGTGAAGGAGATCCCCGTCGCCATCCGCGACTGCACCGAGTCCTTCTGCAGCATCAGGTTCACGGTGAAGTGCTTCCCCGTGTCGCGCAGGAAGGGGATCAACCCCTGCGAGCCCAACCAACTCGCGTTGTCGCGGAAGTGGATCCGCGCCCCCGCACTCTCCCCCAGCGCCTGCGTCACCACGCGGCGGATCTGCCCCTCGATCGCCCGCGCGTTCGCGGCGATCTCCTCTGCGTCGCGGAGCGGGCGCTCCTCGCTCTTCCCGCTCGGGTCGCCGATCATCGCCGTCCCTCCGCCTATCAGCGCCACCCCCTCATGCCCCGCGCGCACCAGCCGCACGAGCCCGAGGATCGAGACGAGGTTCCCCACATGGAGTGAGTCGGCGGTCGGATCGAACCCGCAGTAGCCATGCACCCGCTCCTTGGCGAGCGCCGCCGCGCATCCCTCCGTCTGTTGGAAGAGCAATCCGCGCCACTCGAGCTCCTCGAGCAGCGCCAGCGATCCGGGCATCGGGGTCACGGCCATGCGGGGAAGCTACGTGCGTTGCCCCCCTCTCGGGAGCGCCCTACCTTCCCTCCATCGCGATGCGCCGCTTTCTCCTCATCCTCGCCCTGGGGTCCGCCGGGCTCGGCCTCCTCGGCGTGATCGTCGGTGGGGTCTACTGGACCTGGTTCCTCTGCGCGGACGATGCCTGTCCCTCTGTCGCACAGTTCGACGAGTTCCGCCCCGCCCAGCCCGCGCGTCTCTACACCGCCGATGGTCGCTTCCTGACCGAGGTCGGGCTCGAGCGCCGCTCCGTCGTCCCCCTCACGGCCATCCCGGCGCATGTGGTGCAAGCCTTCATTGCCACCGAGGATAAGCGTTTCTACCGCCATAGGGGGATCGACTACCCCCGCATCGTCGGCGCCGTCTGGGCCAACGTCAAGGCGCGCGGCTTCGCCGAAGGGTTCTCGACCATCACCATGCAGCTCGCGCGGAACATCTTCCCCGAGCGGCTCTCCCGAGAGAAGACCGTCCTCCGCAAGCTCCGCGAGGCGAAGGTCGCACGCGAGATCGAGCAGCGCTTCCCCAAGAAGCGCATCCTCGAGCTCTATCTCAATCAGATCGCCTTCGGCTCCGGTGCCTACGGCGTCGAGGCGGCGGCGCAGCGCTACTTCGGACGCTCGGTGAAGGAGCTCAATGTGGCCGAGGCGGCGATGCTGGCCGCGCTGCCGAAGGCCCCCTCGCGCTACAACCCACGTCGCTTCCCCGATCGGGCCATCCAGCGCCGCAACGCGGTGCTCGAGCTGATGCGCCGGCAGGACCTCCTCTCCGACGCCGATGCCTCCGTCGCCAAGGCCTTCCCCCTCCGGCTCGCCCGCGCCTCACGTACCTCAGGCGATGTGGCCCCCTACTTCGTCGAGTGGGTGCGTCGTGAGCTGACGCAGCGCTTCGGGCGTCGCACCTATGAGCAGGGGCTGCGGGTGATCACGACGCTCGATCTCGATCTGCAGGGCGCCGCCGAACGCGCCCTCGAGAAGCAGCTCCGCGCGATCGAGGCCGGGACCTTCGGCACCTTCCCACACCCGACCTACGAGCAGTACCTCGCGCGCGCCGCCATCGGCGAGGCGGAGACCGATCGCGCCGATTCGCCCTATCTCCAAGGGGCCTTCGTCGCCCTCGATCCCCGCACGGGGGGTGTGCGCGCCCTCGTCGGGGGCCGCGACTTCGACGACTCCAAGTTCGATCGCGCCACGAGCGCGCTCCGCCAGCCCGGCTCGACCTTCAAGCCGATCGTCTACGCCACCGCGGTGCAGGCCGGTCGCGGGGCGGATTACATGCTCGACGATGCCCCCATCGAGGTCCCACAGCTCGATGGCTCGATGTGGTCGCCCAAGAACTTCGACAACACCTACGAAGGGCCGATGTCGATGCGGCAGGCCCTCGCCGTCTCGCGTAACGTCCCCGCCGTCCGGCTCGCGATGGAGCTCGGCGAAGGATCGGTCGTCGAGATGGCGAAGCGGTTCGGGATCACCACCCCGGTCCCCCCCTATCCCTCCATCGCCCTCGGCTCCGCCGACGTTTACCCCCTCGAGATGATCGCGTCGTACAGCGTCTTCGCGAACCTCGGGTGGCGCGTCCCCCCGACGCCGATCCTCCGCGTCGAGACCCTCGATGGCCGCCGCCTCTATGAGGGCGACCCCGCGCGGGTGCAGGTCCTCTCGCGTGAGGAGGCGGGGGTGATGGTCGATCTCCTCAAGGGGGTCGTGAACTACGGCTCCGGCACCGCGGTGCGCCGCGGGGGCTTCACCTCGCCCACGGCGGGGAAGACGGGGACCACCAACGAGTACTCCGACGTCTGGTTCATCGGCTTCACCACCGATCTCGTCGCCGGCGTCTGGATGGGGTTCGATCAACCGAAGCGGATCAAGGACAACGCGCAGGGCGGGACCCTCGCCGCGCCCGCCTGGACCGCCTTTATGCGCGAGGTCTACGCGCGGAAGCCCGCCCCCCGCGATTGGCCCGGCCCACGCGCGCTCGCCGACTCGGTCCCACCCAGCTGACCCGCGAACGGGTGCTAGCGTCTCCCCACACCCGACCACTAGACTTCCGGGAACCCCGGAGGCTCGAGTGACGGTAGGGTGTCTCGCCCTGAATGCGTCGTACGAACCCCTCACGATGGTCCCGCTCAAGCGGGCCCTCCGCCTCGTCATCGACGGCAAAGCCGAGATCGTCGAGGCCGATGCCGACCGCGCGGTCCGCGCCGAACGCCTCGCCGTCCCGCGTCCCCTCGTCATCCGGCTCCGCAAGTTCATCCATGTGCCGCGCCGCTTCCGTCGGCAGGTGACCAACACCTTCCTCTTCGCGCGCGACGGCTACAAGTGCATGTACTGCGGCCGCACGCAGTATGAGCTGCGCCCGCGCGAGGCCCTGACGCGCGACCATGTGATCCCCATCTCGCGCGGCGGCCTCAACGTCTGGACCAACGTCGTCACCGCCTGCTCCCCCTGCAACACGCGCAAGTCGAACCACCTCCTCGCGGAGTGTGGGATGCATCTCTTGCAGGAGCCGACCGAGCCGCACTTCGTGCATCTCGCCTGGGCGGTGCGGCGCCTCACGCCGACACAGGCCCGCTACATCAAGCTCTTCTACGGCGAAGGGGTCGTGCGCGAGTTGGCGCGGAACCCCGCGCTGCGTGCTTCGTAGCTCCGGCGCTCGCCGCCGAGGAGGCGCGTCGCCACCGTGCGGATCCCGCGCGTGAGCGCGGTCCCCGGATTCCGTTCGCCACGCACCGCGGGTTGGAGTTCGCCGCGGAGCCACCGGTTCACCTCATCGAGGTCGGTCACCGAGAGCGCGGCGACGTCGACGCGCGCGAGGTAGTAGAGCCGACGACCGTCGAGCCCCGGCGGGATCGGTGCGCGCACCGGACGCGCCACCGTCGCATCGGCCTCCTCGAGCCGCGCGAAGGCGCCCAGCGAGAGGGGACGCCCGCCCACGATCTGCAGCACCTCGTAGCGATCGTCCGACCCGCGCGGCCGCACCAACACCTCCCACTCCACCGCGCGCTGCAACGCATCGACGATCCGTCCTTCCGCCCAGAGCTCCACACGGAAGCGGAGGCGGGCAGGGAAGCCACTCCGCACGAGCTCGCTCAGGTACCGATCGCCGAGGATCCCACGCGCGGAGACGAGCGGCCCCTCCTCGCTTAGCCGCGCGGCCGCTGGGAGCTGGATCTCGATCGACTGCGCACGCCCCGCGCGAGCGCCCCCTACGAGGAGGAGCGCGACCAAAGCGACGCGCGATACCCAGCCGACCCGGCGCACGCTCAGAAGCGACGTCCCGCGCGGAGCAGGAGGTTCATCGGCTCGTCACCCGACGAGACCGCCTTCGCGGCGTAGAGCCCGAACGACCCGAAGTCGATCCCCGCCCCGAGCGTGGTGCGGAACGAGGAGATCGGTGGGAGCCACGATCCCGCGTAGGTGGCGGCGTTCGTGGCGGGCGAGAGAAAAGGGACCTCCACCGAGCGGTTCCACCCGCGCCCCGCGTCGGCGAAGAGCACCCAGCTCGGGCGGTCATTCACCCCGATCCGCCAATCGTCCCCCGCGAACTTCCAATCGAACCCGATCGGCTGTCGCAGCTCCACCTGCGCCAACGCCATCCGCTCGCACATCGCGGGCCCGCCGAACCACTCATCGGTCACGCCACCGCAGGTGAAGACATCGGCTTCCCCCGTCGGCACGCGACGGAAGTCATATCCCTCGACCGCCCCCGGCCCACCGATCGAGAGGCGCCGCTGCATCGGCAGGGGGTCGCCGCCGATCCATCCCCCCGCGACGAGTCGCACCGAGAGCTCCGTCTCTGGCGAGAGTCGCGTGCGACGCCGCGCATCGATGAAGGCGCGTTGATAGCGCGTCGGGATCGGTTGTGGGGCGATCAACGGTGAAAGTCTCGCGCCATCCTGCTCCGCGATCGTCGGCCAGGGCGGGGGCGGCCCGATCAGATCCCCACGTCCCGACTCGATCTCCCCCTGCACATACCACCCACCGAGCCAGGGCGCCTTCATGCGCTCACGCGTGTCGATCCGAAGCCGGAGCGTCGTGAGGTCCACGATCCCCGTATGCATGAACGGGTTCGGCCGCCACGGCTCGCGCGCCCGATTGAGCGTGATCGGGTCACGCGCCTCGACGCGTCCCCACCGCTCGCTCCCCACGAGCAGGTCGAGCGAGACCTCTTCGCCGATCCGTCCCCCGATCGACCCCGCCATGCCGTGCCGCCCGTAGTAGTCGCGCAGGTCGCGGTGCGCCACGAACGTCCCGAGCCCATTCTCCTGATCGCTCACCTGCCACACTTCCACCGGCGCGATCAGATCGAAGGCGCGGAGGCCGAGGGTGAGGCCCGCCTCGCGGCCGAGTCGCACCGCGAGGTGCGCATCATGCCCGAGCGTCCCGCGATCCCACTCCACCGGCCCCGCGGTACGCACCACGCCGAAGGCGTCGAGGTCGACGCGCCCCCAGTTCGTCGTACGTCGCAGGCGCGGCCCCACCGTGATGGGGAGCCCCTCCACGCGGTTATAGCTCCCAGCCGAGAAGTGGACGAGATCGGTGTACGAGGTCGTCGCGCGCGAGAGCCGCTCGCTCCGCTCCCGCATACGCTTCGGGCCCCAATCGCTCCAGCGCCCCTCATCAGGGACGAGTCGGCCATCGTCGATCTCATAGCGCACCACCTCCGACTGCGCGCGGATCTCCCCGCCCACCGCAGCGCCCTCGGCGCGCGTCAGCGTCCCGCCGAGGATCAGGAGGTCCCCGCGGATCACAGCCGTGGGGGCGAGCTGCACATTCGCGTTTATCGCGACGAGGGTGCCGGCGATCTCGCCGGCGATCTCCACCGGGCCGATCAACACCGCCACGTCACCGCTTACGCGCGCGCCCGACTCGAGGCGGTACGCCCCCGTCGCGCGCGTGGTCGAGCTGGCGTTGTAGAGGTTGACCGCGGTCCAGATCGTGCTGGCGGGCCGGTCCTGCGCCGCGAGGGGCGCCACACAGAGGAGAAGGGAGAGCAGCAAACGACCCACGTGCATTACGGCTCCGCGATGCCCAGCCGCTTCATGCGGCGGTAGAGGTTCGGACGATCGGTCTGCAATCGGCGCGCCGCCTCCGCCACCACCCCATTGGCGGCGGAGAGGGCCCGTACGATCAGTACCCGCTCATACGCGTCGAGTGCCTCGCTGAGTTTCACATCGAGCCCCTCGCGGTCGGGGAGCTCCGGCGGGAGCACCAGCCCCTCCCCCCGCGTCGCCCCGGCCGTGTTCGGGAGCACCCCGCGCACCTCGGCCTCCCCCACCGGCTGCCCCGCGTGCAGGATGTTCAATCGCTCGATGATGTTCACGAGCTCGCGCACGTTGCCCGGCCATCCATGGCGTGCGAGCGCCGCGATCCCATCGGCCTGCCACTGCGGCGCCGGTTGCCCCGAGCGCCGCCGGAGCTGCGTCGCGAAGTGCGCCGCGAGGGCGGGGATGTCCCCCGGATGCTCGCGGAGCGGCGGCACATGGATCGGGATGACATTCAGCCGGAAGTAGAGATCCTCGCGGAACCGTCCCTCGCGCACCTCGCGCACGAGGTCGCGATTCGTCGCCGCGATCACCCGCACATCCACGCGAATCGTGCGTCCCCCGCCCACGCGCTCGATCTCCCGCGCCTCGATCGCGCGGAGGAGCTTGGCCTGCGCCTCGAGGGAGAGCTCGCCGACTTCGTCGAGCAGCAACGTCCCAGTGTGCGCGAGCTCGAACCGGCCGATCCGGCGCTCCGTCGCGCCAGTGAAGGCCCCGCGCTCATGCCCGAACATCTCGCTTTCGACGAGATCGCGCGGTATCGCCGCGCAGTTCACCCGCACGAACGGCTTGTCGCGTCGCGAGCTCTGGGCATGGATCGCCGCCGCGACGAGCTCCTTCCCTGTACCCGATTCCCCGGTGACCAGTACCCGCGCATCGGTCGGCGCCACCCGCGCGATCTGTTCGCGTACGCGCTGCATCGCCGAGCTCTCGCCGACGAGATCACCCCCCAGCCCCGCTTCCAAGCGCAGCGCCGACCGCTCACGACGCGCCTGGCGCAGTTCGAGGGCGTTCGTGAGCGCGAGGAGGAGCCCCTCGGGGCTGAGCGGCTTCTCGAGGAAGTTCACCGCGCCGAGCTTCGCCGCCTGCACCGCATCGGTGAGCCCGGCACGCCCCGACATCATGATCACCGGGAGATCGGGGAAGTACGAGCGCAACCGTTCCAGGAGCTCGAGCCCATCGGTCGCGCCGGGCATCATGAGGTCGAGGAGCGCGAGGTCGGGCTCCACTTCGAGCGCGAGCTTCAGCCCGCTCGCCACATCCTTCGCCTCATGCACCTCGAACGACTCCGCATCGAGGAGCGCCCCCACCATCCGGCGGAGGTTCGGCTCGTCATCGACGATCAGGATCGACGGCATCGTTTAACTCGCTCGCGGGGCAGGGGACTCGATCTCACGGGCAGCACTCGGGAACCAGAGCCGGATCTCGGTGCCAGTACCCAGCACACTGCTCGCCTCCACCCGTCCCCCGTGCGCGAGCATCGTCTGTTTCACGATCGCCAAGCCCAATCCGGTGCCCCCGGTCTTGGCCGTCACATAGGGCTCGAAGATCCTCGGCAACGCCTCCGGACTCACCCCGCACCCGGTGTCGCGCACCGCGAGGAGTGGCATCCCATCCGCGCGCGCCGCGCGCACCGTGATCCGCCGTTCCCCCGCCCCCTCACGCGCCCGCACCGCATCGATCGCATTGAGCAGCAGGTTGGTGAGCGCTCGGTGCAGCGCATCGTGCCGCCCATGCACCACGAGCTCCGCATCGGTCTCGAGCTCGAGCGTGATCTCACTCGGGACCGTCATCGGCGCCGTCGTCCGCACCAAGGCCGTGAGATCCACCGGGGCGATCGGTCCCTCGGGAAGCCGCCCGA
>Ga0194110_10004198_pt1 | contig 17509 bp, 12 predicted proteins | sample TA2Kig1200mmetaG_FD_146192 | JGI IMG/M metagenome (GOLD analysis project Ga0194110, IMG submission 146192) | Freshwater microbial communities from Lake Tanganyika, Tanzania - TA2015032 Kigoma Deep Cast 1200m | ecosystem: Environmental > Aquatic > Freshwater > Lake | place: Tanzania: Lake... | reverse complement strand
AAGAAAAAAGAAGCAAAAAGCGAGGCGGAAAACAGTGTCCGTCTACCCAAACGTGAGTTTTGCAGTGTTTTCAGGTTCTCTTCAGGCTGTTTTCAGGTTCGCTATGGTGTAGGTTGGCCTATCTGCTCATATCGTTATATAGCCAGCAAAGCCAAAAGCGAGGCGACCTGGCTTGCCTCCAATTTGGCCGGGTGGCCGAGGTTGACGTGGTGCCAGGTTATCATGCCTCTGGACACGCCAGCGGACCAGAACTGCTCCAACTCGTGAAGACTGTGCGCCCCAAAGTGCGCATTCCCATTCAAACAGAGCAGCCCCAATGGTAGGTAGAGGAACTGGCAGGAACCGGAATCCAGGTAGAGATCCCGGCCTATCTATTAGGCTCACGGTCCGCCTGATGAGCCTGAACTCGAAAGTCCCTCGGCGATTCACGGCCACGCCGATCATTGGCGTTGACGAGGAGGGCGTCACCCTATTCTTGCGGCTGCCCAGTCCCGATGTGGGCCACGTCCTGATCTGTTCTTCAGGATGCGGGTAGCTCAGGCGTCGAAGGAGACGTCGTAGGGGAATGGGTGGCTGAAGATGACTTCGCAGGTGGCCTGGGCAAAGTCGGCCGCCTCGCCCCTCGCCCGCCCAGGGGGGACCTGCAGGCGCAGCAGGATGTTGTATGCCCGGCCCGCCAGTTGCACGAACAGCTCGGCCCACGCCGCCTTGTTCTGAGCTGCCAGGGCCTCAACCCGGCCATGTTCCTGCAGGTAGGAATTAACGACGCGGTCAACGTATGTCTCAAAGGGAAGCTCTTCCCTGCCCGCGGTGGATGGCCCTGCCATGACCCGCTGTGCCCGACCTGAGGCCACATTCTGAGAGACGATATCGGTAATGTGCCTGACGAGCTCTCTGCGGGAGGTCCCGTGCTGCTCCAGATCATCCTCAGTGACCGCGTCGCTTGCCTGACGCTCACACATTTGGAGAAGGTGAGACGTCGCCACACTGTTTGTCGGGAGGGCAGGCATATCCATCTGGCTTGCTCCCAGGGGACTGTCCCGGCTTCAGCGAGACAATGTCATACAAAAAATGAACCCGTTCGCGAAAAGTGAAAGATTCGCCTGGGCAGTTGCATTGGTTATTATTAGTGCGCAGGTGGCCACCCAGGTGGTCAGCGTTAACTATATCACAGGTGGGCTTGTAAGTCAACCAGTACCTGCTGACTAGGATAACATCATGACCTACGAAGAACTACAACGGCTTTCCAAGGCAGAACTGATCGAACTGGTTCTGCACCAACAGGCCCAGATCGAGAAGCTGCGAACGACCCTCACTAGACTGAAGGCCCGGCTGGCAGATTCGGAGGCCCAGCGGGAACATCTTGCTGGCATTGTGGAGACCGCCGAGTTGCGAGAGAAGGAAGCACAGCAACCGGCCGAGGCTGAGGTGATGGAACAGCAGAGGAAGTGGGAGCGGGCGACACGCGATGCCTTACGCCATCTCGACGACGTGGCCTGCCTGGCGCGGAGTCCCCTGGCAGAACTGATAGCCAGGGCTCACGGGGCACGGCCGGATGGCCAAACTCTGCAGCAGACCCTGTATGCGACCATCGGGGCCATGAGGCCAGTTGAAGGCCAGCCCCTCCATCCCCGACAGCGACTGCTCTATGACATCTTGTGCCTGACTTACCTGGAGAGGAAGAGAGCGGCGGAGGTTGCCCAGGCCCTGGCCATCAGCGAGCGCCAGTACTATCGGGAGCTCAAAGCAGCCATCCAGCGAGCAGCCGACCATGTTCTGGGCCCCCGGCCGTGAGATTGGCAGCAACCTGGCAGAAAAGGTATTGCAAAGGAAACAGAGTTGTGCTATACTATGATAAACTGCGAAAAAATTCCTTCAGCCCTGCTAGCTTTCAGCGAAGATAGCCAATTGATGTTTACTATTGCAACAGAGGAGGTGTTGTTACATGGACGAGATTCTCACGGTCCGAGAAGTTGCCGCGTACTTAAAACTCAGCCGCACCACCATCTGGCGCTGGTGCCATGATGGCAGGCTGCGAGCGTTCAAGGTTGGACGTGGCTGGCGGATTCATCGGTCCGAGGTGGAGAGGATTGTGGGGCAGAACCCCGAGCCGATGAATGAAGCAGATGAACAGAAGTAAATCACCCCCTGCAAGCTGTGGAGCATCGTGGGTGCTTTTCGTGAAAGGACTGACGCAAGTCTTGCATCTTATATCAGTGAACACGCCTGACAACAGTAACAAGCTGGCTGTCTGAACGTCTGACAGGAGGTCACATGCCAACTGAATGCTCACACTGTCACCACCTGAACCGCGATGGTGCTCGCTTCTGCGGTGTATGCGGTGCCCCCTTAGTTCAGGCAGGACTGCCTCAGACCGGACTTTTGTCACCCAACACCTTGTTGGCCGGTCGTTATCTCGTACTGCGCAAGATCGCCCAGGGTGGATTCGGTGCAGTCTACCAGTCTAGCGATCGCCGATTGCCTGGCAAGCTATGGGCCGTAAAGGAGATGTCAGATGCAGTCATCACTGATCCGGCCGAGAAGCAACGTGCTATCAGTACCTTCTTGCAGGAAGCCCAGATTCTCGCCTCCCTGGACCACTCCAATATCCCGAAGGTCATAGACTCTTTCGACCATGCAGGCAAGCATTACCTCGTCATGGAGTACGTGGATGGCAACACTCTGGAAGCACTATTGACCGCCCGAGGTCAGTCTTTCATTGAGGCCGAAGTACGGTCCTGGCTGGATCAACTTTGCAGCGCACTGGCGTACCTTCATTCGCGTTACCCGCCGGTGATCTTCCGCGATCTCAAGCCTGAGAACATCATGCTGGAGCGCAGTGGCCAGATCAAGCTGATTGACTTCGGCATTGCCCGCTTCTTCAAGCCCGGAAAGGTTAGAGATACGGCACAGTTGGGCACGCTCGGTTACGCGCCACCCGAGCAGTACGGTCAGGGCCAGACCGATGCGCGTTCGGATATCTATGCTCTGGGTGCGACCCTCCACCGACTGCTGACCTGCCATGATCCAACGTCAACCCCCTTTAACCTGCCACCCGTTCGCAGCCTCAATCCTGGTATCTCCCAAACGATAGAAAGAGTGATCAACCGGGCGCTGCAGCCAGACCCTCGCAACCGATGGCAGAGCGTTGATGAGATTCGAGCCACGCTTTGCTCCGATCCGCTGTGGCAGAGTGCTAGGCCAGGCAGATTGGATGCGGCCACACAACGCGGCCCCATCCAGCTTACTCAACCCCGTCCGTCCTCCCGTCCAACGACACGGCTACTGCTGGCCGTGGCGGAGATGTCCAACCAGCAACTCGCCATCGCTGTCGGTGTCCTGGTGATTCTGGTTGCTTTGGGCATCTGGGTGCTGGCACCGATTATTGCCCGAGATCTGCCTATCATCGCCTACAACGTGCCGGGATTTGTGATCGTAGGACCGGCCGCCTACGCTGCTGCCCGACGGCACGGAGCAGCGATTCTGGCTCACGTTCCGCTCACCCTGGTCGGTTGGCTGACCTGGTATACACGTATCGGCTACGTACCGAACAGTTATTGGCCCCTGGTGCTCGGCACCATTGTCAGCGGGTTGACTATCGAGGCTGGTCTGTACTGCTTGCCCAAAGTCAGAGGAAAGGCTGGCGATGAAGCATGGAAACGTGAAACCGCCTGGTTCGCATTGCTTGGAGTTGCTGCAGCCATCTCCTTCTACGTGTTTTTGGGGGACATGGCATTCAGTATGCGTCCTGGTATGTGGCTCGGTGCGGCCGTTGTGAGTGCATTGGGTTGGTTCCTGGGTGATCTGGTGCAGCAGTGGTTGTTCCTGCGGCAGACAGGCATACGACGGGCGACTCGAGTATAGGAGGATCAGCAGCATGCCGCCACCTCTCCAACCGGGCACAATCCTGCAAGGGAAATACAGAGTCCTCGGGATCGCTGGTGGCGGGGGGATGGCCCTCGTTTATAAGATCGAAGAGATTCACCCACCTGGCCAGATATGGGCGCTCAAGGAGCTCCGGGCCGCGTCGGGTAGCCCTGAAGAGATAGCTGAAGCCCGGCGCCAATTCCGTCAGGAAGCTGAGATGTTGGCCCGCCTGGATCATCCCAATCTACCCAAGGTAGTGGACTACTTCGACGAACCTCATCGGTCGTTTCTGGTGATGGAATTCATTGAGGGTCGATCCCTGGAGAAACACCTGGAAGCGGCCGGCCAAGGCCTGCCGGAGAAGCCCGTGTTGCACTGGATGATCCAGGTCTGCCAGGTGCTGAGCTACCTGCATCAGCAGCAGCCGCCCATCATCTTCCGCGATCTCAAACCCAGCAACATGATGCTGTCCAACGCCGGGGTGATCAAACTCATTGATTTTGGCATTGCCCGTACCTACAAGGTGGGCAAAAAGAAGGATACGGCGGCTATGGGCTCCGAGAACTATGCCCCACCGGAGCAGTGGGGAAAAGGGCAAACTGATGCCCGCTCCGACATCTATGCTCTCGGAGCAACGACATATCACTTACTCACCGGGACACCGCCACTACCGTGGTTCAGTCCGGAGCAATTACCTCCACCGTGCAGTCTCAACTCAGCCATTTCGCCGAACACCGAACAGGTAACCCTGACGGCAATGGCTAAGGCGCGGCGAGATCGCTACCAGACAGCCAAAGAAATGGAGGCAGCACTGTCGAGTTGCTTGACAAGTCTCAGAGTTCCTCAGCCCGTCATGCCTGGACCAGTGACCACAGGAAGGCCCTGTCCTGCTTGCCGCCAGCCTAATCGGCAGGGAGCTCGATTCTGTGGTCGTTGTGGTGACTATCTCAGCGGTCAGCTTCAGGGAATGCTACAGGTGAGCGGCCCGGGCGGGCCGGCCTGGGAGATTTCGCTGGCTAAGTCCCCTTTTCTAATTGGTCGCAAGAGCACCAGCGATGGCATTTACCCGGACCTGGACCTATCTTACTACGACGCAAAGTTCGTCTCTCGTCGTCACGCGCAGATCACGCGAAGCGGTAGCGACTACGCCCTCACAGACTTGGCAAGCGCCAACGGTACCTTCGTCAACGGAATGCAACTATCCCCTCTCGCACCAAGAGTCCTGCGTAGTGGGGACAGGATTACTATTGGGAAAGCGCACCTGGTGTTTCGGCTGGCTGTATAGTCAGTTGGTCGCAACACGCCATTACACAACTGCAAGGAGGAGGGAATGTATCATTCAGGCTATCATCGTAGAGAACAAAAGCCATCTTGCTGGCACATATTGCTTGCTGGCGCCGTAGTTAGCGCTATACTCATGGCCTTGCTTGTGATAGGCAAGCCTGTAGCCACTTCCTATGTCCAGGAAAACACATCAACACCAAGTCCGACGCCAACTGCTACTGACTCGCCTACGTCAACCAGCACCGCGACAAGTACACCCACGGTGACGCATACGCCGACGTCGAGCCCCACTGCCACGCCAAGTCCGACGCCCCAGCCCCCGACGCCAACCGCTACCGATTTGCCTACGGCAACCAGCACCGCAACAGGTACACCCACGGCGACGGATACACCGACGTCAAGCCCCACTGCTACGTCAACACCAACTAACACACCAACGCTGACCATCACCCCTACGCCCACGGCCACGCCTACGGACACACCAACACCGACACCAACCGATACGCTTACGCCGACAGCCACTTACACGCCTACACTCACGCCCCGGCCCCCGACGCCAACACCCACACCTACGGTGGTTACACCCACAGTCACAGTGACGCCTACTGCTATCGTAGGAGCTCCAAGTGGGGTCAAGAAGATACTCGAGCTATCCCTTTGGATAGCAGCCATCATCATCTTGCTATCTGGTGCGGTGATCATAGGCTTTGCTGCATTGAGAAGTAGACGGCCTCCCTCAAAGCCCGCTCCATCACCTGAGCCGCCGGTCCCTCCGGAGCCTGAGCCCATACCATCGCCTCCCTCGGCCGTGACCATAGTGCAGCCTGAGCGGGGTATCCCGTATCTGAAAAGTCTGGGACGGCCAGCCGGGACGGTATATTGCAGGCTGGACAAGCCAGTGACGTACATAGGACGGGCTGACGATGGTAGCAACGACGTGGTGATTGACGAGCATTTCGTGGGGTGGTCAACAGTCTCACGCACCCATGCTCTGATCGAACGCGATGGGGAGCTTTTTGTGGTGGTGGATCTGGACTCGGAAAACGGGGTGTACGTCAATGGCCAGCGCACGGGCGAAAACGTCCTCTACGATGGCTGCACCGTTAGCTTCGGCCAGGTTCACTTTCTTTTCCAGATGAATCAAGAAGGAGATGTGAGATGATCATCTGCCCAAGTTGTAAAGCACAAAACCGCGATGGGGCACGGTTCTGCTTAACCTGTGGAAAGGCTCTGGCCCCGCCCTCGCCCACGGCCCCAGTGGCTCAGGCGCTAGAGACAAAACCTTTGCCCCGGGAGCCTATTGCAGTGCTGGAGCCTCTTCCTGCAGGCCAGCGGGCATCGGATGTACCAACCAAGCTGCTACCCTCGCCAGAATTCGCCCCTTTACCACCTGGGGCACTTCTCGAAAAGAGGCGCTATGAGATCGTGTCAGTCATCAACAAGAGCGCGAAGCTGAACGCCTATCAGGTACGGGATCGTCACTACCGACACTGCCCTAAATGCGGCTCCGCAGCCAGCAAGCCTGATCAGGAGTTCTGCGGTGATTGCGGGCTGTCCTTCGCGGGTCAGCCTGCCGAGCACCCTAACTATCTGCTGAGGGAGACCCTGGATCGAGAGATATTGGCTCAGGAAGCGCTGATCGCTGAGCTTGGGCTGCAGCACGAGGGCATGGTGAATATCCACCGCACCTTCGAAGACCGTCCCTATGGACCTCGTCCCCGGCTCTATCTGGTCTCTGATCTCGACGAAGGGACAGGTCTGACAGCCCTGCCACGGCCCCAGCCAGAAGAAAAGGTGCTGACGTGGGGCAAGCAATTGGCTCAGGCATTGGCCTACCTTCACAGCCACAATGTCCGTCATCGCAACATCCGCCCTGAGAACATCCGCCTGGTTGATTCGCGAGCCAGGCTGACCAATTTCAACCTGGCCGAGAAGCCCCCCAGGGCTGCCCCCAAAGAGTGGTTTGCCGAGGACGTAGAGGCCCTGGCCCGACTGTTGCAAGCGTTGCTGGCGGGTCAGACGCCATCACCGACTGTGGCCGCTATCTTTGACAAAGCCTTGGCTCCCAACAAAAAGGACCGCTACGCCACAGCAGAGGCGCTGGCTGCGGATCTGACCAAGGCCCTTGAAGTTCTGCAACGCCCAGCGAATGTGACCTTCATCATAGGCCGCCGCTCCGATACGGGGCGACAACGAGAGCTGAACGAGGATAGCCTGTTGACCCTGGAAATCGAGCGCGTACAGCAATCGAAGAGTAAGCCGGTCGGCCTGTATGTGGTAGCAGATGGGATGGGTGGCCACTCGGCGGGGGAGGTAGCCAGTGCGATGGCCATTGACGCTCTGGCCCGTACCGTATTGGCCAAGCTGATGCTTCCCACCCTTGAAAAGGCGGCCCAGGCTGAGCCAGACTACGGGGCCTTGCTAAAGGAGGCCTGTTCGGAAGCCAACCGGGCCGTCCACGAGCGGGCGCGCAAGGCACGCAGTGACATGGGCACCACCCTGGTGGCGGCCCTGGTTGTGGGTAGCGAAGCCTATATTACCAATATCGGTGACAGCCGCGCCTACCGGGTGAACCAGCGGGAGATTCGTCCCATCACCACCGATCACTCCCTGGTGGAGCGACTGGTAGCCACGGGACAAATCACCAGAGAGGAGGCGCGCACGCACCCTCAGCGCAACGTGATCTATCGCACGGTGGGGGACAAGCCTCAGGTAGAAGTGGACATCTTTCACGAGGGCCTGAAGCGAGACGATTGGCTGGTGCTATGTTCCGATGGGCTGCACGGCCTGGTGGAGGATGCCCACATCCAGCAGATCGTCACGACCTGCCTGCATCCTCAGGAGGCCTGCGACGAATTGGTACGCCTGGCCAATGAGGCCGGCGGAGACGACAACATCACGGTGATCGCTCTCAAGCTCAAAGAGGTTGGGAGCACCGGGGGATGAGAGGAGGCAATTCAATGAAATGTCCAAATTGTGGTACGGAGAATCGAGAGGGAGCTCGTTTCTGCATGGCCTGCGGGGTGCGTCTGGCCGCCCCGGCTGCTGCATCCACACCAGACACAACCAGACCCGAGGTGCCGCCGACGTTGACCACGGAACCGATACCACCTTCGGGTTCAGGTGTTTCAGCCAGAGAGGAAGTAGCAAGTCCGTCCATGGTTCCTGGGGAGGTGATTCGAGACGAGGAGATGCCATTTAGTATGCTGACTCCTGATGTTCAGCCGCCGGTGGCGCCTCCGGAACCACTGGAGGGGATACCACAAGATTCCGTTGCGCGAACTGCCCAAGAGCGCATTGAGATGGCCAAACCGCCAGAGCCTGCCGATGAAGTAGTCCCCAAACTGCAAACGGCTGAGCCTGTTCAAGTCACAGTGCCGCCGACTGAGGATCGCCTGCCTCCGCTGGAACCCGGAGTCCTGGTTGCTGGCCGCTTTGAGATCGTGGAGCTCCTGGAGTCTGACGCGGATGTCAATCTATATTCCGCTCATGATCTGGCGCTCTGTCCAATGTGTCGAGCAGAACGCGATCAGTCGGATAACGAATACTGTACTGAATGTGGTGCTGCTCTGGAAATCGTAGGGCCTCCTGTGTTGCGTAAACTTCAGGAGGCGCTGTCGCCTGAAGCAATCGGGGCGAACGCTGAGGACGGAGTATTCCACGATGATAGGTTTTATTTGCCTCTGCCAGAGGAGGAGATGGTGGCCCTGCCGCCAGTTGAGCCAGCTTTCCCGTATGGCATGACCCTGTCCATCGGTTATGCTTCTGACGTAGGCCAACGCGACCTGGACGAGGATAGTCTGTGCGTATTCACGCTATCTGGCATCTACGAATCGGTCGCTAATCCCACCCTGGGGCTGTTTATCGTGGCCGATGGGATGGGCGGCCACGCGGGCGGCGAGGTCGCCAGCAAGCTGGCCATGCAGATCATCGCCGAGAGGCTAATCCAGAATGTCCTCTTACGGCGGTTCACCGGCGAGGATCAGCCGCTGGTGGAGGCAGTGAGAGATCACTTGACCGAGGCGATTGGCGATGCCAATGAGCAGGTATATCGTCTGGCCCAGGAACGCGCCAACGACATGGGGTGCACGTTGACCATGGCCCTGGTGATGGATGGCAAAGCCTACGTCGCCAACGTCGGTGATAGCCGTACCTACGTCTATGGTCAGGAAGGGCTCAGGCAAGTTACCACCGACCACTCTGTAGTGGCCAGTCTAATTGCCGCCGGCATAGCGGAGCCAGAGGAGCTATACACCCATCCAGAGCGCCACGTCGTATACCGTGCCCTCGGCACCAAGCCAACTATCGAGGTGGACATCTGGGAAGAGGGCTTGGTGCCGGGCGATACCCTTCTGTTGTGTTGCGACGGGCTATGGGAATCCATTCGGGATGAGGGTATCCAAGACGTGTTGCTCACCCAGTTTGATCCCCAGACTGCGTGTAACGAGATGGTCCGCCTGGCTAATCAGGCTGGCGGCGAGGATAACATCAGCGTGATTATGGTGAAGGTTGGGGCAATTGAGAAGTCCAGAATAGAACACGGATGAGACGGATGAGACGGATTTTCACGGAGTATGAAAGATAAAAGATAGGAATGGAAGATGCTGATCCCTGGGGCAGTACTTCAAGGCCGCTATCGCATTATCCGCCAGATCGGGGGAGGCGGCCAGGCGCTGGTCTACCTGGCTGAGGATACCAACCTGGGTGACTTGCGGGCGATCAAGGAACTGACGCCCGATCCGAACGCCTCTCCCCAGGAGCGGCAGGCGGCCTATGACCAGTTTCAGCGCGAGGCGCGCGTCTTGGCCAGGCTGAACCATCCCAACCTGGCCCGGGTGTGGGACCATTTCCGCATCGGCGATAACGCCTATCTGATCATGGACTACATTGAGGGCCAGACGTTGCAGGAGATCCTGGATCAGACCGCAGGACTCCTGCCTGAGGCAGCCGTCCTGCGCTGGGCCGGCCAGCTCTGCGATGTGCTGGATTACCTGCACAAGCAGCACCCGCCCATCATCTTCCGCGACCTGAAGCCGGCCAACGTGATGCTCGACCGCAGCGACACCGTTAAGCTGATAGACTTCGGCATCGTGCGTTTCTTCAAGCCGGGCAAGACGACCGACACATTGAGGATGGGCACCATGGGCTACGCCCCGCCGGAGCAGTACGAAGGCCGGGGCCAGACCGACGCCCGTTCCGACATCTACAGCCTGGGGGCGACGTTACACCACCTGTTGACCAAACGCGACCCGACGCAGCACCCGCCTTTCTCCTTCAACAGCGCCCCACCACGCAGTCTGAACCCGGCCGTCTCACCGCACGTAGAGGCGGCGATCACCAAGGCCCTGGCCTATGACCGCGTCGATCGGTTCCAGAGCGCGCCGGAGATGAAGCGTGCCCTGATGGGTGCAGTGAGCACACCCCCGCCCACGGTAACTATCCCGCGGCCGGTAGCGAAACGTCGGATCGAGCTCCGATGGCCCTTGCTGGGGCTGGCGGCGCTCTTCGTAGTCGTGGTATGGTTCCTGGCGGGACGGGAGGAACCTGGGCCGCGGCCCACCCCGACGGTTGCACGAACGGTTGTGTTGGCAACGAACACAGCGACCCCAGCGCCAGGCCTGACAGCGTCGCCGACAGCGCCGCCGACGCTTACACCTGAGCCGCCAACCCCTACCAAGCCGCAGCCTACCGCTGTGCCTGGGCGCGAACAGGTATGGGAGAAAGACGGCTCAGTGATGGTCCACGTGCCCGCAGGCGAGTTCCTGATGGGCAGCAAGGAAGACGATCCTGACGCCTATGCCGATGAGCATCCGCAGCACACCGTCTATGTGAGCGAGTTCTGGATTGATAAGGCCGAGGTAACGAATGCGCAGTACCGAAACTGCGTAGAGGCTGGGGCGTGCCGTGCGCCGACTACCTGCGATTGGGGAGAACCCACGTATTCCGATTCATCGAAGACGGATCACCCCGTGGTGTGCGTGTCCTGGCAGGATGCCAAAGCCTACTGCGAATGGGCGGGAAAGCAACTGCCCACGGAGGCAGAATGGGAGAAGGCCGCCCGGGGGACGGATGGGCGGAAGTATCCCTGGGGAGATGATTTTGACGGCAGCAAGGTGAACTTCTGCGATGTCAATTGCGAATACAATCATAGAGACAGCGGTGCTGACGACGGCTACCAACGCACCGCGCCGGTGGAGAGTTACCCAGAGGGTGCCAGCCCATATGGCGCCCTGGATATGGCGGGAAACGTGTGGGAGTGGTGTCAGGATTGGTACAGCGCGAATTACTATGCCAGCTCACCGCAGCACGACCCACAGGGACCGGGTTCGGGGAGTTCCCGCGTCGTTCGTGGCGGCTCGTGGAGCCGCCTTGAGAGGCTCGTGCGCGCCGCCGATCGCGACGGGGACGTCCCCGTCTCTCGCTACTACGTCCTCGGTTTTCGCTGCGTCTCCCAGTCTCCGTAGTTCTGGATGCTGGGTGCTGGTTTCTGTATTCTGACACGGGGGGAGTCTGAGGGGGGTGTCCCCCCTCAGACGTCCGCGGGCAGTGCGAAAACAGCCTTTTCAGGCACACAGGAGTATCGGTTGGAAGCCAAACAATCACCTGTCTTCACCAAAACCTACGACCTGATCAAGTGGTTGGTGCCCCACGTGACCAAGTATCCCAAGGACCAACGTTTTCGGCTGGCGAAGCGCATCGAGGACGCCGCTTTCGACTTTCACGGCCTGCTCATCCAGGCCACCAAAGAAGGCAATCCGCGCCGCACCTTGCTGCGAGCCGATGCGGAACTGGACAAACTGCGACACTATATCCGCCTGGGCATGGACCTGGGCTATACCAGCCATCGGCAATACAGTCACGTGGCCGAGATGCTGGTGGAAGTCGGCAAGCTGCTAGGCGGCTGGTTGAACAGCCTGGAAGAACAAGACACAAAACATGGGGAGCGGAAACCGCGCTCCCGCAAGACTGTGGCATAACGGAACGCTCGTCGTTCCTTATGTGGGGCCGGTCGGAAAGACGCCGCGTCGTTCGTGGCGGCTCGTGGAACAACAATGAGAGGAACGTGCGCGCCGCCAATCGCAACAGGAACGACCCCGACAACCGCAACAACAACATCGGTTTTCGCTGCGTCTCACAGAGCTCAACGCGCTCGCTCACCCATCGGGTGTGGTGATACCGGGCCTGAATGTCGGACGTTCACGGACGTCCGGCCTGCCGCAAGGACCTGCTCTTCGGAGCGGGGGCCCACGGAGAACTGGCGCCGACCGTGTACCCGGCTGGGGGCAACCCCAGGCAAATACAGAAGAGCCCCGCCCCCTGGAGTAGGCATCGCCGAAACCTGGGGCGGGGCATCCCCCAAGCTCATACGTCCTGACAGACAGCTCCATAGCTTTGGAGAGTGCCCAAGTGAAACTCACTCCAGCAAGCGCTGTTCATTGATCCGAACAGCCAGCAGGCGAGAGATATCTTGAACAAATGAAACTGCTCAGGGGGGGCATAGTAGGTCGGAAGTCTCGCTGTCAACGAATGGGGAAACGAATAAACGAATGAATTGCAGTCGCCTAAACATTCGTTTATTCGTTAGCTATTCGTTGACAGAGAATGCCCAAAAACAAACTGATTGCCTAGCTGAGCAATTACGAACAAACCAAAAAACGAAAGGGAGGTATGCTATGCAAACCACAGGAATTGACTTATTATTGAAAGCGATTGACGTGTCCCTGGATCGTCGCAAACTGGCCCTGGCCGTGCTGGGGCTGGTGGTGGCTGGCCTGATCGGGGGGATGTTCTTTGGCCTGGCAGCGTCTGTTGACAACGTCGCAGCCACTGCTCTCTTGGCACTGCTGGGCTTGATCGCCGTGTGGGTCGTTGCCGCACTTTTCACGGGCGCCATCTCGAAGATGAGCTACGAAAGCTTAGCTGGCCGGCCATCCCCTGACATGGGCGCGGCTTTGCGCTACGCCGCAAAGCACCTGACCGGCCTGCTCTTCGCCCCGCTCCTTCTCTGGGTCGTGATCCTGGCGGTCTACATCGCTGAGGCCATTGTGCTGCTGCTGGGGCGTATCCCGGCGGCAGGCCCGGTTCTGTCAGCACTGTTGTTCCTTCCTCTGGTGCTGATCAACATGTTCCTGCTGGTCTTTGTCTTCGTCGGGGCATGGCTGGTGCCAGCCATCATCGCCGGAGAAGGCACGGGGGTCGTAGAAACGCTCTCACGACTGAGAGCCATCGTGCGCCAGGCACCAGGACGGATTGCCACGTATTGGGTGATGACGGTCGCCCTTGTGCTCATCCTGGGGGTCGTCTTGCTCACGGTGATGTCTATCGCCATCACCCAAACCGAGGCTCTCTCCACCATGGCGTCAGGCGGTGCACCAGCCTTTCTCACTGGTCTTTTTGGCCCCAGTCCTCTGGATTACCTGGGTCCTCTCGGAGAACTCGGGCGCGCTGCGGACTTTGCCACCTTGCTGTACGTGTTGGCCTTGCTGCTTCTCAGTGCGGTCGTGGTGGCCATCCCCTACCTCATCTTCCCCCTGGCCTGCGCCTGCGCCACCCACATCAGCGTGGCCGGAGGTGCACCGGCCGCCGTGCCAGTACCACGACCAGTGCCAGTACCACGACCAGTGCCAGCCCCGCCTCCGGCACGGGCACCAACGCCGCCAGCGCCAGCCGTCACCCACTACTGCAAGCAGTGCGGCGCCCCCCTGCGGCCAGGCGCCGGCTTCTGTGGGCAGTGCGGAGCACGAGTACCATAACACCACGCAATACGCAATACGCAATACGCAATACGCAATACGAAGTACGTCCCACGTCAGGAGGTGATCACTATGCAGTATTGTAACATCTGCGGCGGCGAGAACACCGACGCAGCTAAGTTCTGCAACAAGTGCGGCGCGTCGCTGACAGCCGGGGCGCCTCCACCCCGTCAGCCCACCCTGTCCCTGCAATCGCGGCTGCGCAACCGTTATCTGATCCGCAAACTCCTTGGCCAGGGTGGCATGGGCGCCGTCTACCTGGCCGAAGACCAACAGGTCTTCAACCGCCTGTGCGTGGTCAAAGAGATGCTCCCCTACTACACGACCCCGGCCGAGCGCCAGCAGGCGGAGCACAGCTTCGAGCGCGAAGCCCGGCTCCTGGCCAGCCTGCGCAACCCCGGCATTCCCCAGGTCTACGATTACTTCATCGAGAGCAATCGCTACTACCTGGTCATGGAGTGGGTCGAGGGAGAGAACCTGGAGGAACGCATGACCCGCCTGGGCGGTCCCCTGCCTGAGTCAGAGGTGCTGGCCTACGCCCTCCAACTGGCCCACATCCTGGTCTACATCGCCCGGCAGAGCCCGCCTGTAATCCACCGCGACATCAAGCCAGCCAACATCATCCTGGGCCAGGAGGATCAGGTGAAGCTGGTGGATTTCGGGATCGCCAAGGCCACGGCGGGAACCGGCCTGACCGCTACGCCATCCATCCCCCTGGGCACGCCGGGCTACGCCCCGCCAGAACAGTACAGTGGCCAGGTGGAGCCGCGCACCGACGTTTATGCCCTGGGAGCCACCTTGCATCACCTGCTGACTGGGCGTGACCCTCGCCTGGAGACCCCCTTCCACTTCCCACCTGTCCGCACCCTGGCGCCGGGGGTATCGCCGGAGCTGGCCGAGATCCTGACCGAGATGCTTCAAACAGACCTGGCGCTGCGGCCGACGCCGATAGAACTGCGGACCAAATTGGAGTCCCTGCTGGCGCCACAACCTGTCGCCCGGCCGCAGCCCTTCGCCTTCCGCTCAGGAGACGTGGCCCACAGCCTGCCTGAACTGGCAGCCGCTTGCGACCGGCTCTGGGACGAGGCCGTCGAGCACCTGTACGCTGGCGACTTCGAGCCGTGGCTACAACAGTGGAACCGGCCCGACCTGGCCACGCGGGCCGCATCCATCCGCCGACGGGGTGGCGACCGCTCGGCCGGGCTGGAGGAGTTTATCCGGGCAGTGGATCACACCATGCCCATGCCCGCCCTGGCCCTCAGCCAGACCACCATTGACCTGGGCACCGTGGAGCGGGGGGAGATGCACACGGCCAGAGTGGGCGTCATGAACGCCGGGCGGGGCTACCTCCACGGCGAGTTTGTAGCCGGCGTGCCCTGGGTCAGGGCGTTGCCCCAGACGTTTGGCCTCATGGCCGGACAGCAGACCACGCTGAGGGTGACGATAGACACCTCGGCCCTGGATGAGGGTCCCGTTCACCAGGGCATCTTCGAGGTCCGGTCCAACGGCGGCCTGGGAGCCGTCATCTGTCAGGCCGACGTGACCTGGCAACCCCGCTTGAGTCTCGAGCCCAAAGGCCAGCTCGACTTTGCCCCCGTGCTGGAGGGCAAGGAACAACCAGTGAAGACCGTGTTCGTCGTCCGCAATACGGGAGGAGGCACACTGGAGGGGAACATCGCCGCCAGCGCGCCCTGGCTCCAGTTGGACACGGATGCCTTCCGCCTGGCCAGCGGTGAAAGCCTGACGGTCACGGCTGTGGCTGAACCCCGTGGTTTGGGTATCGAAAAAGTCCAGATGGGCTACATCCACGTCACTACCCCTATGGAGACGATGGACTTCCCGGCCTGGCTACGCCTGCAGAAGGCGTGGTACACTGGCTGGCCACGAGTCAGGGTCTGGCTGGTCTATGGGCTGCTGGTCTTGCTGGGTTACCTGGGGGCAGCGGTGCCCCTGTCGGCGGGACTGGCCATGCTTCTGGGATGGCCGCAACCGGAGGACACTACCGTTGCGGCACTCCTGGCAGCGTTGATCCTCTCGCCAGTTGGCTTTTCCCTCTCGCGGCGCTGGGTATCCCGTCTGGACGAGATGGAGGACTACCATCATCGTGGCAGCCTGGCCGACGAGCTGGTCTCTAGCCACTTCAGCGGGAAAAAGCTGGCCTGGCTGGCCGGTACCCTCGCCGTCGTAGGATTGTTGCTGGGTTGGCGCTTCGCCGATTGGCGGCCCGGTGAGGGAACGGCAGTGTGGCTGCTCGCTGGCGGCTTGATGGGGGCCATTGCAGGGAGTTTGCTGGCGGCTGAGGGAGAGCCGAGTCCGACCATTTCCTCAACTTCATCGGGGATGGCTCGAATCTGGCGGGGCCCGACCCTGGCAGCCAGTCCCACCTACGCTACCCTGCGCAGCCTGGTGTTATTGTTGACGGGTGGGATGCTGAGCCTCATGGTGGGCACTCTGGCCTCTGGTCGGGTAAAACCAGAGAACGCGCTGGTCGGTGCCTTGCTGGGCCTGCTTATGAGCAGCGAGAGCCATCGGCGGCTGGGCGCGCGGCTGCGCTGGTTGCTGGCGCACGCCCGCCAGGGGGCATGGATGATCCTGGGTGCATACCTGGCGGTCACGGCGTTGACCCTGTTACAATCACGGCAACCCTGGACAGCAGTAGCCGGGTATGGGTACCTGGGGACTGGCTTCTTGAGCTTGCAGGGGCTGATCCGGCTGGTGCTGCTCACGGTGGCCGCTCTCCTTGGGGCGACAGGTGGACTGTGGGCCGCTGACGGCGCGGGATTGCCCTGGCCGACGGCGCGACGCACCTTCCTGGGGCTGGTAGGCGTGCTGGCCATAGCTGCTTTCCCGGTCTACCTGGCTGCAACCATCCTGGTGAGGGCAGTGAAAGCCGGCGCGGCGAGCGATTGGATCACGGTTCTGGCTGTGCTGGGAGCATCTACCTGGGCAACGTGGGCCGTGCGAGCGCGCCGGGCAAAGATAGAGACCACCCTGACTCAGGCGCGGGGCATAGTGTCCCAGGTCGGGGATTGGCTGAAGGCCATGCTGCCCACTGCTGGCCAGCGGGCCTGGAAGGCCCTGGGACTCACAGTGGACTGGGGTCGCGTGGGGCAGCGGTTGCGCCTGTCCGCCCTTTGGAATCGCGTATCCACGCTGCCGGTGGTGAGCCGGTTGCGCGGCTGGTCGCGCCCCACCCTGGCCGAGCTATCGGCTGAGATGACCATTCCCCTGGCAGTGGGTGCCATCGGCACGGCGGTCATCGTTCAGGAATTGCTGGCCAGGATCGTGGTCGGGCTGGCCCTGGTGTTGGCCAGGGCAGCGCTATACATCCTCATCCTCCTGGTGGTGATGGTGGCCATCGTGCTGGGAGTGCGATACATGCGTAGCCGATGACGTGACAAGGGCATGCAAGGTATTTCCAAGCACGTTATCAAAGCGGAGGCAGGGAGAGCTGTCAACGGATTCCAAGATCGGATTTAGGCACTTCCAGAAAAATAATCATCCCAAAAGCTATGGGGGGACAGGGGCTATCCGTACGAACCACTTTTCCAATCCAGGCAGACGCTCAAGTCGCTTCTCCAATTCCTCCATTTCCTTTGGGGTCA
>Ga0194110_10004197_pt1 | contig 17510 bp, 19 predicted proteins | sample TA2Kig1200mmetaG_FD_146192 | JGI IMG/M metagenome (GOLD analysis project Ga0194110, IMG submission 146192) | Freshwater microbial communities from Lake Tanganyika, Tanzania - TA2015032 Kigoma Deep Cast 1200m | ecosystem: Environmental > Aquatic > Freshwater > Lake | place: Tanzania: Lake... | reverse complement strand
GGAGCGCGTAGGAGCCGAGATAGGGCTTGCCAAACCAGGCGCTCTCCTCGCCGCGCAGGCCGATCACCGCGAGCGGCCGTGCGCAGTCGACTTTCCTTTCCCGGATCTTGTACAGGCACAGCAGGCCAGCGATGACCCCGGCCAGCCCGTCGAAATTGCCGCCCTGCGGCACCGAGTCCAGGTGCGAGCCGATCCAGGTGGCGGGCTGCGCCGGCGCCGAGGGCAACTCGACGACGAGGTTGGCTGCGGCGTCGCGGCGCACGGCGAGGCCGGCATTGCGCGCCGCCTGCCCGAGGATCTCCATCGTCGCGGTCTCGACGTCGCTGTAGGAGGGGCGCGTCACGCCGACGGGTGCTGCGGAGATCTTGCGCACCGACTCGAAAAGCTCGGCGGCGAGCTCGCGGTCGGCGCGGCCGAAGGCGGCTTGCATCAGCCCGACTGCTGCGCGAGGCGCAGCCAGCGGTCGGTGATCCCGGGGTCGATGCTCACCGCCCCGATGAGCTCGGCGATGCGCGCGACGCCATGGCGCCCGCAATAGGCTTCGAGCCCCTCGATGATGCGGACCATCGCCGCGGGATCGAGGAACGAGGCGGTGCCGACCTGCACCGCGGTGGCGCCGGCAAGCAGGTGCTCGACCGCGTCCTCGGCGGTGACGATGCCGCCGCAACCGATCACCGGAATCTTCACTGCGCGGTGGCACTGGAACACCATGCGCACGATGAGCGGCCGCACCGCGGGGCCCGATAGCCCGCCCATGACGTTGCCCAGCCGGGGCTTGCGCGTTTCGGGGTCGATCGCCATGGCGAGGAAGGTATTCGCCACCACCAGCGCATCCGCGCCGGCGTCTTCTGCGGCGCGCGCGATCTCGGCGATGTCGGTCACATTGGGCGTGAGCTTGGCCCAGATCGGCAACCGCGTGCGCTTCTTCATGGCGTGCAACGCCGCGTGGGTGTCGGTCGCCGACATGGCGAAGGCGCGGCCGTCGGCTTCCAGGTTAGGGCAGGAGATGTTGGCTTCGATCGCCGCGATGCCGGGTGCGGAGAAGACCTCGCAGGCCATGCCGAACTCCTCCGCCGTGTCGGCCGAAACGCTGGCGACGAGCGGAGCGGATACTGCGGAATAGTGCGGCGCGATCTCCTCCAGGAAATAGCGCTGGCCGTGCGAGGGCAGGCCGATCGAGTTGAGCATGCCGGCGGGCGTCTCGCAGACGCGCGGCACCGGGTTGCCGATGCGGCTCTTCGGGGTCACGCTCTTGGTCACCAGCGCGCCGAGGCGCGAAAGATCCAGCGCCTGTTCGTACTCGTAAGCAAAGCAGCCCGAAGCTGGCATCACCGGGTTCTTCAGGATCAGCGTTCCGATGTTGACTCTGAGATCAGCCAAATTGCACCTCCCCGGATACGGTCGCTATCGGGAACACCGGCCCTTCACAGCACACGCGCCGGAACACTTTCTCGCCGCCCTCGTTGAACAGGCGCACGCACGACAGGCATACGCCCATGGCGCAGGCCATTTGCTGCTCTAGGGCCGCCTCTCCCCGCATCTGCATTTTCTGCATCAGAAACAGAAGGCGATTGGAACCGCAGGTATACACCATGTCGAATCGCTGGCGCAGCAGCACGTCCCTGAGCAGGGCCTCCACCCGGTCCACCGCGGAGCTGCCATCGGAGTCGTAAACCGCATGCACCTGCGCCTGCGCGCCGCGCAGGAACTCCTCCTGCATCAGGTCCGACGGGGCGCGCGCCGAGAGCAATGCGGTGATGCCCACGCCCGCTCGCGCCGCAAGCGGCACAAGCGGGGCCATGGTGGCGAGGCCGACGCCGCGGGCAACGAGCAGGATGCGCTGCCACTGCGGCGAGAAGCGGAAGCCCCGGCCGAGAGGCCCGAACATCTCGAGCGTGCCGCCCGGCCGCAGCCGCTCGAGGGCGCGCGTGCCGACGCCCTTGACGTGGTAGAGGAACTCGATGCGCTCGTCCTGCGAGCCGATGCCGTAGACGCTCATCGGCCGGCGCAGGAAGGGCTGCTCGGTTTCGCCATGCGGGCAGGCGAGCTGGAAGAACTGCCCGGCGACGGTGGCGCGCGCGAGCGGCGCCGGGCAGCGCAGGCGCAGGTACTTGTAGCGCGCGTTGACCCAGTCGTGCTGCAGCACCTCGCAGGAATGGCTTTCGACCTTCACAGGAGCAGCCGCGGCAGCGCGGTCGAGATGGCGGGCACGTAGGTGATCAGCACCAGCACCGCGAGGTTGACCCCGATAAACGGCCAGATGCCGCGAATCACCGTCTCGACCGGGCGGCGGAGGGTGCTGGAAGTGACGAACAGGTCGAGGCCGAACGGCGGCGTGATCATGCCGATGCAGATGTTGAGCGTCACCAGCAGCCCGAAGTGCAGCGGGTCGACGCCCAGCGCCGCGGCGACCGGATAGAGCGTGGGCACGAACAGCAGCAGGATCGAGTTGGGGTCGATGAACATGCCGGCGACGAGCAGCAGCAGGTTGACGAAGAGCAGGAAGCTCACCCAGTTCATGTCGAGCTTCTTCACCAAGGCGAGCGCGATGTCGGGCACGCCCGCCAGCACGACGAAATGCGACAGCAGCGCCCCCATCGCGAGCAGGATGAAAATCGCCGCGACGGTGACGGCACTCGACTCGGCGATGCGCACCAGCTCGCGCCAGCCGAAACCGCGGTAGACCGCCATCTCGACGAACACCGCGTACACTACGGCCACGGCGGCGGCCTCGGTTGCCGTGAAGACGCCAGAGTAGATGCCGCCGAGGATGACCAGCGGCAGCCCCAGCGCCCAGGCGCCGGCCTTGAAAGCGCCCAGCCGCTCCGCCCTGGAAGGTTTTTCGCCGCGCCGCGCGCCGACCTTCCAGGTTTCCCACTGCACCAGCGCCATGAAGGCGACGCCGAGCACGATGCCGACGACCAGGCCGCCGGCGAAAAGCGCAGCGATCGAGGTGCCGGTGATCCAGCCGTAGATGATCATGGTGATCGAAGGCGGAATGAGCAGCGCGCACTCGGCCGAGGCGGCGATCAGGCCGAGGCTGAACTTCTCCGGATAGCCCGCGCGCCTCAGCTCCGGGTCGCAGAGCCGGCCGAGCGCGGCTACGGTTGCCGGCGCGGAGCCGCACACCGCGCCGAATGCCATGCACGAGCCCACCGTGGTGTGGCCGATGCCGCCCGGCAAGTGACCGATGAGGGCGCGCACCATGGCGGTGAGCCGCTGCGCGATCACGCCGCGCGCCATCAGGTCGGCGGCGAAGATGAAGAAGGGAATCGACAGCAGCGTGCCGACGTTGACGCCGCCGAGGATCTTCTGCGGGATGATGACGGCGGGCATGTTCGGGTGGAACGCCAGCTTGGCGAGAACCGCCGGCAGTCCCATCACCAGCAGCATCTCGAAGCCGAGCACCAGCATGGCCAGCGCGAGCACGCAGAGCGCCGCGACGATCATGACTTCACCCCGAGCCGCCCGTCGGTGCTGAACAGCTCGAGGGCGTAGCGCAGGCCGAGCAGCACGAAACCGACCGGCATCGCCGCATACAGCCAGCCGGTCGAGATGTCGAGCGTCGGGCTCGCCTGGCCGCTTCTCGCGACCAGCAGCGTAATGTCGAGCGAGAGCTTGGCGACGTACAGGCTGAAGGCGAGGCCGGTGAGATCGATGGCGAGCTTGATCGGCCGCCGTACGCCGCGCGCCAAGCGCTCGAGGAGGCTCGTCATGGCGATCTGCCGCCTCTGCTCCAGCGCGAGGCCGAGACCGAGGAAAACGAGCCAGGCGAGCGCGTACAGGCAGGCCTCCTCGATCCAGGCGAACTTCACGGCGTAGGATGAGGCGAGCTCGCGCACGCCGACATTGACGGCGTAGAGCACCGACATGACGATCATGAGCGCCGCCACGGCGGCGCCCTCCAGCCGCCGCAACAGCTCAAGCACGGTGCGCATGCAGCACCGCTCCGGGCCTCAGTCGCTCAAAGGCCGAGCTTCTTCAACTCCTGCTCGTAGAGGCCGACCAGCTTCTGGCCTTCGGCGCCGGTGCGCTCAAGATACGCCGCGCGGGCGCGCGGATACATCGCGTCGCGCATGCGTTTGCGCTCGCCCTCGTCGGCGACGCGCACGCTGGTCTTGCCCGCGGCGCGAATGACCTCGAGCGCCTTGGTCTGCGCCTCGTCCTTCATCTTCTCGAACTGCGGACGCACCTCGTCCATCGCCTTCATGATGACGTCGCGGTGCGACGCCGGCAGCTTGTTCCACCACGCCGGGTTGATGAGGAACACGTCCTCCATAGCGCCGTGCTCGGTGACCACCAGGTTCTTCTGCACCTCGTGGAATTTCATGGTGGCGATGGAATCGAGCGGGTTCTCCTGGCCGTCCACCACGCCGGTCTGCAGGGCGGTGTAGGTCTCGCCGAACTGGATGGCCACCGCGGAGGCGCCCACCGCCGCGAACTGCTCCATCAGGATCTTCGAGTCCATAACGCGAAATTTCTGGCCCGGCAGCGCATCGAGCTTGTCGAGCGACTTGTTCGAGGTGATCGACTTGCGGCCGTTGGGCCACAGCGTGAGCGCGACGAGCTGGCGCGAAGCGAAGCTGTCGAGGATCGCCCGCCCGAATGCAGAGCTGCGCAGCTGCTGGCTCTTTGCGCGGTCGCTGGGGTAGATGTACGGGATATCGAGGATCGACACCACAGGGTTGAAGCCGGCGATGAACGCCGCCGGCATCATGCTCGACTCGATAGTGCCGAACTGCACGCCCTCGACCTGCTGGCGCGCGTTGCCCAGCTGCGCCGCCGGGAACAGCTGGATGTCGACTTCCCCGTTGCTGCGGCTCTTCACCAACTCGGCCACCTTGAGGAGCGCCTGGTGGCGCGGCTGGGTGGGCGACTCGAGGTGCGCGATCTTCATCGGAAACTTGCTCTGCGCAACCGCAGGGCCGGAAAGAACGAGCGCGACGCAGGCCGAGAGCAGGGTCTTGAGCATGGACTGCCTCCTAGCTTAACGGGTCATTCTAATATTAACATGGGAGGATCAGGCGTCTTCCAGCAGATCGGGGCGCCGCACGCGCCTACTCAGGGTTCGGGTCTATTCAACCTTGACGCCTGCCTCGCGCACCACCTTGCCCCACTTCTCGATCTCGCGTCGCACGAACGCGCCGAACGCCTCTGGCGTGGAGCCGCCCGGTTCCGCGCCGAGCTTGAACCAGAGCTCCTTGATGTCCGCCTCCTCGAAAGCCCTGGCGACCGTCGCCTGAAGCTTCTGCACCACGGCGCGCGGCGTGCCCGCCGGCACCCAGATACCGTACCAGGAGGTGATCTCGAATCCGGCAAGGCCCGATTCGACCGCCGTCGGGATGTCGGGAAAGGACGGCGAGCGCCTTGCCGAGGTGACCATGATCGGGCGGATTTTCCCGGCGCGGATGTGCGAGGCGGCGCTACCCAGGGCCTCGAACACCCAGTCGACCTCGCCTGCCAGGAGCGCCTGCGTCGCCGGCCCGGTTCCCTTGTAGGGCACGTGCGTGGCCTTCACGCCCGCGGCGGTGTTGAACAACTCGCAGGACAGGTGCCGCGTGGTGCCGTTGCCCGCCGAGCCGCAATTGAGCTTGCCTTGGTTCGATTTCGCGTAGGCCTGCAGCTCGCCGAGGTTCTTCGCCGGCACCCGCGCGGCCGCCACCATCACGTCCGGAAAGACCGCGACCGAGGTTACCGGCGCGAGGTCCTTCTCGAGATCGTACTGCAGGTTCCTGTAGGCCGTGACCGCCACCGACAGGTGCACGGGCGCCAGCAGCACGGTGTAGCCGTCGTTCGGCGACTTGGCGGCAAGGGTCGCGCCGATGGTGCCGCCGGCGCCGCCGCGGTTGTCGATGACGAACTGCTGGCCGAGCATCTGCGAGAGCTTGGCCGAGAGCGGGCGCGCCACGGTGTCGGTGCCGCCACCGGGCGGGAAGGGGACGATCACCTTGACCGGCTTCGACGGCCAGTCCTGCGCCTGCGCCGCGCTGGCGGCAAGCGCAAAGAGCGTCGGGAGCAGCAATCGGGGAATGCGCATCGCGAACCTCCAATGCCCTGCCCTATCTTAATGCGGGCGCACAGGCGTGAAAATCGGCTAACGGCGGCGAGGCCGCATGGATCGCAGATCCTTCACCAAGTCCGGAGGTGCGCCCTCGCGCGCCTGCCTTCAGCGAGGAAGGTCTCCAGATGCTCCCGCAGCAGCCGATGCAGGAGCAGGTGCTCGGGCCGGCGCCGCTCGTAGCGGACCGTGTGCGCCGGCGCGGCGCGCGCCGCCCACGACTACCCGGTCCCCGGCCGGTAGCGCGGGCTCGGGCAGCGGCCCGACGCCGGCGCGATCAGGCCGCCACCACCGAAGGCAGCCCGGCGAGCGCCATGGCGAGCTCGTTCTCGTCGTAGTGCTGATCGGTGAGCTTGCCGGCGAAGTAGTCCGTGTACGCCTGCATGTCGAAGTGGCCGTGCCCGCACAGGTTGAACAGGATGGTGCGCGAGACCCCCTCGGTCTTGCAGCGCAGCGCCTCGTCGACGGCGCCCTTCACGGCGTGGTTCGCCTCTGGCGCGGGCAGGATGCCTTCGGCGCGCGCGAACTGCACGCCGGCCGAGAACACCTCGGTCTGAGTGTAGGCCTTCGCCTCCAGCAGGCCCAGCTCCTTGCAGTGCGACACCATCGGCGCCATGCCGTGGTAGCGCAGGCCCCCCGCGTGGAAGCCGGGCGGCGTGAAGGTCGAACCGAGCGTGTGCATCTTCACCAGTGGCGTCAGGTGCCCGGTGTCGCCGAAGTCGTAGGCGTACTTGCCGCGCGTCAGCGACGGGCAGGCCGCGGGTTCGATCGCGACCACCCGCACCCTCCGGCCGCCGCGCAGCTGCGCGCCGATGAACGGGAAGGCGATGCCGGCGAAGTTCGATCCGCCGCCCGTGCAGCCGACGATCACGTCCGGATAGTCGCCCGCCATCTCCAGCTGCGCCATCGCCTCCTGGCCGACGATGCTCTGGTGCATGAGCACGTGGTTCAGCACCGAGCCCAGCGCGTACTTGGTGTCGTCGTGGGTCGCCGCCACCTCGACCGCCTCGGAAATCGCGATGCCGAGGCTGCCCAGGTGGTCCTTGTTCTGGGCCAGGATCGCCCGCCCCGACTGCGTCTCCTGCGACGGCGAGGCGACGCACGTCGCGCCGTAGCTCTCCATCAGCGCGCGCCGGTAGGGCTTCTGCTGGTAGGACACCTTCACCATGTAGACCTTGATCTCCAGCCCGAACAGCGCGCCGGCGAAGGCGAGCGAGGAGCCCCATTGGCCGGCGCCGGTCTCGGTGGTGATCTTCTTCACCCCGGCCTCCTTGTTGTAGAACGCCTGCGGCACGGCGGTATTGGGCTTGTGGCTGCCCGCGGGGGAGACACCTTCGTACTTGTAGTAGATCCTGGCCGGGGTCTGCAGCGCCTTCTCCAGGCGCCGCGCGCGGTACAGCGGCGAGGGCCGCCACTGACGGTAGATCTCACGGACCGGTTCCGGGATCTCGATCTCGCGCTCGGTGCTGACCTCCTGGAGAATGAGCGCCATCGGGAACAGCGGCGCGAGATCGTCGGGTCCCACCGGCTGCCTGGTGCCCGGATGCAGCACCGCCGGCGGCGGCGCCGGCAGGTCGGCCGCGATGTTGTACCAGCGCTTCGGGATCCTCGATTCGTCGAGGACATACTTCACGGTGTCGTTCATGGGCCCCTCCTTCCCGTGAGTAAGGCTACCATGGTTCGCGGAGTTTCATCCGCTAACTTGTTCCACATCAAGACAATCGCGCTCGGCGGCGTCGATCTCCTGCGCACGGGCGGCCGCGTCCCAGGCCGCCACGTCGCGCGCCACGAGCGCCTCGTACCCGCCCGCGAGGCGGATCGCGTGCACATGCGTATGTGAAACACGGATCGGCGCGGCCACGGTGGCGCGCGCGTTACCCCAGACTGGCGGCCCGTGGGCATCGCGCCCGGCGCGGTGACCGCGCTGCGCTGAGAAATCGGGGTCTGTCCCCGATCATTGCCGCCTACTGGCCGATCGGAGTGGCTCGCGCCTCGGCAACCAGTACCTCTATTCCGGCACCGGTGAGGGCCCTCAGAAACGCCGCGAGCGCGGCCTTGTCCTGCGGCGACAGCCCGAGGGGTGCCAGGAGTGGACTTTTCCCCGGGTTGTCGAGGCCACCGCGGTCGTAGAATTCGATCACCGCTTCGAGGGTCGGCAGCGACCCGTCGTGCATGTACGGGGCGGTCAGCGCGACGTTCCGCAGCGACGGCGTCTTGTAGGCCCAGCGATCCTTCGGCTCGAGCGTGATTTCGTAGCGGCCGAGGTCCTTTGCCGGTGGTTCAGAAAAAGACTCGACCGTACGTCGATCGAGCTCGGCATGTACGCCGGGTGCGATCTCCACGCGCGTGTGCTCCGCCGTCTCGGACGTGCGTCGCCAACCCACGCCCGTGTTATGAAAGCCGTGGTCGGTGAAGAGGGCGTGCTTCGCGCCGAGCGCGTGGCATGCGGCGCAGCGTGCCTTGGAGGAAAAGAGTTCGAATCCGCGCCGCTCGGTCTCGCTCAAGGCGTTCGCCTCGCCGCCGTAGCGCCAGCGATCGAAGCGCGAGGCGCCGGCGACGAGCGTGCGCTCGTAGGCGGCGATCGCCCGGCCGAGGCGTTCTCCCGATACGCCCTTGCCGCCGAACGCCGCTTCGAAAAGTCCCCGGTAGTCTTCAAGGCCGCGCAGACGCTCGATGACGAAGCCGATCGAGGGATTGCCCATTTCGTTGCCGGCCAGTAGCGGTCCCCAGACCTGGTCTTCGAGCGAGAACTCGCGCCCGTCGTGGAAGAGCCGCTCCTGCCAGGCGACATTGAGCAGGGTGGGCGCGTTGCGCCGCACGCTGCGCCCCTCGACGCCGACGGAAGTCGCGAGTTCATGGGCAGTGAATCCCTGCTCCGGCACATGGCACATGGCGCAGGACATGGTGTTGTTCGGCGAGAGCCGTCGGTCGAAGAAGAGCTTGCGGCCGAGCGCCACCTTTGGCGCTGTCTGCGGATTGCCCTCAGGCACCGCAAGCGCAGGCAGGCCAAGCGGCGACCCGGGCGGGGCGGGCGCCGGCGAGCAGGCCGCAAGCGCAACCACCAGCGCGAAGACCATACGCATCAGCGGCGCGCGTCTTCCTCCATCACGAGCGAGCGGATGTCGTTCAGCATCGCTTCCGGATGAAGGAACGCGGTGGAATAGATCTCGCGCACGCGGCCATCGCGATCGATGAGAAACAGCTTCAGCAGGTGACTGATCGTGCGCGTGGGGCGGCCGCCTGCGTCGCGCTCAATCTCGATTTCCTGGCCGAAGCCTTCGAGGATCGGCCGCAGTTCGCGCATCGAGCGCGTGGTGAGAAAGTGCCAGGGCAGCGGGCCCGCCGCGGCGGCGTGCCGGCCGCCGTAGGCCTGCATGGACTGGTGCGTGTCGTTGAGCGGGTCAAACGAAAGCGAAACAAACCGAGCGCGGCCGTGCAGGCGCGGCTCGGCGAGGATGCGTGTCTTGATCTCCACCCCGGTCTCGTAGGCGAGCGCGCAGCCGGTAGGCTCCGTGCAGTAGGTATAGACGAGCGAAAGCAGCGTGATCCGGCCATGCGTGTAATCCGAAAACCGGTGCCGCCTGCCGTTGGCGCCGATCACCTCGCCGTCGGGCGCGCGGTCGATGACGTGCAGCGCATAGGATCCGGCCGGCGGCGGAGTGTAGTCCATGGCTGGACGTACCGCCGCGGGTCGATGCTCGGCGCGATGCGCGAACGCCACGCCGCAGAAAAGAAAGAGCGCGGCGAGCCCGAGGTTCGCCGCGCTCCGCAACCGCATCACGACCGTCTCAGCTTTTCGGGGCGCCCTTGGCGCTGAACTTCATGTGGTGTGCGCGGCCGAGCTTCTCCTTGTTGAAGTCGATGCGCCACTGCTCCTTCAGCTCCTTGCCGTCCCAGTGAAACAGCGCGAGGAACTGCTCGTTGTCCTCGCCCTTCTTGTCCCAGTTGGCGAGCAGCGAGCTGGTGATATAGACGCGCTTGCCGTCCCAGCTCTGCGAGATCATGTTGATCTGCTTGCCGGTTTTCTTCGTGTAGGTCTCCTTCGGCGCCTCCGGGTTGGAGAGGTCGAAGTAGCGCGTCAGGCCGTCCATGAAGGTGTTGACCCAAAGCCCCTTGCCGTCGGCCGTGATCGAGATATCGACCGGCAGCGGGATCTTTGACGGATCGCCGATCGTCGCCACGTCCTTCGCCGCCCAGCCGCCCTTGCCATCGGGTTTGATGAGCCAGATCTTGGAAGTGAGCGCCGTGGCGGTGACGGCCCAGTTGTCCTTCGGGTTGAGCGACCAGCGGATCTCGAGCGGCGAGCCGGGCACGTTCATGATCTGCTTCGGCTTCATCGCCTTGAGGTCCCAGGCGACCATCGTGGTGCCGAAGCGTTTCATCGCCTCGCCGTCCTTCACCAGCTTGCCCATGTCCATCATGTAATTGTTCCAGCCGGTGAAGCTGGAGGTGAGCAGCACGTTCTTCTGCGGATTGATCGCGAGGTCGTAGCCATAACCGTCGCCTTTCACGCCGCCGATCTCACCCAGGGGCATGTCGTGCCTGGCGACGAACCCGCCCTTGTTGTTGTAGATCGCGATCCCGGTGACGCCGCCGTGATCCTTCGAATTGGACAGCGCCTGGATCATCATCCGGCCCGGCAATGCATAAAAGGTGTGCGGGCCGACCAAACCGGTCTTCTTCGCCAGATCGTCGATCGTCTTCACCCGCTTCGGCTTTGCCGGATCGCTGCCAACGTCGAAGATGTGGATCTTCGAATTGTCGAGCCCGCCGGCCCACAGATGCTTGCGGTCGTCGGTGAAGCCCATGTGGTGCGCTTCGCCGCGCCCGCCGACCGACAGCGTGTGCACCACCTTGCCGAAGCTCTTCGACTTCGGATTGACATCGACCGTGACCAGCTTGTCCGAGCCGTCGCCGACGCCCTCGGCGCCGAGCGTCCAGACATGAACGAAATCCTCCTGACCCTTGATCAGCCGGGTGGTGTAGGGCGAGTTACAGGTCTCATCGGCAAGGGCAGGCACTGCGAATGCAGTCGCGACCACGGCCGCGATCATGGATCTGCGGTATTGCGTCAAGGCGGTCCTCCTCAGGTTGGGTTGTCCCACGGCAATCCTAGCACCGATTCTTCAGTCGCGGTGAGCGGCGAACTCTCGCTCCTGCAGTACTGGCCACCGCAGCTTGCCCGAGGGCGTGCGCGGCAGCGCGGCGTGAGGGCGCGCGGCCCCAGCGCGATGCGGTAGGTAAAACTGGCCGCCTGCAGAGGCCTGAGCGCTTATGGTTCCAGAAAAGAACAAGCCGACGAGCATTACGCCCGCCGGCTTCTGTTACCGAAGTGATTGGAAACTAAGCTGCTACAAATCTTCGATAGATATTCCTCAGCATGATACAGAGCGCGGCTCCCACGGCAATTGCACCGATATTGGTGACGATTGCAGCCAGATAACTTCCTGCAACAGGAACAGCGTTGAATGCCTCAGCCATTACTGGTAGTGCAACTGCGCTCACAATAACTCTGACATGTGCATCCGCCGCATAGCCCCATCCTGCGACGAGACCCAACACGAGCAGAATCAGTGCAGCGTAAGGAATGGCGACAAACGCACCAACGATGGCGACTACGAGTCCTAAGGCTCCGCCGATACGGTCAACTGTCCACTTTTGTCCCTCAGCCATAAATCCTCCTTTTTTGTAACGAGCAGTACGCATCGTCTCTCTGCGGCCCAGAAGCCCATTCTCACGCTGAACTGCGCCGCCCGCGGCTGGCCGTTGCCGCCGCGCAGCGCCGTCAGCCGCAGGAAGTCGGTGAGTATGGGAATTTCAAACCACCTTTTCCCTGATGGACAACGATACTCCCGTATCGAGAAGAAATCCATCGCGGCCAAGCGTGCGCTGTTTGGCGAAGGCTCCCCGCTCTCGATGAGGATTAACCCCTTGAATCGAGCCGAGTTGCCGCCCTTCGGCGCACGCTGCCCCTCTCCCCTCCCGGCCGCACGAGCCCAGGGCCCCGTTGCAGAGCCGTTCTGGCCCTCGGGGGATCAGGCCTCCTGAAATAACTCCGGTCGCTGCGCCGGGGCCTGCGGCGGGGCCCTGGCGGGCAGCATGACCAGAGGGCAAGCCCAGTGGTAGTTGTGGCACATCGACCTCAGGATCGCTCACAAACGTGCGATGGTCGAGGTGATCGACTGGAAGGGCTTCTACAATCATCGGCGGCTGCATTCGCCGCTGGACTACGTCAGCCCGATGCGGTTCGAGCAGCGCTGGTTCGCCGATCAGGAAAAGCAGGCAGCATGACGGACTCGGCTATGGGATGCGGAAAACAGGGGCAAGGTCAAAATTGCAGATTGTGCCGCGTGAAGTCATGAAGCGGCAGCCGTAAAGCATGCAGTTTCAACAACCGCCATGAAGGTTTTCAGATTGGAAGTTGAGTGCATCTATTAACCTCTCTAATGATCGGTAGAGCCAAAAATAATTTTACTTATTTCTCCAAACCTTGCGAGGACTCGACACTGAAACTGACGATTTATTCGTTCTCGTTTTGAAATCATCAAGACAGCTTTTTTAAATCCTTTTACAGAGGAGTCGTGAGATGGAGTCGCTCAAACTTCCATGGCGAGTCACCAGCCGGCACCCCCTTATCGGAGCTGAAATTCATGGTATCGATCTAAGGTCTCCGCTAGATGCTCGAAGCATTGACTGGCTGCAGGCGCTTTGGATGAAACATCTTGTCTTGATTTTTCCTAAGCAAACGATCAGTGATGCAGAGCACATTGCCTTCGGGCGCCGCTTCGGAGAACTGGAAATTCACCCCTCGATAAGTCACCGCTCTTCAACGAACCAGGAAATCTATCGGGTTTCGAATGTGGATGAAGACGGTAACATCATCGAAGCTAAGGCAAGCGCTTGGCAGTACTTAAATCTTTCTTGGCTCTGGCACACAGACAGTTCATTTCGACAAATACCCAGCAAAGGCTCCATCTTGCATGGTATCGAGACAACGACCGAAGGCGGGCACACACGCTTTGCAAACATGTATGCAGCATATGAGGATCTGAGTGTTGAGAAAAAGCAGGCGCTTGAAGGGCTTATGGTTATCCACGACCACGATTTCATCCTTAAGCAATCAAAGGAGCTCTCAGCCAGGGTTGATAAAGGGAGCTACGTCCACCTTCCCCCTGTTAGACACCCGCTGATACAACGCCATCCCATCACGGGTAGGCTGAGCCTTTTTCTCTCCCCCCACACCATGGTTTGTATTGAAGGTATGCGTGAGGAGGATGGCCGAAAACTGCTCGATGAATTGATATCACACGCGATTCAGCCCAAATACGTTTATCGACACATCTGGCGAGATCATGACGTGATCATGTGGGATAACCGCTGTACGATGCATTCGGTTGAACCGTTTGATAACAGCACCATACGTCGGATCATGCATCGCGTTACCCTTGTAGGAGAGGGTGCGCCCGTCGCCGCCTAACACGTTCGCGACGATGTAGGCACAATCGCGAAGGTGCGCCGCGCTGGCCCCTCACCGCGAAATCGTCGGGGTGTAAAGGAAATTCAAAAGATGTCTTATTCTGATTGGCGTGTTCCGCTATGAGGCGAACCATGAAATCGCTTCTCATGCTGTTACTAGCGATGCTTGGCTTTGCGGGGAGCGACGCTCGGAGCCAGTCATTTAGCCGGACCTCGATCACCGCTCCCAGTGCCTTCATAGGCAACCATGATGAAATCTTTCAGCTCGCAGACGGTTCAATCTGGAAGGTTCAATACGAGTACTCCTATCTGTACGAGTATTACCCTTCGGTGTCGATCTGCCCTTCCGCAGGGAAGCTGCTGATTAGGGATAAGGCACTCAACGTCGTTCTGCTCTCGGCTGGCGCTCGTCCGCCGCAAGGCCACGCCAAGCCCTCACCCGGTGCCGGCGACATTGTCGTCGTTGCTCGACAGTCTGGCTGCCGCGACTATTTCGTCGCTGACGGCCTGGGAGATTACTCTCTATTGCAGTGGTACGGCGGATACGACCCCGACATAGGCGGCATCATCGTCGGGCAAATTACCTCTCTTGGTTTCAAGGACGTTTTCTATCCGAAGCAAGGGCGAACAGGGCGTGTTTACGTCGATGACTACATGCTCTCTCGAGCAGCGGTGATAGAGAAGTACAGGGAAAAATACCGCTGAGAGGGAGGCCTGCAGGACTACCAAAGTCCACCTTTTCCCTGATGGACAACGGTACCGGCATCCCGAGAGGAAGTCCATCGCGGGTGATCGTGCGCTGTTTGGCGAAGACTCCCCCGCTCTCGATGAAGATTTACCCCTTGAGTGAGGGGCGCGGCCAAAGCGCGATGGGGTAGGTGGAACTGGCCGCCTGCAGGGGTCCCACCATGATCTTCTCGAGCAGCCCCTGCAGCGCTTCGCCGGTGGGCGCACGCGCTTCCTGGTACACCGGTTCGCCCCCGGTGCGCCGATGCACCCCGTCGCGCACCGGGCAGTGCAGGTGGCTGTTCAGGCTGGCCGCCGAGGGCCCGGTGACTTGACACCGACAGGGCCGAGGAAGACACTATCCCCGGCATCAAGAGCCGTTTTTGACGGCACCAACCTGCCTCCCCGGGCAAGGTGGTCGGCGAGAGCAGATGCGGCCTTGAGGCAACCAAGCGGGATCAAACCCTCCCACTTGGCGAGGGTTTTTTATTGGGCGGATTTATTCCTACTTGCCACGCCCAGACATTGGTTGAAGTGGCTAAACAGGAGACAGTCTATGGACTTGAAAGAACCGCGTGAGGGGGCCGTCCCGGGAAAGATCGTCGCGCGCTGCGACCTCGACCTGGGGCGCTCGTACCGCGGGACGACGTTCGACTTCGCCAAGCACCGCCGCGTCGAAGCCCGCGGCATGATCGTCGAACGCACCGGAAGGAAATCACCATGACCGCTCGACCGGAAATCGCCTCCGACTGGCATCTCATCGCGAACGCGGATGCGGTCGCCTCGCCGGCGCTGTTGCTGTACCCGGATCGTATCGAGAAGAACCTGCAGCGCATGATCGCCATGGCCGGCGGCGTGGACCGGCTGCGCCCGCACGTCAAGACGCACAAGCTGCCGCAGGTGGTCGCGCTAAAACGCGCCGCCGGCATCCGCAGGTTCAAGGCAGCGACGATTGCCGAGGCGGAAATGACGGCCGCGGCCGGCGGCGAGGACATCCTGCTTGCCTACCAGCCGGTCGGGACCAACATCATACGGCTGGCCGAACTCATGAAGCGCTATCCGCAAACGCGCTTCGCGACGCTGGTGGACGACGCGCGCAATCTCGCCGCGATCGCCCGGGTCGCCGCCGATCGCGGCGCAACGTTCGAACTCTATGTCGACCTGAACGTCGGCATGAACCGCACCGGCATCGCGCCGGGCGACGCGGCGGCATCGCTTTACCGCGCGCTCTGCGGCACGCCCGGCCTCAAGCCCGGCGGCCTGCACGCCTACGACGGCCACCTGCACGATCCCGATCCCGCGGCGCTGGCCAGGGCAGCCGACCAGGCGTTTGCGCCGGTATGGAAGCTGCGCGGCCAGTTGCGCGCCGAAGGCCTCGCGGTGCCGCGCGTGATCGCGAGCGGCACGCCCACCTTCGCCCTCCTGGCGCAGCACGACGATGTCGAGGTCGGCGCCGGCACCACGGTGCTGTGGGACTCCGGCGAGGAGGAAACCTGCCCGCAGCACCAATTCCTTAACGCTGCCGTGTTGCTCTGCCGCGTCGTGAGCAAGCCGCAGCCCGACCTGCTGTGCGTGGACTTGGGCCACAAGGCGGTGGCCTCCGAAATGCCGCATCCCCGGGTGAAGCTGATCGGCCTCGACGATGCCGTGGCCGTGACGCACAGCGAAGAGCACCTGGTGGTGCGCAGTTCGCGTGCCGCCGGCTACAGGGTCGGCGAGGTGGTGTACGGCATTCCGCGCCACATCTGCCCGACGGTGGCCTTGCAGAGCGAGGTCTGGGCGGTGCGCGATGGCCGAGCCGCCGAGCGCTGGCCGGTGGTCGCGCGCGCGCGAAGCATCACGATTTGATCCACTTCCTGCTCTGGGCCGACAACGCCGCGCCCTATCTTGATGCGATCAAGGCTGCCGGCCTCGCCGACCGCGTCGCGGTCGATGCCTGCCGCGCAAGGAGCAGCCATCGCCGTGACCGGCGTGAAGAGTAAAGAAAAATTTAAAGGAACTCAGTGCGAGTGGGGACGGGAGCCGTTATTTGGGGCGTGATTTGCTCCGTTCTTCTGATTGATGCATTCGACGAGATGCCAGAAGCGGAGGGGATTGACCATATCCTTTCGGGCTACCTGCAGCGATGTGCCTTCCAGCACGTGGTGCAGCGCGAGGTCGGTGCGGAAACCGATATGCTTGCAGAGCGGTGAAATGGCCTTTTCGACCGCGGCGATCAGCTTGTTGCCGTTGCTGAAGTGATTGAGAAGGATGATCCGCCCGCCCGCTCGGCAGACCCGGATCATCTCGGCTACGACCGACCGGTAATCCGGCACTGCGGTCACGACATAGGCCGCCACGACCGTGTCGAAGCTGTCGTCCGTGAATTTCATGTTACCAGCGTCCATCTGATGGAGCTCGACGTGAAGGAGCCCCTGCACGGCCGTCCGTTCGCGCGCCTTGTCCAGCATGCCGTCAGAGAGATCGATGCCCGTGACGCTGCAGTGCGACGGGTAGAGCGGAAGGGAAAGGCCAGTACCGACGCCGACTTCCAGCACGCGCTCGCCGGGCTTGACCTCCAGGTTACGAACGGCCGACTCGCGGCCCTCGTGAAACACCCTGCCAAAAATGCGGTCGTAGACCGAAGCGTAGTTCGAGTAAACGCGCTCGACTTTTTTCAAGTTCATCCGTTCTTCAATCCCTGCGGTTCAGCCTCATCATGCTTTTGAGACCGCCCGTCAACTGGCGCTTGCGGGCAGTTCAGAGGAGTGTAGGAATTTCAAACCACTTTTTCCCTGATGGACAACGGTACTCCCATCCCGAGAGTAAGTCCAGCGCGGCCAAGCGTGCGCTGTTTGGCGAACACTCCCCGCTCTCGATGAGGATCCCTCCATGATTGAGGCGCGCGGCCCCAGCGCGATGCGGTAGGTAAAACTGGCCGCCTGCAGGGGCCTGAGCGCTTATGGTCCCAGAAAAGAACAAGCCGACGAGCATTACGCCCGCCGGCTTCTGTTACCGAAGTGATTGGAAACTAAGCTGCTACAAATCTTCGATAGATATTCCTCAGCATGATACAGAGCGCGGCTCCCACGGCAATTGCACCGATATTGGTGACGATTGCAGCCAGATAACTTCCTGCAACAGTGACCGGCGTGAAAAAACTGATCCAGTTCGAGTGAGAGAAAATTCCGATTTTCTGACACTGGAAAGGATCAAGAAATGCCCAAAGGAGTGCGTTTAAAGCCCGAGCAGGTTGTGGCCAAGCTGCGGG